>Ga0070712_100000648_pt1 | contig 20453 bp, 17 predicted proteins | sample LARL81metaG_FD_71396 | JGI IMG/M metagenome (GOLD analysis project Ga0070712, IMG submission 71396) | Corn, switchgrass and miscanthus rhizosphere microbial communities from Kellogg Biological Station, Michigan, USA - LAR L8-1 metaG | ecosystem: Host-associated > Plants > Roots > Rhizosphere ...
TGGAAAAATTGTCTGGAAAGCGAACATGGCTTACAGAAGATGGGGCGGTTGTCATCGAGGCCGAAGGGGACACTGTGCTCATCTCGGAAAGCGTTGATGACCTGACAACCACTAAAGTCGACCAAGATCTGTTTGGGGCTACGGCTGCAGCCGGCAAGTAACTAGCCTGCACAATGAGCGATGTTAAAATTCCGGCTCTTGGGGACTAACTGACAACGAAGGGAGATGAGACAAAGGATGGTTAGAAAACGAGGGCTCCAACTTTTTGCACTGTTCATCATAGCCGCCTCTTTCACGAGCGCTTATGCTCGTGGACGCATGGTTCGCCTCGGGGACGCCCATGTTGACGGCTCCAGAGACCACGACTCGATCGAGGTTGGCCGCCGCGATGGTACCTTCCGGGCAATTCAGTTGCGGGTAAGCGGCGGTGCGGTAGATTTCGACCGGGTCGTCGTTCGCTACGGAAACGGTACGCAGGAAGAGATTGCCGTCCGTAATCGCATTCCTGATGGCGGCCGCACGCGCATCATTGACCTGCCTGGTGACCGCCGCATTATTCAAAGTGTCGATCTCTGGTACGGCAAAAGCAGATGGGAAAGACGACCTACCGTGACTCTGATCGGGATTCCATAATCAAGTCGATCGAAATTGCAAATTGATCGACCCGGCCCGCCGCCGATCTTTTCGCGAAGAGTGGGGTCTTTCTTTGCCTAATCTTGAACCCAGTCACAGTGCCGGCGAGAAATCCGTCAAAGCCATGAAAGTAGAATCCACCCTCTCCACCAGCCTTCCATTCGCCTCGGATTTGCTTTGTACGCTGATCCATTCTGGATCCTCCTTGAAAGCGTTCCAGTTTGCGGTGGCCGCTTCCCGACTCGCGTGGGAAATCACATAGATCAGCGTCCTACCCTTTAACGGGTCGTCCGTCGGAGTCCAGTACGCGATATTCTTCATGCCGTGTTTCTCGAATATCCTCATGGTATGGTCGCGAAAGCGGCGCAGAAGATCGTCGAGCTTGCCTTCGTATGTGTGATAGATCCGGAGTTCGAAAACTGAGTTCGAAGAGGAAGCCGTCTTCGGAGATTGCGGACTAGCCGAGGCGGCTGAATTGAGAAGTGCCATGGCGGGAATCGATTGCAGTAAAGTTCGTCTGTCCATGGCCGGATATTTTATACGAACTACCGCTTTGAGAGTGTTTTCTGATCCAGAGAGATTCACAGACTCTTACGCGATGCCGTTTAATAAATAAAGAGCCAAGGGGCCTTGATCCTGGCTCGTAGCGGATCCCACCCGTCGAGTGATCAAAGATTACGTCGTCAATCTTGCCCAGCGTTTCGTCGTTCTGGCCCTACACCTTCGAGCCTCGGATGTCATCGGTAGCTTCGTCAACATTAGTAAAACGATAATCGCGGGTTTGGAATTGGAGCTTGATGCCACCTAAACCTCTGTCGTTTTTTGCACAACAGCTAGGGGGTAATAGATGGTGTTCAGTGCGTATTTGGCCCTCTTCCTTGGTCTATAATCACCCTAGGAATCTCCGAAAAACCAATGAACCTGTATCCCTTGCTGGCAGCAGTCGTGGGCGGTGAGATTATTGACTTGGTGGGTGAAACCGGCCCGGTCGCCAAAGCCGTCTTGCTCATACTTTTGATCTTCAGCCTGGTCTCCTGGGCGATTATTCTTTCCAAGTGGAGCGTGTTGCGAAGAGCGCGCGTGCAAAGCGGCCGTTTCGTACGCGCGTTCCGCAAGGCGCAACGACTGCAGGACGTAGGTGCGGTTGCCGATCAGTTTCGTCCCAGTCCGCTGGTGGGAGTCTTCGAAGGCGGTTTTGAGGAATACCGGCGTCAGGGTGCGGTGTCGGGAGGCGTCGTCCGAAGCCCACTGGCGGTGCAGCGCGCCATGCAGATCGCGAACTCCGAAGAGTTGAGTCGCTTCGAGCGCAACCTTCCCTGGCTCGCAATCACAGGTGCGGTCACTCCGTTCATCGGCCTGTTTGGAACTGTGTGGGGCATCATTGACGCATTTCACGGATTGGGAACCGCCGGTGCCGCTACACTGCGCGCAGTGGCTCCGGGGATCTCTGAGGCTCTGATCACCACCGCTGCGGGATTAGCCGCTGCCATTCCTGCCGTAATTGCCTACAATTTAATCGGCGGTTCCATTCGCGAATTTGCCTCTCGCGGGGATGACTTTGCCCTGGAAATGCTGAACGCCGTCGAACGTCAGCAACCGATGCCCTCCTATCGCACAGCGGAAGCTCCGGGGGTACCGCGTTAATGGCCTTTACGGCTTCCAACGGACGCACTCAAACCTCACTCGCCGATATCAACATCACGCCCCTGGTAGACGTCGTGCTGGTATTGCTGATCATTTTCATGGTCACTGCTCCGGTCCTGCAGTCGGGCATAGAAGTGAATGTGCCCAAAACCCGGTCTGTGAAAGAAATCACCGAAGAACGCCTTGTGGTTAGTATCAATAAGCAGCAACGGGTTTTTCTAGGAAACGATGCCATCAACATTAATGAAATTGCGGCAAAGCTAAAGCAGAAAATCCGCGATCCGCAACATCAGTCCATCTTCATCCGCGCCGATGAGGATGTGCCCTTCGGCGCTTTCGCCACGGTCATGGACGCCGTGAAATCTTCTGGTATCACAAATGTAAGCATTGTGACTCAACCGCTGGACGCGCATGGCAGCCAACGCTGAAATTTTCTTCGAACACGATCGCTGGGGTCGCAACCTTGCCTGGTCGCTAGTACTTCATGCTGCCGTGACGGGAGCAATTCTGCTTTATGCGGTGGTCATTCCGAGCAGTCGCGGCGGAGGCTGGGGCGCAGGCGGCGGTGGCGATGCCATGGGAGTGACTCTGGTCAGCAACGTTCCGCTCCCCGCCCCGCAGACCCAGACCCAAAACGTGCTTGCGAATGACTCGAAGGGAATTACGCAGTCTCTACCCAAACCCGAACCAACTCAGGAGAAGCTGCCGGACGCAATTCCGATCCCCGACAAAATTGCCAAGACGAAGCCCGCGCCCAAGACTACCGCCACGCAGCAGAAGACGAAGCCAGAGCCAGTGCAGGAAGCCGACAACGTAATTCCTTACGGTCAAGGCGGTCCAGTCAGCGGACCCTACGGCACGTTCAACGAAAATGGCGCCAAGGGTGGTTTCGGCTTCACCGGCGGCGGTGGAGATTTCGGTTCACGCTACGCTTGGTACGTGAAAGTCGTGCAGCAGAAAGTCTCGGAAAACTGGTTGAAATATGAAGTAGACCCGCGCATAACCACGGCGCAGCGCGTATATGTCACATTCGATGTAATGCGCGATGGCCATCCTGCGAACGTTCAGATCGAGCAGTCGAGCGGTGTGCCCTCGCTCGATCAGTCGGCCACACGGGCGATCCAGCGCATTGACACTTTTGGTCCCCTTCCTTCGGATTATGCGGCGAATAAGGTGTCGGTAGAGTTTTGGTTCGATTACAAAAGATAGTGGCTGGTTTTTCTCACCAGTTGCCGTCTAGTGAGGACGCATTTCATTGATGAAGCAATTCTTAAAACTGTTTTGGCCGTTGCTGATTTTAATGACCACCTGCCTGGCCCAGGACTGGATCAAGACTGGGACTGGGCTGGGGGTAGAGAAAGTACGCCTGGCCGTACCCGATTTTACGGCATCCACCCCGGATCCCAAGAACGCAGACTTGCTAAAGGTTTTTAACGAAACCTTGTGGAACGATCTGGATAATGCCGGGATCTTCGACATGGTTTCGAAAAGCTTTTATCCGTTGGGGCAGGTAGGAAATCCGGCGGATGTGAAGTTTGAATCGTGGAGCGCGGCCCCACCAAGCGCCGCCATGCTGGCTTTTGGCAACCTGGGCACATCCGGCAACGCAATGACCGTGCAGGGCTGGCTTTACGACGTTAAGAACGTGACTTCGCCGCAGGTTTTGGGCAAGCAATATCAGGATGCGGCGACCAGCGACGCGGCGCGTGTTACGGCACACAAATTTGCCGACGAGATTATTTTCCGGCTGGGTGGTGGTATTGCTGGAATTGCTGAGAGCAAAATCTACTTCGTCAGCAGCCGTAGCGGACACAAGGAGATCTGGGCGATGGACTACGACGGCGCAAACCAGCACGCCGTCACTCATCTGAATTCTATTTCGTTGTCCCCACGGGTATCGCCTGACGGTTCGCGAATTGCTTTCAGTTCGCTGGCCAAGGGCGGCTGGGAAATTTTGATGTACTCGCTGGATCTGAGCCGGTTGGTATCGTTTCCCCGATTCGGTGGTACGAATCTTTCTCCCGCATGGTCTTCCGATGGAACCAAGTTGGCGTTTTCTTCTTCGCGCAGCGGAGATCCTGAGATCTATATTGTGGATTCCTCGGGGGCAAACCTGAAGCGGATCACGGCGTTTAAAGGCCCGGATGTATCTCCGGCATGGAACCGCAAGACCAATGCTCAGATAGCTTGGGTAAGCGGACGCACCGGCTTGCCGCAGGTTTACACGATGGAATCGGACGGCACTAACGTGCAGCGGCTGACTGATCAGGGATATGCGGTCTCGCCCGCCTGGTCGCCGAACGGACAATTTCTGGTGGTTTCCTGGATGCGCAAGTATGGGCCCGGAGCACCGGGAGCACAGGACATTTACATCATGGACATCGCCAGCAAACAGTGGGTCCAACTGACTCACGATGGTGGCCGTAATGACTTCCCATATTGGTCGCCAGATGGAAGACATATCATTTTCCAGTCGAGCCGTGCGGGAAGTCTACAGATTTGGACCATGCTGGCCGATGGTACCAACCAGAAGCAGCTCACGTTCGCGGGCGCTAACACACAGCCAAACTGGAGTTGGAAGTGATTACCGGAATCATAATTGCTGTTTCGTAGTTAATTCCCGAATGAGGCGGGTCAGTACTGCCCTCCCTTCGGACCTGAGCCGGGCGCAACGATAGGAATCAATGCGCACCAAGAGTATGGAGGACGAGAGTGAAGCAACGACGAATGAGATGGACGATGTTAGTGTTCGCTTTGGGCGCTATCATGATGTTGGCCGCCTGCAAAAAGAAAGTGGCGCCACCGCCACCCCCACCGCCGCCGATGGCGGCCCCGACCGCTTCCCTCACGGCTAATCCGAATACGATTGACAAGGGTCAGTCCACGACCTTGACCTGGCAAACAAGTAACGCCACCGACGCCAGCATCGAAGGGATCGGCGCCGTGCAGCCCAATGGCTCGCAGTCCGTCAGCCCCTCCGATTCGACGACCTACACTTTGACCGCCAAGGGAGCGGGAGGCACGCAACAAGCCACCGCCCGAGTGACGGTGAATTCGCCACCCCCTCCTCCCCCTCAATCCTCGGCCACGGAGGAAGAGCTCTTCTCACAGACCGTGAAGGACGTCTACTTCGACTACGATAAGAGCGATATCAACGCCGACCAGCAATCCGCCCTGCAAGGCGATATTGCATTCTTGAAGCAGCACCCCAATATCGCTTTCATCGTTGAGGGACACTGCGACGAGCGGGGGTCGACGGAGTACAACCTGGCTCTCGGCGACAGCCGTGCCAACTCGGTGCGGAATGCCTTGGTTCAGGGCGGCGTCCCTGCCGATCACGTCAAGACCATCAGCTACGGCAAGGAAAAGCCCTTCTGTACTGAGTCCAACGAGGCCTGCTGGCAGCAGAACCGGCGCGGCCATTTCGTTTATCAGAAGTAGATGCAAAGCCGGCGTCTCTGATACCGTCCGCGAGGAATTCATCCCTCGCGGCGGCTCTCCAGACGCCGGCGCTACGTTCGCTCGACCTTAGTTGTTAGAATAGAAGTCATGAATGGCTCTCGTCTCCCGCCTACATCTTTATGGCCCAGGTGTTCGACTTACTCTGCACGTTCTAGGAAACAGCTTATGAAAATGAACAAGTACCTGCTCGCACTGGCGCTGTTGGCCCTGCTTCCCGCTGCAGTCCCATCTGCTTGGGGCGTTAACAAAGACATGGTGCAACTGCAGACTCAAGTCCAGGACTTGCAGGACAGAATTGCGCATATGCAGCAGTCGTTCGATGAACGGATGGGCGTGCTGCAACACCTGATTGAGCAAAGCACCGATCGGGCTAATAAGGTTGCCACGTCTGTAACCGACCTGCAGACCACTCTGCAAAAACAGCAGAGCGACAGCGGCAATCATGTGGACCAATTGTCGGGACAGATCCAGTCGTTAAACGATTCCCTCGACGAACTAAAGGCGCGCCTCGGCAAGGTAAGCAAGCAACTTGAGGACATGCAGTCTACGCAGCAGAGCATTTCAGCCCAACAGACTCAACAACAGCAGTTGGCCGCCGCTCCTCCCCCGGACGTTCTTTACAACAATGCCCTGCGCGACTATCAGGCGGGAAAGAATGACCTCGCTGCGCAGGAATTCTCAGACTACATTAAGTACTATCCCAACACTGATTTGGCGGGAAACTCTAATTTTTACCTAGCCGATATTCAATATCGCCAGGGCAATTATCAGGCAGCGGCAAAAAGCTATGACCTGGTTCTCCAAAGCTTCCCGGACGGTACCAAGGCTGCCACTGCAGAACTCAAGAAAGGAATGGCGCTGATTGAACTGGGACAGCAGGAGGCAGGGATTGCGTCGTTACGCCACGTAATTCAGCGATATCCTAAATCGAACGAGGCATTGCAGGCGCGTGAGCGTTTGCGCAAGCTCGGTGTTGCAACCACGGGGACTACGGCCCGAAGAGAGCAATAAGAACTTTAACCACAGTACGTATTTCAGGAAAAAAGGGAGGCTCGGGCCTGCCTTTTTTATCGGGTGCCTATGCCCCTTTATGATGCCGATGATGCCGGCGGTGCTTGTGACGCTGATGCGGGCGATCGGGATTGTTGCGAGCTTCTTCGCGGTGTGCGGCGGCCCCGGCTTTAGCTTGTTCCTGTGCCGTCTGCTGTCCCCAGCCAGGTAAGATCAACATGATCATTACAGAAACGGCCATAGCTAGATGCTTCATGAAAAGCTCCTTGCCTGCTGTCTTGAACCTCTGGTGGTCTCTTTCGCCCGATCTACAGCATAAACCCTAAGCGACGATAAAAGTTTCACGATAAGCTACCATGGTCAGAACATTAAGTCTGGGTTTCGGCGAGGATACTCTATGAGCGATCTGAAAAGCGAAAAAGATCAGGACCGTGGCAAAGGTGCAGTCGAACAGGACAGACCATCACAAACAGGCAATACTTCGATGGATGGACAGATTGGGCACCGCGATCAGGATCCCCTGCTCAAATCCTCGGACAGTGACTTCCCCGAACCAGGCCTAAGCCCGGAACATTCTGGCGAAGAGAACGAATAGCGAGTGTGGGCCGGACGTTCCCATTTCGCCGCCCGAATATGAATTCAGGCGCTTACTCCCCTTTGTCTTTATCTTTGTGACGAAAGTCGAGTCCGAACGATGGGTGCTCTCGTGTCCCTGTAATCTTGATGGGTAGTTCAGTCTGACCGTTCTTACGAAAAAACGGATCGAAGGCCTTCAACATAAATGATTTCGCACCTGTCATCGTCTGTGAAAGCTTGGCTTTCATGCGAAGCTTGCCGTGAAAATCCAAGTCTTCTTCCTGTAGCGCGTACTTCCCGTTCAAAGCTACTTCGGCTCCGGTCACGTTGAAAGTCAATCCTTTGAAAGTGAGCACACCGTTATCAAGCACAAAATTTCCCTTGAGCTCGGAAACCGCGCTTCCAGCGTCTTCGTCCTCCGGCTTGCCTTGCCCTTTGCGGCTGAGCGTCTTGATCTTTCCCGTCACATCGGGATTCGTAAACTGTCCTTGGTCGACGTCGAACCTTCCATTCAGGTTTAAACGGTCGGCGATACCACCCTTTTCGTGGGGCAAATCAAACTTGGTATGAAAAGTTATTGCGCCTGTCATGGGAGGTTTGTCCGCCTTCACCGCTAACCGCATCAGGTCTTCGAGTCTTCCCTGGTTCACCGTAACGTCCAGATCGATCAGCCGGCCCTTTTTGTCGGGGGACTGCACCACGCCGCCCTGAGCGACGATAACCGTATGTAAAAGATGAGCCGTAACCGGGTGCAACAGGGTGTCCCCGTTCGTGCCGTCGACCGTAGCCCTGAACGTGGTGTCAAGCGCCAGAGGATGTCCGCCGATCTTCACCAAAAAGTCGGGAGTGGAAGTCGTACCCTCTACCTCGATCTTTTCCAATACACCGCCGAATTTACCCTTCGAAGACAAAATTCCGCTGATTCCTTTGAAGACGCCCAGATCAGCTTTGGCGAATGTGTAGTTTGCCGACAGAGGCGTTTGGCCAGGATCGTCTGGGCTCCAAGGACCAAAACTTCCCTTTGAGTCGATCTCGCCGGGTGGAACTGCATTTGTGAGTTGTGCATCGAAAGCAGCTGCACGGGCAAGGCCAACCGAATGCATTACCAGGCGATGAATCGCGAATACGTGGGGGGCTTTGTCGGCTGACTTTGGTAGCAGACGCAACTCCGCATCGTCGGAGACAATTTCCCAGATGAGGACGGGGAAGTTCCGGGCTTTCGACCAATCCTGTGGTCTTCTTGCGTCTTTCGGCGGTATCTGAATAACCAGGCCCTTGAGTTTGATCTGATCAATTTTCCACGGTTTACCCAGCAGCCCGGTAATGCCGGCATCGGCGGAAAATTCGGCGATAGAAATCAAAGGCGGCACGTCGGTGCGACCTTCGTGACGTAACACCAGCCCAGAGCCCTCAATCCTCGCCCCGGGAAACAGGTAGATCTGAAAATCATTCAGTTCCACGCTGGCGTGAAACTTCTCGGCGAGCATTTCTGTCACTTTTTGCCGGAGATAGGGGCTTGAAAGATGAATTCGACCCACGATCAGAACCGCCGCGATGATCACCAGCAGTGATATCACGGCCCACCAGACCTTGCTCAGTCGCCTACTCTTGAGTTCAGTCATCGATGCAATCGGAGGATGTTCCGCCCCAGGCTACATTCTCAGACGCCCGTCATCTGTAAAGGGTTGGCGGGGGATCCGGATGCTTCCGCCAAAAATGGGCAAGAGTTGGTCGAGGGTATCGCAATCTGCCAGCTAATGTTTAAATCATCACCGCAGGTCGGCGATGGCAGCAAAACCGCTACCGTAGTTCTTCCATTACCTGTTCGAGCACTTCCCTTCCTGGGCGCACCACTGATTCAGGTAGCGTGGCTAACGGCTCATCCGTCATATTGAGCAGGTCGACAAAACTGGGGGCCTCAGGATTCACGTAAAAAACGCCTGTGAGAACCTCACCTTTTTCGTGAGCTTCATTCAAGCGCGTGATGGCCTCGATACGGTTTTTCGGGTCATATTCTTCTTCTAATTTCCTCAGGTGAAGGCGGGAGCCGTCATGCATGGTGACTTCAACCGTGGTTCCAGGATCATATTCAACCGAGATGTCTTCGAACGCAGGCACGAAGCTGACCTCTTGTAGGGGCTCTTCGTGGTCCTTCATATATTTGTACGACTTCGTCGAGCCTTCGTGGTCGTTGAAAGTGACGCACGGTGACACTACGTCAAGCATCACGGTGCCCTTGTGAGCGATGGCGGCTTTAATCATGGCATGAAGCTGCTTCTTATCGCCGGAGAACGATCTCCCCACAAAGGTTGCACCCAAAGTGATAGCCATCGCGCAGGTATCGATTGGCGGGAGGTCATTGATGACACCCGTCTTCAGAACTGATCCCATATCAGCGGTGGCAGAGAATTGTCCCTTAGTGAGGCCGTATACACCGTTGTCTTCGATGATGTAAATGATCGGCAGGTTCCGTCGCATCAGGTGGATGAACTGCCCCACTCCGATCGATGCGGTGTCGCCATCTCCACTCACGCCCAGCGCGATCAGACGGCGGTTGCCTAGCACCGCGCCGGTGGCGACCGAAGGCATCCGGCCGTGCACAGCATTAAAGCTATGGGATCGTCCCATGAAATACGCCGGGCTTTTGGACGAGCATCCAATGCCACTGGGCTTAATTACGCGCTCGGGCGGAACGCCCATCTCGTACATGGCATCAATAATGCGCTCCGAGATGGCATTGTGGCCGCAGCCCGCGCACAAAGTAGTTTTGCCGCCACGATAGTCAACCACCGTGAGTCCGATTCGATTGGTCTTGGGCGGAGGCGTACTAGTCGTGGTCGCCATTTAGTTGCCCTCCATAGTCATGAGTTCGTCGGTTACGGATCGCGCATCAAGCGGCAACCCGTGAATGTGTGCGATGCTTCGCAGGCGCGAGAGCAGCGTAGCCTCAAGGTCCAGTTTCAGAAGACTCAGCATCTGCGCGTCCCGGTTCTGCTCGACCACGTATACCCGATCGTGCTGCTTGACGAAATCGTGGACTTCGCGGGTAAACGGGTACGCGCGAAGACGCAGATAGTCCGTCTCAATGTTGTATTCCTGTCGCAACTGATCACGACTCTCAATCAAGGCCCAGTGCGAGGTGCCGTATCCAATGATCCCGATCTTGGATTTGCCAGTGTCGACTTCAGGCCGAGGCACAAAAGATCGTGAAGTCTCGAATTTCCGGTTAAGCCGTTCCATGTTGCGCTCGAAATCGTCGGGCCGTTCGCTATATTGAGCCTTCTCATTATGTCCGCTGCCGCGAGCAAAGTATGCGGCTGCCGGATGATCGGTACCCGGAAGGGTGCGATAACCCACGCCGTCTCCATCGACATCTTTGTAGCGAGAGAAGCCACCGAGACGATCCAGGTCCTCTTTGCTGAGAACCTTGCCACGATTGATGGGCTTTTCCGGATACTTGAAGGGATCAGCCATCCAATTGTTCATGCCGAGATCGAGATCGGACATGACGAAAACGAGAGTCTGAAATTGCTCCGCGAGATCAAAAGCATCTCCGGCCATGCTGAAACATTCCTCCGCGGAACATGGCAGAAGCAAAATATGTTTGGTATCCCCGTGCGACAGGAACGCAGTAGAAAGAATGTCACCCTGCGAGGTACGCGTGGGCAGTCCTGTAGACGGGCCCACACGTTGAATGTCCCAGATCACGCCTGGGACCTCGGCGTAATAGCCGAGGCCGACAAACTCAGCCATGAGCGAAATACCGGGGCCGGCCGTCGCCGTCATCGCACGCGCTCCAGACCACCCAGCGCCGAGTACCATGCCGACCGCTGCCAACTCATCTTCAGCTTGAACAATCGCAAATGTAGCTTTGCCGTCGGGCCCGATGCGAAAGCGCTTCATATATTCGATCACACTCTCGGGCAGCGACGAGGAGGGCGTAATCGGGTACCAGGCCACCATCGTCACTCCCGCAAACATACAGCCCAGAGCTGCAGCCGAGTTTCCGTCGATGATGATCTTCCCCGCCGTGTTATCCATGCGCTGGATGAAGTAGGGATCCTTTTTGACCAGGTTGGCGGCGCCGTACTCATAACCTGCCTTGACTGCCGCGAGGTTGAGATTCGCAGCTTTCGCCTTCTTGGCGAACTGCTTGCGGATGGCTTTCTCAACTTCGGCGACATCTATTTCCAACAGCCGCGCCACCACACCTACGTAAATCATGTTCTTGACTAACTTGCGCAGCTTGGCTTCGGGACAGACGGGTGCCACCAACTTGTCGTACGGAACCGCGTAAAAGGTCAGGTCAGAACGCAGCTTGCTCAAGTTGAGAGGTTCGTCATACAACACCGCGGCACCCGCATCCAGGGACATTACATCCTCCTGGGCGGTCTCAGGATTCATGGCCACCACAAAATCAATTTCTTTCTTACGCGCGATGTAACCGTCTTTGTTGGCGCGGATGGTGTACCAGGTGGGCAATCCTGCGATGTTCGAAGGAAACAGGTTTTTGCCCGAAACTGGAACTCCCATCTGAAAAATGCTGCGCAATAAGACCGTATTGGAGCTCTGCGAACCGGAGCCGTTGACAGTCGCAACCTGAATGCTCATGTTGTTGATTACGGGCTTTTGTTCTGGTTGGCGGCTCTCGGCGTGGAGAGATACATCTGTGGTAGCCATTCCCGTCCTTCCTTGTCCCTTTGGCGGTTTATCCACCGGTAATTACTGTGAAGCAGAACTCTTCATTATACGGCAGAGCGTGAGTTGAAAAGTGATCGGCAATGGCTGTGGGCAAAAAGGTATCTGCTTGAGAACTAGATAGGGAGTGCGAGCTTCAGCCCAGGCGTTGGTGCAATTGTAGATGGATCAAAAAAGCGACTCTTGAGGACGAGTCGCTCCCCGGGCGGCTGGATACCCGCCTCTGAGACACGGCAATCAGTCCAGTTTCGCGACTAGACACGACTGCGCGAGCCTCTGCCAACTCTCAAGCGTCATCCAGCAACGGCACCAATCTTCACCGCTGGTATCAGGCGGCTTCTTTTTCCTGCTGTTGCTCCACAATTATCTCGCGGAGGTCCTCAAACTCGGGCGGAGGGAAGATTGACCAGCCGCAGGGTTTCATACACCGTTTCGGGGGGAGCGCAGCTACAGCATCCAGTTTCGAGTACAGCGCGATTTCAAGCGCGTGGAAGACTCGATCCAATTCCGCCTTCTGGGTGTCCGTGAGATTGTAAAACACGGTGTACATGATTTCGAAATCGCCCTTTGTCAGGCGAAAGCCATATGCGTCCGCCGTGCCAAGAGGATCATCCAGAAATTTTTTTCGAAATCCCGGATCAACGGCAGCGTTTCCAACCAGCGTGACTAACAGATCCATAACTTCCTCCCAAAGCGATCAGTTTTTTATTCGGCCCTAGGTAACAAAGCCTCTTCTTTCGAGTGCTCGACCTCCCGTGTCAGTTCCTGTAATTCCCGTTTAGCCTCTGGAAGCATGCGAGGCTCATCGCCGTTTTGCCACATGCGAAGTACTTCCTGATAATGAACCCCAGCCTGCTCAAGATTTTTGATCTGCCGATAAGCGCGTGCCAGTTGCAAGTGCGCCAGAGCCACATCCGGTGGCGAGCCGTTTTGAAGGATTTGATCCTTTTCTTCAATAACTTTTTCCCACTGTGCAGCGGCAGCATCCCATCGGCCTAGTGCCTGATAAGAGCGGGCCAATCCGAGCGACGATATGAATTGTGCCAATCCCTGATCCGAAGCCGTAAATGAAACTTCCGCCTGCTGCGGTTTCAACTCCGCCAGGAAAATCTCTCCCTCAAGATTATGAAAGTTGTTCTGGTGCCATGAACTCGGAACAGCTTTCCGTCCCTCATCCAGCCGGTGGAGAACCAGTCGCGCTTTTTCCAGGTTGCCGGCGCGGGCATAAAGGATCCCTGCGCCGAGAAGGTCGCTGGCCTGGAGCCCCGAGTTCGGTACCTCCAGCATCAGATCCGCCTGTTGTGACGCCAATTTCGGGTTCGCCTGGATCAAATAAACATCGCCAAGAAGATAGCGTCGAAATAACTGTAATCCACCACTCCGGGCCGGCACTGCCTGGATTTGCCGTATCATATCGAATTTCGCCGCATTCAGTTTTCCCTCATACAGGTTTGCGATGGTGAGAGACAGCTCCTCCAGGTCTCGATCGATTCCTGCCGTCTCGCCGATTTCGTGAAACTGCTGACGTGCCATGACTACATTGCCTTGACCCAAATACGCGAGGCCAAGTCCCCAGTGCATTCGCGGAGAGGCTACACCCAGCTTTGTAGCCTCGCTCGCGGCGGCTATGGCGGCATCCGCCTGATTGTGGCGTGCCAGATAAACCACGAGATTTCCGTAGGCGGGGGCCGACAACGAGTTCAGCCGCAGAACTTCCCGCAGTTCCGCGATGGCCTGGTCGAGTTTTCCCAGGTCGTAATATGCGCTCGCCAGTTCCTGATGAGCTTCCTCATCATCCGGATAGAGACTTACCAGCACTCTCAGGGATTCCGCTTTCTCGTCATACCGTTCCTGCAAATCGTAATAGGCTGCTTCGATTCTTCGCTGCTCGCGACCGGTTACACTGGGCCTCAACTGGTAGGCGCGATCCAGTTCTCCCAATGCCCTTTCATTTTTGCCGACGAGGGCGGAATAATACTGGCCCAGCCGCATATGGGCCATGGCGAAGTCTGGATCCAGCCGCAGAGCACCCTGCAGCAAGATCGGAACCTGGTCATCCTTGCCTTGTTGCTGCACATCCTTGGCCTGGGAATAGAGCTGCAGAGCCTCGAGCGATGTAGTGGTCACCTTGGCCAGCGGGCGGCTGTTCCGTTGAACCCGTTCCAGTGATTCGCCAAGGTCGGTTCGAACCTTGGTGGCCAGCGCATCCACCTTGTCGAAAAACTGATCTTCACGATCGAACCGCTCACTTTCTGCGAATAGCAAACCGCCTCGCAGAGGATCAAGGCCCCGCACCGTAATCTGGAATATTTGGCCCGCGCGTTGAATGCTCCCGGCGAGCAATACCTGCAAGTTCTCCCGCTGGCAGATCTCGCGCCCAAGATTTTCATCGATCCGGACCGCTCCTTCTCTCTTCATGCGTTGCAGAACTTCATAGGCGCGGTTTCGTGGGAATACATTGACGTATCGTGATTGCTGTAAGGCGATAGTAAGTCCCTCGCGAACACCTTTTTCCGGAACGCTCGCGTCGCCCGAAGTATCGAAATCGGATATCAATACCCAGCCGCGTTCCGCGAGGATTGGATCGTGCGACATTCGCCGGTAAATGAAAAACAGCCCCGCCGCTACCAGCGCAGCGATCAGACCAGCCATCAACAGCTGCTTCCCTCTCGGCTCTTTTAACGCGGGGACCACTGCAGTCAGGCGATGGGGGGTGGCGCCGGCGTGCGCCAGTCGTAGTTCGCCTAGTAACTCGCCTGCATTGGGATACCGTTGGGTCGCGGCCTTTGCCATCGACTTCATGACGATGGCATCCAATGTCGCGGGAACCTTGGGGTTGAAAGTGCGAATTGCCGTCGGAGTTTCGTGCAAAACCCGTTCACTGGTGGCGACAAAGCTGTTTGCCAGGAACGGATGTTTGCGAGTCAACATCTCGTACAGGACTACACCCAGCGAGAAAATATCGGAGCGTTCATCCGGTAACCCTTCGAGCAATGCCTCGGGAGCCATGTACGCAGGCGTCCCGCCGGTCGAGCCCGAGCGATCCACCGTTGAGCTCTGGTCTGAGCGCGGCAATTGTTTTGCGACGCCAAAATCCAGGATCTTCACCCGTCCCGCAGGCGTCAGCATTATGTTTTCTGGCTTGATGTCGCAGTGTATGATGGCGCGCTCGTGAGCTGCCATCAGAGCTTCCGTACATTGCATCGCAATATCGAAAAATTGTTCCAGGGTCAATGGCCGCTGCAGTCGCTGGCGCAAAGTCTCGCCTTCTACGTATTCCATCACGACAAAGAGTTCACCGTGTTCTTCCAGGACGTCGTGAATTCTGGCGATATATTCTGAACTCAACGCTGACGCACGTTGGGCCTCGCGGAGGATTTGTCGCCGCGCCTCGGGGTCACTTCCTAGTCGGCGTGCTACACGCTTGAGGGCCACCACGCGCCGCAGTTGCGTATCTTCGGCGCAGTAAACTTCGCCCATCCCTCCGCTGCCCAGCTTGGACCGGATTTCAAACCGGCCTATCCTGCTGCCAGTTAGATCCTCCGGCAAGGGAAATTGCGTCGGTGTTCTGTGGAAACTGCTCATCACGGAACCCTGTTGAAAAGGACGCGGACGCTACCATCTGATGAATGAAGATCAGCCTTTCCATTCGCGTTGCTCATTGAAACGGCCGGCGTTCGCGGGCTGATTCGCGACCCATTCTCTCGCAGGTCAAGAGGATTGCATAGTTATGTATAAAACGGAACTGGTCGAATACAAGGCGCATGTTTGAGGTCTCTGCCGCTAGAAAGCGATTACTCGCGTAACCCAAGTATTCACAAAGGGTTGCGCGTGACTAGGCTGCTATCGCCCGACTAGACACGCTGACACAAATCGTTAAGCTAATCCGCGGGAGGGCTGGGAAGCTCGTAGGGGTGTCGATGAATGCGGGCGCGACTACTAATCGCCGCCGGAGAAGAACTGAGCCATATTACGGAATTTTGTATAGCGTGACTCCAATAAGTCTTTCACCGGATTGGTTTTCAATTCGGAAAGATGTTTTTGCAAGGCGGCATCAAGCAGCAGAGCAGCTGCGTCGTGATCGACGTGAGCTCCGCCTTCCGGCTCGGCAACGATGTCGTCGATGCATCCGAGTTCTTTCAAGTCTTCTGCGGTTATGCGCATGGCTTGGGCGGCCAGTTCTTTTTTCGTTGGATCGCGCCACATGATAGATGCGCAACCTTCCGGTGAGATCACGGCATATACGGAATTTTCCAACATCAGGACGCGGTCGGCGACGGCAATAGCCAGCGCTCCACCGCTTCCACCTTCGCCCGTAATCGTCGTCACGATGGGGACCTCAAGGCGGACCATCTCGCGCAGGTTCCGAGCGATTGCCTCGGCCTGGCCGCGTTCTTCGGCGCCGAGGCCGGGGTAGGCGCCCGGCGTGTCCACGAAGGTAAATAACGGCCTCCCGAACTTTTCGGCGATCTTCATCACCCGCAGTGCCTTTCGATAACCCTCCGGGTTAGGCATTCCGAAGTTGCGGTAAACCTTCTGCTTAGTGTCACGTGCCTTCTGGTGACCGACAATCATTACTTCTTCGCCGTGAAAGCGGGCCATACCACACACTAGCGCGGGGTCGTCACCAAATCCGCGATCGCCGTGAATCTCGCTCCACTCCGTGAAAATGCGCTCGATATAATCGAGTGCATAGGGACGCTGTGGATGTCGGGCAAGCTCGGTTTTTTCCCACGCGCCGAAATGCGACCTCATCTCTGCACGCAAAGCCTCCACGCGATCGCGCAATTGCTGAATGTCCTGCAGTGCGCTCTGGTCGGAAGGGGAAGCGTCCTGCAGTCTCGCGATCTGCTGATCGATCTTGGCGAGTTCCTTGCGAGTACGCTCGCCGGGCTCTGGCTTTCCGCTGTCGCCGTTTCTGGACGCCCAGCGCGATTCCACCATGGAGAGGAGGAACTCCACGCCGGTCATCACCAACGCGTCATTGGCCATGGGGGGCGCGCCCTTCTCGTGCGCCTTCGAACTCCTGAACTTCGAGACTTTCATCGGATGCAGTTTTCATTAAGCAGAGTAAAAGGTCCGATGTGCCGAGCGTCAATCGAATACCCGCACAGCGCCACGGCCACACAATTCCTCAACGCGGGCGATAAAGTTGCGGTCTGGTTGGACATTATAGCCTTCCGCCTCCATCACCACCATGAAATCGCCCTGGCGTTCCACGTCGAACAATACTTTGGCTTCCCCCTTGCGTTCGGTGCAAAGCGCATACAGAGCGTCGACAGTCAGTTCACTGGACGTTTCCAGTGGAATGCGGATGCGTAACGAGCGTGGCAAGGGAACCTTCACATCTTCGAGTGGGCTGATGTCGCTCACCGTCAGTTTGGGATTGGCACCTTCCTCAATGCGCACTCCGCCGCGAATGAGTACTGGAACTTCCAGCTTTACTTTGTCCTGAAGTTTGCGGTAAGCCTCGGGAAAGACCAGCATCTCGACTGATCCCAACATATCCTCCAGGGCGCCTTGAGCATAAAAATCGCCACGCTTGGATTTTAGGACTCGAAGGCTGGTGATAATGCCGGCAGTCGTGATGGTTTCATCCTTCCCGGTTGAGGACTTCATCGCGCAAACTTCCTCTGTCGTAAGAGCACGCAAATCCTGCAGCTTGTCCCGATACTTTTCCAGCGGATGGCCGGTGATGAAGAAGCCCAGAATCTCTTTTTCATTGGCCAGCCGGGTATGTTCATCCCAGTCCGGTACATCCGGCAGCTTGTGGTTGGATGACGAGACCTCTTCCTGTTGGAATACACCAAACAAGCCATGTTGGCCAGACTCCGCGTCGCGCTGAGTTTTTTGTGCTCCCTCGATTGCGCGATCAAGCACCGCCATCAACTGTGCACGGCGACCCAGTCCATCCATCGCCCCGCTCTTGATCAGTGATTCCAGAACCCGCTTGTTGAGCAGCCTCAGGTCAACCTTTTCGCAAAATTCGTAGATAGAACTGTAGTGGCCTAGCTCTTTGCGCCCCGCGACGATTGACTCAATCGCATGGTGGCCAACATTCTTGACCGCCGCCAGCCCAAAGCGAATGGCGTTTCCATGCGGAGTGAAGTTGGCGTCGCTCACGTTGATGTCTGGAGCTTCTACCGCAATACCCATTTCACGACACTCGTTTATGTATTTGACGACATCATCGGTGCTTCCGGTGACTGAGGTCAGCAAGGCTGCCATGAACTCCACCGGATAGCGGGTCTTCAAATACGCGGTGTGGTAAGCGAGCAACGCATACGCTGCAGAGTGCGACTTGTTGAAGCCGTAACCGGCAAACTGTGCCATGAGATCGAAAATCTTTTCGATCTTCTTGGGAGGATATCCTCGCTGTACTGCTCCCTCGATAAAACGTTCGCGCTGCTGCGCCATTTCTTCGTGTTTCTTCTTGCCCATGGCGCGCCGCAGCAGGTCAGCCTCGCCAAGGGAGTATCCCGCCAGGCGATTGGCGATCTGCATGACCTGTTCCTGATAAACGATTACGCCCAGCGTCTCCTGCAATATCTCTTGCAGCTCTGGCAGTTCATATTCAATCTTCTTGCGCCCGTGTTTGCGGTCGATGAAGTCATCAATCATTCCGCCCTGGATGGGGCCGGGACGGTAAAGCGCGTTCAGTGCGGTGAGGTCTTCAATCGAGTTCGGCTGGTAGCGCCGCAGCACATCGCGCATGCCTCGCGATTCAAACTGGAACACGCCGGAAGTGAGCCCCTTATGAAAGACCTTCTCGTAGGTTTCCGGATCATCGAGGATACCGTCGAGAACAATTTTCTCGCCGCGAGTCTGCGCAATCAGCTTGAGCGAGTCATCGAGGATGGTCAGGGTGGTCAAACCCAGAAAATCCATCTTGAGCAAGCCGAGCTTTTCGATGGCCACCATGTCAAAAGCGGTGACAATTTCGTCGTTTTTAGTCTTGTGCAGCGGAACCAGCTGGTTAAGAGGGCGTGGCGATATCACCACGCCGGCCGCGTGCACGCCCGCGTTTCGCACCATGCCTTCAAGTTTTTTCGCTGTGTCCAGCAGTTCGCGAATCTGCGCGTCGCTTTCGTAGACCTGCTGAAGTGCGGGAGATTCCTTGATCGCTTCATCGAGGGTTATGTTCAGCGTCGTCGGAACCATCTTGGCGATGCGGTCCACTTCGCTGTACAGCACACCCATCGCGCGGCCTACGTCCTTGATAGCGGCCTTTGCCGCCATCGTGCCGAAGGTGATGATCTGCGCGACATTTTCGCGGCCGTACTTGTTGGTCACATAGGTAATGACCTCACCCCGGCGATTCATACAGAAGTCGATGTCAATATCGGGAAGTGACACGCGTTCGGGATTCAGAAAGCGCTCGAAAATCAACTCATGCTGTAGCGGATCGAGGTCCGTAATTCCCAACGCATATGACACCAGTGAGCCAGCCGCGGAGCCCCTGCCTGGACCCACTGGAATGGCGCGCTCCCGGGCATAGCGGATGAAATCCCACACGATCAGGAAGTACCCGGAGAATTTCATCTGCTGAATAATGCTCAGTTCCCGCGCCAGCCGCTGCTCGTACTCGCTAAGGCTGTGTTTCAGTCTTCCTTGCGCATCAAGTGCGCGCAAAGTCTCCAGGCGATGAGCAAAGCCCTCTCGCGTAACCTGTTCAAAATAACTGTCCAACGTGAAGCCAGCTGGCACATCGAAATGCGGGAATGGATTGCTCACCTTCTCCAGGTGCATGTCGCAACGCTCGGCAATTCCCAGAGTCCGGGACAGCACATCCGGGGCATCTTTGAACACGCGATACATTTCGTCATGGCTCTTGACGAAAAATCCGGTGCCCTGGAACTTCATCCGGTTGGTGTCCTGTATCGACTTGCCCGTCTGTATGCACAACATCACATCCTGAGCGTGGGCGTCGTCCTCACAGAGATAGTGGCTGTCATTGGTTGCCACCAGGGGGAGTCCGAGATCCTTTTCCAGCCTGAACAAATTGGAGTGAATGCGGTGCTCCTGCTCCAGCCCCTGGTCCTGTATTTCGAGAAAGAAATTATTCCGGCCGAAGATGTCGCTGTAGGTGGCCGCCGCGTTTCGCGCGGCATCGTAATTGTCTTCCATCAATCTTTCGGCGACTTCTCCCTTCAGGCATCCCGAAAGCCCGATCAAACCTGTTGAGTGTTCCGCAAGAAACTTCTTGCTCACTCGAGGCTTGTAATAGAAACCCCGCAGCGACGCTTCCGAAGTGATCTTCGCCAAATTCCGGTACCCTTCATCGTTTTCCGCGAGCACCAGCAGGTGATTGTAGGTGTCGCCGTCCGGCGGCGTCCGCGAGATGTCATGGTCGTCTTTTTTGCAGACGTACAGTTCGCAGCCAACAATCGGTTTCACGTTCGCCTTGTGTGCCGCGTTCACGAAGTGCA
>Ga0070712_100000649_pt1 | contig 20433 bp, 22 predicted proteins | sample LARL81metaG_FD_71396 | JGI IMG/M metagenome (GOLD analysis project Ga0070712, IMG submission 71396) | Corn, switchgrass and miscanthus rhizosphere microbial communities from Kellogg Biological Station, Michigan, USA - LAR L8-1 metaG | ecosystem: Host-associated > Plants > Roots > Rhizosphere ...
ATGGCCAAAAAGATGAAGAGTGGCAGAAGATCGACACCTTCCAGGAAAAGTACGAGCATCCGTTGTGGAAAAACAATGGCGAGATGGCGCGTAAGACTGGCGGACACGGCGGCATGGACTACGTTATGAACTTCCGTCTGATGGAGTGCCTGAAGCGCGGACTGGTCCCGGACATCGACGTGTACGACGCAGCCGCCTGGAGTGCGCCGACGCCGCTCAGTGAGGCATCGGTCGCCGCGAATGGCGCGCCGCAGAAATTCCCTGATTTCACTCGAGAACACTGGAAAGCGCGGCCAGAGTCGGAAAGATTTGCGGGATAAAAATCCCCACTTCTGGCAAAATCGGCCAGAAATGGGGCACCCATCGGTGGTGGGAGACCAATCATGAGCGTGCAGGTCGAAATTCCGCGGGAAAGCGCCGTCGTGACAGAACCCTCGCAGAAGGCTGAGAGCAGTGGACGCCTGGGCTCACTGGACGCCTTTCGTGGCACGATCATGCTGCTCATGCTGAATGAGGCCACGCGCTTGCCGCTGGTGGCGCGATCGTTTCCACATAGCGCGATCTGGGCGTTTATTGCTTACAACACCGAGCATGTGGATTGGCAAGGCTGTTCTCTGCACGACCTCATTCAGCCTGGATTTTCTTTTCTTGTGGGCGCGGCGATGCCATTTTCGATTGCCAGCCGGTTGTCAAAGGGTCAGAACTTTTGGGAGTTGTTAGGCCACGCAGTGTGGCGAGCGCTTGTTCTGATCGTGCTTGGAATTCTGCTGCGGTCGATTCATCACAGCCAAACGTATTTCACGTTTGAAGACACGCTCACCCAGATCGGGCTTGGCTATGTCTTCCTGTTCCTGCTGGCGTTCACTCGTGTGCGGACGCAGGTGATCGTCACATTGCTAATCCTGATCGCCTTCTGGGGAGCTTTCGTCCTCTATCCCGCGCCTGCCGCCAATTTCGACTATGCGCGGGTCGGCGTGCCTCAGGATTGGGAACACAACTACACCGGCTTCCTCTCGCACTTCAACAAGAATTCGAATCTGTCGTGGGCATTCGACGTCTGGTTCTTGAATCTTTTTCCCCGTGAATCACCGTTCGTCTACAACGAAGGCGGCTGGTCGACATTGAGTTTCATTCCGACGCTGGCGACCATGATCATAGGGCTTGTGACCGGAGAGTGGCTAAAGAGTACGAAATCGAAAGAAGAGAAACTGCGCGGGCTCGTTATTGCTGGGATCGGATTGGTATTGGCTGGACTGATCTTCCAGTGGGCCGGGATTTGTCCGATTGTGAAGCGTGTTTGGACGTCGTCGTACACGCTGTATAGCGGGGGTCTGGTCACCCTGATACTGGCTGGGTTCTATGCGCTGATCGATTGGAAGGGATGGAAGCGCTGGTCTTTCCCACTGGTCGTGATTGGCATGAACTCAATCGCAATCTACGTCATGAGTTGGACTATGGAGGATTTCATTCGTTCAGCTTTACAGACCAACATGGGGAAAGTGATCTCTGCCCTGGTCTCGCCGGCTCTGTTGCCCTTGGCGTACGGCGTCGGAGTGATGGTGGTCTTCTGGATCATTTTGTTTTGGATGTATCGGCGAAAACTTTTCTTGAAAATTTGATCGCAGTGGATCAGTCGTCTGCGCTGACCGTTGATTCGCCGGCATGGGCGCGCGTGGGCGCGCGCCCCACACTTTCTAATTCCTGATCTTTGTATTGCAGCTGATACAGCTTGTAGTAAATTCCGCGGTTCGCCAGGAGTTCCTGGTGCGTGCCCATCTCGCGGACCTGCCCTTTGTGCATCACGATGATCTTGTCGGCGCGCTGGATCGTTGAGAGGCGATGGGCGATTATCAGCGAGGTTCGGCCTTCGACCATGCGGCTGAGCGCGTCGCGAACTTTGAATTCAGTTTCCGTGTCGACGCTGGAAGTGGCTTCATCGAGGATCAGAATCTTCGGATCGTGCGCCAACGCGCGCGCAAACGAGATGAGTTGCTTCTGTCCGGTAGAGAGGGTTGATCCGCGCTCACGGACTTCCTCGTCAAAACCCTTGGGCAGGGCGCGGATGAACTCCGCGAGATTCACGTCTTCGGCGGCTTGCTGAACGTGTGCGTCCTGAATGCGCTGCGTGCCGAGGCGGATGTTGCCGCCAATCGTTCCGGTGAAGAGAAATGGGTCCTGCAGAACAACTCCGATGCGGCTGCGCAGATCAACGAGATCCATGTCTTTTACGTCCACGCCATCAACGCGAACTGCACCCTTCTGGACGTCATAGAAGCGGAGGAGTTGGGAGATCAGCGTGGTCTTGCCTGCTCCGGTGTGGCCGACGACTGCGACTGTCTCTCCTGGTTCGATGGCAAAGGTGACGTCGCGCAGGACCCAGTCGGGAGTCTTGCTGAAGTCGGTGGGTAGCCCATCCTTCGCGGTTTTCGAAGGGTGGGAAGAACCGTTGCCTGAAGCCGCGGGCCCTGGATGGCCATTGCCACTGGCGCTCTTGTCGTCTTCGGACTGAATCTCCCGATACGCGAACCAAACGTGGTCGAACTCGATCCGACCGGGACCTTGCGGTTTTTTCGTCACCGGCGGTGAGACCACTTCCACTGGAGCGTCGAGCAGCTTGAAGATACGCTCGCTGGCGGCCATAGCTGATTGCAGGATGTTGTACTTCTCGCTGAAATCCATGATCGGGCGAAAGAAGCGCATCGCATACTGCGTGAACGCGATCAGCACACCGAGCGAAGCCGTGGCGACGACAAAATGCGCACCAAGATGCGGATGGATAGTAAACTCAACCGTCTTCACCGATAGGTTGCGAATCACATCTTGCCCGCCCCACCAAATCACGCAGGCGATCGCCACCGACGAAAACAAATCAACCACGGGATAGTAGACAGCGTAGGCCAGGATCGCGTCTTTGAACGCGTCCATGTGGCTTTGGTTGATTTCGGAGAAGCGCTTGTAGGCCTTACGCTCGCGATTGAAGAGTTGCAGCACCATCATGCCGCTGACGTGCTCTTGCAGGTAGGAATTGATGCGGGCGATGGCAACACGAATCCGCCGATACGAGTCGCGCACTTTATCGCGGAAGACTTTCGTGGCGACCACGATGAACGGGAGTACGGCGAACGTGATCAGCGCCAGCTTCCAATTCATGCAGAGCATGATTCCGAGAATCCCAGCCAGGACGAAAAAGTCTTCAAAGATCGAAACGACTCCCGAGGTGAACATCTCGTTCAGTGCGTCGACGTCGGTGGTAACGCGGGTGACGAGGCGTCCAACTGGATTCTTGTCATAGAAGGCGACGTGCATCCGCTGGAGATGTCGAAAAATCTGGCTGCGTAAGTCGAACATGACCTGCTGTCCGGTCCACTGCATGAAATAGGTCTGCAGGAATTCAAGAACAAAGGTCAAGAGCAGCAGCCCGAGATAGAGTCCCGAAATCTGTGCGATGCCGGTTAGGGGGCGCGGACTGAGCCAACTCCACATGCCGGATGTAGCGTCGGGGGCCGGAGCCAGATAGCGATCAACCGCTACCTTCACCAGGTAAGGCCCCATAACGTCGGCGAATGATTTCAGGACGATCGAGACAATGGCGATCCCAACCTGCCACCTGTACGGGCGCAGATAGGTGAGCAGCCGCCGCATCAAACGGCTGTCATACGCTTTTCCTAATATTTCTTCTTCCTGGGCCATGAGTTCCCGAGCGCGTACCAGGTCAACGGGCAGATCTCGCCAAGAGCGCATTCAACAGGGTACCCCAAATAGATGGCCGAGACGGCCGGGAGGATGGAAAAGGTTTGGGATAATGAAGGGGTGAGCCTGGGGATCTACATCTCGGTGCCGTTCTGCCGCACAAAATGCAGCTACTGCAACTTCGCTTCAGACGTGTTCTCGAAGGTGGTGTTTGAGAAGTACGTCCAGCGTGTTTGCGACGACATCGCGCGCTCAAAGCAAACGTCAGAAGAGATCGGCGGGATTTGGGAGAAGGCCGTCGATTCGATTTATCTTGGCGGTGGTACGCCGACCGTACTACAGCCCGAGCAGTTGAAATGCGTGTTCGATTCCGTGCGCGCCGAGTTTTCGGTCATGCCTTCAGCCGAAGTGACGGTCGAGTGCGCACCTGGGACACTAACGCCGCAGGTTCTAGAAACTCTGCTGCTGTGCGGCACGAATCGCGTCAGCCTGGGAGTGCAGTCGTTTGTCGACCGTGAGGCCGCCGCAGTTGGACGTCTGCATAAGCGAGCTACGGTACACGATGATATTGCGCGGCTGCGAGCCGCGGGCATATCGAACGTCAACGTTGATTTGATCGCAGGCTTGCCGCATCAAACTGCCGAAAGTTGGGTTGAATCTCTGCGCGAGACGATCGCGACCGGCACGCCACATGTCAGCGTGTACATGCTGGAGGTGGATGACGAATCGCGCCTCGGCCGGGAATTGATCGCCGGAGGCACACGCTATCACGCGCACTTTGTGCCCGATGATGAGGCTGTCGCCGATTTCTACGGCATGGGTTGCGAGGCTCTTGAGGCAGCAGGCGTTGCGCAATACGAAATTTCCAATTTTGCCCGTCTCGGATTCGAATCGCGCCACAATCTCAAATACTGGACGCGCCAGCCGTATCTCGGCTTCGGCGTGGACGCACATTCGATGCTGAAATCAGTGGGGCGGAAGCCCGAGGCGCTGCGCTTGTCGACCTTGGATTCACTCGATCAATACAAGGGCGGAACTAGCCTGCACAAGTCGATCGTCACTCAGGCAAACGCGCTTGAAGAGAACTTCTTTCTTGGGCTGCGGTTGAATCGCGGCGTCGACCTGCGCGAGATCGCAGATAAGTTTGGATGTGATGCTGTGGCGCAGGTCTACCCGATAATCAAGCAACTGGAATCGGACGGGCTGGTGGACGCTTCGGGCAATGTAGTTCGTCTGACACGGCGGGGCCGACTGCTATCGAACGAAGTATTTCAGCGCTTCCTGGCGTTGGACGAAATTTCGGTCAAAAACTAAGAAATGGCCAGACCATCCGGTCGGTTGGCTTCGTTCGACCGACATGTGAAATCGCCAGTATTCATGCGGCTTTTCGCCACTAGAAACAATCAGTGCGACGGTAACTTTGTCGACTGATTTCTCTATGTTCTAATCAAAGGTTCTGCGCAGTGCGCCATTCAAGCGCCGCATTTTGCCGCTGTGGGGCGGAGGGGAACGTGGACTTCCAACTGAACGAAGAGCAGTTGCAGTTGAAGAAGAGCGTGCGCGAGTTCGCCGAGCGCGAGATCAAGCCGCACGTCATGGAATGGGACGAAGCCGGAGAATTTCCTCTGGCCACGATCAAGGAGCTTGGCAAACTCGGATTAATGGGGATCGTCTTTCCTCCGGAATACGGCGGCGCGGGTATGGGCTATGTCGAGTACGTCACGGCGATCGAAGAACTCTCGCGCGTCGATGGATCGGTCGGCATCATCGTCGCGGCGCACACCTCGCTCTGCTCGAATCACATCTTTCTCGCTGGGAACGAAGCGCAGAAGAAGAAATACGTCAGCAAGCTGGCGACTGGCGAGTTTATTGGGGCGTGGGGACTTACTGAGCCTTCGTCGGGATCCGACGCTGGCAGCGCGCGCATGACGGCCGTGCGCAAAGGCAATCAGTGGGTGCTGAACGGGACCAAGACTTTTTGTACGAACGGTCACTATGCCGATGTTGTCGTGGTGCTTGCTGTCACCGACCGAACCGCGCACACCCACGGGCTCTCGGCCTTCGTCGTGGAGAAAGACACGAAAGGATTTCGCCCGGGCAAGAAGGAAAACAAGCTCGGCCTACGCGCCAGCGACACGGCGGAGCTTATCTTCGAAGATTGCGTGGTTCCTGCGGAGAATTTGCTGGGCGGTGAAGGTCAAGGATTCCCTGATGCGATGAAAGTTCTCGATGGCGGGCGTATTTCGATTGCTGCTCTATCGCTCGGTATGGCCGAAGGCGCGTTCGAAAGCGCCCTGAAGTATTCGAAGCAGCGCCGCCAGTTCGGCAAAGCGATCAGTGATTTTCAAGCGATCCAGTGGAAGCTCGCGGACATGGCCACTGAGATTGACGCCGCCAAACTGCTCACAATGCGCGCCGCATCGATGAAAGATGCCGGGATGAAGAGCACGCAGGAGTCATCAATGGCCAAGCTTTTCGCCAGCGAGGTCGCCGTAAAGTGCGCCAACGAGGGCGTGCAGATCCACGGCGGATACGGCTTTATCAAGGACTATCCGGCGGAGAAGTTCTATCGAGACGTGAAGCTGTGCACGATCGGTGAGGGGACCAGCGAGATTCAGCGGCTGGTGATCGCGCGGCAACTACTGAAGGATTAGCCGATTTACGCCTTGCAGCCTCAGGGGCACGGCATTTGTCCGTTCATGAAACGCTTCAGATTGAAGCCGCATCCCCACTCGATTTGGGCTCGGCGGTCTAGCTCCTTCATGTAGGCCGGATCAGCCTGATATTGTCGCCAGTCGGGCTGGGCCCAAGTTAGGTTCTCCCCAAGATAGAGAATCGCGTCGCTGTAGTCGCCCGCGTACGGTGGGGTGGTGGGAACTAGTGCAGGTGGGGTTTCTCGTGGAACGCGTCTTTTGCCTTGATCGAGGAGTGCAATATAGATGGCTCCGGGATGCTCGCGCTCAACCAACATCGTCGTGTTTGGATCCCGAGCAGGATCGGCGCTCTTGCTGAGATGGCTCCCGCCCATAATTACCAATGCCCTGCGGTTGTGCGCTAGAACCTCGGCACTGATGACCTCAGCAAATGACGAATCGTTTGGCTGATAGGACTTCCACTGTTCGTGGGTCGTGACCTTCGTCCAGTCGATCGGGGAATCGCCCGCGAGGACACGAATCCGATGTGTCGGCGGCAATCCTCGGTTCACCTCGCGGATTGCAGCCAGCAACTGCGCGTAAATGGGCGATTCAAACGCGAATACTTTGGTAGTGTTCCGCCACACTTGTTGGAGTTCTGCAGGGGAGACGTCTTCTCCATTGATGTACCGGTCGAGGATTGGCTGCGAGAGGCGGGAGCCGAACTCGATTACGATGTCGTTCACTTTCTCCTGAAACCTGCGATCTTTGACTAATGACACATAGAAATCGCCGGCTTCCCGCAACGAATGCCCTTCACCGATAGCGACGATGGGGAACCTGTCGAAAAGATCGGCGATCCCTCGCACCGCGTTCTGCGCATTCGGTTGAAGCGCCGTACGCGTCGCAGTCTCAGCCCTTTTCAAAATTACTTGGGCTCTCCTGCTGTCCCCTTCCTTGCTCTTCAGGTATAAGGTTCCCGTCATCTCCTGACCGACGGTCTTTAGGTCGTACTTGAACTTCCAGTCGCCGCTGCTCAACTCGAACTTTGCGGCGTCATCCTCGATGCTTCCGTTGACGATCGGATACTGCTCTACTGCATCGGGGCCACCGCTACCTGTCAGCTTTTTTCCACTCTGTTTGAGAATGAAATATTGCGGTTCCTTGTGGTCGCTTCCGGGAACACTGAAGGTTCCGGTCCAGGTGCCCGATACATCTGCGGCGACCCCGCTCAAAATGAGCCACACGACAGCCGCGATCCTGTACATATTCACGCCTTATCTGCGTTTGGTTCGAACTCTGCGCACAAATTGCTTTTGCATTCTACCGCTGGATTATCAAGCCGATCTTGTTATTTGGAATCGCGATCACGCAGCGTTTGATGTCTTTCTTTTTGCTCCTGCTTTACACTGAAGGGTTGGATGCGAACTACACAAACCTAATTTCGGCCGTGCGTTCCGGCGATCCGCGCGCGCTTGCGCGTGCCATTTCCACTATCGAGAACCGCGCGCCCGGATGGTCCGATCTGCTGAAAGCTCTTTTCCCCGACACTGGCAAAGCCCGCGTCATCGGCCTGACTGGGGCACCCGGGGCGGGAAAGAGCACTCTCGTCGACCAACTCGCCAAGCTCTATCGCAAACAAAGCCGAAGCGTCGGGATCATCGCCGTAGATCCCACAAGCCCGTATACCGGCGGCGCGATTCTTGGCGACCGTATCCGCATGCAGGATCACTTTGCCGATCCGGGCATTTACATCCGAAGCATGGCGACCCGTGGATCGCTTGGCGGGCTTGCGCGTACCACAGCAGATGTGGCCACCGTGCTCGACGCCTCGGGCCGCGATGTGATTCTGATCGAGACCGTCGGCGTTGGTCAGGATGAGGTCGACATCGTGCGCCTGGCGGAGATCACTGTCGTGATTCTTGTCCCCGGGATGGGTGACGATGTGCAGTCGATCAAGGCGGGAATCATGGAGATTGCTGACATTTTCGTGATCAACAAAAGCGATCGCGAAGGCGCCGAGCGCGTCGAGCGTGAGATTCGGGCGCTGCAATCGCTGGCGATACGGCACGACGGCTGGACGCCTCCGATCGTCAAGACCGTGGCCAGCGAAGGCACGGGCGTGCAAGAATTGGCGGCGGCTATCGGCGAGTACGAAAGCTATCTGCAGAAAGAAGACCGAGCCTTACAGAAGAGCGTCGAGAACTGGCAGGAACGGCTTGTCGAGATGCTGCGCGATTCCATGCTTGAGAAAGCGCGGGTGCAGCTTGGAGATGGGAATCTAGCAAACTTGGCAGTAGAGATTGCCCAGCACAAGCGAGACCCTTATACGCTGATCGAGGAGATCGCGGCGAGAGCAGCGAAGTAGGCTTGGACAGCAGATTCCTCGCCGTCCTCGTTGCCTTCGGCAACTCCGGGCGGCTTCGGAATGACAAGGGCGTTACATATCGCGGAAAACGATGAGCTTTCAGATTGATCATCTCGGTATCGCGGTGAAATCGCTGGTGGCCGCGAAGTCCATTTACGAAAAGCTCGGCCTCGGTGTTTCTCCGGAAGAAACCGTAGAGCATGAGAAGGTGCGGCTGGTCATGGTTCCGGTCGGCGAGAGCCGGCTTGAACTGTTGGAGCCGACTTCGGACGATTCGACGATCGCCAAGTTCATCGCCAAGCGCGGAGAGGGCCTGCACCACGTTTGCATGAAGGTTCCAGACTTGCGGGCTGCAGTCGAGCGCCTCAAGAAAGATGGTGTCCGCCTAGTATCAGAAGAGATCAAGACCGGCGCTGGCGGGCATCAGTACGTATTCGTCCATCCTTCGAGCGCGGGCGGAGTGCTTTTGGAGTTAGTACAGGCCTGAAAAAATCGGCCCCCACGGATTTAACGGATCAACAAACGCATGCTCTTTCTCGTCACCGACACTTCGGGGAAAGACGGATTCGTCGGCCTGGTTCGCGCGGGCACCGGCGCCCATCCCGACCAAGTCGAAGTGATCGAGGAAGTTGCTCTCGCCGGCGGAACATTTTCGGCGCAGCTGGTTCCACAGATCTCTGGACTCCTTGAGAAACACGCATTTCGCAAGACGGACATTGGAGCGTTCGTGGTAGTGTCCGGCCCGGGATCGTTCACCGGATTGCGTGTGGGTTTGGCCGCCATTAAGGGTCTGGCGGAGATTCTGCAGAAGCCGATTATTCCGTTGTCTGTGCTGGAAGTACTTGCGCCCTTCAGTCGCTCGATTGCCGCAAGCCATGACACACCTTCTCTCAGCATTCTGCGGTACGCCGTCGCGCTCGACGCTTCACGGGGTGAGGCATTTGTCGGTGAGTACGAAATCAGTTCACAGCCGAACTGCTCTCCAAAGGCGGCGGGCGAGTCTCTGCTCAGTCTTGATAATCTGGCCGCACTTCTGGAATCCGGAGTCGTGCAGTGGATTTCGACGCCAGACCAGGAAATCTTTGATGCGTTGCGAAAGAGTGTGTGTGAGTCGAAGAAACGTTGTGTCCGAAGAAATATGAGACGTCCGCGCAGCGAAGAGGTGGGTATCCTAGGGCTCCAGAAGCTGAGGGCGGGCGAGACGGTCCCTCCAGAGCAACTTGAGGCCAACTACATCCGCCGCACCGATGCAGAGATCTTTTCGAAACCTGCTTCTAGCCCCTAGCTTCTGGCTGCTAGCTCATGGGGCGCTGGCTCTTCGCTAAATCGGGATCATCTTGGTAATTCCGCCTTTGACAATCCGACAAGCCACTGCGGATCACATTCCATCGATAGTGCGTCTTGAGCGGTCGTCGCAGACTGCTGCGCATTGGAGCGAGCAACAATACGAGTCGCTAATTCCGACCGGAGAGTCGCAGATCTCCCGATTGGCGTTGATCGCCGAATGTAAGCAGGGAGCAGGGATTCTTGGTTTTCTGATTGCGCAACATGTCGGCCCCGAATGGGAGCTTGAGAACATCGTCGTCGCAGCTGAAATCCAGGGAAAAGGCATCGGAACGCGCCTGTTGAAGGAACTTCTTACGCGCGCAAAACAAGGCAACAGCGATGTAGTGTTTCTTGAGGTTCGAGAATCGAACAAAGCTGCCCGGGGGCTTTACGAAAAGCTTGGGTTTCAGGAGTCAGGCAGGCGTAAGTCATACTACAGCAATCCTTTAGAGGACGCGATCCTCTATCAGCGGACTCTACGGATCCCAGATCGTAGCTAGAACAATGCACCACTTTTTTGGCATTGCCCACATGTTACAGCTGTGTTAACGTGGCCTCATAATTCAGGTTTGGAGGTCTGCTGGATGCTGACTCCGAAAGACCAACTCCTGAACAGCCATGACGAATTCCGCAGGCTGGCTCAGGAGCATACGCAGTACGCCCAACGTCTCGATTCACTCACCCAAAAACGCTACCTCAGCGAAGACGAAAAGCTGGAAGAAGTGCGGCTGAAAAAGCTGAAACTGCGTCTCAAAGATCAAATGGAGTCGATTGAGCGCGAGTATAGGCAGCAGTACGGCGTCAACGTAGCATAGCCATCCTGTCCAATCTGCTGGCGGCTTTGCCGCCCGAGGATTAATCTATCTTCCGCAGGCGCGAATGAAGCGCCTTTTTTTATTTATACTTACGGAATAGACGTGCCATCTAGCCGCACAGGTGTCCACGTCTATAATGAAACATCCCCCATGGTTCGTGACGGCTACTATTACGGTCTGGCACTTATTGCCGCCGCTGTTCTGCTTGGCTGGCTAACCCAACCTGCCTGGGCCATCATTCCAGTATTGCTCGCGCTGTTCTTCCTTTGGTTCTTCCGCGATCCGGAGAGGACAATCCCAGTGGAGCCCGGGGCAGTGGTGTCTCCGGCTGACGGAAAAGTTACCGATGTCTCAGTAATCGAGGTCGGCCAGGACAAGCAGTTGCGGCTGAGCATTTTCCTCAATGTTTTCAATGTTCACGTGAATCGGACGCCGATCAGTGGAGTGATTCGCGAGATTCGCTACCAGCGCGGCAAATTCATGAACGCCATGGGCGCGGCGTCGGCAGAGGAAAACGAGCAAAATATCGTGACGGTTGAAGGCGGGGGTCAACGCGTGGTCTTTAAGCAGATCGCCGGACTGCTGGCACGCCGCATCGTTTTCAATCCCAAAGTCGGAGATCACGTGGAACGCGGGCAGCGGATCGGACTCATTAAGTTTGGGTCGCGCTGCGACGTATTGATAGATGCTTCTGCCCGGCCGAATGTGAAACTGGGGGACCTCGTGAAGGGTGGCTCCAGCGTGCTTGCCTATTTGCCTACCCAGGAACGCCTGACTAGCGATATGAGCGTCGCTGCGGAGAAGGTGCGCTGATGGACGAATTTCCGAAAAGGCCGCGCCGCCGTTTCAGCAAAGGGATGTACATTCTTCCGTCGCTGTTTACTACTGCGAATATGGCGCTTGGTTTTTACGCCATTCTCGAGGTGATGCACGCGACCCCGGCCGAGTATTGGCATCTTGACAACGCCGCAAAAGCGATCGGGTTCGCAGTGCTTTTCGATGGACTCGACGGACGTATCGCACGCATGACTGGAACCAGCAGCGACTTTGGACGCGAACTCGATTCACTCGCGGATGCAATCACCTTTGGTGTCGCACCGGCTATGCTGGCCTGGACGTGGGGCTTCCATCTAATGCCGGAGGTTCTGCTTAGCGGAGGCCGGTGGGCGATCAAACTCACGCAACTCGGCGCAATCGCCAGCTTCTTGTTCCTGATCGCCGGCACGAGTCGCTTGGCTCGCTTCAACATTACGGTGAATCCGCAGCCTTCGAACCCAGGACGACCAGGCAAGAAGTATTTTGTTGGAATGCCAATTCCAGCAGGTGCAGGGGTTGTTGCCGCCGTCGTCCATTTCGCGGAAGGCGACCCGCTTGTCTCCCCTTACACGGCGGTTGCATGGGCGGCGATGGTCACGACTGTTGGATATCTGATGGTAAGCACGTGGCGGTTTTATAGCTTCAAAGATATCGACTTTCGTTCGCGACATCCTTTCCGGCTCATCGTTCTTCTCGCAGCGCTGTTCGCGCTGATTTATTTCTACTCCGGCAAAGTTCTGTTTGCGATTGCTTTGCTTTACATGGCGTCCGGCGTCTTCTGGCGGCTGCAGTGGATTTTTCGCCGGCGTTCCGGTCCTCCACCGCCGTCCTATAAGGAGGCATCGCAAGCTTCATGAACGAGCCAGTAAAAACGGCGCCAGGTTCTATTAGCATGGCGCGCAGCAGGTTGTACCGTGCCGCGATTGTCGGCGCAGCTTCGTTGAAGGGCAAGGAAGTGGCTGAGCTTCTGAACGAGCGCAACTTCCCAGCGGCGGACATCCGCCTCCTGGACGATGATGAAGCCATGGGCCAGCTTGAGGCCATGGGAGACGAGATTAGCTTCATCCAGCGCGTTCGGGCTGAGCAATTCGAGCACGTAGATTTCACATTCTTCGCATCTGATCAGGAAAGCACCCGGCGAAGTTGGAAAGATGCTCGAGATGCCGGCAGCGCGATCATTGACCTCTCCTCGGCTCTGGAGAATGAACCTCAGGCTACGGTGCGTTCGTTGTGGATCGAGCGCGAGCTCGGGCAGGTTGCGCCTCCGGAGTTGCAGCCGGGTCCTTGCATTACCGCGCATCCCGTTGCAGTAACTTTAGCCTTGTTGCTGCTTCGTGCAAAGAAGGCCGGAGTCATCCGGCGCGCTGTCACGACGATCTTTGAGCCCGCTTCCGAGCACGGGCAACGCGGGATGGACGAACTCCACCAGCAGACGGTAAATCTGCTGTCATTCCAGCCCCTGCCGAAAGACGTCTTCGACGCGCAGGTCGCGTTCAATCTTGTTGAGCGATATGGACCCAAGTCGCAGCCTTCATTGGACTCTGTTGAGGCCCGCGTGCTTCGCCACTACCGAAAGATTACGGACGGAAATGCGCTTGAACCATCGCTGATCCTGTTGCAGGCACCGATTTTCCACGGACATGCGACCGCAATCTTTCTGGAGATGGACAAGCCCGTCGATCTCTCGGCAGTTTCCGACGCTCTGGCTGGAGATCACGTGAGCATGCCATCCAACGACGAAGATGCACCCAGCAATGTGAGTTCTGCCGGACAGGGCGACATTCAGCTGGCAATCAAGTCCGACCCGGTGGAACCGAACGGCGTGTGGCTATGGGCGGCAGTTGACAATCTTCGTTTGTCAGCCATCAATGCGGTGGAATGCGCCGAGAGCATGACGGCGACGCGTCCGACGGGGAAGATTCAGTGACAAAGCCCGCCGGGCGGATGCTCGCGCTTTGTGCTCTTTTTCTGACTCTCAGTTGCGGGTATCACACAGCTGGCCATTCGTCACAACTACCCGAAAGCGTTCAGACCATTGCGATTCCGGCATTCAAGAATGAGACGCTAAATTACCGCATTGAGCAGATGCTGACAGCGTCGGTCGTACGAGAATTCACCACGCGGACTCGCTATCACATTGTGAATGATGCCGGAGATGATGCGGACGCCACGCTCCGCGGCACGGTGCTTTCCACAGCGGCTTCGCCCTTAACGTACGACACGGCGACAGGACGCGCTGCCAGCGTGCTGGTCGTCGTAAGCATGAGGGTTTCGTTCACAGACCGAAATGGCAAGGTGCTGTATCAGAATCCTGCTTATCTCTTTCGCGAGCAATACGAAGTTTCGCAGGACTTGGCATCATTTTTCGAGGAAGATTCCCCGGCCTTTCGGCGCTTGTCGCAGGACTTCGCCCGTACACTTGTGTCGAATATTCTGGAGGGCTTCTGATGCACCGATGCCTCGGCGTAGAGTTGATCCTCGCCGCGAGCCTGGTCGGCTGTTACAGCGGATCGCGTCCGCCTAGAGTTGGCGCAGCAGCGAAGGCCTTTACCGTGCAGGATTCCGATCGAACCGTTGCGCTGAATCAGTTCCGCGGACAAGTCGTTGTGTTGAATTTCTGGGCAACATGGTGCCCGCCTTGTGTCCAAGAATTACCGTCGATGATGGACATGCAAGATCGTCTCAAGACCCACGGCGTTACGGTTGTTGGCGTGAGCATCGATGTTGACGAAGACGCATATCACCGGTTTCTAAAGCAGCGCGGCGTGAACTTTCTTACCGTCCGCGATCTGAAGCAGAAAGTGGCCGGGCTCTATGGAACCTCGGGGTGGCCTGAAACATATGTGATCGACCGCCAGGGCGTGCTACGCAGGAAATTCGTCGGCCCTATAAATTGGGATTCTCCCGAAGTCTTACAATTTCTGAGCAAGCTCTAGTTCACGATTCGCCAACTATGCGAAGCGAGCACCGGATGCTAGAGTCAAAGTGACTTTGTCATTCCGAGGAGCGACGAGGAATCCGCTGTCTGCCGGGGTTTCAGGTCTGGCCGAACTTCTGAATTAAATGCGCGCCTTCACCCAAGCTGAACGATTTGTGAGCGACCTGCAGTCGCGAAAAATGCGCGCGGCCTATGTGTTCGTAGGCGACGAAGCCTTTTTCCGCAAGCGTTTTCGGGATGCGATTCTTGAACATCTGGTGCCGCCTGACTTACGGGATTTCAGTCTTTTCGAATTTGATCTCGCCGAGACAGATCTAGCAGAAATCCTGGACCGCGCTCGAACGCCATCGCTGATGGCCCCTTTCCAGGTGTTCTTCGTACGTGGGGTCAAGAATTTGTTTGGCCGAGGATCCAATGAGGAAAAACTCGCCGCCATCGAGGAGTACTGCCAGAATCCCAATCCCGACGCGTTGATCGTTTTTGTCGCCGATCACATCAGCATCCCCGCAGATGTCCGCAAAATGGAGATGCAGGACAAGGACCGTTATCAGCGGATCCGCGACACAATGGGCCAGTACTGCGGAATCGTGGAACTGGCGCGCGTGGAGGAAGGCGAAGCCGTCCGCTGGATTTCCGACTACTGCACCGGCCGGGCGGTGAAGATCGAGCCTGACGGGGCTCGCGAACTCGTCGACTCGCTCGGCGGCGACATGATGATGATCTCCAACGAACTGGAAAAGCTGATCCTCTACGTTGGCGAGAAAAAGCGCATCACGCTGTGCGATGTTGAAACCATGGTGCTGGCTGCCAAGCAACGCTCGCTTTACGAATTGACCGATGCGATCTCAAGCAGGGACCGCGTGCGCGCGCTGGAAGTGCTGGACGCGATTCTGTCGTCGGGTGATGGAGAAGAAGCTTCCATCGGCCATGTATACATGCTGGCGAAAACCTTTCGCCAAATGCTGATTATCCTCGAGCGCAATGTTCGCGATCAGCGCATGTTGTGGGCTGCACTCTGGCAAGGATTCCGCGTGCCGCCGTTCGCAGCGGACGACATTATCAAGCAGGCTCGACGCTATAAATCTCGCCGCGATCTCACTCGCGCGATCCGGCTTGTCGCGAAGGCAGATCTGGCTCTGCGCTCCAATCCTGTCAGCAAGCGGATGGTGCTTGAGCGCCTGGTGATCGATCTGACTTCAGAGCCTAAAGTAGAAGCTCCCGGTTGGATGCAGGAGCAGTTGCCGGTCTGAGGGCTGAGCGCCTCAAAGCGTAAGCAAAATGCTAAATCAGGACGATGTCGTTTCCTATTTGGAGATGTGTGCGAATTTCGGAGTCAATCTCCAGCGGGGAATGAACTTTCGCCTCAAAGGGAACGAGTCTTTAATTTTAATGAGTCGGCGACCCGGGGGCCCCGTACGCGGATCGATTTGAGGAAGAGGGCCGCGTGATCATTTACGAAGGCCACGACATACCCAGAACACAGGGTGGACCAGAACCCAAACAGATTGACCAACCTGAATTCTTACCGAGCGGAAGACTTACACAGAATGGTTTATTTCTGGATGCAGTCAGAAATTACAAATTGGGCAGAGCGGACGCAGAACCAGTACGTGTGCTCGAAAAGGTGCGTGACGGCATTTGGGTGTACAACGGCTTGTTTCGTTTGGTGGACGCATGGCAAGAGACCTCAGAACGACGCCAGGTCTTCAAATTCAAACTAGAGATCATCGACGAACCTTCATACGAAAATCGCGCTGCGGGGCCGATAGATCACGACCGAGTTATTCCCTCTGCAATCAAGTTGGAGGTTTGGAAGCGTGACAAGGGCTGCTGCTAAATGCGGCAGCAAGGAGAATCTACACTTCGACCACATAATCCCCTATTCACAGGGCGGCTCGTCCAAGGACGCGAAGAACATTCAGATCCTCTGTTCCAAACATAACCTTGCGAAGCACGACCGCATTGAATAGCTTTCCCGTCCAAGCAGGGTTGGACGGGAATTCTCCTAGATTTGCCAGGTTTTACTGCATTTCGCACGTAACGTTGTTGTTGAAGTCCACGAAAGCTCCTTGCGGGTTGTCACGCCAAGCCCACACGTGCAGTTCGAAAACCGGGTTCAGGTTGAATCGATTCGGCGAGCCGACGTAATTGAAATCCTGCCCATCGAGGGTAGGAGGAACATTGTCGTTGTTCGCCAACCAAGTAACCGCGTCCACGATGTACTCAACCCCCACCAGCCGACGCGCGTTTCCAACCGGCTCGTAGATCAACGCTTCAGGATATTTCACGTCGAGCAGCCCATCGTCCACGAGCGTTCCGTTGATGTAGTGGATGCCCATCGCCCCATGGTCCTGACCGCTGACACAGCCAAACTGGGGTAGATATCCTGCCGGGATAGCGTTGTTTACGTTCAGGAACTGAAGTGTATTCTTACGAACATCCTCCACCAACTTTGATGGCGCATGGTGCTTGTCATGTGCGGGGTCTTCTGCGAAGAGTGGCATTACTGCTACGGTGCTCGACATCAACGCCAAGTGCAGAAGGCCGATACTCCAGACGCGAACTGCCCGAGTAATTTGTGTCATGAATTTCTCCTTCGAGTATGTTGTGATCATCAGCTTGAATTCTTCAGGGATAGTGTTTGCGTGGGGCCCTACAACCGTTCGGACTTGACCGAGACAGGCACACCCTTGGTGAGCGAATCGAACACAGGCGAATGCCCTGTCCCCAATTCCACGATTTCCTGCAGCTTCTCGTCGGGAACGTCGGCTTTGATTTTGAAAGTCACCTGAATGCCCTGATATCCCTTGCGCACGTTCGGATCGAGATCCAGAAATCCGTGAAGGTCGATATCGCCTGCGAACGACGACTCCACTTCCTCGACTTGAATTCCACGTGCTGCCGCGTGGTAGACCATTGAGGTCGTCAGGCAGGCCGCCAGGGCGTGCAGAAGATATTCGACTGGATTGGCGGCCGAGTCCTCGCCGAGCAGAACGGTGGGCTCGTCCGCGTGCAGGACGAATGATTTTGCCCGCGAGAGTTCCTGCCCTGCTCCATAGAACCCATTGATGGCCGACCGGTTGTGTCCGCAGCCCTCCCACCTGTTCTGAATGCGGAACTTGAATTTCGCAATGGCCGGAACGGCCTTGATGGCGTCGATGGTTGTAAAAAGATTGTCAACATTGACGCCGTTGACGATGGTTGGCAATTTTTGAGCAGTTACCATAATGGCTACGCCCCCCTGTATTGTCATTTCTCGAACAACCTGCATTCGATAACTCAAAAATACGTACAAAGACGCCTTGCAACAAGATGGCAGATATGCCATTGTAGATAGGCGTTTACGCCACCACCAAGGGAGAGCATTCATGGTTGACGTTACAGTCTTGCTGCTCAATCAGACGTTTTCCTCGACAGCAGTTGGTCCGATGGAGGTGTTCCGGCATGCGGGGTTCCTTTGGAATCACCTGACGGGAAAACCGACGAAGCCGCGCTTCAACGTGACAACGGCTTCAGCCGACGGCAAGCCCGTTCTCTGTGACGGGCCGTTGCATATCCAGCCGATGACAGCGATTCAAAACATTCGGAAGACAGACCTGATCTTCATCCCTACGACTGGATTGAGTGTGGATGATGTCGTCGAGCGCAATACGCCCGTTGTTCCGTGGTTAAAGCGGTGGCATAAGCGCGGAGCCGAGATCGCGAGCGTCTGCTCCGGGGTAGGGCTGGTAGCAGCCGCGGGAATGCTCGACGGCAAACGGGCGACGACGCACTGGGCACTCGCCGAGACATTTCGGCAAAAATATCCCAAGGTGAAATGGATGCCCGAACTGATGGTGACCGAGGATCGCGGCTTCTACTGTGGGGGCGGCGTACACGCTGCGCTCGATCTGAGCCTATACCTGGTAGAGAAATTCTGCGGACATGATGTTGCGATGGAGAGTTCCAAGGCGCTGTTGATTGAGACACCACGCGCCTGGCAGGCCGGATTCGCCGTCGTTCCGCTGAAAACCGAGCACACCGACGAGGCCATCTCTATGGCTCAGGATTGGCTTCATGAAAATTTCCATCGCCCATTTCCTCTGGAAGCTCCGGCCCGTCGCGCGGGAATGAGTCTGCGGAATTTCATACGCCGCTTCAAACAGGCAACCGGAGATAGTCCGTTAGCGTACTTGCAGAAACTGCGCGTCGCTGCGGCCAAACGTTTGCTCGAGAACAATCATCGAACCATGCAGGAGATCAGCGAGGCTGTGGGATACCAGGACGTTGCTTTCTTCCGTGGTCTGTTTCAGCGCCACACCGGAATCTCGCCCAGCGTTTACCGGCAGAAATTTGGAGTCTAGAATTCCCATCACAATTCATGAAGAGACCAGGGGGAACTGGTGGATATCAGATCGATTCAGAAGCCGTTGAAAGAACAGTATCGGCGGGAGCCGACGAGCTCGCGCATTACATTAACCGCGAAGGGGACGGAGACGGCAACTCCCCTTTCTTGTTCCGTTGATATCGGTCGCGCAATCTATCAGGCTGAAGCTCACAAAGGTGTTGGAGGGACGGGGACAGCGGCGTGTTCGGGCGATCTTCTGATTGGAGCTCTCGCGGCTTGTGCACAGCTTACTTGCCAACTCGTTGCAACTGCGATGGGGATTCCGACTCGCAGCATTGAGGTTACCGTGAAGGGTGACATGGATCTCCAGGGGACATTGGGCATTTCCAAGGATGTTCCGGTCGGTTTTCAAGACATTCGCCTGCAATTCGACTTAGACGCACCCGAAGCAACTCCGGAACAGCTGCGGGCTTTGCAGGAGAAAACGGAACAGTATTGTGTCGTACTACAGACGCTGCTGCGTCCGCCTAAAATCGAATCTCATTGGAATCCCTCATAATCATCTGGTCAGCGGATTTCCTATGTTTGACCTCTCTGTATATTTGGCCCGGATCAAATATTCTGGCTCTACCGATCCGACTGCGGAGACTCTTCGCGCGCTGCACCGCGAGCACCTTTTTACCGTACCTTTCGAGAATCTCGATATTTCTCTCGGCCGCAAGATCGTGGTTGACGAAGAAGCAATCCTGAACAAGGTCGTGCACCTTCACCGTGGAGGATTCTGTTACGAACTCAATTGTGCGTTTGCTGCGCTGCTGCGAGCGCTGAAGTTCCAGGTCACTCTACTCTCTGCTCGTGTGGCAAGAGCGAACGGTGATGAAGGTCCGGAATTCGATCACCTCACCTTACGGGTGGATTTGGACGAATCATGGCTCGTCGACGTCGGCTTCGGAGATTCATTTCTGGAACCTCTTTTACTAAAACCGAACGTGGAGCAGGTCGATCCCGCCGGGACATTTCGACTGGTTGCATACGGAGACCGCTTCCGGATGGAAAAGGCAGATGATGGTGCTAAATGGAATCCGCAATACTCATTCTCTTTACAATCTCGAAGGCTCGAAGAATTCGCTGGCATGTGCCACTACCATCAGACCTCGCCGGACTCCAGTTTCACTCGCCACAGCATTTGTTCCCTCGCTACTCCCGAAGGACGCATCACCTTGTCGGACATGAAGTTGATCGTGACCAGTCATCGGCGTCGGGAGGAGAAAGAGCTTGAATCGGAAGAGAAACGACTGACCACACTCTGGAAAGAATTCGGAATTCGTCTTTGATTGTTAAGGGCGACCGCGAAATAAGAATTATGAGGGATTAGCTTATTTCCTGGCGCTCGGCGGGCTGTAATCTTTCCAAAGGTATTCAAGCGCCTCCGGGAGAGTCTGCTTCAGAACGGCACGATCCACATGCACGGCGTTGCGAGCGAAAACGAACTGGTAGTGATATCCCTTCGCCGCGAGCAC
>Ga0070712_100000652_pt1 | contig 20427 bp, 14 predicted proteins | sample LARL81metaG_FD_71396 | JGI IMG/M metagenome (GOLD analysis project Ga0070712, IMG submission 71396) | Corn, switchgrass and miscanthus rhizosphere microbial communities from Kellogg Biological Station, Michigan, USA - LAR L8-1 metaG | ecosystem: Host-associated > Plants > Roots > Rhizosphere ...
CTCCGCGGAAGATGTTGCTTGGCTCCTGGGAGCGCTTACGAGAGCCGGACTCGATCGTTATCGATAACGCCGGGTAGGCCTGATACTTGCTCCACGGTCAGCACCAAATGGTTTTGGTTGAGCGAAAGCTCGACGGACGGTATGTGCCTTGGAATCATCTGTGCCGGGTTCTTAAACTTCGTGACCGGGAAGGGCGGTCCGAACGGTTTCCCCTGGTTTGGATCGAATCGGATTCCCCACACATTAAAGAAGCCGGTGCGGCCAGAGACAAAGTAGAGCATCCTTCCATTGGGCGACCAGCGAGGCTTGTCGTCCCAGCTTTTGCCTTCCGTAAGGGGAATCCATGGTCCACCCGACGCGGGCGTCACGTAGAGTCTGGACTCCACCGTTGTGGGCAAATTTCTCACTGCCTGGAACACAATCCATCGCCCATCGCGCGAGAAGTGGGGCTGCCCAAGATCGTATGCCGGGTCTGCAATGATCCTTTGTCCGGCTCCCTCTGCATTGGGAGCCGCAGCTATGGGCAGCAGCCAAATTTCTGTGCGATTGGTCTCCCTGTTGAATTGCGATACCAGCAGTGATTGGCCATCGGGCGACCAATCAAATACACCCGCGGTTTCAGCGGCATCAGATATCGGCTTTTCGTTTCGAGTCTCCGGGGACCACAGGACGAGACGGGACTCATGCGTTTGAAAATTGTATCGGGAATATACCAGGCGCTTTCCGTCCGGCGACCACAGCGGATAATCACGAAGGCGATCGTCAGCCACGACGGGGGCCATGTGTGGGGTGACCAGTGACATCTCCCACAGCTCCGACCTGCCGGCATGACTACAAGAAAAGGCCAGCTTTTCCCCGTCGGCTGACAAGTTCTGCCGCCAGGTCGTCATTCCCGTCGGGGTCAACGCCCGCCCCGGACCGGTGAGGATGCCTCGGCTGGCGTCAAAAGGAAAAAGCCAGGCCTGGATATGCTGGGACTGGTTTGTGAAAGCCAGCTTTTTTCCATCGGGAGAAGGAGCAAGTTCGGCGTCAGGCCCCGGTCCCGTGGTCACGCGCTCCATCGAAGTGGCCTGGAAACTTTTGGGATCAATGGTCAGTTTCTAAAGGTTCACGGCTCCGCGAAATGTGCGGGGAAAATAGATCGCTCGGCCCGAAGGCGCCCAGGAAAAGGAGAACTCACTCGACCATTCAACGATACCCTGCATGGCGACTTCCTCCAATTGTCTATCAATCTGGGCAGGAACTTCAGGTTTCACTGCCACGCCTCCGAGAAGGGGTACCGTCCAGAAGTCCGGGACCGATCCAGTTCCGTCCATCCAGACAGAGACCCTCCCGTCTGGATGCCATGCAGCCTCGGCTGCCGATGGCTGGTCTGGCCGGGTAAATTCCGGCAGCACTTCGCGGGGTTGATCGCCATCAAGCCCCACCACGTAAAATTTGTTCCCCCCCACCAGAAATTGGGTGGTTTGAAACAGGATCTGGGAGCCATCCGGGGACCACCGCGGGTGAAAACCGAAATTCGCGACTCTTCTTTGCAATCCTTCGCCGCCAAGCGCCGGCACGATGTACAAGCCTCCCTCGCCGTTTTCGGAGCGATATGCTATGTATTTTCCATCGGGTGACCAGGCCGGCCGCCAGTTGTGACCTGATCCTTTGGTGACCTGAACAGGATCACCGCCACTGACCTGCCGCACCCAGATGTCGGATTTGCCATCACCGTTGGAACTGTAGGCAATGTAGCGGCTGTCAGGTGACCAGGTCACGCTGGACTGCAAGCCATCCTCGAAAGTGAGGCGGGTAAGCGCTCTTTGAGGCGATGCCGACGCAGGAACTCGCAACCGCTTGTAGAGGTAGAGGAAGAAGCTTGCAGCTGTGAGCACTACTAGGACCGCAAACAGAATCGAGCGAGGCAGCCCGTCGCCAGGTACATTAGGAGACTTGGCATCCGCCAATGGACCGATGAATCGATAGCCCCGGCGAGGGAGAGTCTCCACAAACCTGGGATTGTCGGCTTCGTCTCCCAATGCCAATCTGCGGCGAACGGTTGGCCCCGGCCATGAGGAACACCTGCCAGTGAACTGGAACTCTAGCACTGTTGGGCGGCTGCTCCAACTTGGCTTTTTACCCCAGTGACGTGCAAGTCTCCAGAAACTCCAAGGCGCTTACACGAACGACGTTCCGGAGGGTTCCCTTGCAAACGCAGCCCGCAAGAAAGGGTCTGCTTTCTGGTCTAGGTAAGCTCCTGATTCGTAATGGCCGATTTCGTTCTGCTTGTCCCGCCTAAAACGAATACCTTCTGAGAGCACAAGAATCGTTGTCCCGATTCGCATTTACCCAAGCCCTAGAGATAATGACTGACCTACTGAGCTGTCCGTAGCATCCTGCTGGATAGAAGGATAGACCTGGTGCAGGTCTCGACGCTCCGGGACGGTGGTTTTGTTAGAGCCGCTAAGGTCGTCGTTCCAAATTTAGCCGCACGTCTCCCAGAATTCCGGACGGTAAGGGCTGCAGGTTCGTCATATCTTGAGGCACGAATCGTTGCCCATATCTTTGATCAAGCAAACGGTAGTCAGGAAGCCCACGCCCAGCCAGTGAATTGATGGCGGTATTCCCCACGACAATTCGCAGACTGTTCTCGCCGGCCTTCAGAAATCTAGTCACGTTGACGGTGTACGGGGGATGCCAAACGAAACCCACCCGCTCGCCGTTAACAAAAATAGCCGCCGCTTCACGGACAGGCCCTTCAAAATACGCCTTCATACTATGTTGTGGCAGTGGAGTCGGCTCATCGATCGGCGTGCCCGATCCGAAGTCGAGCGTGCCACTAAATCCTGGAAGCAGGTCGTGGTCTGAAACTTCGAATGTCTTGTTGTAAGTGACCTCACCAGAATAATATTTTAATGTTGGCTCATCGCTCCAGGAATGGACCTTAGCCATTGAAATGGTCTGATTGGCGGCATTGAATGTTAATTTCCAGTTTGTTGAGAGATCGATTGTTTTTGCCACGATGCCCGCTGCTGCTGGCGAATTATTCTCAATTTCAGAATCTGTGAACAGTATGAGTCGCGACTCGTAGGGCTGCAGATTGATGTCTACCCCACTGGGATTTTCAACTCCAAACACCTCGCCCGTAAATGGATTCAAAAACTGAGCATGTTTCGCCTGATTGCGAAATGTGGCTTGAACGTGATGCGACTGGTTGCTGGTATTCGCTATGAAATACAGATCGCCAGTTGCCAGCTTCCGATGGATAAAGCCGACGCGTGGAACTTTAGGAGAGAAAACAACATCGGGAGTGAGGAGAGCTTCCAACCTTGCGCCGAGTTGGGTTTCATCAGCGACAAAGTGCCCGGTTGCTCCACCTGCGCGAAAGAGACGTTGCGAGACTTCCTGAATTCCCCGGCTATCGGCTTCCGCTTCGACAAGACCCGGTGCGGTGGACGGCAGGCTGCGCGCGGCGATGACAATTCCACCACTTCGGGCATAGTTCTCTATCTTCCTGTATGTAGAGAGCGGCAGCCGTTCAATTCCGGGCAGAATCAACACGGGATACTGAATGCCCAGCGAATCAATCGCGTCCGCGTCGATAAAGTCCAGATTGAATCCTGAGTCGAGAATCTGTGGAATGACTTTGCTGACCAACGAGCCATTCAAAGATTCATCCATACTGAAATTCGAACCAACCGTGTTAAAACCTGCCTGGGTAATCACTGGTTTTGTCGAATCGCTTCTCACCGAAAAAGTGGACCAAACATCGTCATTGGGCAGAAGTACAGCCACATCGTTTGCGGGTTTGCCCTGCCGTAGAGCAAAGCTGACGCGTTGGAGATATCGTGTCAGATCCGGCATGACAAACGACCATGGATTGTGTGTATTCAGCGCTCCTGCGGCGTACATTCTCCATCCCGGTTCGCCCGCTTCTTCCGGAGAATATGGCCAGCCATGTCCCACTAACTGGTTGATACCCTGCAGGAAATGCACATCGGCTTCCGCCTTCATGTCCAGAGGTGTCGCGCGGAACGCGGGGGAGTGCAGCCACGTCCAGGTTTCCGATGAAATCACGGGCTTGCCGAACAGATGCCCGGCAGACGCCGCCCACCGTGTGTCGGAGAATTCTCTCCACATCAAAAGCGATGCTTTGCCCTCCCCTTCCGGAAGATCTTCAAAGCGGTTGCTGGAAAGCGTAACTGGCGGAAAGCCGTAGGTCTGTGACCGCAATAACGTGTGATGCTGCTGCGCCCAGGTGTGCAAGGGCGCGAGAAAGCGTTCATTCGCCAATTCGGTCAGCGTACGTCCCCAGTCATGCCGAACCGAAGCAGTGGACGGACCGATATCGCCGATGAGCGCAGGCAGGTAAGGAATCAGATCGTATCCGCGTCGAGCGCGAAACTGCTCGATGAGATCACCGGTCCAATTCGATCCGTAGTCTTCAAGGCTATCGCTGAAAATCGCATACGGAGGTTGGTCGCCAAATGCCTTTAATAACTGGTCCCCGACGGTATGGAGATGAGTCTCAATAGCGTTTTGATCGTAGTGGTCGAGCGCAAAACCTTCCGCGCCAACTGCCGGACGTTTCACCGTCATTCCGGTGCGACTCGAAATAAAGAAAATCGCGCTGCCCGCATCTCCCGAGGATATTTGCAGACGACCATTTTCAATCCGTGACACTCGTTTCACATCATGCAGCGAAGGCTTACCGCCCACAACTGGTGCCAGGAACGCAGCAATCAAACGCTCACCACCGCTGATGTCGGGCACGATAACCGAATCTGTTCTTGCTGGAACTGCCACAGTTTCCACTCGCAGCTCTCCCGCCGCCTCTGTCACCGGTATATGCGGGCCACCGAAAGGCCAGCCACTCCCCAGTGTGATGTCAATGCGTAAGCCAAGTTTCCTGGCAGTTGAGGCGGCAAAGCGAATCGCATCGAGGTGTTCGTCTGAGAGAAATGGCTCGTTGTGAAAGCCGGTCTTCGGGTCATCAAGTGCAAGAGGATAGAGCGTGGCAATCTCGACTCCTCCAATCCCTGCTGCCTTCATTTGCTCCAGTTCCCGCAGCAATTCGGGCTTGGTGACTGACGGGCCGAACCACCACCACCGCATCATGATTCGACAGGCATCTGGCGGATTGGCGAACGACTTTTCCAAAAACTTCAAGTTGTCGTCTGCTTGCGCTGTGCTCTGAGGGACTTGCGCGAATGTGGCAAACAGCAGTAGAAACGACATCACACTGCAATTTAGGAGCTGACGTTGCATGCGCTGAAACCTGGGCTTAGATTCGTCGTTTGCTACGATAGCACCGGGATGGCGCACAGAAGTCTACCGAATAAACATGTCATCACCGCGACTTCAGGTGCTATGCGCTTTTCTCAGATCGGTTTGTTCTGCAAACAGTCCATGAAAATCAGGAGTGAACTCGCAGACGATTACAACACACTGTTGACTGCTGGTTCTATTCGCGGAAGTGGAGAACAAAGTGGAGAACAAAAATTGCCGAATGAGAGCCTCCGCACCCGTTTTGGGACTTCCTGCACTCATGTAACTCACTGATACGACTGGGCGACCCCATAAACTACAGATTTGCTAAACCGTTGTACTGGCTAATACCGCTACCGAGGGTTCGAATCCCTCTCTCTCCGCCAGACCTTTAGTTTCTGCTATTTGCAGTGCCTGACTACCAACTGACTACCAAATTTCAATCATTTGCTTCCGGCGCGGTATTAAGCACTGGAGGCAATATGGCAGTCACACTCTATCGGCAGGTCGGCAAAGGCAAAGCTCGGCGGTATCAAAAGGTCAACCTCGGACGTGGGCGCCGACCTCGACTCGGCGCTCACCCATGCACTAGACTCTCTCCCCGAGAAATACCGCACCGTATTGATCTTGCGGGACGTACAGCACCTCAGCATCACCGAAACTGCACAGGTCCTCGGCCTCTCAGAAGCGAACGTAAAGACCAGACTGTGCCGTGCCCGCTTGCAGATGCGTGACGCGTTGGCGCCGGGCTTCGACGGAGCCTGGAGGCGAGGAAGAACGTACGAAAAAGTTCGGCCCTTTTGATGTAATCGGGCCCGAATGCCCAATCTCTTCTAGTGGAGGAAAGTCAGGCATTCTCAGGCATTCATAGACTACGCAATCGCACGTCGAGTGGAGTCGTCGAGAATGACGGTGCTCGGCTGTCGCCGCCTCTCTGAACAACAAGAGCTGATGACAAGGGCTAAGCCGATGAGGTGAGTCTCATGGCTCCTGGGCAGTCGGAAAATCTGGCGTCAACGGGTGCCGTGGGCGCGGTCTAACATCCGGGTACGGCTCTTGAAGCGTGCCGTGGTGTTCCCGACCTTTTTTCTTGATAATCGCGGTATGGCGCTCATTGTTTTCCTGCGAGGTGTCAATGTTGGTGGGCACAGGACATTTCGCCCAAGCATCCTCGCGCGGGAACTGAGTGACTATGATGTGGTGAATGTGGGTGCGGCGGGCACGTTTGTCGCTCGTAAACCTGGATCTCGAGCAAAGTTCCGTAGCGCACTGCTCCGCAAGCTGCCATTCGAAGCGGAACTTGTGCTGTGCGATGGCCGCGATCTTATCCGCTTGGAGGCGGAGAATCCATTTGCAGCTGAGCCGTCGTCCCCGGATGTTGTTAGGTTCGTGAGCATCCTGTCGAAACCCGGCCGCCTCACCGCGTCGCTTCCAGTCACGTTTCCTTCAGACGGGGAGTGGTTGGTGCGGGTGATGGCGTCGGAAGGACAATTCGTGTTTGGGATGTACCGTCGTCACATGAGGACGATCAGCTATCTTGGCCAGATCGACAAGCTGTACGGTGTGCCAGCCACGACACGGAATTGGAACACAATGATCGCGATCGTGCGGATCTTGAAGGGCCAGGCGATGAATAAAGGCCACTGATTAGACGCCAGCAGGACGGATCACGTGAAGTGATCGCAACCGTCCACCCCAGCATTGTATGCTGACCAGAGAGCAAGAGGTTCGTGAGACACACGCGCATCATCGTCACTCACTACGGCGGGCCCGATGCACTTCGGGTGCTTGAAGAAGAGTGCCCGGAGCCAAAGGATGGTGAAGTGCGGGTGAGAGTCCTGACAGCAGGTGTCTCCTTGCCCGACATAATGGCGCGCGAGGGCGTTCATCCCGAGACGCCTTTGGTGCCCTTCACACCAGGATGGGATCTGGTTGGCGTGGTGGATCGGTTCGGCGCCGGTGTCTCAGGAATCGAACCAGGCCAGATCGTTGCCGCGATGCCAATCAGCGGTGCCTATGCGGAGTTCGTCTGCCTGCCGCAGCGTGAACTGGTTCCGGTGCCATCTGGGTTGGACGCCGCCGAGGCTGTCAGCCTCGTCCTCAACTACGTCACGGCGTACCAGATGCTGCATCGTTCCGCTAAGGTAAGATCGGGCCAGCGCGTGCTGATCCACGGCGCGTTAGGCGGGGTCGGCTCGGCACTCTTGCAGCTTGGGCGATTGGCGGAACTGGAGATGTACGGCACCTGTTCATCGCGAGGCGCGTCCGCCGTTTCCGCGTTGGGCGGCATCCCAATTGATTACCAGCATCAGGACTTCGTAGAAGAAATTCACCGCTTCACGAGTGCGGGCGTAGACGTCGTCTTTGACAGCATCGGCGGCACCCATATCTGGCGTTCCCGCAAGGCGCTGCGACCCGGAGGGAGGGTCGTGGCCTATGGCCTGACGGGCTCGCTCCGAAGAGGACGCTTGGCTTCGGGTCGTGGTGGTCATCGTCATCGTTATCGTGCAATCGCAATTTTCGGGTTGTACATCGCTGGCAGCTGGCTTTTCCCAGGCCGGAAGCGGGTGGTCCCCTACAGCATCCAGACACTTAAACGACTGAAACCGACATGGTTTCGACAGGATCTGATCGCACTGTTTGACCTTCTTCAACAGAAAAAGATCAGGCCGCTAATCGCGCAACGATTCCCTCTTGCCGAGGCAAGACAAGCGCACGACTTGCTCGGCAAGGGAGGCGTGACAGGCAAGATTGTGCTCGTGCCCAACAGGTCATCCCTTGAGTCAGGAGCGGCGTAACAGCTTTCAAAGGGGACGTTATGCAGCAGCGTGCGATTAAAGTCAATGCTTCGGAAGAAACCATCAAGATTGGTCCGCTGGGGATCCGATTCCTCCTCACCGGCAATGATTCCAGCGGAAGCGCCTCGGTGTTCGAAGTTCTCGTCCCGGTCGGGCAGAAGCTGGCGGCGCCAGCCCACAAGAACGATGCCTACGAGGAGATCCTCTACGGCATCGAGGGTGTCCTTACCTGGACGGTTGACGGCACGCCCATCGAGGTTGGTCCCGGGCAGGCGCTGTGCATCCCCAGGGGAGCGGTGCACCGCTTCGATAATCTCGGCAACGAGGATGCGAAGCAACTCGCCGTCATATCCCCTGCGATAATGAGCCCCGCGTACTTCCGGGAAGCCGCCGAAGTAATCGCAGCCGCGGGCGGCGGCCCGCCCGATCGCGCAAAAATGATGGACGTCTTCCGGCGTCATGGCATGACACCGGCCGCGCCCCCGCCTGTTAAGTAGCGGCTTTCGTATGCCCGTGGTGCGGGCACTGGCATTCCAATGGATCCGTATTGCATTCCGTTGCCGGAAGAATAGCGTTGCCTATGATGAGAGCAGGTACTTGGCAACCCTAGTCCGGCGCGCTTCTCTGCTGAGTGCCTCGATGGTCGCCTCTACTCTAGCGAAAACGCTGTGAAATCTTTGTGGAGATTCCGAGGAAAATTCGTGCGGCTCCACCAACAAACTGTTGACAGAGCTACTCAGATGTCTGCCTGTCACGCAGGAGGCCGCGGGTTCGAGTCCCGTCGCTCCCGCCATAATCATCGGAGCTCGCGCAACATGCGGACCACTGGGAGAGAGCAGCCTGAAAAGGCTGGCGTCGGCGGTTCACCTCCGTCCCTGGCCACCATATTTCAAAGGTTTTAGCGGAGTCGCGTCTTGCCCTCCCAGTCCGCTCTCAGTCCGCTATTTTTCGGCGAGATCCGGTTCAGTTCTGGCTACGATGATGGTGAAGGACTTAACCTCGAATTGCCTCGTACTCAGTCCGCTTTGAGTCCGCTTCTGTCCGCGGTATGGCTAAAAACCACAGCCAGCATTGCCCCGCTGAGCCACGCGACTCGGGTGACCGGGTTAAGCTGAAACCTTTTCCCGCCTGTTGCGTCTTACTGTCAGCTGTAGATAGACTGGTGATGTTGAAACTGTTGATCAAGGTCGGTGTTTCCGCTCTGGCGCTGATGCTGGCTGCGCTGCCGGTCGCGGCTTGCGTGTTGCCGGGTGCAGCAATGACATCGACCGAACGCGAGTGTTGCAAAAAGATGGCCGAGCAGTGCGGGGACATGGGGATGGCGAAATCCCATCCTTGCTGTAAGGTAACCGCGACGCCTGCGGACTTTCATGCTCTGAAGACCGCCTCTTCGCAACTGGATCATGTCAGTTTGGTTCTGTTTCACGCGCTTCCCCTTACCGCCCAAACCGAACCCTACTTCTCGCTCGTACAATGGTCGTGTCGTGTTTCGTGCACTCATAGTCCGCCGGGACTCGATTCTCTCGCCATCACCGTCCTGAGAATCTGATCATCTTTCCTCTGACCTGCTAACGCACTCGTGCGTCTGCACGTTCGTGCGCCTACAAACTTGTGTTTGTTTGCGGAGGAAAGATGCAATCCACTCATTTGTCCCGAAGTCTCTTCGGGTGCACTCGTATTTCGCTAATTAGTGTGGCTGTGCTCGTCGGAACAATGGTGCTTCCGGCCAAGGGAACAGCTCAACAAACAGGAAATTCGCAACGGTCGGCCTCGCCTCCTGAGTCCTCCGGCATGGCCGAGCACGCGGGAAAGCCCACGTCTCTGCGCGCGCTAATCCAAGAGGCAGAGCAGAAGAATCCGCAGATTGCTGCCTCGTTCCATGCATGGCTGGCTTCTCGAAATGTTCCGAAGCAGGTCTCCGCTCTGCCCGAGACACAACTCTCGGTCCAACAGTTCAGCGTGGGCAGTCCACGGCCTTTCGCGGGCTACAGCAACAGCGATTTTGCCTACATCGGGTTCGGCGCGTCGCAGGACATCCCCTACCCAGGCAAACGCCAATTGCACGCCCATGTCGCCGAACACGAAGCGGACTCCATGGAAGCGCAGACTGATTCAGTCCGTCGAGCGGTCGTGGGGAATCTCAAGATGGTTTATTTCCGCCTGGCCTACATTCAGCAAACCCTCGGTGTCCTGCAGCGGAGTGACGCGCTATTGACTCAGGTACAGGAGGCGTCCGAGGCACGCTACCGCGTAGGCCACGGCAATCAACAGGATGTGCTGAAAGCTCAGTTGCAGCACACGAAAATTCTTCAAGAGGTCGCCCACCACCATCAGGAAGAAGGACTACTTGAAGCCCAGATCAAGCAGGTCTTGGGACGTCCGCAGGACTCTGCGGACATAGTTGCCGAGACGCTCACGTTGCGAGCTCTTCCGTACACAGCAGCCGAACTCCTGCAGCGGGCTCGGGAGCAGAATCCGGATGTGCACTCAAAACAGGCCTCCATCCGGCAGCAAGAAGCCAAGGTGGAGCTGGCACACAAGAATTTCCGTCCCGACTTCAACGTTCAGTACAACTACGAGCACACCGGGAGCCAGACGCGCGACTACTACATGGCGACATTCGGCATTCGACTGCCCAATCGCGGACGCCAGAAGGCTGAACTGGCGGAAGCACAGGAGAACCAGGAGCGGGCACGGCAAGAACTGGACGCTGAATCGCAGCGCGTTCTTGCGGAAGCGCAGCAGCAGTATGTGCGCGCAACAAATGCGGAAGAGCGATTGAAGATTTACAGCGATGGCCTCGTCCCGCAGTCGGAAGCGACCTTTCAATCGGCCCTGTCTGCCTATCAATCGAACCGCCAAGATTTCGAGAGCCTGCTTTCCGGGTTCCTTGATGTTCTGAACCTCGATTTGGAATATCGAAGCGAGTTGGTGGAGCACGAATCGGCGCTAGCTGAACTGGAGCGTCTTACGGGGGTGGATCTGCCATGAACGAGCGCAACTTCAGAACGAATGCAAATGAGGGATCACACATGCTGCGTACAGAACACAACAATTATCGCCGGGCGTTTTGGATTGCAGTGAGCACAACCGTTGTGCTCGCGATTGTTGTGGCGGTCTTGTGGTGGCGTTTAAGCCATGGCGTGGCTTCATCGCAGCCTAGTAACAGTTCCGCCACCGAGTCCACGAAGACGATGGCGCAAACTTCATCGGCTAATGCCTCGGGTTCCGAGCCACGAGTGGCAGGCGACTCTCAGGCCGGCAATATGCAAGAGACGCCGCTTTCTCCGATCCAGCTCACGCCCCAGCGGATGCAAAGCATCGGCATTGTGCTTGGGAAGGTTGAATCCAAGCCGGTCAACACTGAGCTTCGTTTCTACGGAAATGTACAGGTCGATGAGCGGCGGCAGGCCTATGTGCAGACCCGATTCGCCGGATGGATTCGCAAAGTCTATGCCGACGCAAGCGGCAATTTTATCGGCAAGGGCCAGCCGCTGTTTACGGTCTATAGCCCTGACCTCGTCTCGACCGAGCACGAATACTTGCTGGCCAAGAAGAACTCCGAGTCTTTGCGGCAGAGCAAAGTGAGCGAGGTAGCATCAGGTGCGGCTTCGCTCTTCAGTGCTGCGAAAGAGCGGCTGCTGCAATGGGAAGTGTCTCCTGCGGAAATCGAAAAGCTGGATCAAGGCGGTAAGGCCATTTCGGATCTCACCATCTCTTCTCCAGTCTCGGGCTACATCACGCAGAAAAACGCGCTGCCCAATATGTATGTCCAGCCTGAAACCATGCTGTACACGATCACTGACCTCTCCGATGTTTGGGTGCTCGCCCAGGTATTCCAGAGTGATGCAGGGAAGATCAAACCGGGTGATCCGGCAGAGGTCACGGTTGATGCGTATCCCGGACGAGTATTCAACGGGCGCGTGGATTATATCCTTCCGCAGTTGGACATGAACACGCGCACACTGCCGGTGCGGCTGGTGATTGCGAATCCTGGTCTGAAGTTGAGGCCCGGAATGTACGTCAATGTTCGCGCGAAGCTGCCGATGGGACGGCTGTTGGTGGTCCCGGCCAGCGCGGCTTTTCATTCCGGAACCAAAAACCTGCTATTCGTCTACAAAGGCGAAGGGAGCATTGAGCCGCGTGAAGTCGAGTTGGGGCCCCAAATTGGTGATGAACTAGTGGTCACGAAGGGCATCAAGGCACAAGAACAAATCGTCACTTCGGCGAACTTCCTGATTGATTCCGAAGCCCAACTGCAAGCGGCTGCGGGCGCATTTGTTCCCCCGCCTCCGGGTGCTGGCCAGGCGGCTGCGATGAATGCTCCTGCACAACAGCAGGCGAATGTGGAATTGACGACTGATCCCGATCCGCCGCATAAGGGCAGCAATACGGTTCGCGTGAAGATGACTGGACAGGATGGGAAGCCAATCGCCGGAGCAAACGTGACCGTGACCTTCTTCATGGCCGCGATGCCGGCGATGGGAATGGCCTCCATGAAAACCGTCGTCAATGCCAGCGACAAGAGCGGCGGAATGTATGAAGGCAAGGGCGATCTGGGTTCCGGCGGCACTTGGCAGGTCACCATTCGGGCACAACAAAACGGGCAGACGATTGCCAACAAACAGCTCACGCTCAATGCCACGGGGGGTATGTAATCGTGATCTCCCGAATCATCGAGTGGTGCGCTCACAATCGCTTTCTGGTATTCACCGGAGTGCTTCTTCTGACGTTTGCCGGAATCTGGTCCATGGGCCACATTCCGCTGGACGCCTTGCCGGACATCTCGGACGTGCAAGTGATCATTCACACCAACTGGGAGGGCGAGCCACCCAACATCATCGAGGATCAAGTCACATACCCGATCGTCACTGCTTTGCTGGCTGCGCCGCGGGTGAAAGCAGTCCGCGCTCAGACCATGTTCAATGACTCCTACGTCTTTGTGGTGTTCGAAGACGGGACCGATATTTATTGGGCTCGTTCTCGCGTTGTGGAGTATCTGCAGACGATTGCCGGGCGCCTTCCGGCAAATGTGCATCCTGCCATCGGTCCTGACGCGACCGGTGCGGGTTGGGTCTATGAGTACGTGCTGGTCGATCACAGCCACAAGCAGAGCCTCGCCGATCTGCGAAGTATTCAGGACTGGCACCTGCGTTACCAGTTGGTAACCGTTCCTGGTGTGGCTGAAGTAGCGAGCATCGGCGGGTTCGTGCGCCAGTATCAAGTGCAGCTTGATCCGAACAAACTGCTCGCTTATGGCATACCCCTCTCGACCGTTATCGACCGCGTCAAGTCGAGTACGAATGAAGTCGGTGGCCGGGTGCTCGAACTGAGCGGTACGCGATACATGATTCGCGGGCTGGGCTATCTCAAATCGCTCGACGATCTGGCGAACGTGCCGGTGATGGCGAAGAACGGTACGCCCGTACTCATCAAGGATCTGGGCACGGTTTCCTTCGGCCCAGAGCTGCGGGAAGGTGTAGCTGAGTCGAACGGTGAAGGCGAGACCGTGGGCGGCATTGTCGTCATGCGGTATGGGCTGAATGCCCTTAATGTGATCAATGGTGTCAAGAAGAAGCTGGCTGAGATCAAAGGATCGCTGCCGCCGGGAATCGAGATCGTCTCCGGCTATGACCGCGGGGGACTGATCAGCGAATCAATCAACACTTTGAAACATAGCCTGTTGGAGGAAGCAGTCATCGTTTCCTTGGTCATTATTGTGTTCTTGTTTCACTTCCGCTCAGCGCTGATCCCGATTCTTACTTTGCCCATCGCGCTGGTGATCTCTCTCATTCCCATGTACTACCTGAACGTCAGCTCCAACATTATGTCGCTGGGCGGACTGGCATTAGCGATTGGCGTTTTGGTGGACGCCGCCATCGTCATGGTGGAGAACGGATACCGGCATCTATCCGAACGCCCGGCACAGGCGTCGGAACGGGAGCGGGTGCGCATTCTCATTGACGCCGCCAAGCAAGTGGGCCCCGCGCTGTTCTTTTCGCTCCTTATTATTGTGGTCTCGTTCCTCCCGGTGTTCCTGCTGGAAGCGCAGGAAGGACGCATGTTCCGTCCGCTGGCATGGACGAAAACTCTGGCCGTGGGCTTCTCGTCCTTGTTGGCCATCACTTTGGTTCCCATCCTGATGGTCATTTTCATTCGAGGGAAGCTGCGGCCCGAATCGGCAAATCCGATTTCAAAGGTTACGCAGGCACTCTATTTGCCGGTTTTACGACTCTGCCTGAAATACCGCAAAACGACGTTGTTGCTCAATCTCGCATTCCTTTTGGTGACGTTTCCCTTGATGTTCAGGATGGGCAGTCAATTTATGCCGCCTTTGTTTGAAGGCTCATCGCTCTACATGCCTACGGCCCTTCCCGGTATTTCGATCACGCAGGCTTCGCAGCTCTTGCAGGAACAGGACCAGATTCTCCGGTCTTTTCCAGAAGTTGAGACTGTCTTCGGTGTGGTCGGACGATCCGACGCCGCTACCGATAATGCTCCTCTCGATATGTATGACACGACCGTGATGCTCAAGCGGCGCGAAAAGTGGCGGCCGGGGATGACCTATGAAAAGCTCATTCGCGAAATGGACGAGAAGCTCCAGTTTCCGGGGCTGACGAACACCTGGACCATGCCAGTGCAAAACCGCCTTGACATGGCTCTCACCGGGATCAAGACACCCGTGGGAATGAAACTCCAAGGAACGAATCTGGAACAAATTCAACACCTCGGGGCACAGGTGCAGAAGATTCTCTCGGGGTTACCGCAGGTACGTTCGGTTTTTGCCGAGCGAGTTTCGCAGGGCTTTTACATCAACGTAGACGTCAATCGTCCAGAAGCGGCGAAATACGGTTTGACCATAGCCGACGTACAACAGGCCGTGGAATCAGGCATTGGAGGTATGAATGTTGCCGAAAACGTCGAAGGCCGCAGCCGCTATCCGATCAATGTCCGCTACCAGCGTGACTTTCGCGACAACGTCGGAGAACTGAGTCGCGTGTTGATTGCGACACCTTCTGGGGCGCAGATACCGATTTCTGAAGTAGCCAAGATTTCGTTTTCGCGGGGGCCAGCGATGATCCGCGATGAAGATGGCCAGCTCACGGGGTATGTCTACATTGATCTCAACACCACCGACTACGGCGGTTTCGTAGACCAGGCCAGCCAAATGCTTCGCCAGAAGTTGCAATTGCCCGCGGGATACACCTATCAGTGGTCGGGTGAATACGAATTCCAGCTGCGAGCGAAGGAACGGATGAAGATCATTTTGCCGGTCGTGTTCTTCGTGATCTTCCTGCTCCTGTACATGGTCTTCCACAACCTCACGGAGGCCATGGTCCTGATCTTCCCCACGTTCTATGCCATGACCGGCGGGCTAATCTTGCAGTGGCTGCTGGGCTACAACTTCAGCGTAGCCGTGTGGGTCGGGTATATCGCGCTGTTTGGCATCGCGGTAGAGACCGGCGTCGTGATGGTTGTGTATCTGCACGAATCGCTCGGTAAGCGCATCGCGTCAGGTCGCCCGCTCACAGATGCCGATATTCACGAGGCCGCCATCGAGGGTGCTGTGCATCGGCTCCGGCCAAAGCTAATGACGGTCTGTGCGGTTCTCGCCAGCCTGATTCCCATCCTTTGGGCAAGTGGTATCGGTTCGGATGTGATGAAGCCCATTGCCGCCCCCATGGTCGGCGGAATGATTACGTCCACAATTCACGTACTGATTCTGGTTCCGGTGTTCTTCGTGTTGATGAAGGAACGATCTCTCCGGCGTGATACGTTACAGCCGAATCCGGGAGAGTAGTCGGAGGTAAGGAAACCGATGACTCGGCAACTTCGTCAAGAAACTGATAGCGGAGCAGTTCGATCAGGAGAGCTAAGAAAATGCACGAACTCGAAGTTTATTCGATGATTGGCACGGAAGGTTTCACACGCTTGGTCGCCGCCTTCTATCGACAAATCCCGCAACACGACCTTCTGGGGCCCATGTACCCGGCGACGGATCTTCCAGGTGCCGAGCACTCTGGGGGGAAACGGCGACGCCGTTTTTAAGAATGCGGCGGGCGATTTTGCTGACAACTCCGGCCGGATATTTACCACTGTGGGCACCGGCCGCCAGATTCAACTGGACGCTCGGTTCATCTCTTAGACGTCACTGTACAGCGCTTCATAGCAGCCGCCGTTTAACGGGATTTCCTCACCACCGCTTTGGGAGGTCATCTGTTTGGCTGCGGATTTGGCGCTCGAGCCGTTCGCGCGCTGACTTCCACTTTATTCCATGTGAGGCTGCCAATTCTACCTCAAAGCTGGGCATCTTCTTGCGCGACTCCGGGAACGCTGGTTCCTTCCTGATCGATTGGCCGCGAGATACCCAACCTTTTCATCTTGGCAAGCAGCGTGGTTCGTTTCAGTCCGAGTTTGGCCGCTGCGCCACGTGGTCCACCGACGATCCAGCCAACCTGCTCAAGTGTTTCCAAAATCAAAGCGCGATCCGAGTTTTCCAAGGTCATCGATGGGTGTAAGTTTCGAGGACGATGCAGACTGGGGATCATGAGCTCGGTTTGCTTTTTGTGAAGTGGGTTGGGTAGCACACCGTCCCTCGAAAGGATTACCGCGCGTTCCACTAGGTTCTGCAACTCCCGGATGTTGCCAGGCCAGGAATACCACTGGAAGGCAGCCATGGTTTCCGGAGGAATTGAGTCGACCTGTTTTCCCATGCGGCGGCTAAACATCTTCACGAAATGCGAGACAAGCGCGGGAATGTCCTCCCGCCTCTCTCGGAGTGAGGGCAGCAAGATGGGGAACACGTTCAGCCGAAAGTACAGATCACTCCGAAATTGACCGCGAGCGACCATCTTGATCAGATTCCGATTGGTTGCCGCCACCAGCCGGACATCCACTTTGTGCGTGCGACCGCTGCCTAGTCGCTCGAACTCCTGTTCTTGCAGCACGCGCAGCAACTTTGGTTGCAACTCAGGAGGGATGTCGCCTACTTCGTCCAAAAACAGCGTGCCTTTATCAGCCATTTCGAAGCGCCCGAACTTCTGTGCGATGGCTCCGGTGAAGGCGCCCCTCTCGTGACCGAACAATTCGCTTTCCAGAAGGTCCAGCGGAATGGCCGCGCAGTTCAGCTTGATAAATGGGCGTCCGCAGCGCTGACTAGCCTTGTGAATGGCGTGAGCAATGAGTTCTTTTCCTGTACCGGTTTCCCCCTCGATGAGGACAGTCGAGTCTGTGGGGGCAACCTGCTCCACTTGCTGGAGAACCGATTCGAGGGTAGCGCTACTGCCAATGAGCCGATCGAATCTACGTTCGGCCGGGTCCCCCAAAGGGTACGTAACTGTTGCATAATCTGCCAAAGATGCTCCTTTCAAGGTTGCCATGACCTGGTAGCTCACATATCAAGTGCAGCTCGGACCGTTTTGAGCAACAATTGATGATCGAACGGTTTCGCTAGGAACTCGACCGCACCCTCTCTCATGGCTTGAATCCGCATCCTGGCATCTCCTTTAGCAGTGATGAAGATGACCGGGATATCGCATTCCGCATCTTTAAGCCTGGCCTGCAATTCCAGACCCGACATCCTCGGCATAAGGATGTCAGTTATCAGACACGCGGATTGATGATGCAAGCCGGATGCGAGGAATTCTTCCGCGGATCCAAAGCACCGCGCCACGAGTCCAGTCGACTCGATTAAGTCCCGTAGCGAGTCTTGTATCGATTCATCGTCTTCGATGATCGCAACCAACTTGGGCGTTTGGCCCCTGGCATGCTTTGAGTCGCATATCGTTTGGTCCGTCACGACGATACTTGTCTGTTTACCGTAGTCGCGAACGAGTGGTAAATGAAAGGACTGTAATTTTGTAATGAAATAAAAGTGAAGTCATAAAATCATTGATTCTTAAGGGGTTTTGCCGCGCGGGACCTGGTGCTAGTCTCCAGACCCTCGCAACAATTCCAAGTCGAATGGCACAGTTTTTTACAGACCAAGAACACTGACACTTTAGTGACAATCTGTCGTCACAGGTCAGCTCTGTGTCCCTGACGCGACTCCCATGCATACCCTTCCTTCAGGACGCGTTCTGTTCGGAGCCTTTGAGCTCGACCTTACTACTGGTGCGCTGCAATCAACTGAGATGCCCGATCCTGCCCATAAGCTTCTGCTCAGAGAACAAGTGTTTCAGGTGCTGCGGATTCTTATTGAACGTGAGGGCAAGATCGTTACCCGCGAGGAAATCAGGAGGAGGCTGTGGCCGGCCGATACGGTTGTGGATTTCGACCGCAGCATCAATGCAACGATCAATACCCTACGCCGCGCCCTGGGGGATTGCGCCGATAATCCTCGGTACATTGAGACCTTCGCGCGGCGTGGCTATCGATTGAGGCCCCCGGTAGAGTACCTGGAGTCAGTGCCAGCAACCGCTTTGGAGAAGGACCGAGAGCACCGTGAGCAGTCTGCCCCCGAGATGAGCGAGAACGCGGCGAGAGTTCAGCCGCAAGTAAAGCCGCATTGGTGGAAAGCTGCACTCGTGCTTGCGTCTGCTGTCATTTTGGTCACCGCAGGCTATATTTCTTGGCGGCACTTTCGGGCAACAGAATCGACAAGATCGGACAAAATTAGGCTCGCGGTACTGCCATTCCAGAATCTCACTGGCGATCCCAACAAGGATTATCTTGCGGACGGTCTGACCGAGGAAATGATTTCACAGTTAGGTCGGCTTAACCCGGAAAGATTCGGTGTGATCGCGCGAACGTCCGTCATGGGATACAAACACAACGACGTACGCCTGGACCAGATTGGACTCGACCTTTCTGTGCAGTATGTGCTGGAAAACAGCCTCCGCGAAAGCGGGAATCACATACGCCTTACCACTCAGCTTATTCAGGTGAAGGACCAAACTCACCTGTGGTCACAGGATTACGACTATCCGGTGAAAGACATTCTTAATGTCGAAGACGATCTAGCCAAGGCGGTTGCGCACGAAATGCGGCTGCGTTTGACTTCGGGAAAGCAAGCAGAGCTGGCTCAGTCGCACCCGGTTAATCCGCAAGCCTTTGATGCCTACTTGCAGGGGCACTACTACTTTGAACGGGACTCAGACAAAGATACCGAGATGGCAGCAAAGTATTACGAACGGGCGACCCAACTTGATCCCTCCTATGCTTTGGCTTGGGTCGGGTTGTCTCGGGCACGCAACTGGCAGGCTAGCGCAGGTCTCATCCTCGCTGAGGAGGGTCACCGGCTTGCGCGTGAAGCGGTGGAGCGAGCTTTAGCGCTGAATCCGAATCTGGCACAAGCCTATGCTCAAATGGGACGGATTAAGCGGCAGGGCGACTTCGATTGGGCTGGAGCGGATGCTTCCATCCAGCGGGCGATTGCTCTCGAACCCGGTGATCCCGACATTGTACGATTGGCGGCTTCCTCGGCAGCCGTGCTCGGCCGCTTTGACCAAGCTCTTCAATTGAATCGCCGAGCCGTTGACTTGGATCCACTCAATGCAGATAGTTGGGAGCTTCTTGCAGAGACCAAGTTTTTCATTGGGCAGCTAGACGAAGCCGCAGCGGATTTCAAGAAGGCGCTCGAACTGAACCACGATGTTGTGGCCGCCCATATGATGTTAAGCCAAATCTATGTGATGCAGGGGGTGCCTCAGGATGCCTTGCCCGAAATCGGGCTCGTACGGTATCCCTTCATGAGTGCGTATCTGTATGCGATTGCGTATTACGCGCTTGGGCGACAAAGAGAGTCGGACGCCGCATTGGGAGAGTTAATTGCGAAATACCATGCAGGTGGTGCGTATCAGATCGCCGAGGTTTATGCCTTCCGGAACCAGCCCGACGAGGCCCTCGAGTGGCTAGACCGAGCTTATGCCCAACGCGACAGCGGTCTGATCGGAACGAAGGTGGACCCGCTTCTGAAGAACTTGCACGGCGACCCGCGATTCGCCGCGTTCTTGAAGAAGCTCAACCTACCGATCTGAAATAACGCTAGTCCCACGCGAAGGAGGAGTTGGAGGCCCTACTGGGCGAGCCTCACTGTGAATCCTGCCGTCTCAGAAATCCGGCTTATAGGTGTTGTTAACAGGGTCGAAAATCGCGCTGCTCATGTCGGATCCGCTTGAAGTTCGACTCGGTAGCCAAGCTTACGGAGTGTGCGGATCATTCGGACAGTGCGGACTCGCTTGGATTGTTCGGACACGGCCGGGCCTCGCTCCTCATATCGGACGCCTGTATACAGAATCATCCAGATCTATCTCCGGTTCCGGAACGGCCGAAGGTGTGTCAATTCTTTTGTGTAAACGACCAGGTTTTGTTTTTTGGGATGGGTGCGCGAGGGAAGGGGCAGCATCCCTTCCCTCGCCCAGCGATTTTAGAAAAG
>Ga0070712_100000656_pt1 | contig 20382 bp, 15 predicted proteins | sample LARL81metaG_FD_71396 | JGI IMG/M metagenome (GOLD analysis project Ga0070712, IMG submission 71396) | Corn, switchgrass and miscanthus rhizosphere microbial communities from Kellogg Biological Station, Michigan, USA - LAR L8-1 metaG | ecosystem: Host-associated > Plants > Roots > Rhizosphere ...
CGGCGATTGACGTAGCTCTCAAATCAATGCCGCTCTAAACAAAAGCCAGGCTTCCGTTGTACTCTCTTTTGGAAGATGCCCACTCTTATCCCACAACCCACACGCATCCAGGCAGCCGGCAACAAGTCTAAACTTATCGACGAATACATCGGTCGGGTGAATTCGAAAACCTCCGCGGCGAGTGTAGCCCACATGCGCAGCCCCGGAGGCTGGGTCGAACCCGGTCAGACGCCAGAGTTCGACGAGTTCACAATAGTGCTGAAAGGAATGCTGCGCGTGGAGCACAAGGACGGCGCACTCGAGGTGCGCGCCGGTCAGGCCGTCATCGCGCACGCGGGAGAGTGGATTCGTTATTCAACTCCGGAGGAGAGTGGAGCTGAGTACATTGCGGTCTGCCTGCCCGCGTTCTCAATGGAAACCGTCCATCGTGACCAGTAGCTCTGTCTATTCGGAACTCGCGTAATAACCGTTCCGTGCATTTACACGCAAAAACGCGTGCAGGCTCTTCGGCAACCGAAGCTTTACGTTGATCTTGTACCACTTTCCGTTGTGCGGCTTCGTTTGCGGCTGATAGGCCAGAACATACTGATGGCGCAGCTGTTCCCCGATCGCCTTGGTCACAGCCGGGAGTATCCGCACATCCGTTACCGCGTAGGCCTTTCCTCCCGTCCCCTCAGTGATCGACCTTAGAAGTTCGGGCCCGAGCAGCTCTTCCTGAGTGTTCACATACTGGTCGTAAGTACCGACTGCATAGAGCAATACGTCTGCCTCTTTTACTGCACTTCGTACGTCACGCTCGCTATAACGGCTGTGATTGTCCCCGCCATCGGAGAGGATAAGCAGGGCCCGTCGGGGATAGCGCGCGTCTTTCATCTTGCGGAGTCCCATGTAAATAGCGTCCAGCAAAGAGGTTCTCCCTTTGGACGCAGACGTTAGCAGATCATTTTCCAGTTCGCCGCTATGGTTCGTGAAATCGGTTGCTAACCTCGGCGCGTCGGAGAACGTAATCATGAAGAACTCGTCCTGCGGGTTCGACGCTTCGCAGAACTGCTGAATCGCCTCTCTCGTTCGCTCCAACTTATCCTTCATGCTTCCGCTCATGTCGACAATCAAGCCAATCGACACGGGAGTATCTTCGCTGGAGAAGTGCTTGATTTGCTGCCGCTTCTTGTCTTCGTACAGTTGAAAATTGTCCTGATCCAGGCCCATGACGGGACGGTCAAAACCGTCAGTGATCGTGACCGGTACCAGAACCAGATCAGCGCTGGTACGGATCACAGCTCGGGCTACCGGAAGTGCTGATGCCAACTCGACCCCTCGGGGCGCCACATGGACATCGTCAATCGAAGTTTGTGAATAGCTTTTGACGAAGGTCAATAAGAAAAGAAAAGCGAGGCAGGAAGTCGATCGAACCGGGTGAAACATGACGAACACCGTCCAAACTTTCAGTCAACAAGCAATCGCTATTTGGTCGCTCTTGTTGTGACTGTCGTTGTAGGACGAATCCAGTAGGTGGACAAGGCAAGATCATGCAGAGGACGAACGGAAGTAACTCCGCAATCGAAAACAGGATGCCCCGCCCTAAGGGTGTCGGTTACTCCCATTCAATGGTTCCGGGCGGTTTCGAGGTAATGTCGTAAACGACACGGTTTACCCCCTTCACCTCGTTCACGATTCGGGTCGAGATGGTTTTAAGGACATCCCCCGGAAGGGCAAACCAATCCGCCGTCATGCCATCTTCAGAGCTGACAGCGCGGACCGCGCAGGTGTAGGCATAAGTGCGGGCGTCGCCCATGACTCCGACGGACATAACCGGGAGCAGAACCGCGAACGACTGCCAGATCTTTGTATACAGACCAGCTTCTTTGATTTCACTGACGACAATGTCATCGCACTCGCGCAACAGTCGCAAGCGCTCCGGTGTTACTTCGCCGAGCACGCGCACCGCCAACCCCGGCCCGGGGAAAGGCTGCCGCTGCAGAATCTCGGTGGGAAGCCCCAGGTCGCGCCCGATCCGCCGGACCTCGTCCTTGAAAAGATCTTTCAGCGGCTCGATCAGTTTCAGCTTCATCTTTTCGGGCAGCCCGCCGACGTTGTGGTGCGACTTGATGACCTGGGAAGGACCGCGGACTGAACGGGACTCGATGACGTCGGGATACAGAGTTCCCTGCACCAGCCATTTCACCTTCCCCTCGGTCTTCTCGATGCGCTGTGCTTCCTTCTCAAAGACTTTGATGAACTCGTTGCCTATGATCTTGCGCTTTTTCTCGGGATCGCTTACACCTGCAAGCTTCTTTAGGAAGCGATCTGTGGCATCGACCGCGTCAAGATGCAGACCCAGCTTGTCACGCAAGTTAGATTGGACTTTCTCGAACTCGTTCTTGCGCAAGACTCCATTGTTGACGAACACACACGTCAGCCGTGACTTGCTCTTAGCATCGCGCAATGCGCGGTCGACGAGCACCGCCGCAACCGACGAGTCAACGCCACCCGACAATGCACAAATGGCGCGACCGTTTCCTACCTGTTCTTTGATCTGTGCGATGGTCGAGTCGATAAAATGCTGCGCCGTCCATGTCGGCTGCGCTCCGCAAATCTGAAACACAAAATTTCTCAGGATTTGCGTACCTTGCGGCGTGTGGTGCACTTCAGGATGGAACTGCACTGCGTACCACTTCTTCGCGACATTCTGAATTCCGGCGACGGCATAGTGCGTCTTTGCCATCAACTCAAAACCCGGAGGCAGCTCCAGCGCCTCGTCGCCATGCGACATCCAGACCGCCAACTTCTTGGCCAGACCTTTAAACAGCTCAGAGTCCGAGACCACATCCACTTCTGCGTGTCCGTACTCGCGTTTGTCGGCCGGACGGACCTTCCCGCCTAACGTATGCACCATGAATTGCAGGCCGTAACAAATGCCCAGGACAGGCACGCCGAGATCGAACACGTGCGCGTCGGCAGGGGGCGCATCCTTGTCGTAAACCGACCAGGGCGCTCCTGAAAGCACAATGCCTACAGGAGAATAGTTTTTGATCTCCTTCAGCGTTGCGTTGCAAGGAAGCACGGCCGAGAAAACGTTTTGTTCACGGATGCGGCGCGCGATGAGTTGGGTATATTGCGCGCCAAAATCAAGAATGACGATAGATTGGCCGACGGGCAATGAGTTGTTCGGGGATTTGGTGTCCACGAATGAGTTTCTCAAATTCCGGGAGAGAGTGTAAAGACACGATACTGGAGAATCTACGACTCGGTCAAAAGATTGGGCAAATCGCTCAGGATCAACTCGTTTTTATCAATTGTCTGGCTCACAACAGGGGATGGCTGCACCATAGGAGGCGGCGGTGGAGGCATCCAAAAGGATTCTGGCATCTCCATGATGAACGCGTGCCCTGCCAAACGCGCTGTATAAGTCCAATCAGCGACTGCAAAATAGATCAACGTCAAGAGAAACATTGCCAACACAACCAGACGCCAAGGCAGCACGGCCACGAGGCTCAATGGCATCGAGATAACAGTAGTAGCCACGACAAAGGCTACAAGATGCGCTAGCCCCGTCCAGATGCCCACAGCAAAAACTGCACCAGCACGTTCGCGACATAATCCGACTGCGGCGTCCATGGCCTCAATAGCATCTTCCCCATCGCGCACGGCAAAGAGTGAAGCCAATGAGAGTAGCCAGTTGAGACAGAACGAGACCAGGCCGATCGCTATCGCGATTGGGATAAAGATCAAAAACACCAAACCAGGTCGGGGATCCGTACTCGACGAGGCGAAACTCGCCACGATCGACGCTCCCCAAAGCGCGATCACCGCGGCCAGCACCACAGAAATCCGCAGAAAATTCAGGCGTAACAAAGCACGCCATGAGCTTTGTTTCGAAACCGGCTCGGATTCCCCAGATGTAAATCCGATCGAATTCGCCTTTTGAGCGATGTGCTCTCGCACGTAGTCCAGGACTGCTCTTACGACGGTGATCCTCCCCAACGACGCTGCAATCATCCAGACCGCGAGGAGCAGCAAAATAGCCAGCAATAACGATAGGAAGCCGCGGTAAAAGCCTCCGCGAAGAATGTGGGTGATCGCTTGTGAGATAAGAAAGGGCTCTCGGCTCCTGAGAAACAGAAGTTCAATGTTATTGACCGGCAGAGTATTCAGAAACTCGAAAAAGCCGAAAAGGAGGAGCACGGTTGCCGTGGCACCGACCACCCAGCGCCAGGTGATCTCGGCGAAGGTGAACAGGGGCCGCCGAAACGCCGCCCGAAACCCCTCCGCTGTCGGCGAAAGCCGTGCCATGCCGTAAGCATAGCTCAAGCGGCCTCTAAAAAGACTTCACTTCACAACAAGATTCAAAAGCTTGCCCGGAACGTAAATCTTCTTCACGATCTGTTTCCCGGCGACCGCTGCCTTGACCTTCTCGTCCGCGAGCGCCCGTTCAATTACCGCGCTCTCCGAAGCATCCGCCGGAACGACGAGCTTACTTCGAAGCTTGCCGTTAATTTGCACGGGAATTTCGATTTCTTCTTCTTTGGCCAACACGGCGTCGTACTTCGGCCACGCGGCTTTGAGCAAACTTCCCTTCTGGCCGGTCATCTCCCATAACTCATGGGCAAGATAGGGAGCGAACGGCGCCAGGAGAAGAATCAAGTTTCGCTGCACATCCGCAAGGAATGCCACAGGAACCAAGCCACGGCCGATGGCCTCCTCTGCGCCATAAAGCACGTTGACCAATTCCATAACCGCAGAAACGCACGTGTTGAAATGCCACCGCCCCTGGAAATCATCGCTGACGCGCTTGATCGTCTGATGCAACTTACGCTGGATTGCGCGCGCATCGGGCGTCAACTCGGACGGAACGGGCTTCCGCCAATCCGGATGATCTGGTTTCGCGTTACGTACGTAAAATCGGTACACCCGCCCGATGAATCGCTGAATTCCCTCGATACCGGTGTCCTGCCAATCCAGATCGCGATCAGGCGGAGCCGCGAACAAGCTGTACAAGCGGGCCGCGTCGGCGCCGTATCGCGCCACCATTTCATCCGGCGAAACCACGTTGCCGAGACTCTTGGACATCTTCGCGCCATCTTTGATCACCATGCCCTGGGTGAACAATCGTTCCACAGGCTCATTATTGGTGATCATCCCCAGATCGCGCATGAACTTCGTCCAAAAGCGCGAATAGATCAAATGCAAGATAGCGTGCTCAACGCCACCAATGTATTGATCGATGCCACGATCGCCAAACCAATACTGAGCGATTCTGCCGTCGAAGGGCGCTCGATCGTTGCTCGCGTCGGTATAGCGATAGAAGTACCACGATGAATCAACGAACGTATCCATCGTGTCGGTCTCGCGTCGCGCGGGCCCGCCGCATTTCGGGCATATAGCGTTCACGAACTCCGGCACACGGGCCAAAGGAGAGCCGCCCGTGAGTGTGATGTCAACGTTGTCAGGCAAAATGACCGGCAGATCCTTCTCCGAAACCGGGACGATGCCGTCCTTTTCGCAATAAAGCATCGGAATAGGCGTGCCCCAATAGCGCTGCCGAGAGATCCCCCAGTCCTTCAGCCGGTACGTAACCGTCGCTTTCCCAAAGCCGTTCTGCTCAGCAAAGGCGGACATCTTCTTGATTGCGTCGGCGCAACCCAACCCGCTGTATGGTCCGGAGTTCACCAACATGCCGTCATGTGTGGTGAACGGCAATTGCGGCTCAGCCATGGTTTCTTCCGGATCATTCGAGACTGGAAGAATGACGAGGCGAATTTCAATTTTGTATTTCTTCGCGAAGTCATAGTCACGATCATCGTGCGCCGGAACGCTCATGATCGCGCCCGTGCCGTAATCCATCAGGATGTAGTTGGCAATCCAGATCGGAAGGCGCTCCCCATTAAACGGATTGATTGCGAACCGATGCGTGTTCACTCCGTGCTTTTCGATCTCGCCGATGTCACCTTTTTCTTTCGCCTTGCGCTGCTCGGCGATCAACTGCTGCACTGAATCGCCGAGTGGTTGGTTGTAGCGGACGAAATCCGCAACCAGGGGATGCTCGGGCGCAAGCTGAATCGAAGTCGCACCAAAGATCGTGTCTACACGGGTCGTGAACACGCTGATCGTCGATCCGGCTGGGCCAACATTTCCGTCGAGCTTAAAATCAATAAGCGTGCCCTCGCTGCGCCCGATCCAGTTGCGCTGCATGATGCGCACCTTTTCGGGCCAGCCCTCAAGCTTATCCAGGTCGCGAAGCAATTCCTCCGCGTACTTCGTGGTGCGTACGAACCACTGCTCCAACTCGCGTTGTTCGACGAGAGTATCTTCGTGGCGCCAACAGCATCCGTTGCTGAGAACCTGTTCGTTCGCCAATACCGTCGCGCACTTCGGACACCAATTGACCTTGCTGTTCTTTCGATAGACCAGCCCTCGCTCGTAAAGCTTCAAAAAGAACCACTGGTTCCAGCGGTAATAGTCAGGCAAACAGGTCGTGACTTCACGCGACCAGTCATAGGCGAACCCGAGGCGCTTCATCTGCGCCTTCATGTTGGCGATGTTGCGAAGCGTCCATTCGCGCGGGGGAGTGTTATTGGAAATCGCCGCGTTCTCGGCGGGCAATCCGAACGAATCCCATCCCATGGGATGAAGGACGTTGTAGCCCTTCATCCACATGTAACGGGCAAGCGCATCGCCGATCGAGTAATTGCGCACGTGCCCCATGTGCAATGCGCCCGACGGATAGGGCAGCATTTCGAGCACGTAATATTTCTTCTTCGCCGAATCCGGTTCGGCGGCGTATAGCGACGCATCCTGCTGCCAGCGCTCGAACCACTTGGTTTCGGTGCGCCGCGCGTCATAGCGCTCGTCGTTGAGGCGCGATGTTTGGTTAGCCAAAGTGTTGGCGGATTGTTCTTCGATCGCCATAGAGAGAGCTACAGCTCAAGGGATAAACCTTTATTTTACACGGCGGGCTGTTAAGGCCGGGAGACTGGAAGACAGATCCGTGATGCCTATCACTGACATCCAGTCTCGATTCGTGCACGATAGACGCATCTCAACTCTGCGGCGTCGGCGTTGACCGATGCCACAATACCGCGCATGATCAAAACCCGCACAACTCGAGCCATTGATATACACACGCCGAAACTCCGGAGGTAAACCATGCAGAACAAACGTGTTGCCGGATTCGCGTTGGCAGGAATGCTGCTAGCACTGGGAAGCGCCTTTCTCGCCTCGCAGGAGCAACTTCAGCAGGACACGCAGGTCAAAAGGCCGCCAATTCCCTATAGCAACCCGCAGTCCGGCGAACAGATGTACAAAGATTACTGCGCCGCGTGCCACGGGTCCGCCGGCAAAGGCGACGGTCCAGCAGCTGCCTTTCTAAAAACCTGGCCGCCTGACCTGACCAAGATGGCCGAGCGCAATAAAGGAAAGTATTCTGAGGTCAAAGTCAAGGAAACCCTGTTGTTCGGTATAAGCAGCCAGGCGCACGGCACGTCGGACATGCCGGTTTGGGGGCGGCTATTTCGGATGGAAGACCAAAACAAGAACGAAGTCAATGCAAGAGTCTCCAAGCTAACCCAGTATCTGCAATCCATCCAGCACCGTTGACGCCTCAGCTCTGCAGACTTGGAAGCCTCAGAAGAATCTGCGACCAATGTCCACCTGACACCGGCCATTCTTGTCAGTTGCCAGCGAACTCTGTAGCCTTCAATTTCATCTCAGTCTTGGACAAACATGAGACCCCAACCAAATCCACCAAGATTTCTCCTGACAGTCGCAGCACTCCTCTGTTTGGTTTCCCTGGCTTACACGGCGATTGCCGGCCCTGAATTGCCAGATCCAGGCAGCGCCCCCCTGTCCCGGGACCAGCAACTTCAGCTTGGCTTCCAATCAGCCGCTAAGGTGTACGAGCAAATGCCGGTCTTGCCCGACAGCAGTCCTGAGACCCAGTACATTCGCAACCTCGGACAGAAACTGGTCGCAACCATCCCAGCAGACCATAGCTGGCCATTCGAGTTTCATACGATCCCGCAAAAGGAGATCAATGCTTTTGCGCTGCCCGGCGGCCCGATGTTCGTTAATGTCGGTACCATCACCGCCGCCTCCAATGAGGCGGAGCTGGCGGGAGTAATGGCTCACGAAATGTCTCACGTATACATGCAGCATTCGGCGAGACAGGTTGGCAAGGCCCGTACGACGGAGACAATCGCCGGAATCCTTGGTGCTATCGTCAACAGCACAACCAATGGTGACGTCAGTCAACTGGCACAGGCGGGAATCCAGTTCGGCGCTCAGGGTCTTATGCTGAAGTATTCCCGCAGCGACGAAGCGCAAGCCGATGCGGTAGGCGCTATCATCCTTTATAAGGCAGGATATAACCCAAAAGCGCTCGCCGACTTCTTCAAGAAGCTCGCGGCCCAGGGATCTACCGGTCCGCAATTCTTGAGCGACCATCCCAATCCCGGAAATCGCGAAGAAGCCATTCAGAATGAGATCGCATCCTGGCAGCCACGTAGGTATACCACCAGCAGTCCGCAGTTCAAGACGGTCAGACAACACGCGACTGATGTGAAAGTATATTCCGCCGACGAGATCGCACAAGGAGCAAAAACCGGTCAATGGGCAAAATTGAATCGGCAGAACGGAGCTACGTTCACGGCCCCTGTCCCGGCAAGCGAGAAAAAGCCTCTGCCCACAGACTCCAAACAACAATGAAAGAATCAAAACAAATTTGCTCCAAAAAGGAACTGCTCACCAAATTTACTCAAGCTGCACCTGTTAACGTTTGAGCACGCTGCAAAATCGACGGCCCTAAATCGACGGCCTTAATCGGTAGAGTTGAAGGCACAAAGAGAATTTTTCTCTCATTTCGATGGACTGACTTCCTGAATTTTTCGCAAACCTGCGTAATAATCTTTGGTTCGCAGATTCATCCGTGCATTCAGCTGTACCTAGGGAAAGGTCGCAGGTTCATGAAGCGTGTCATTTCGTTATCTTTCTTGCTTTGGTCTCTCTTAGTCGTCCAGCCCCTTTCTTCGTTTGGCCAGGTAAATGATCATGATGCCTACAAGCAGGCCCTTGATCGCCTGAGCACGCTTACTGTACAAAGCGAGCCTGACTGGCGTTTTCATGCAGACATTCCACATCCGGAAGATCCTGCGGTCAGTGACGTGAATTGGGACACGTGGAAAGTAAATCCCGATTCGTCTGGTCAAACGAAGGGCGAACATTGGAGGGGCACGCGCGTCTTCCGGCGTTGGATCGAGATCCCAGAAACAATTAACGGATACGCGACACAGGGCTCGCAGGTTCGTCTGAACTTGCGCTTCACGAGCCTGGGAATGCTACGGATCACTGTATTTTCGAATGGCGCCATCCTCTATCGCGGAGACGACGACAATATCCTGCCAGAGCTCCTTACCGAGAATGCACAACCTGGCCAGAAGTTTCTGATCGCCGCCCGGGTAATAGCGGATGACGAGCAGGAAGCCGAATTCGCCCAGAGCGAAATCGTGATTCAACCCCCAAAGTCGCGACCCGATCCCGCGCTGCTGCGATTGGAATTTCTCTCGGCCCGTCCCATTATTGCGGCTTACGAGGAAGGCCGCGCAGAGCGTGAACAACAACTAGGCGCAGCGATAAAGGCGGTCGACTTTGATTCGCTTGAAAAAGGTGATCAGGCGGGCTTCGATACATCACTTCGGAATGCTCACTCAAAACTGGAGACTTTGAGACCCTGGCTCCAGCAATTCACGGTTCGATTAGTTGGAAACTCTCACATCGACATGGCGTGGCTCTGGCCATGGACAGAAACCGTAGAAGTAGTGCGCAACACATTCCAGAGCGTGCTCGACCTGATGCGCGAATATCCGGACTTCAAGTTCACCATGTCATCGGCGCGCACCTATGAGTGGATGCAGGAGAAGTATCCCGACCTCTTTCAGCGGATCGAACAACGTGTTAAGGAAGGCCGATGGGAGATTATCGGCGGAATGTGGGTCGAGCCCGATCTCAACCTGCCCGACGGCGAATCGCTCGTCCGGCAAATTCTTGTCGGCAAGCGATATTTCCAGAAAAACTTTGGCGTTGATGTCAAAATCGGCTGGAATCCGGATTCGTTCGGATACAACTGGCAACTTCCTCAAATCTATGCCAAATCGGGCATGGGATATTTCGTAACCCAAAAGCTGATGTGGGCCCACGAATTCACGACCTTTCCTTACAAGTTTTTCTGGTGGCAAGCCCCCGACGGCAGCCGACTGCTGACCTATTTTCCGCACGACTATGCGGACCCCATCGACGCGGAGCCTCTGGCAAATCAGGTCGCAATCTGGATGCCCTCAATTTATGGCAAGACCATCGCAGAAAATCGGGAGATGATGCATCTTTACGGTGTCGGCGATCACGGAGGCGGCCCTACACGAGTGATGCTCGATCACGCCGATCAACTACGTGCACCGGATACCGTTTTCCCCAAACTGCAGTTCAGCTTCGCCCGTGACTTCTTCGCCGACATGGAGAAGAAGCTGCCTTCGATGCAGGTTCCGACCTGGAATGGCGAACTTTACTTCCAGTACCATCGCGGAGTTTTCACAACGCAGTCGGAGACAAAGCGGCGAATCCGACGCTCCGAAGAGAACGTCTTGAATGCAGAGAAGTTTGCTTCGCTCGCGTCACTCTACGGCCATGCGTATCCGGGAGGCATGGAGGACATCTGGAAGCATCTGCTTTTCGATCATTTTCACGACATCATGCCAGGCTCTGGGATAGCTGTGAACTATCTCGACGCGAAGCGGAATCTGGAGAACGTCGATCGCGCGGCGAACGACATCACCTTCGGTTCGCTTCGTGAAATCGCGGCTCATGTGAACACACAGCACAAAGGCGTTCCTGTTGTGTTGTTCAATCCTCTATCCTGGAACCGCACCGATATGACAGAAGTGGAAGCGCAACTCCCATCCGCATCGTCCCGGATCCAGGTTACCGATTCTTCGGGTAAGACAGCGGAAACACAACTTTTGGGGATGGATCCCGAAACTCATCGCGCACGATTCCTGCTGCTCTCCAATACGCCTTCACTGGGCTATGCAACGTATTTCGTGCAAGGCGCAACCAGCGCGCCTGCGAATCATTCTCTCTTGCGAGCTTCAGCCGATGCGATGGAGAACGAATTCATCCGAGTCAAGATCGATCCTCAAACCGGGTGCATGACCAGCTTGCTTGACAAGCAGAGCGGCACTGAGTCACTCGCACCAGCAGAAACCGATACTGGAGGCCCGAAGAACATAGCGTGCGGAAACTTACTCCAGACCTTCGTCGACAAGCCAAAGCAATGGGACGCATGGAACATCGACGCAGATTTCGAGAAGCAGTATTGGAGTTTGGATAAGGCCGATGAAGTGAAGCTCGTCGAGAGCGGTCCGTTGCGAGCCGTCATCCGAGTGAAGAACCACTTTCAGAATTCAACATTCGTTCGCGACATCACTTTGTATGCGGGCGTACCACGGGTCGATGTAAAGATGCAGGTGGAATGGCACGAAAAGCACATACTTCTTAAGGTTGCATTCCCGGTAAGCGCTCACAGCGATCAGGCGACTTACGAGATCCCGTTCGGCGCAGTGCAGCGGCCTACAACCCGCAATACTCCTGCCGAGCGAGCACAATTTGAGGTGCCTGCGTATCGTTGGGCTGATCTCTCAGATGCGAAGCACGGGCTCAGCCTGCTCAACGATTCGAAATACGGATACGACGCGAAAGGCAACGTGCTTCGCCTGTCGCTATTGCGTTCGCCGGAATATCCCGACCCGCACGCGGACGAGGGCCATCATGAATTCACATATTCGCTCTATCCACATCGCGGTGGCTGGAAAGAAGCATTGACTGTGCGACGCGGTTACGAACTCAACTACAAGCTGCTCTCCGTTTCTGCAGGTACGCATGACGGGATTCTACCTCCCGAGCATTCATTCCTGCAGATCAAACCGGAAAACGTCATTGTCACGGCTCTCAAGAAGGCGGAAGACGACAATTCCTTGTTGCTGCGTTTTTATGAGTGGGCCGGTAAAACAGGCGACGCCACAGTCAGTCTGCCGGAGAAGGCAACATCCGCTGAGGAAACCAACCTCATGGAAAAGCGGATTGGCGACGTAACGTCTAAGGGGTCCGAAGTCGCTGTGCCCACAAAACCGTATGAGATTAAAACAATTCGGGTTCAGTTCGCTGACTTGACATCGGCGTCGGGGCGGCAATGAGCGAGTCCGACCGGTTGTTTCTCGGCGTCGACATCGGCGGCACTAAAGTGGCAGTCGGAACCGTGAACCCCATAGGAGTGATTCTTCAGCAACTTCGCAAGCCGATGCTCGCCCACAGCACTGCGGAAGACGGACTCTCGGCAGTCTGCAGTGCTATTGATACTTTTATTTCCTCGGAAGTGGGATCAAAAATTCAGGGTATCGGAATTTGCGCGCCCGGCCCTCTCGATCCGAGGACAGGTATCGTTTTGAATCCTCCGAATGTTCCCTGTTGGCGAAATTTTCCCCTGGCCGAGAAAATCAGCGTTAGATACAAGGTTCCAGTCCGAATCGACAACGACGCCAATGCAGCAGCTCTCGCCGAGACGCGTTGGGGTGCTGCCAAAAGATATAGCTACGTCTTCTATGCAACCATTGGCACGGGCATCGGAACCGGAATCGTATTTGACGGCAAGATCTATCACGGCAAAACCGGATCCGCCGGTGAAGGGGGACACGTCAGCATCGACTATCGAGGACCGGTCTGTGCCTGCGGCAAGCGAGGCTGCATCGAAATTCTGGCCGCAGGGCCGGCGATCGGAGCACGCGCACGAACAAAGATTGCCAATGATCCGTCTCATGCTTCCGCAATGTTGGATCTGGCCGGAGGCAGCGTCTCTTCGGTCACGAGCGAAACCGTCGCAAAGGCATTTGCAGCGGGAGACGCTTTGGCCCGCGAGGTTCTGGTCGAAACGGTTGAACTCCTGATTCCCTGGCTAGGAAACATCGTCGATTTGTTCGATCCTGACGTCCTCGTCGTCGGAGGTGGCGTCGCTGCAATGCTCAAACCGTTTTATGCAGAGATCCAGCGGCAATTGCCGAAGTGGTGCGTCAATCCCAATGTCGCAAAGATTCCATTGCTGATTGCACATTATGGCGCCGACGCTGGGATTGCCGGGGGTGCTGCTTTGTGCTCTGTTAAGCAATCATTTTAGCTCTCGAAATTTGGCGGTCAGGCAAAATGAAATTCTCGTACTCGCTTGTAGCTGCGTTTGTATCGACATTTCTGTTCGCGCATTCACCTCAAGCACAGGAATTGCCGAAAGCACCCAACGCCGAAGTCTTCGCCTTGACTCCGGAGCCCGGCTATTTCACGGAACCCGGAGTAGCCGTGAATCCTTCCGATCCGAAGCAGGTCGTCGCGGTTTTTCAAGACAACGCGCATGCTGCGTATTCGCGGGACAGTGGCCACACCTGGACCGTGGCGGAAGGAGTCACTCCATCGAATTACCGGGTCTCCGGCGATGTCTCCACTGTTTTCGAGAATCAAGGTCATGCGTTCATTTGTTACATCGCTTTCGACAAGCTTGGAACCTTCAACTACTGGGCGCACGGGGCAACGCGCAACGGCATTTTCGTTCGACGATCCCTGGATGGTGGGAAGACATGGGAGCCTGAGCACATCCCGGTCGCCGAGCAGTCGAGCACACCGGGCATCCCGTTCGAAGACAAACCCTATATCATCGCCGACACCAGCAAGAGCAAATACGCCGGGAATCTGTACATCGGCTGGACTCGATGGCGGCTCACAGATTCTCAGATGCTCATCTCTCGATCCACCGATGACGGCAAAACGTGGTCTGCTCCGGTCGAGATCGACGAGCATCCGGGACTTCCCCGCGACGACAATGGCGCAGCCGAAGGTTTTGATGGAACCGTGGGGCCGGACGGCACACTCTATGTAATCTGGAGCCAGGATGACGACTTGATGTTTACTTCCTCACACGATGGCGGAAAGAGTTTCTCTCGCGCTCGCGCCATCATTCACACAGCACCTATCATGTTCGCAATTGATACGCTGGATCGCGCCAATGGATTCCCGCAGATCGCAATCGATCCAACAAGCAAGCGGCTCTACGTGACGTGGAGCGACTATCGCAACGGAGATCTTGACGTATTCGTCTCTAGCTCTTCAGACCGCGGCAAACACTGGAGTTCCGCAGCCCGAGTGAACAATGATCCAGTTCACAACGGCGCCGAACAATTCTTCCAATGGCTCGCAGTAGATCCCGTCGACGGGTCGGTGAATGTTGTCTTCTATGATCGCCGAGTCGATCCTGCAAACAAGAAACAGATCGTGGTGCTCGCCCGTTCAAGCGACATGGGACGCTCTTTCATGAATTACGCCTGGACCGACGATCCCTTCGAAGCAGGCGGGGTTTTCTTCGGCGACTACAGTGGTCTGGCAGCATACGGAGGCAGTGTCTATGGAGTATGGACGGAAGAGCCGAGGCAACCGCCTGCACCAGAGGACCACGGCTCTACCGATTCAAAGGAAGCCAAACCCAAGCCCAAAGGAACTGTTGTAAAGGTTGGGACCGCCGACTTCAACACGAGAACGAAATAGCGACGCGTGCAAGTGTGTGCCCCGCCAAACCAACAGCCGCGATTAGGCCCTATCTACCTACAATTCGCGAGGCTCCATTTTGCCTATGATGCCATCCCAGGACCCCAGCAAGATGCTCCGAAACTTTCGGGCACGATCCTCTTCGGCGATTAAGCACATGATCGTTTCTTTGAAAAACTGGTGATAGGCGCTGCTGAGAATCCACCGCGGGAATGTAGAAAAATACTTCTTGTAAAAAGCGATCCGATTGCGTGTTAGGTAATATCGCCGGGTGGCATTGTGATGGCTCGGCCGGAAGATGTGCCCGAGAACTTTGATCTCCGCCGGCGCGCCCGGCTTGTGAAGCAGGATCGCCTGCTTCGCGTCGACGACAAGATATCCGGCGGCCCGGGTGCGTAGACCGTACTCCCAATCCACCACGTCGATGAAGTATTCGGACGCGAACCATCCGATCCTGTCGAATATCCATGTTGGCATCATCGATCCGGCGGTCATTGGCAAGACGGGGCTGCCGTCGGAAGTCCGCGCGACCCAAGCTTCCTGGCCGGTTTCGGGCACGATATGCCTGGAGTGAATCGAGCCAACACGTTCGTGGCCCGGGCTAGCCTTCCAAGCCGAGAACATTTGCTCGATAAAACCATCTGTAATTTGACTGTCCTGATCGAAGAGAACAACCCAGCCAAAACCTTGACCTTTTGCCCACCGTATACCCTGATTCAAGGCCTCAGCGATCCCAAGATTCTTCTCGTTTTCAATCAGTTGGAAATTGGCGCTCTGTTGGGCCTTGCGCAACAAAGCCACCTCCGCTGGGTTAGAGGCATTGTCGACTACAACAAGTCCCTCAGCCTGCTTGAGAACGTTGGGTATGAGGCCGAGCATTGGTTCGCTGGGATGGTAGGTGACTATCACCGCACAAACCGATTCGCCTGTGATGGTGCCGGGCGGCTTCATTGGGTCCTTAGTTGATATGGTGATGGGCGAAATCAAAACGGTTATGAGTTCAGTGAAGGTTACGATTCCTGGTCAGTCGATCGCGTCGATTGTCCGACACGAGTGATCGCGATAATGATAGCGTGTAGCGGTTCCGGTATGGCCGAGCAACGACAAACGTTTAATTGGGTAAATACCTGTGTTTACCATATCCCGGGGGAATACCTTAATCTTTTTGGTTTTTTCTTCTTATATACTGTTGTGTCTAATTTGAAGTTTCGGGGGTTACCGTTTCATGGCGACTCATGCCCTGTTGCAAGATGAGCGCGCAGGTTTAAACGAGAGACGCAAAAGCTTTTCGGTCGCGACCGTAACCGTCACGTACAACGGCGCTCGTGTCATCGAACGACATCTGGAAGCCCTAAAGCGTCAGAGCTATAAAGTAGACGAGATCATTGTCGTGAATAACGCGTCAACTGACGGTCTTCCCCAATTGCTAGCAACAAAATTCCCTGAGATCACGGTGGTAAACTTGCCTGAAAATCGCGGGGTAGGTGGCGCTCTCTCCGCCGGTATTGAGTACGCGGCAGGCACCAAGAAGTACGATTGGGTCTGGCTCTTCGATGACGATAGCATTCCCGGCGACGACACGCTTGAACTTCTCCTGGCTGGCCTCCACCAATTCAACGGCGACGCCGGACGGCTTGCGATTTTGGCTCCCGTGTGCCAGGACGAGGCGACCAAAATGTCATTCCCTGGGCTCATGTGGCAGCGTGGGCGCATCGTCAAAGCTCCAATCAAGTCCGATCAATCCGTAACTCTGGTTGACCTAGTGGTTTCCTCAGGCACGTTGATCCGGAGGGAGGCCATTGAGGCGGTAGGACTGCCTCGCGCCGACTTCTTTATGGACTTCGTCGACTTCGAACATTGCCTTCGGCTCCGGCAGCACGGTTTCAGGATTGGCATGGTGCGCGATAGCCACCTCAATCATGCGGTCGGTGAACCAACTACATTTAAGATTCTTGGACGAACCATCCACTGGACCGATCACGCACCTTGGCGACGGTATTACATAACGCGGAACGAGGTCTTTACCATCTGGCGACACTACGGAAGCTGGAGGGCTAGAGCGTTCTTCTTCGGGCGGTTCGCGTGGATAACTCTTTGCCTTTTTCTTTTCGGCAAGCAAAAACTGGCGTGTTTCCGCATGATGTATCGCGGCTTTCTCGACGGCAGATCGGGAAGGCTGGGAATGAGGGTTTCCAACGGGTCGTGTTGATGATGCACTCATCAGTTCAAGAGCGCAGGTTGGACTCGAAGCCAGAAATTGACATTCTGTTGGCTACCTGGAACGGAGCCCGATTCCTTGAACAGCAGCTCGATTCACTTTCACGCCAAAGCTTCCAGAACTTCCGCCTGCTAGTAAGGGACGACGCCTCGGGTGATTCGACGATGCAAGTTCTAGAGAGGTTTCGCGCGTCTGAATCCCACCGCGTAGTTATACGAAGAAACTCCTCACGACAGGGAGCCTGCCGGACTTTTTCATTGCTGGCGACGGAGTGCGATGCCCCCTATTTTGCGTTTTGCGATCAAGACGATATCTGGCGCCCCGATAAACTTCAAGTCCAGTTAGCCGAAGCGAAAAGGATTGAAGCTGAACACGGATCTCACACACCCGTCCTGATTTTTTCAGATATGGAACTTGTCGGCGCCGATGATCAGATCCTGACTCGCTCTCTCTGGAAGATGAAGCACATGAATCCTCATCGTGCAACTTTTGGCGCCATGATGGTTCAGAACCTGGTCAATGGGTGCACCGTTCTGGGGAACCGGAGCCTGCTTCTCCAAGGACTCCCAATACCGGATGAGGCCTTTATGCACGACTTCTGGCTCGGGCTCGTGGCTGCGGCTTTCGGCGTACTGGTACCCATCGATGAGACAACGGTAGGATACCGTCAGCATGAGCACAATACGATGGGGGCTGGGAATCAAATTGAACTTCTGGATGCTGTCAGGCGTTTGTTCGGCGACCCCGCCTTCACGCAAGGCCTTGCCAAGTCACGACGACAAGCGAGAAAGTTTGCAGAAGTATATGTCGATCGCTTGTCGCAGCAGCAAATGGATATCCTGCGGACTTGGTCTAATTCGAATGACCTGCCACCCGTCCTCCGACACTGGGCTCTGTATAAGAGCGGACTGCGGCGGACCCGTTTCCTGAATAATTTGGGTTTTCTTGCGAGAGTCTGACGTCCTTCAACGTTTATCGAATCGTAAGCGAACTCCGCTTTTTCATGTCGTGCCCAATCTGGAATGCGTGTTCAGATTCCCGGTAGTGCTTCGTTCGAGTTGGATCTGTACCTGCGTGCCAGCGAGGAAGAATAGAAAAGCCATCACTTTGTACGCCAAGTGGGAATCGATCATTACCATGTTGACGGCCAGAGCGAACACCGCCATTGAACACGCAGCACCCAACCGTGAGATCCTGCGCAACAGATAAAGAAATGCGAAGGATCCGACGATCCCGGTCTCCACAATCAGTCGAAGCCAGCCTCCGTCCAGAGCAATGCCTATGCCTCCAGGGCCAACACCGAGAATCCAGATCGTCCATGGCTGTGCGGACATTGTTTTCACTACTTCAGCCCACTTGTAGCCGCGCATGTACCAACTGATATCCACTCCCTCAGGAGAGTCCTCGGGCGCGCCGCCTTCAGACACGTCCGCAAATTGTCGGTCAACCGGAATACTGTTATACACGTCGCGGAAAGTGTCCACATTTTGAAAGGAGAAAAGATCTGCAGAGCGGCTCGTGATGTTGTTGGGTACCGCGATAAGGACCGCGACGGGTATCGCAGCAATCACCGCGGTCTTGATCACAAAACTAGGTTTATTCTTTGAGTGTCGGTAGATGTAGATCAACATCAACACGAAGTGTGCCAACAGCGAACTTCGCGAGCCAGTAAGAAATGCGAATACTCCGACGAGCAGAGACCATCGCCAAAATTTGATGCGATTGTCCCCAAACACGAGGGCCGCGTACAGAAGATTGATCAATGCACCCATCTCAGCAGGGTGGTTGGCTGACAGACCGTACGGACGTCCAACATCCGATTCGTATCCAAGAGTGGCAAATCCGCCAATCAGTCCAGCATATTGCAGAACAGTTACTGCAAAGTTCAAAAGTATCAGCGCTTTTACCAGCAAATCGAAATCGTACCCGCGGCGAAGCAGATACTTTCCTGACCAAAAGAAAATCATGTATTCAGCAAGCCGAAAAGAATAAAGGAAACTCGAATGCCCCATGCCGCTGTTGACCAGATTGGATAAGCAAAAAAGACATACAACGGTGAACCCGGCAAGCGGAACAGGTTCAATAGTGAGTTCTAACCTCCCGATCCAGTCGACCACCCAACATCCGGCGATCATCATGAGAACGATATCATCGAGTCTGATCCCAGCAGTTTCGTTTCGAAAGCCGAGTAAGTTGATTTTGGGCAGAAACAGTAAGATCATCGGCCACAGCAGCGGTTCTTTCAGGATCCCCACTGCTTTTTGGGCATACCGATACAATCTCTCGGCTGAAATCAACGCCGGAAACAGGACTGCTGGAAATCGTTGTTCTCTGGTAATGGGAGCCACGCGCGGGTCGCCTGTCGTCTTGAAATTATAGCAATGATCGTGTATTCGGCTTATCTCTATCGTTTTGATAGCGCAACTTGCGCGTCGCGTTTCTCCGCTGTGCGTGGGACGATTTACAATGCGTTATATTCGATCATGGCTCATTTTGGGCAGAGATATGGCGGTGTATCAGGCGCGTACCTAGTTAAGGTCGGCCTTTGTGTGCTCGCAGAGGGGACGCTGTATCAGGAGATGCATCGATGAAGGGCGCAAATCCCAATGCGATAGCTACTGACGCCGGCGAGACAGGAACGTCGCAACTTCCAGCCGAATTATCGCGTCGTATCGATCAAGAAGAAGAGGAAAATGATGCGATTTATCGGCGACGATCTCTGCAAAATCTCGATCTCTCGAAAACCCACTACGGCCATGCGCGGATGCTCGATTGGGCCCTGCGCCAGTTCCCTGATCTCAGTGGCGCGAACGTGCTTGACATCGGTGTCGGAGAAGGCCAATCCTCAGTCTTGTTGGCGCGCGCTGGGGCGCGGGTAACCGGAATTGATGTTTCAGGTGAGGCACTCACGCGGGCAACGGAATTGGCAAAACGCTCTGGAGTGCACGCCGAGTTTATTCGGATGCCGGGTGAAGATCTGCGTTTTCCCGATAAAACTTTCGATGCGATTCTATGCATGTCTGTATACCACCACATGGATCTTGAGCGGGCTACTCGGGAATTTGTCCGCGTACTACGCCCAGGCGGTCGAGTGGTCATGGTTGAACCACTTGCTACCAATCCCCCGGCATGGCTCTACCGGCGGATGGGCGGCTTCTTGGCGAGAGAAGCAACCTCGCGGGAAACCCCTCTCCACGTGGCAGACCTTGGCGTTTTGCGTCGTCATTTTCGCGAGGTCCGGTGGCAAGGAATGTTTCTGTTGTCCGTTGCCTTGTTTGGCATAGACCGCATTTTCGACAACTCGAATCGAGTCGTACACGTTTTGACGAGGTCAGCTTTTAAATTTGTATATCCATTGGATTCGCTGCTGCTCAGAATTCCGGGCCTGCAAAGAGTAGCGTGGAAAATTGCTATCGTTGCCGAGTTGTGAGCCGAGCGATCAGCATATGCCTGAAATCAGCGTTATCGTGCTGAATTGGAATGGAAAACACTTCTTGGAAGATTGTTTGGGCTCTCTGCGACGCCAGACTTTTCGTGAT
>Ga0070712_100000661_pt1 | contig 20368 bp, 18 predicted proteins | sample LARL81metaG_FD_71396 | JGI IMG/M metagenome (GOLD analysis project Ga0070712, IMG submission 71396) | Corn, switchgrass and miscanthus rhizosphere microbial communities from Kellogg Biological Station, Michigan, USA - LAR L8-1 metaG | ecosystem: Host-associated > Plants > Roots > Rhizosphere ...
GGGATCGCGGCGCCTACGGTGTGCCCCCTTCGAAGAAGCCCTTCAAGTGGTAGCCGACTTCTAGCCGGACATCTCCTCGGACGACGAGGGCGCGGAGAGTTGACTCCTCCGCGCCCTCGTTGCGTCTAGCCGAGCACTCGCTCGTAGCGGCCGTAGTCGTGGGCCGCGTCCATGAACCACTTCACGATCTCGGGATTCGACCGCGGCGGGATCTCGCACGAGGTGGAAAGGATGAAGCCCGAGTGTCGGGCCGCGCTGTCGATGCAGCGACGCACATCCGCTTCCATTTCCTCCTTGGTGGTCTTCTCGAACTTGGTCGCGTCCACGTTGCCAATGGCCACCGCCCGGCCCTTGGCCACTTCCATGAACCGCCTGAGCTGGTCGACGTGGAGCTTGGGATCGGCCTGCTGGTCGAGGTCGAAGGAGACGGTGGTGAAGCCGCAGCCGATGATGTCCTCGAAGATCGGATAGGTCGTCCCGCAGATGTGGGTGGTGACGCCCACCTTCTTCGCCTTGAAGTGATCCACCAGCTCCTTGTGGTACGGAGCGATGAACTCCCGGTAGTTGTCCGGGGACACGAGGCTGATGGAGGCGGTGGGCTCGGAGAAGCTCAGGCCGATCTTGGTCTTCGCGATGGCGTCACCCCACGCCTTGCAGAAGTCCGTGGTGATTCGCATCACGTCGTGAATGAACTGCGGGTCCTCGAAGGTGTCGAGGAGCATCATCTCCGGATTGCGGAGGAGCATGGCGATGGTCCACGGCCCTACCGCCACCGCCCCCAGGGCCGCGGGGGGAGCGGCCTTCACGAGCGCCTCACACTGCTGGAGGAAGCCGGGCAGCCGCGCGGTGCCGTAGGGGTCGGGCATCTTGAGCTTGGCCAGGCTCGCCTTGTCTTCCAGCACATGTCCCTCGATCGAGGGCACCACGTAGTCGGAGTACTTCACCTTGCACCCGAAGGCTTCGGCCTCCTTGGCGAGGTCGTTGTAGGCGAGTACCACGTCGGGCTGATAGCGCTCGTAGTAGTTCATCATGGCCGTGATGGCCTTGACGGGGTTCGTGCAGTACTCCTCGATGGACTGGCCGTCGAGGGTGCCCGCGAAGGCGGCCACGATGGGATAGACGGGCACCCGGTCGGAGAAGGAGCGCTTGTAGGCCGCGACCACGCGATCGCGGTTGGTCAGCGCTGCCTTGCCCTTCTCGGCGTCCCACAGCCGATTCACTTCCATGTAGCGCGGGGGCAGCTTGGCCTCGTACTCCATGAACTGGGTGATCGGGTAGCGGATGCCGCCATTGTGCGTGCCGCGGAGCCCTTCGACGATCTCCTCCATCCGGCCCCAGGGGATGGCGAAGGCCATTTCGTGATCCTGGGTCTGGCCGAAGATGCGGTCGCCGGAGCAGGGGAGGATGACCTGCGCCTCGCCTGTCTGCATGGTGGTGACGATGATGTCGGCGCACACCGCGCGCCCCTCGAAAGAGGAGTGCAGGCGTCCCCCGCGCTTCCAGAGGGCGGCCTGGGTCAGCCGCATGACCTGGGCGGGATTGGCGTAGACGCAGACGAGGTGGGGCTCGAAGGTCGTACGGTCGAGGGGCGCCACGAGCAGGGTCTCGTACTCTCCCGGGGCGAATTTGTCGATGGCCGCCTCCGAGCGCTGCCCCGCTTCCTTGGTTTCGGTGTACATGCCCTCGCAGAGGGTGCCCACGTTGTAGATGGGGAGCGGCTTGTCGAAGCCGATGGCCGTGATGCCGAGCGAGCAGATGTGATCCTCGCGGGTGAGGGCAATCATCCAGCCGTAGCGGCGCGCCATGTCGATGACCTGACAGGACATGCTGAGCTTCTTGAAATCGCGGGCGGGCCGCCGTGCCCGCTCGGGAATCGGCTCCCCGGGCTTCAGCATTCGGATGGCTACCGGGAAGGTCTGGGGACGGATATAGGTCTGGAGCTCCTTGTCCGCCGTCTTGACGTCGATCATGTGGGCTCTCCGTTTGTCCTCAACATGCCGGAATCATGTTGACGGTGGGCCAATCAGGTTAAGCCAATCAGGTTAAGCCAATCAGGTTAAGGGGATGCGCGTGATGGTGACCCCGCCGGTCCCTGAGAGCGTAGGGGCGAGGTACACCTTTGTCAAGCAATCGTGCGGCTTTTCGATAGAATTGCCGCACTCCCATGGCGCGCTACCGCATCGTGCACTGGAAGGAGATACCGTCGATGGTCGAGACGGCCGACGGGGATGGGACGGCGCGCCGTCAGCTCTCCGCGAAGTTTCAGGATCTGATCGATGCCTTGGCCATGCGGGAGAACGCGACGGAAGGCGACGCGTATCTGGAGGGCTGGGGTCAGGGCGAATGGATGGAGCGCCCGGGCTCGCCGGAGGAAGTCGCGGAGGCAGTCGCCCTCGAGCTCGAGAGCGGGTTCCAGGCGCTGCTCATGAAGCGCTTTCTGCCCAAGCCGGACTGAGCCCCCGGCACCTCCCCGCGCTCTGCGCTCGTTGCGTCCTTCGCGGGCGGCGCCTATAATCCCGCCCAGCCAATGAAGGCCCGGGAGCTTCTTGTCGCCTGCTTCGCCCTCTTCGGAGCGTGTCTCCTGTGGCCCCTCCTTGCCATCGCCAATCGCTCCGTTCTGATTCTCGGCGTGCCCGCCCTCGTCCTCTACCTGCTCGCGGTGTGGGTCGCCATCGTGACCGTGCTCGTGGTGGCCGCGGCGCGGCGGCGAGGGCTGGAGGACGACGAATGAGCTGGCTGAGCCAGCCCACGCTGCTCGCCATCCTCCTCGGCTACCTCATCTTCCTGTTCCTCGTCGCCTCCGCCGGCGAAACCTTCGCGCGTCGGCTGAGCCGCCCGCGGATCCGCACCGTCACCTACGTGCTCGCCGCCTCCGTGTACTGTACGGCGTGGACGTTCTACGGCAGCGTGGGCCTCGCCGCCAATCGCGGCCTCGAATTCCTCACCGTCTACCTGGGGCCGGCGTGCGTCGCCCTCCTGTGGCCGCTCCTCCTGCGCAAGCTCGTGCGGGTATCCAAGGAGCAGCGCATCACGTCCATCTCGGACTTCATCTCGAGCCGCTACGGCAAGTCCGCCCACCTCGGAACGCTGGTGGCGGTGCTGGTGGTGGCGGGGATGATTCCCTACATCGCGCTCCAGCTTCGCGCCGTCTCCGCCTCCTTCAGCATGATCATCCAGGAAAGCTCGGTGTTTCACGTCTTCGATCCCACCCTGCTCGTGGCGGTGACCCTCGCGCTGTTCGGCATCCTGTTCGGAGCCCGCAATCTCGACTTCACCAAGCAGCAGACTGGACTCATGACGGCGGTGGCCGTGGAATCCGTGATCAAGCTCGTGGCCTTCCTCGTCATCGGCGTGTATGTCACCTGGGGCCTCTTCAAGGGGCCCGGGGAGATCTTCGGGCAGATCGTGGGCGATCCGGTGTGGTCCCGCCTCCTCACCCTGGATAAGCCGGAGACCGCCTCCTACGCGCGGTGGGCGGCCATGCTGCTGATCTCGATGATGGCCGTGATGTTCCTGCCCCGGCAGTTCCACGTGCTCGTCGTGCAGAATCCGCGCGAGCGCGACGTCGACGCGGTGGCGTGGTCCTTTCCGCTCTATCTGCTCCTCATCAATCTCTTCGTCCTCCCCATCGCTTTCGCAGGGCTTCTCATCTTCCCCGAGTCGGGGGCGCAGGCGGACGGCTTCATCCTGCGCCTGCCCCTGCACTTCGACAATCGCCTCGTGTCGGTGGTGGTCTTTCTCGGAGGCTTCTCCGCGGCCACGGCCATGATCGTCGTCGAGTCGCTCGCCCTCTCGAAGATGATCACCAACGACATCATCCTGCCCATGCTCCTGCGCCGCCGGCAGATGGAGGATGTGTACTGGGTCACCCTCTTCTACACGCGCGTGGCCATGCTGGGCGTGGTGGCCCTCGGCTTCGCGTGGGCGCGGATGGAGCGGGGACAGCTCCTCCTCGTCGAGATGGGTCTCTTGTCGTTCGTCGCAGTGAGCCAGTGCGCGCCGGCCATCCTGCTCGGTCTGTACTGGCGGCGCGGCAATCGGCGGGGCGCCGCGGCGGGGATCTCCGCGGGGTTCGCCCTGTGGTTCTACACCCTGACCATCCCCGCCCTCGTCAAGGAGGGTGTGGTGTCGCCCTCCGTCCTCACCGAGGGTCCGTGGAGCATCGGCTGGCTGAATCCCACCGCCCTCCTCGGCCTGACCGGTCTCGACGCGACGACCCACGGGATCTTCTGGTCGCTCTTCGTCAACCTCGCCCTCTTCGTGCTCGTGTCGCTCTTCACCGAGCAGGACGCCGACGACCGCGCCCAGGCCGCGGCCTTCGTGGGCGCAGCGGGCGAGGAACGCCAGCCCGCGGGCGCCCCCGCCATCCTGTCCGCCACCGAGATCGAGCGGCTCGTGCATCACTACGTGGGCGACGAGGAAGCGGAGGGTATTGTGCGCGAGCTCTTCCGCGGCAAGGCCCCCGCGGAGCTCTCCGTGCCCGAGCTCCTCGAGCTGCGCATCCGGTTCGAGCGGCTGCTCGCCGCCTCCCTGGGGGCGGCGGCCGCGCGCATGATCGTGGAGGACCGGTTCACCATCTCGAAGGACGAGGCCGAGCAGCTGGTCACGTCGTTCCAGCACATGCAGCAGTCGCTGCGCCTGACGGAGGAGGAGGTGCGCCGAGGCGAGCGTCTCCTCGCCTCGGTGGTCCAGAGCGTGGACGACTGCATCTTCACCACGGGCATCGACGGTCGACTCGTCACCATGAATCCGGCCGGCCAGCGCCTGCTCGGCCACCGGGAGCGTCGACTCGGCCGTCTCGGCGTCCAGGATCTCCTCGGCCAGGAGGAGCGCGGGCGGGCGGCCAAGGCCATCGTGCCCGCGGCGAAGGCGGGACAGGGCTGGAGCGGGCAGGTGACCGCCCGCACCGCGAAGGGGCATACCTTTCCCGCCTACCTCTCGGTGCGGTGCATTTTCGACGCGGGCGGACAGATCATCGGCACGGTAGGTGTGCTGCGCGACCTCACCGAGCAGGTGGAAACCGAGCGGCGCCTCATCCAGCGCGAGAAGCTTGCCTCCCTGGGCGAGATGGCGGCGGGAGTGGCTCACGAGATCAGGAACCCGCTGGGCGGCATCAAGATGGCCACCAACCTCCTCTCCTCGGGAGACCTCGGCGGGGGCTCGCTCTCGCAGGAGATGGCGCGCTCCATTCTGTCCGGAATCGGCGAGATCGAGCGCATCATCAACAGCCTGCTCGACTTCACCCGCGACACGAAGCTGGAGCGCGCCGAATACGAGGTGGCGCGTATTCTCGACCCCGTGGTGGAAGCGGTGGCGGCGGAGGGACGGCTGCGCGGCGTCGAGATCGGCTACGGTCGCGCGGATCGGGAGGTGGTGGCATCCGCGGACGGGCAGCGATTGCGGCAGGTCTTCGCCAATGTGATGAAGAATGCGCTGGAAGCGATCGATCCGCGCCGTATCGACGGGCGGGTGGTCATCAATCTCCGTGTCGAGGAAGAGCGGGCTGTGGTGGAGATCATCGACAACGGCGCGGGCATCACGCTCGAGGACCGGGAAAAGATCTTCCTGCCATTTTTCACCACCAAGCCCTCGGGCACGGGCCTCGGCATGGCCATCGTGAAGAAGATCGTGGATCTGCACGGGGGCGACATCGGTATCGAGAGCGCGCCGGGGCGGGGCACGCGGGTGCGCATCTCCCTGCCCGCGGTGGCCCTCGCCCAGCCCATCGGAGGAGGCAAATCATGAAGCAACGCTTGCTGCTCGTCGACGACGACGAGGTGTTTCTCCGCCCACTGCACCGGACACTCGAGCGGGCGGGCTACGAGGTGTTGCCGGTCCAGAGCGGCGAGGAGGCCCTCGACACCCTCAAGACCGAAGACGTGGATCTCGTGCTCACCGACCGGCGGCTGCCCGGCATGGACGGAGTGGCCCTCGTACGCCAGATCAAGATCGATCACCCGGATCTGGCGGTGGTGGTGATGACGGCTTACGGAACGATCGAGTCCGCGGTGGAAGCGATGCGGCTCGGCGCCGAAGACTATCTGGTCAAGCCCTTCGAGGCGGCGGAGATGCTGCTGGTGATCCGCCGGGCCATCGAGTTCCAGACCCTCAAGTCGGCCAACCGGCGCTCCATCCGCCGCAACCAGGAGCGGTTCACCTTCAGCAACGTGGTGGCCCGGAGCGCGGCCATGCAGGCGGTGTTCGACACTCTCCGCTCCGTGGCCGACCTCGACACCACGGTGCTGATCTACGGCGAGACGGGGGTGGGCAAGGAATTGCTGGCCCGCTCCGTCCATTTCTCGGGTACGCGACGCGACCGTCCGTTCGTGGCCGTCAACTGCGCGGCCATTCCCGCAGAGCTCTTCGAATCCGAGCTCTTCGGGTCACGGAAAGGCGCCTTCACCGGGGCCAGCGAGCACCGGCGTGGCCAGTTCCAGATGGCCCACGGGGGCACCCTTCTCCTCGACGAGATCGGGGAAATGCCGCTCCACCTCCAGAGCAAGCTACTGCGAGCCATCGAGGAGAAGAAGGTCACCTCGGTGGGCGCTGACCGTCCCGTGGATATCGACGTGCGCTTCATCGCCACCACCAACAAGGACCTCCAGGGAGAGGTCGAGCGAGGCGCGTTCCGCCGGGATCTCTTTTACCGGCTGTCCGTGATGCCGGTGCGGGTGCCCGCGCTCCGGGAGCGGCTCGAGGACATTCCTCTCCTCGCCGAGCATTTCCTCCAGGAGCTGGGCCGCCGCCTCAAGCGGGCGGTGAAGAGCATCGCGCCGGAGAGCCTGCAGGCTCTCCTCCGCTATCCGTGGCCGGGCAACGTGCGTGAGCTCGAGAACGTCATCGAGCGGGCGGTCATCGTATCCAAAGGCGAGGTGCTGACCGAGCTCGAGCGGTTCCTGATCGGGCCGGGAGGGGAGCAGGCGCCGGTGGACTTGTCGCTGTCCTTCCGCGACGCCAAGGCGCGGGTGGTGGAAGAGTTCGAGCGGGCCTACGTGGTGGGGCTTCTGGAGGCCCATGGCGGCAAGCTGACCGCCGCGGCCAAGCAGGCCGACATGGATCCCAAGAACTTCTCCGACAAGATGGCGCGCTACGGGCTGCGCCGCCAGGCCGTCGAGGGCGGCGAGAGCGGCGGGCGCGCTACTTGAAGTCCTCAGGGAGTTGGTTTAGAAGATAGCGGGCACTATGCCGCGCCCCTCCCCGATCCCACTCATCACGCGAGGCAAGTCTATGGCGACCAAGGCAGCGGGCGGTAGCACCCAGATCGAGGCCCTCCTGAAAGAGAAGCGCAAGTTTCCGGCTCCCAAGGAGTTCGTCAAGCGCGCCAACGTCAACCGCTCGTCCATCTATGCCCAGGCCGCCAAGAATCCTGTCAGGTTCTGGGAGGGCTTCGCCAAGGAGCTCGACTGGTTCAAGCCCTGGAAGAAGGGACTCGAGTGGAAGGCGCCCTACGCCAAGTGGTTCGTGGGCGGCAAGCTCAACGTCTCCTACAACTGCCTCGACCGTCACATCCACACCGCGCGGCGGACGAAGGCGGCGCTCATCTGGGGAGGGGAGCCGGGTGACACGCGCACGCTCACCTACTGGGATCTCTACCGCGAGGTCAACCGCTTCGCGAGCGCGCTCAAGCGGGCGGGAGTGAAGCGGGGTGATCGGGTGACCATCTACATGCCCATGGTGCCGGAGACGGCCATCGCCATGCTCGCGTGCACGCGCATCGGGGCCCCCCACAGCGTCATCTTCGGCGGCTTCGCGCCCGATGCCATTCGCGAGCGCATCCACGACGCCCAGTCCACCGTGCTTCTCACGGGGGACGGCGGCTGGCGGCGCGGCGGCATCGTGCCCCTCAAGAAGAACGTGGACGAAGCCCTCCAGGACTGCCCCGACGTGAGGACGGTGGTGGTGCTCAAGCGCACCGGCCAGCCCATCGACATGCAGGCCGGCCGCGACGTGTGGTGGGAGGACTTCGTCAAAGGCGCGGATGCCTACTGCGCCCCGGAAAAGATGGACGCGGAGGACATGCTCTATCTCCTCTATACCTCGGGCTCGACGGGCAAGCCCAAGGGCATCCAGCACACCACCGGCGGCTATCTCACCGGCGTGTACGCGACGACCAAGTGGGTGTTCGACCTGAAGGATACCGACGTGTACTGGTGCACCGCCGACATCGGCTGGGTCACCGGCCATTCCTACGTGGTGTACGGCCCTCTCGCCAACGGCACCACCACCGTCATGTACGAGGGTACGCCGGACACGCCGGACAAGGACCGCTTCTGGCGCATCATCGAGAAGCACGGCATCACCATCTGCTATACCGCCCCCACGGCCATCCGCACCTTCATGCGCTGGGGCGACCACTATCCAGGCCGTTGCGACCTCTCGACGCTTCGGCTCCTCGGCTCGGTCGGCGAGCCCATCAATCCCGAAGCGTGGGTCTGGTACTGGAAGGTCATCGGGGGCGGTCGCTGCCCGGTGGTGGACACGTGGTGGCAGACGGAGACGGGACACATCCTCATCACCCCGCTGGCCGGAGTCACCACCCTCAAGCCGGGCTCGGCGACCAAGCCCTTCCCGGGTATCGCGGCCGAGGTGCTCAACGACAAGGGCGAGCCGGCCAAGGCCGGCTATCTCGTCATCACGAAGCCCTGGCCGGGCATGCTTCGGGGCATCTACCGCGACCCCCAGCGTTTCCAGGCGCAGTACTGGAGCCGCTACCCGGGGATCTACTTCACGGGGGACGGCGCCAAGCTCGACGATGACGGCTACTTCTGGCTCCTCGGGCGCGTGGACGACGTCATGAACATTTCGGGTCACCGCGTGTCCACCATGGAGGTCGAGTCGGCGCTGGTCGACCACCCGCTGGTGGCGGAAGCCGCGGTGATCGGGCGCCCCCACGAGATCAAGGGACAGGCCATCGCCGCCTTCGTCACCATCAGGGATGGCAACCAGGGCTGCAAGGAGCTCATGGAGGAGCTCAAAGGGCACGTGACCAAGAAGATCGGCGCCCTCGCTCGCCCCGATGACCTCATCTTTGCCTCCGATCTGCCCAAGACTCGGAGCGGCAAGATCATGCGCCGTCTCCTGCGTGACATCGCGGAAGGGAAGGCTCTCGGAGACACGACCACCCTGGCCGATCCGGCGGTGGTGGCCATGCTCAAGGACAAGTACGGAGAGGAGGAGTAACCGGGCTCATGACGGTGGTCATCGTGGCTCTGTTCTTGAGGGAGACCAGACACATCCGAGTCCACGCCGGGCACTGATGGCCTGAGCGTTCGCAGGGAATCTGGGCTCCGAAGCCCGTATGGCTTCGGAGCCCGGTGTTTTTTTGCCGAGTGTGGGCCCCCCCGACCGGGTCGGACCGGGCCGTCTTCGCTCACTTCTCCAAAATTTGGCGGTCCCGTTGACAATTTTCCCACCCCTGGGCGGCAGTTTGCCCGGTTTGGCAAAGGAAGATCCCATTCCAGACCCGAATAACTGAGCTTTCCGTGCGTCTCTTAGATCAGCACCTGCGGCATGCCGCTTGCACTTAGGGACGGCCAGTCGGGTGAAGGCGAAGAGCAAGGAACCTCCCAAGGGGGAAAAAGTCATGGACGAGATCAGAAAGAATCTGGAGGCCGAACTGAACCGGACTGTTGAGCGTATCCGCCACATGGGCGGTGCAAGCACGTCCGTGCAGACGATGGGAGCGGTCGGTGATACGAGCCAGCTCGCCGACGAGGTCGACGTGATCCAGGTTAACGAGGATCGCGAGATGAACTTCGCCACCCGGAGCCTGCTCGTGGAGCGCGCCAACCGCCTCGCCGAGGCGCTCGAGCGTCTGCGCGGCGGTGACTACGGCACCTGCCAGGAGTGCGGGGAAGCCATTGCTCCCGCGCGCCTCAAGGCCATGCCCGAGGTGACGACCTGCGTGCGCTGTCAGGATCGCCTGGAGAAGATGTCGCGCCATATGGCATCGGTTGGCGGCGCGGACGAAGGGGACGAATCCGAAGACGACTAGGCAAAGCCTTCCGACCGGTCGATCCGCGCCCGGACCACTCCGGGCCGGCCGGTAACGATCCCGTCCACGCGCCAGCCGACGAGCCGGTCCACCAGGGCCGGCTCGTCGGCTTTCCCGACATAGCATCCGAGGCCCGCTGATCGGATGGCTTCGACCTCTGCCCCTCCGACCGCGCGCGCGTCCACGTACACGCTGTTCGCGGCCCCGAGAAGTGGGGTGAGGGCTCCGCACCGCCAGGTGACCGCGAGCCGGATCCCCGGATTCAGCGCGCGAACCCGCTCCAAGGCCTCCGGCTTCGCCGCCTGTACCTGGCAGATCTCCACCGCGTCGTAGATCTCGATCGTGGACACCACCCGCTCCTCGATACCGCTTTCGTCGTTGGTCTCGTCGGGCAGCTCGATCCAGAAGCGCGTCCGGTCACGAAACCGCTCGAGGACTTCGTGCAGCGTCTGGATCCGCTGCCCCTCGAAGCGGGGCTCCTTCCCGCTCCCCGCGTCGAGGCGCTTGAGCTCACGCACGGTATGCGCGCTCAGCGGCCCCCGCCCGTTCGTGGTCTGTTCGAGCGTGGCGGGTCCGAAAACCACGAGGTGAGTGTCCCGAGTCTGACGCACCTGGAGTCCGAGGGCGTCGGCCCGCTCGTCGATCGCGGTCTCGAAGGCGACGATGGTGTGCTCGGGCGCCTCGGCGGAGGCTCCGCCCTGGGCGATGACGAGGGGTTTCCGTTCAATTGTGTCCGTCACGACCTCCGTGGCACACTCGTCGCGTGGGCACGCCCGTCTTGAACGCTGTCCGCCCTTTCATCCATCTCGGGGCGCGTGTCTACTGGCGAATCCGCCTCGAGGGAACGGAGCACATTCCCGCCGACGGCCCCCTCATCATCGCCCCGAATCACGTGACCTTCGCCGATCCCGTCCTCGTCTGTATTCCCATTCACTTCGCCGTGCACTTCATGGCCTGGGACGCCCTCTTCCGGATCCCCGGGTTCTCGTGGCTCATTCGCCGTCTCCGCGCCTTTCCCGTGCAGATCGATTCGGCCGATCCGCGCTCCACACGGGAAGCGGTACGACTGCTCCAGTCCGGCCAGGCGGTGATGATCTTTCCCGAAGGCGGACGCACACCCGACGGACGCCTCCAGCGCTTCCACCCGGGTGCTTTTCGGCTGGCCTGCTCGCTCAAGATACCGGTGCTTCCCGTCACCATCGTGGGTGGCCACGCCTCGTGGCCGCCCGGACGAATGCTGCCCAGGCCGGGGAGGCTCCGCATCATCTATCACCCGATCGTCTCGCCTCCGCCCGAGACCGACGCTCGCGCGGCCGCCCGTATGCTGGCCAAGGAAGTCCGGGATGCGATCGCGGCCGGCCTGCCCGACGCGGATCAGCCTGAGGCCGGTGAATAGAGGTCAGTGTATACTCTCGGCGGCATGGCACGTCCGTCGGCCACGCGCGTCCTCGTCCTTCACGGGCCCAATCTGAATCTCCTGGGTACACGCGAGCCGGCCGTGTATGGGCGCACCACGCTCGCTCAGCTCGATCGCCAGATTCAACGTCACGCGGAGAGCCGAGGGGCGGAGGCGGTGTGCCGCCAGTCCAATCACGAAGGTCAGCTCGTGGACTGGGTCCAGGGCGCCGGCCGCGAGGGGTTTCAGGCCATCGTCATGAACCCTGGCGCCTTCACCCACTATTCTCTCGCGCTCCGCGATGCCGTCTCCGCCGTCTCCATCCCCGTTGTCGAAGTGCACCTCTCGAACATCCACGGGCGGGAGGAGTTCCGGCGCCATTCCGTGATTGCCGCGGCCGCCCGGGGGCAGATCGCGGGTTTCGGCCCGGCCAGCTATCTTCTCGGCGTGGACGCGGCACTCCAGTCAGCCCCTCCAGGGCGGCCGTCCCGGCGCCCGCGGTGAATGCGGGCCCTCCGTCCGGCGTCCAACCCTAGTCGCGGCGGGAGGCGCGGGGGCCGCGGCGGACATCCGTGATGGCACCTGGGACTCCGTCAACGCCTCCTGAAGGTGAGGTTTCTCCGGCTCCCAAGGACCTGGACGAGACCGCCCTCATCGAGCGGTGTCGTGCCGGAGACGTCGCGGCCTTCGAGCCCCTGGTGGAAAAGTACCGGCAGCGCGTGTGGCGCCTGGCCTTCCAGGTGCTGCGCGATCGCGAGGAGGCATGGGATTGCGCTCAAGACGCGTTCGTTCGAGCCTTTCAGTCGCTCGGCTCATTTCGCGGGCAGTCGGCCTTCTACACGTGGCTCTTCCGCATCGCCATGAACGTAGCCACGGACCGATTGCGCTCTCGGGGAGCCCAGGCCCGTGCTTTCGGCACCCAGGCCATTCCGGCCGAAGAGTGGGAGCGCACGGCTCCCGATCCCGAGGCGCGACCGGACCAGGCGGCGATCGGCGTGGAGCGTCGCGAGCGCATCAGCCGGGCCCTCGATACCTTGCCGCCCAATGCGCGAGCCATTATCATGCTCAGTGACGTCGAGGGGCTCTCATACCGCGAGATCGCTACCGTGCTCAACTGTCCGATCGGCACCGTGATGTCCCGGCTCCACAATGCGCGCAAGCGCCTGCGCACGGCGCTGGGTCCCATGCTTCTCGTGGTCCTCGCGCTCGCCACCGCGCTCGCGGGCTTCTCCGCCTGGTCGCCCGCGGGCGCTCAGACGCCTGCGCCGGCTCCGATCCCCGCGCCCGCTCCGGTCCCCGCCCCCGCCCAAGTCTCTCCGCCTCCCAAGGGCACGGTGCACTTCGAGGTGCGCGTGCTCCAGGCCTCGAATCCGACCGGTTCGTCGACCGACCCGCTCCCCCCTCCCGGAGGCAAGCAGCCGCCCGCTTCCGGTGGTCCGGTGACGGCGCCGCCCGCGGCCACTCCGGGCGCCACGGCGACCTCGACCACCGACGGTCAGATGGACGAGCGGCTCAAGCTCATCGTGCCGCGGCTGCGCAAGCTCTTCCGTTACAGTGACTACACGTCGATCGATCATCAGAAGGTCGACGTCGAGTTCGGAGTGTCCAAGCGCATACCCGCGCCCGACGACCGGTGGCTCGAGGTCACGCCGAGAGACCTGCAGGGCAAGTCGGTTCGCATGCAGGTCCGCCTGCTCAAGGGCGAGAAGTCGGTGATGACCTCAAACATCGTGGCGGCGCCCGGCGCCCCGGCCATCGTGGGCGGCCCCCGCCACGGAACCGGCGTGCTCATCATCATCCTCTGGGCTGATCCTGTTCCCGCTCCGCCTGCGGCGAAGTGAGCCGCCGGGGACTGGTCGATGAGTGACGAGCGCTACTTCAAAGAGCGCGCCCGCATCGAGCAGGGCCACGCCAAGTACCGCGCCAAGCTGACCGAAGAGGGCAAGCTCTTCGTCCGCGACCGGCTCCAGCTTCTGCTCGACCCCGGATCCGAGTTCCAGGAAGATTTCCTCTTCGCGCGCAACCAGGAAGTCGATACCCCTGCCGACGGTGTGGTGACCGGCGTGGGCCGCGTGGGCGGACGCACGGTCTGCATCATGGCCAACGACTACACGGTCAAGGCCGGCTCCTGGGGCGAGAAGACAGTGGCCAAGATCGTGCGCATCCAGGAGCGCGCCCAGCGTCTCCAGGTGCCCCTCCTGTACCTCGTGGACGCGGCGGGGGGCCGCATCTCGGAGCAGATCAAGATCTTCCCGGGCCGACTCCACGCCGGACGCATCTTCTACAACGAGGTCCAGCTCTCAGGGGTCGTCCCCCAGGTGTGCGTCCTCTTCGGACCCTCTCCGGCCGGCTCGGCCTATCTCCCCGCGCTGACCGACTGCGTGATCATGGTGGACGGCAAGGCCAGCCTTTACGTCGGCTCGCCGCGCATGGTGGAGATGGCGGTAGGGGAGAAGGTCTCGCTCGAGGATCTGGGCGGCGCCCGCATGCACTGCTCCGTGTCGGGCTGTGGGGACATCCTGGCCGCTTCCGACGAGGAGGCGATCGAGCTCGCCAAGCGCTATCTCAGCTTCATGCCGCAGTCCTACAAGGAGCGCCCGCCCGCCCGGGAGTCCCGCGAAGCCGAGCCCGGCCGATCGATCGAAGAGATCGTCCCCTACGACCAGCGCAAGTGGTTCGACATGTACGAGCTCATCGCCCGGGTGGTGGACGCGGGATCGTTCTTCGAGATCAAGCGGCTCTTCGCCCAGGAGGTCATCACGGGGTTCGCGCGCCTGGGCGGCCGCGCGGTGGGGATCGTCGCCAACCAGCCCAAGGTCAAGGGCGGTGTCCTCATGGTCGATTCCTCGGACAAGGCGGCGCGCTTCATCTCTCTCTGCAACGCCTTCAACCTCCCGCTCGTCTATCTCGCCGACGTGCCCGGCTTCATGGTGGGCACCAAAGTGGAGCGGGCGGGCATCATCCGTCACGGGGCCAAGATGGTCTTCGCCACCTCGCAGGCCACGGTGCCGAAGATCTCGGTGGTCGTCCGCAAGTGCTACGGGGCCGGGCTCTACGCGATGTGCGGACCGGCCTTCGAGCCCGACGCCGCCCTTTCCCTTCCCCAGGGGCAGATCGCCATCATGGGACCCGAGCCCGCCGTCAACGCGGTCTACTACAACAAGATCATGGAGCTGCCGGAGGGCGAGCGCGCCGCCTACGTGCAACAGAAGCGCGAGGAGTACGTCCAGGACGTGGACATCTACAAGCTCGCCTCGGAGATGCTCGTCGACGGGATCATCGCGGGTTCGGAGCTCCGCGGCGAGCTCATCAAGCGCCTCGGCTACGCGGAAAGCAAGCAGCTCGAATTCCCCCTACGACGCAATCCCGTACCGCCGGTGTGAGGGGCGGGCGGAGCCTCCGCCGCCCGTGATCGTCATCCCGTGAGCTACCTCGTTCTCGCGTTGCGATTTCTCACCATCGTGCCCGTGCCCGGCGAGGAGGCGCAGGGACCGGGAGCGCTCGGACGGGCCGCGTGGTGGTTCCCCGTGGTCGGACTAGCGCTGGGGGCTGGTCTCGTGCTCGCCGACCGCATGTTCCTGGCCGTCTTCCCTCCGCTGCTCGCCGCCGTCCTGCTCGTGGCGGTCTGGAAGATCCTCACCGGAGGTCTCCACCTCGACGGACTGGCCGACGCCGTGGACGGCCTGGCGGGTTGGAACGAGGAGCGGCGCCTCGCCATCATGAGAGACAGTCACCTCGGCGTCTTCGGCGCGGTCGCCCTCGGCCTCTGCCTCCTCCTCTTCGTGGCCGCCGTTGACGCGGTGCCCGTCTCTCGTCGCTCCGCCGTGCTCCTGCTCGCCCCCGCCATCGGTCGCCTCTCCCCGCTCCTGATCGGCCCCCTCTTCCCCGCCGCCACTCCCGGGGAGGGATCCGGTGCCGATTTCCTCGCCGGGCTCTCGCCGTGGGCGACGCCCGTCTACGTGGCCGCCCTCTGGATGCTGTCGGCGACCACGCTCGGCTCGTGGGGCGGGCTCGTCCTGAGCCTTGCCCTCGCCTCCGTGCTTCTCTGGGCGGTCTTTCTCGTGTCGCGGGTGGGGGGCCTCACCGGCGACGCCCTCGGGGGGGCGGTGGAGATCGGAGAGATGGCCACGCTGATCGCGGCCGCGGCGTTCATCCACGTGCACCTGATTTAAGTGCCGACCACCATCTATCTCGTCCGCCACGGCAGCGTGGTGGGGGCGGAGACGCGGCGCTTCATCGGGCACCTCGACGTGCCGCTCTCGCCGCGGGGAGAGCGGGAGGCGGCCGCGCTCGCCCGCCGTCTCGCAAGCGTGAAGCTGGCCGCCGCCTACTCCAGCGATCTTTCTCGCGCGCGCCGGACGGCGGAGATCCTGACCGGGCCGCATCTGCTGGAGGCGGTCGCCGTGCCCGCGCTTCGCGAATTCGCGATGGGCCGGTGGGAAGGTCTCACCGCCGCGGAGATCCGCGCCCTCGACCCGGCGGCCTTCGACGCCTGGATGGCGGATGTCGGTCGTTTCCAGTTTCCGGGCGGCGAGAGCCTCGGCGACGTGGCGGCGCGCGTGTGGCCTGCCCTGGAAGCCATTGAGGCCCGGCACGCCGGGGGTGCGGTGCTCGTGGTCGCCCACGGCGGACCGAACCGCATCGTGCTGTGCCGGGCCCTCGGAGTGCCGGTCGAGCGCATTCTCTCCCTGGGCCAGGACTACGCGGCCCTGTCGGTGATGGAGCGCAACCGTGACGGCTGGAGGCTCTATCTCCTGAACCATCGGGAGCCTTTGCTATAATGCCGCCGGTCCGCTACCTGCCACACATGGTCTCGGAGGACATCATGGCCGATCTCTCCATCCGATCCGCGGCCCGGCGCGACTTTCTCAAGCTCGCGGTGGGCGCGGCGGCCACCGTGGCGTGGCCGCCGGCACGGGCGCTCGCCGAGCCTCCGCCGAGGCGGGGCGGCGTGCTCAAGGTCATCGGGCTCGAGCCTCCGACCTTCGACACCCACGGCTCGATCTCGTATCAGACCCAGCTCATGTCGTCCTTCGTGAGACGGACGCTCTTCAAGTACGTCAACGGCGCCAACTACCGCCCGTCCGATTTCACCCTCGTGCCCGACCTCGCGCGCAAGGCCGACGTCTCGAAGGACGGGCGCGTGTATACGATCGCTCTCCGCCCCGGAGTGCGATGGGAGTCGCGGGCACCCGTGAACGGGCGCGAGCTCGTGGCCGCCGACGTCAAGTACAGCTTCGACCGGGTCATCAAGAAATCACCCACGGCCAACCTGCTGGGCCGAATCGAGGGTATCGAGACGCCGGACAAGTACACGGTTCGCGTCACCCTCGCCGACGCCTACGCGCCGTTCCTGCACAGCCTGGCCGAGCCGTGGACCTGTGTCATGCCACCCGAGGTCGAGGACAAGATGGCCGACTTCAAGGCGGCCGAGTCGCTGATCGGGTGCGGTCCCTTCGTGCTCGAGCGATACGAGCCTGGGGTCAAGGCCGTCTTCGCCCGCAACCCGGGTTACTACGCCAAGGGCCTGCCCTACCTCGACAAGGTAGAGTGGCTGTTCGTGAAGGACCGGTCGACCCAGCTCTCCCTCTTCCGCGCGGGGCAGGTCGATCTGCCCTTCTATGACGCGCGCATTCCCCGCACCGACGTCGCCTCCTTCAAGAAATCCAATCCCACCTATCCGGTGGTGTTCTGGGACTGGTTGGGTGTTCGCACTCTCGCCTTCCGCACGGACAAGGCGCCCTTTCACGACGCGCGCGTGCGGCAGGCCTTCTCCCTCGCCGTGGACCGCAAGAGGTGGCTCAACCAGTTCCTCGAGGGGCAGGGGTGGGAAGAGCCGGGCCCCGTGCCCGCGCCCATGCGCGAATGGAGGCTGCCCGCCGCTCAGCTGGGCGAGGGGGCGAGATGGCTCCACCACAATCCGGCCCTCGCTCGGAAGATGCTGGCCGAGGCGGGCTTTCCCAACGGCCTCAAGGTCAAGTGCACGAACTGGCCCGGCTACGGCCCGGAGTACGTCGAGGAGATCGAGCTGCTCGCCGGGAGCCTCAAGCAGATCGGCGTGGAGCTTCAGATCGTCAACGAAGAGTACGGCAACTACATCCGCGGCTCTTTCCTCGGCAAGTTCGAGGAGGCGAGCTGGGGGCCCTCCTCCCTGTTCACGGAGGTGGACGGGTACCTCTACAACTTCTTCCGGACGGGGCAGCCCAACAACCGCAGCCACGTCGCCGACACCGAGCTCGACGTGATGCTGGACGCCCAGCGCCGCTATACCTCGCGCTCGTCCCGCAAGAAGATCATCGACGACATCCAGCGCCATACCGCCGATCGCGTGTACTACGTCTACACGCCGTGCCCGAAGAATGTGTCCGCGTGGACCCCCTGGGTGAAGAACTACGGCTGCAAGAACTCGTTCGACCGGGGAGCTCAGCTCGAGGTGGTCTGGCTCGACCGATAGCCGGTGGCTCACTACGCGCTTCGCCCGCTCCGCCTGGGAGCGGCATGCTGTCAGCATCCGGTCTGGTCCACATGTTTCGCGCGCCGTGGCCGGCCCTGTGGCCCGGCGTCGCGCTCCCGCTCCCGGCTTTCGGCGCTAATATGCTCGGTGACGCCTTGCGCGACCTGCTGGATCCCTGGCTGCGCAGCAGCCACAAGTAAGCCGATCTGACGATCTCCGTCGTTCGACTGTTGGGAGGATAACACTCGTACTCGGATAACGGAGTTCCTCGGGAACGGCGCATACCAGGACGCTCTTCAAAAACAGTCAGTTGTGGGAAGGATCACCCATGCTGGCTCCCATCGAGCCGTGGCACGCCCCTTGCTCAGGCGCTAGGAGCTAACCATCCATGAACACGATCCTTGGGTTGTCGAGAAGGGCCGTCCGGAGCACGGACGGCTTCACCGTCGCGGAGCTTCTTGCCGCGATATTCGTCATCGCCGTCGGTCTCGTCGCAGTGGGCGCGGGCTTCGCCACCGCCATCCAGGGCGTTGAGACAGGCCGCCAGCAGACGACGGCGACCTTCCTTGCCGAGCAGCGCATGGAGCAGATCCGCGCAACCGCCTTCGGGGACCCGCTGGTCGCCTGCATGGGCTTCACCAATATCACGACCGCGTGCTTCCCCGCCCAGGCGTACGGGGCCATTGAAAGTGCGCCGGGCTACCGGTCGACTGTCACCATCACCGACTACACCGTCGCCGGGAACGTCGTGCGCAAGCGGGTGGACGTGGAGGTCTTCTACCAGCCGATCGTCGCATGGGGCGTGCTCGTCACGGCTGAGCGCAGCGTACGGCTGTCCACGCTGGTGGCGAACCACACATGAGCAACTACCGTACGACCATCCGTGATCAGCGGGGCTTCTCCATGAGCGAGCTCCTCGTCGTCTGCGCCCTCCTGGGCATCGTCATGGCGGGAGTGCTCAGTCTCCTCATGGTGGGCCAGCAAAGCGCCAGCACGACCTCGAACAAGGTCGACGCCCAGGCGAACGCCCGCGTGGGCATCGAGCGCATGATCGAGGAGATCCGCGAGGCGGGCTATCTCCCGGCGGGGCCGACGTGTCCCGGGGCACCCGCCACGCCGTGTCCTCCCTTCAACTACGCCTTCTCCGCTATCACCAACCAGAGTGCTACGGGCCTGACCATTCAGAACGACTGGAATGCCAACAACACCATACAGACCACGTCGGTGGTCGATCCCATCTCCGGCGGGAATCGCGGCGAGCAGGTCATCTACTCCTTCGCGGATGGACAGCTGTCACGCCGGGAGATGGGTGTCGACGCCGCTCCCGTGGTCCTGGCATCGGGGATCATCAGTCTTGCCTTCACCTATCTCGACCAGGGCAATGCGGTGACGGGCACCGCGGCCGACATCCGGACCGTGACGATTACCATGACCACCCAGCAGAGCACCGGCCAGCCGCAGGTGACCATGGTGCACCGGGTGCGCCTGCGCAATCGGCCGACCTCGTGAGGAGCATGACCATGATGCGTCTCAGAGCCATGATGTGCGACCAGCGTGGGCTGGCCCTGCCTCTTGCCCTGATCTCGCTGCTCATTTTGACCACGCTGGTGTTGACCGTGCTGAACCTGGGCGCGGTCGAGCCCCAGATCTCGAGGAACCTCTCGGATACCGCGCGGGCCCGCCACTTGGCCGAAGCGGGCATCGAGTGGGCGTTCGACTGCATCGCCAACCAGGACCTGGACGCGTTCCTCGCCGGCCCCGACAATGTCCAGAACACGGCCGACGATCAGCTGGCCACCAGCGCGGCCGGCCAGAACATCGGCGCCCAGATGGGCAACAACGTCTGCGTCAATTCGCCCGCGCCCGGGGCGCTCCCCGGCCTCACCAGCGCCATGGGCACGTTCGCGGTGACGATCCGCAACGACTCTATCGCGGCGGGCGCCGGCTACGCGGGCGACCAGGTTCTCACCGGGGTACCTGTCGACGGAGGCGGCAAGTTCTCGGATACGAACGGCATCGTCATCCTTACCGCCACCGGTACCTACGGCACGGCCACCCGGCAGATTACCGCCGTGATCAGCCGCAATGCCCTGGCCATCAATGCCGCGGTCACTCTCCCTGGCTTCCAGGCCGATACCTACATGCAGACCGTCGGTACCCAGACCATAGACGGCCGGGACTGGATGCGTGCGGACGATAATTCCTTGAGCGCTCCCAACGGCTCCACGATGCGACTGGGCATCGCGACCCAGCCGGGAACGCAGGCAAATCTCGGCATCACCTACGAGCAGAACGTCGAGAACGCCTTCGACACGGTGGCCAAGCAGGACACGGTGCGGGGAAAGAGCCAGGTGAACGGTACCGCGACCTCGGGATTCGCCACCATCTCGGCCGACAACACCATGACCCCGAGCACCGTGCAGAGCTTCCTCAACAAGCTGGCCGCCAATCCGGCGACCAGGGTCATTCAGAGCAGCATGGCGTGCCCCCTTCGGCTCACGGGTACCGTGGCCAACCCGAACAC
>Ga0070712_100000663_pt1 | contig 20343 bp, 20 predicted proteins | sample LARL81metaG_FD_71396 | JGI IMG/M metagenome (GOLD analysis project Ga0070712, IMG submission 71396) | Corn, switchgrass and miscanthus rhizosphere microbial communities from Kellogg Biological Station, Michigan, USA - LAR L8-1 metaG | ecosystem: Host-associated > Plants > Roots > Rhizosphere ...
GCGCCATTGAAGGTGGAGAGGATCAGCAGTTTATAAATGTCGGCGGGAGCGGAATTCAGGGGCTGCACGCTGTCAGTCAAAAGTTGAGTTTCGGGGGAGTTCGACCCCAGGTCACGGAGCCGATAAAGGTTCGATACTCCGGACACGCTGGGGGCATCGGTCAGCGGCGACCAGGAGCGGAATATCGCCGCCGAGAGATCGGGGGTAAAGGCCGCCTCGAAAGTGGGGATGTTGTTGAGGATGGCGGCGACTTTGGTCGGGGCATGGACGGGCGGGTTAACGGCTTTGGCCGACCAGCCATTCGTTCCCGGGAGCCCGTTGCGGTGGGCCACATACTCGACGTCCGAAGAAGACCCGGCTATCGGCCCGAATCCACCAATAGCATCGAAGGCGACGGCGTTGCCGTCCGCTGCCGAATGGGTCTTGTTGGCGAGGGCGAAAACGTCCATTCCGTTCTTGTCAGGCGGCGAGACCACCTCGTAGGCGCGGCAGTCGGGAAGAAACCCGGTCCCCGGCGAACCCTGATTCGTGCACGCCGGTTCAGGGTCGGCGGTGGTGAACTCCTCGTCGGGGCCTTCGGTAGTGCCCTGATCGCTTTCGGCGACGAGGCGGAAGTGGTAGGTGGTGCCGGGGGTGAGACCGGTGAGCTGGCGGTAGACGTACTTGAAGAGCTGGCCGTTGCCGGCGGAGGCGTCGTGCTCTGGCGGGATGCTCTGGCAGCTGGCGCCCGGGGCGGAGCAGTCTTCGGTGCCCCATTCGAACCAGTAGACGGTGGAGGAGCCGCGCGGGTCGACTTCGCCGTTAATTCCGGCGGCGGTGGGCTGGATCGGGCCGGCGGCAAAGGCCTTGACGAGCGGACCGGCGCCGCCCGTCTGGAAGGTTTCGGTTTCCTTGGTCTGGCCGCCGGCGTTTTCGGCGTAGAGACGGACGGTGTAGAGAGTGTTGGGTTCGAGACCGGTGGCTTCGCCTTCGACCATGCCTTTGGCTCCGGAGACGGCGGGGCCGCTGAGAGTCCCGCAGGAGGGCGTGCATTCGAAGCGCCAGCTGGCGTCGAAGGCCGGGTCGGTCCCATTGGGGTTGATTTCGGCTGAGAAGTGGGCGCTTTCGGAGGTGACGGCCGAGACCGAGAAGTTCGAGATCGTCGGCTTGGCGACCGCTTCAGTTTCGAAGCTTTCGTACGGTTCCGGCGAGAAGAATTCGCCGCCTGCGAAGGGGTAGGCGACCAGGCGGACGAAGATTTTGGCCCCCGCGGGAAGACCGGTCAGGTGTTCTTCCACCGTCTCTTCGGTCCCAGCGGGCTGGACATGGCCATAGGCTTCGGGCCCGTTCTGCCAGGAGCCGCTGGTTTCGGTGCATCCTTCGGGCGGGGAGGGATGGCACCACTGGAAGAAGCGAAAACCTTCCGAGCCGCCGTTGGCTTCGGTGTCGAAGACCGACTTGCCGGTGACCTTGGCGCTCGTGTATCCAACTTCGGAGACCGATTCGACCGTCAGGGCGGGTACGGCGGCGCTGGCGGGCAGGGCGAAGATGCCAAAAAGCACTAGGGCAGCGGGGAGGGCGAGTAGGGCCCGGGCGTGACCGAAGCGGTCGCGGCATCTCTGCAACATGAATCTCTCCCTCTATCGCGAGCCCTTCCTCTGCCAGCCGCTGCGCGGCCCCGGTTGGACTCATTTCCTGTGCGAACCCATCCGCCTCCCTTAGGCGGACTCCAGGAAAGGTAGCACTTTTCTATGCAGAGAACAAGGGAAGGTTCCGGGAGAAATAGGTGAATTTCCTCAGTCGTTCAGGACCTATCGACGTAAAGGAGCGAGGGGTCCCGGCTGAAGCCGTGATCAAGCCGGACGAGCAGCGGCGAGGGCGCGGGCTTTCTTGGCGCCCAGGTACGGCGAGAGAGCGAACTCGGTGAGGTCCGGAAGCAAGGCCGAGAAGGGGCGGTCCCCGAGGAACGCCGTGCGCGAGAGCTGACTGAGGACCCCCCCGAGGAGCGAGTCCTCGGTCGAAGGCGGCAGTTCGTCGCTCTTACGGCCGAGGCTGCGACCTTCGGCGAGATACGGGATGGCGGTTGCGAGGACGTCGCGGCAGTGGGCGGCGATCGTGGCCGAGGCGGTGAAGGGCGCGACCAGGCAGAAACGCGCCAGGGTGGGCTCCCGGTCGAAGAAGAGGAGGCTGGCGTCGAGGGCGGCGACGATCTGCTGCGGCCACCTCGTCTCCGCCGCGGCCGCCTCGGCGATCAGCTCCGTGAGATGCTCGACGACCGCGTCGAAGGTGGCGACGAAGGCCTCCTCCTTGCCCTCGAAGTTCTGGTAGAAGACGCGATTGGCGACGGCCGCCCGCTTGACGATGTCGGTGATTGGCGTCTCGGCAAAGCCCCGCTCGGCGATCAGCTCCGCCGTCGCGGCAAGCAGGCGCTCACGCTGAGACTCGGCCACCTGCTCGGGGGAAAGCCCATGATGCCCGCCCGGAAGCGGCCCAAGGTCGATGGGCGCCTTCGCTCCCTCCTCGCTGCGAGCGGCCACGGGGCAACTATATGCGGCAAAGAACACTGTCGCGTAGCTGTATCCCGGCTTCAGGCACCCCCTAGGATCGAGCGGGGACCGGGAATCTGGAGATGACAGACGCCACCGCGAAAGCCCGAATCGACCGGGCGTTGGTCGACCTCGTCGGCCAGCACGGCTACGAGCAGACCTCGATCGAGCAGATCTGCGAGCGAGCGCGGGTGCCCATAAACGAGTTCGAGGGGCTCTACGCCGACAAGAAGGACTGCCTGGAGCGGGTCTGGGAGCGCATGACCGTCGACTACATCTGCAGCTGTAAGGGCGCCTACATGGAGCGGGAGAGCTGGCGGGACGGCTTGCGCGCCGCCGGATACGCGGCGCTGGACTGGCTCTTCGAGGACGAAGCCCGGACGCGGTTCTTCCTGATCGAGGTGATGGCAGGCGGCGAGATGGTGCGGGCCCACCGTGACCACATGATGAGCGAGTTCATCGAGATGCTGGACGGCGGCCGCCTCGCCTCGGGCCGGCCGGAGGACTTCGGCCATGGCACGGCCGAGGGCCTCACCGGAGCGGTCTACGACAACGCGATCGAGTCGATCAAGCGGCGCGAGGGGCTGCCGGAAGCGCGGCAGCGGGTGAAGAAGGTGATGTACGTCGTCGTGGTCACCTACCTCGGGGCCGAGGCGGCTGCCGAGGAGCTGCGGACGCCGGCACCTGGCGAGCCGCCGCCATCGCCTTAGAGCCCTAGGCCTTTAGCTCGAGGGGCGCGGCGCCATCGGCCACGCGACGGGCGGCGCGGTCGCCGACGTAGGGGCGGAGGACGAGCTCGATCGCCTCGGGCAGGAACTCGGCGATGCGCTCGGTGTCGCCGAGGATCAGTCGCTGATACGCCGACCAGAGCACCGACCCGGCGAGGGTGTCCTCCAGCGTCTCGGGCAGGGCCTCGGCCGCCGGGTTGTGCTCGCGCCCCTCGCGGAGGAGGGAGACGAAGACCCTGGCGAGTTGCTCGTAGCGGGTGAGGATCCGGGGTCCGGCGGTCGGCGCCTCGACGAGGCAGGCGCGGGAGATCAGCGGATCCTCGAGAACGGAGAGAAAGAAGGCCCGCAGCGCGAGGGCGACGCGCTCGGACCAGGGAACCTCGGGGTCCCCGCTGGCCTCGTGAATCTGCGCTTCGGTAGCCGCGAGGGTGTGGTCGAAGAGGTCGATGAAGGCCTCTTCCTTGTTCCCATAGTGCTTGTAGAAGGTCTTGAAGCTGACCCGCGCCCGCTTGACGATCAGCTCGACGCTGACACCGGGGTAGCCCCTCTTGGCGACGAGCTCGCCGGTCGCGCGCCGGATGCGGCTGCGCTGGGCCTCTCCGACCGTGTCCCGGGTCACATCGAGCTTCGGCTCGACGAGGCCGGTGCGAGAGTCCCGTCCAGGTAAGGCGCGCATTCCCCAAGCATAGAGACGGTGCCGCCGAAAATTCGGCATTTGTCGGATGACAACTTCAGCAGCAGCCTTTTTCCTTGCGGTAGTAGTAGCTTTCCGCGCATCGTGAGTGCGGGGAACGATGGCAGGGTGCTGCTGGCTGTCCTGGATCGGCTATGCCGGGAGATCGAGCCCGGCGGGAGCGAGGTCTCGGTGCCCGATGAGTGGCTGCAGGGCGGGACAACCGAGTTCTGCGAGATCAGGCGCGAGTCGAACCTGCCGGGGAAGATCCGGCGCTCTTTGGCGCGGCTTGCGGCGACGGCGCGGGACCGGGCGGAGGAGCGGCTCGAGCCGCCGGGGGCGCGAGCGGTGCAGGCCGCCCTGGAAGGCGCCGAGCTGCTGATGTACAGCGAGATCGTCACCGGCCGAGGTCAGACGCTCGCCCGCTACCTGCCGAGCTTCGCCTTCATGGCCGTGCTGCCGAGCCTGGGCCGCAGGCGAGCGCTGCAGGTGGCCGAGAGGGCGGCGGAGCTGCTCGAGAGTCGGCCGCCCCAGTAGCCGCGCGCAGCCAAGGAACCGTTGTTCATCCTTGACAGAACCAACTTCTTTCATTAACTTCGCAGCGCAGCCCGTGGAGGATCTGAGGTCGATCGATCTCCCGCAGCGCTTGGCAAGTCGGCCTCCCTGCCGCACCGAGCGAAGGCTGCGGCGCACTTGGCCACCTCGCCTCTCTGTCGAGGTGTGTCAAACGTAAAACGACCCCCGGGTTCCCCGCCCGGGGGTCGTTCGCTGTTTAGGCCTCTTAGAAGGTGGCTCGGAGGCGCCGGCCATCGCTGCGGATCGACATGTATGCACGCGGGCTCGAGTGCGACTGACCTCGTCCTCGGTGACGCTGACGACGAGCTGGTCGAGGGCGAAGCCGAGGTCGGCGACGTGGCGCTCCGCGGCCTCTCCCGTCAAGCGGGTGCCGAGCCGGCGTCCAGGTGGCGCCGAGGTATTCGCTGCATTCGCCGGCACCGCGGCGCAAGTCCGCCGCAGACGGCATTTGCGCCCCGTTCAGGGCAGGGGCGAGACGGCGGTACCCCCCACGTTCGGGGCGCGCCCGCGGAGCAGGCTGGAGAGCCGCAGTAGCGTCGCCTCGGGCCGGTGGGCGAGGTCGTCCCAGCTGAGTCGCCAGACCCTGTAGCCGGCAGCATGGAGGAGGCGGTTGCGGTGCCGGTCGCGTGCTTTCGCCTCGGGGTTGTCGTGGTACCGGCCGCCGTCCGTTTCCACCACGAGGCGATGGCGAGGCCAGAGGAAGTCGATCTCGAAGCGCTCGGAACCGACCGCGAGCTTCTGGTTGACCCGCGGGATCTCCAGCCCGTATTCGGTCAGCAGGGGGAGGAGCTTCGCCTCCAGACGACTGCGGACGCACATCCCGGGCGGATAGCGTCGCCAGAGGTCGACAATGAGGCGCAGACGACGGCTGCCGCGACGGCGCGGCCCGTCCAGAACCGCGTCGATCTCGGGGACGTTGAGCATGCGCAGGACCGCCGCCTGCTCGATCGTCTCCCGCAGTGTCCGTTCGTTGGCGATGCCGGCGACGTCGACGATCGTGCGCGAGGGGCTGGTGCAGGGGACACCCTCGTGGACCCATGCTTCGCGCTCCGACGGAAAGGGCGTGTGCCGACGGTAGACCCCGTCGATCTTCCGCCCCGCTTCGACCAGGGCGATGACATCAATCAAACGCGGCGGGCACCGCCAGAGCCCCAGCAGGGCGGCGGCCGTGCCATGGGAGATGACGCTCCCCTCACCGCAGGCGAGCACGGCAGCCACCAGCTTCGCATTGCGCCCCTGAGGGGGATGGCCTACCCCGAATGCGCCCCGGAAGAGCGGGTAGAGCCGTCCCTGTGCGATCGCCCGGTCAATCGCGCCGGGGCGGAACCCGAGCGCCCGCAACTGCGGGCGCGAGACGATGCCGTGCTGCCGCCGCGCCAGCGCCCCAACCGCCCGCCACCGCTGCCCCCCGCCCCCCGCCGCGCTGTGCCTTTGCTCCGCCATGCAGAGCTAAGGCACAGCGCTGCCCGTTTTCTCCCCCTCCATCCGTTCCGCTGTTCCTTTGCGCTGCTTTCCGGCGCAAAGGAACAGCGGAACGTAGTTGGTCAGGGCAGGGCGGAGGGGACCGGGGCGGCAACCTTCCAGGCGCCATCCTCGCGGGCCACCGGCACGAAGTAGTCGACACCATGGGCGCCGTTGAAGAGCAGGAAGCCCGAGTCGCCTTCAGTTCGCAGTGAGGCGACGTCGGCGACGGCGGCTTCGCGCAGAACGCCCGGCGCCAGCTCCAGGGAAATGGACGCGAGGGCCTGCCGGCAGCCGGAACCTTCCCCGCCCTGGGTTTCGGTCAGCTGCGCGAGCTGGAGGGCGACGCCGGCGGCCAGGTATTCGCAGGCGGCGGCCCAGGCGCCCGCGGCCCGGGCGTCGAGATAGTCATGGAGAGCGGCGGAGGCTTCCTCGAATTCGGAGCCTGAGGATTCGCCGCCGTATTCCTCGATCGAGTTGTCCCCGCCCTTGACCCGGAACTGCGACGAGCCGCCGCCGGAGTCATGGTGGACGCGAGGGAAGAACTTGGGTTCTGGCGGTGGCTTCGATTGCGGCTTCGAGGCAGTCGAGGCGCCGTTCGAACCGCCGTCCTTGGTGCCACCGCTGCCGCCCTTGGCGTTGGTCGCGCTCCCAGTCGAATCGGCAGTGGCGGAGGAAGACATCCCTTCCGTGGGCGTCGAACTCGAAGAGTCCGAGCCGCACCCCGCGGCCGATAGGGCGAGCGCGAAGGCGAGGAGGACGAGGGCGGCGGGTCGGGGAAAGTTCATGGGCATCCAGTCAACTGGTCGCGCCTGGAAAGACTATTGGTTTTACGGGCGGTCGATCGCTCGCTCAGCCGAGGGCGATGCGGCGGGCCTCGGAGGCGCCGAGGTACGGCGTCAGCACGAACTGGGTGAGGTCCGGCAGGAGACTCTCGAGCTCCTCGCCCCGCCCTGCCGTCAGCTGCCGGCCAACCATCGAGTTCACCGCCCCGAGGAGGCCGCGCTCGGCGGTCTGAGGCAGAGGCTCCCCTCCCTCGCGCAGCTCGCGCCCCTCCCGCAGGAAGGGCACCAGACCCTCGATCGCCTTCTTGTGCATGCGGGCGATCTCGGGTCCCGCGACGAATGGCTCCGCCGTCAGCAGGCGCGCCATCTCGGGGTATTCGGCGAAGTCGGCGAGGATGGCGGCGAGCACAGCGCGGATGCGCAGCGGCCACTCCTCCTCGCCCCGATAGGCCGCGACAACCAAGGGTCGCAGGTCGGACACCCCTTTCTCGAAGGCGGCGACGCAGATCTCGTCGATCGTCTGGAAATACTTGTAAAGGGTGCGCGTGGCGACGGCGGCGCCCTCGGTGACCGCGGTGAGCGTGGCGCCGCTGTAGCCGACTTCGCCCACCAGGGCGACGAAGGAAGCGATCAGCCGTTCGCGCTGGTTCAGTTCGACGAACTCCTGGGGCAGCCCGTGCCGTCCATGCGGCAGCTGCGCCAGCTCGTCGGGGTGATACGGGTTCTCGGCCGGAATTTTGCTGGACACGAGACCACCATCTTAAGGAGACTCACGGTGGGGGTCCGAAAAGGCTTCGTCAGGGGGGCGGCGCCAACTCTTCCAGGCCCCTCTCCGTACCGAAATAAGAGCTGATCGCGAGAAACATAAGCTCCGGCAGCTGGGAAGGCAGCGGCGGTCCGTCCGGGTTGGTGCAGCGGCGGTAGACGCGGTCGAAGAAGATCGCGGCGATCCACGGGGCGGTCGCCGCCGGCACGGCGTCCGGATCCTCCAGCTCGACCCGGGCGGAATCCAACAGCGTGGCGATTCGGCCGGCGAACTCCCGCTGCTTCTCACGGCCGAACTCATCGACCGCCAGTGCGTCGACGGCGAGGAACCGGGCCTGGGCCGGGTGCTCCTCGACCAGGCGAGCGGTCTCGGTCGCACCGGCGCGGAAGCGGTCCAGCCAGCGCTCGTGGGGAGCGGTAACTGCGGCGATGCGCTCGAAGTAGCACGCTTCGAGCCGCTCCCACGTGGGAAGGAAGTCGGGCTCGGTCACAACCGGCCCCCGGGGTGCGCGGGAGCTACTGAGCGGCGGCGGCCGCAGCCGCCTCGGCGCCGACGAAGGGAATCAGCGAGAACTCGACCAATTGCGGTCGCAGGCGGGAGATCCGCTTGGGTCGCCGCTCCAGCAAGGCGTAATAAAGCAACCAGTAGAGGCCGCCGACCACAGTCTCCTCGACCGTCTCGGGCAGCTCCGAGGAGCTGGCTTCGCTGCGGCCGGAGCGCAGGAGGGCGGCAAAGTCTTCGATCAGCTTCTCGAAGCGGCTGTTGATCGCGGTCCCGACCGCCGGTCCCTCGAGGATGCACGAGCGCGCGCCCTCGGGGTCTGCTTCGATTGCCGCGAGCAGCGCTGCGATGCCGGCGCTGACCCGCTCCGGAAAGCCGTCGATCGAGTCGGCGCATGCCTCTCCCACCCGCTCCAGGGTCGCCGCCGTCGCCGTGTCGTAGACGGCGAAGAAGCAGTCCTCCTTGGAGCCGAAGTTCTCGTAGAAACGCGCCCGCGCGACCGCTGCGGCCTTGACGATGTCCGCAACCGAAGCCTGTCGATAGCCACGCTCGGCGAAGACATGGGCCGCTCCGAGGAGAATCCGCTGCCGTTGGTGATGGGCCACCACCTCCCGTCGTAGAGGATGCCCTCCCGGCTTTGCCCGTCGTTTGGAGCCAGCGCCTCCCGCCATGGGGGGAGGATAAACCGAAGCACCACCATGGTGCTTGAATAAATCCGCGTAGTACTGACTGGGAACACGCTAGTTCCACATTCGACGCCCCCGGTTCTCAATGCCGTTGCCCTGGCCGGTGCGGAACCATAACGCTTCCTAGAGGTTGACGTTCTCCTTTTTTGTGCAGACTTTTTCAGGGGCTAGGGGGTACCATTTGTGACCTAGTGATCACAGGGAAACGAGGTCTTCACGGTCTCCGACTTCGTATACGCGGTGCTGGTCCCGTTCGGGGCCAGGGGAAAAGCGCTACGGCAAGCGAGGCTGGCGGCGGAGCTCGTCGCCGAGGAGGAATGATGGACACGCAACGAAGGGAAACGCTGCTGCGAGCGATGCTCGGGGAGCTGGTGGGAAACGGATACGGGGAAGCATCGGTCGAGAGAGCGCGCGAGGTCGCTGGAGTCACCTCAGCGGAATTCGAATCGGAGTTCGGCGGCAAGGACGAGTGTCTGTTCGCCGCCTATGACCGGCTGACAGAGAAGGTGGTGGCGGCGGCGAGCGCCGATTGCGACCGCGACGACCCTTGGCCGGAGCGAGTTCGAAGTGGCCTGGGAAGGCTGCTGGAAGCGTTCGCGACCTATCCCGAGATGGCGCACGCGCTGATCCGCGCCTTCCCGGGAATACGCCCGGCCGCTTACGAGCGCTACGTGGAGCTGCTTTCGCGGCTCGTACCCTTCATGAAGGAGGGGCGCAGCTATTCCGGGATCGAAGAGGAGCTGCCCGGGGAGGTGGAGCTGCTTGCCGTCGGCGCCGCCGAGGCAATCATCTTCACGGAGATCGACGCCGGCAGGTCAGAACGCCTGCCGCAGATGCTTCCGGAAATTCTCTTCTCGGTGCTTGTCCCGTTCATGGGACCGGAGCGAGCGGCCGACGAGATGCGTACGGCTGCGATGAGCACCTGAGCGATGGGCCCGGTCGGTTCTACTGCTGGAGCGGAGGCTTCTGGCTGTGTTCTTCGTGCGGCGAGGTTTGCGGTTCTTCCGGGGCAGGCGTCGGTTCGGAGGCTTCTTCGGGTTCCGGCGCCGGTTCGGGTTCCGTAGGTTCGGCTTCCGTCGGTTCCGTCGCTACGGGTTCGGCTTCCGTGGCCTCGGCTTCGCCTTCGGGCGGCTGCTGCTGGCGATGCCGAGGGACGCGGTAGCGCAGCGGCGGGAGCCTGCCCGGCGCGATCAACCGCACCGCCGGCGCCTCCTGCTTGGAGCCGGCAACGAGGTAGCCGGCGACCGCCGCCAGAAAGAGGACGAGCAGGCAGGCGAACGCCGGGCGCCAGTCAAGCCTTGGCACAGGCTCGCAGGTGTCCCTGCGGGTCGATGCAGCGTTCGCGTTCGCGGCGAGGACCGTGGTGGGGGAAGATGAAGGTCTTCTCGCGCCCGATCCAGCCCGGCTTCGTCACCCGGATTTCGAACCGCGTCCCCAGCCCGAGCCGCAGCCCGTGGGCGACTACCAGCTTTCCCACCACGCGCCGGACGATGATCGGCCCACGCGCGTGGAAGGGGCAGCCGCCGCGACAGCGCAGCTCGATCCGCTCCCCCCGCTGCAGCGCCCGCACCACCACCTGCGGCACCTGAGCGTGCCCTTCAGGGCCTTCGTAGAGGTAGGACATCATTTCGATCCGCGGCCTCAGCATCGGCAGCGGCAGCGCCGCCCCGTCGCAGTTCTCGTCGACCTTGTTGCCGCGGATCTCCCTCGCCCCGGGGTGGATGAGGGGATCGTTGTCGTTGCAGTCCTCGGGGCGGTTGTAGCCGTCGTTGTCGAGGTCGAGGTCTTCGCTGAACTGCACCTGCACCTGCAGCGGCCCCTCACGCGCCGCGACCTGGGAGAAGCCGGTGTTGTAGGCGCCGCCGACCTGGATCAGGTATTCGCCGGGGCTGACTTCGAAGGCCGGCTGAGGCGGCTCGCGCGCCGGCACCTGGGAGCCGCCGAGCTCGCCTTCGACGGCGTCGTCGTTGCAGGCGACGGGCGTCGGGGACGAGCCGCGGTAGACCGCGAGGACGGTGTCGAATCCCGAGGCCGTGATCACCGCCGTGCCCGCGGCAGGGGCCAGATAGCGAAACCAGACGCTCTTCGCGAGGGGGTCCGGCCCGCAGAAGGTGTTCTCTCCAGGTTCTACCGTCGCCCCCACGTTGCTCGAGGCGACCGCGGCCCCGGCCGCGATCGTCACCGGGTTCGCGCGGGCGTCGTTGGCAGGGGTCGGTGCCACGGTGAGGGCCACTTCCCCCGAGGTCACCGGATTGCATTGGTCGGGCGGGCTGCAGCCGCCGGCCTGGACTGCGTATTCGCGGCCTGCCACCGTGTTGAGGACGAGCTCTGAGTCGAGCTGCGCGCCGAGGTATTCCCGGCTCCGGTCGAGTGGCTGGATGTCGTCGTTGCATCCGAGGATCGCTTCGCTCGGCATTTCGTAGACGGCGAGGACGGTGTCGAAGTTGGAGTGCTGCGTGGAGACGGTGACGGTCCCGCCGTTCCCAATGAACGACCACCACAGCGTGTGGTCCATCTGCACCCCTCCGGGAGCGGCTTCCCCCTGCTGATTGCAGCCAAGGCCGGCGGGTTCGTTCGCCGTCAGGGGCTCTTCCGGCTCGATGCCTGCCTCGGCGTTGCTGCTGACGTCGGTATCGCCAAGCTGGAGCAGGAACCGGGAGGAGAAGTTGTCGTTGAGGGGCGCGGCGGCCCAGGCGCCGCCGGGGAGAAGCGCGAGCGCCGCGAGCAGCGCAAAGCAGATGCCGATGCCCCCCAGCCTCTTCACGGGCCTTATTTTAAACGAGCTTCCTCAATCGAATACCCAGCCCGCTCCAGCGAGCGCTCGGCCCGCCGCAGCTTCTCCCCAGTCCTCGCCACCCGCTCGCCTGCCGCTTCGACCCGATTCTGTCCGCCTTCGGGATCGGTGAGGGCCTGCCCGAGGCGCCCATAGGAGCCGGCCACGGCGAGGAGCGCCGTCGTCAAACGCCGACGCTCGCCGCGGCCGAGGCCGACGTGCCCCACCTCGGTCGCGGCGTCGGCGAAGAGCTTCTGCAGTTCGGCGGCCAGCAGCGCCTGCCGGGCGGGGGCCTTGGCCTTCTCCAGGTCTTCGTAGGCCTTCTTCCGCTTTTCCTCGAGGCTGGCAAAGATCGCGTTCAGCCGCCGGGCCGGGGCGGCGGCAGCCTTCCCGGGCGAAGCGGCGGTGCTCCCGCCGAACCAGCCCGCCACCCCGACGAGAGCGGCGGCAGCCAGGAAGATGGCGAGGGCGCGGACCCGGGGCGAGGAGGAGAAGAAGTCCACCGCGGTCACCACCACCCCCAGCGCTCCCACGGCCAGGCCGACGATGAGGATGATGGTGAAGATCTCTTCGGAGAGACCGAGCTTGGCCCGCGCGATCGCGGCTACCCCCACCAGCGCGACTACGGCTGCACAGAGGGCTCCGAGTTTGGCGATGGCCGAGCTTTGGCCCGGGTGCGGCGCCGGTTCCATGTGAGCATCATGACCTCCCCCGCGCTCTGCACTCACGACCGCGACTTCGGGAGGTTCAAAGGACTGCGCTGGAGCGAGTACGTGCTGCCGGCAAAGGGCCGATTCTGCGTCGGACGTCAGTCGAAGGGGTTTTCCCATCGCGATGCCGTCGTAGCGCCTGAAGTCGCGGTCGCGGGTATAGACGGTCCGCACTCCGTGCTGGCGCATCAGCGCCGCGAGGTGACCGTCGGGCACGTCGTTGCCGCGGTCGGGGTCGTTGCGGGTCCCCAGGTTTCCCCGGAATAGGCGCACGCACTGATAAACGAAGGCTTATCGGGCCCACCGGAAGGCCGTCGCCGGCAGGCGTCAACCGCTCCCGGCCGATAGAGGGGGTGGCATCTTCAACTCTTCGGCCGCGACCTCCGGTCCAAGGTACGGGAGGATACCGCAGAGCAGTCTCCGAGCACTACTCGACTCCGTGCAGATGATCGCGGAAGTGTGGGCCACGCTCCGTCTTCCTGCCGGCGCTCCACCGCCAACTTGGCGGCGCGAGGCGATCGGGTAGAAGGATGTGAAAAAGTGAACGCGCCATTCACCTCAGCAGGCATTGCCGAATGGGTTCGCCGGATCGAGCTCATCGAACCGACGAAGACAAAGGAGGGCGATTGCCCTCGCCACGTTGTAAAGCGTCCTGTGCTTCGCCGCCGCCGCGGCTGGATCCTCGCCGACCTGGGTCGAGCTGCTCGAACCCGAGGAGCGCCCGCACCACGGCCCCGGCTCCTCGTTGAGGCGGGATTCACATCAAGCCTTATATACAAACGAGTTTGGTATTGCTGATATACGGTGGAGTAATCGAGCAACTCGTCTAAGGGAGATACACCGTGGAGGTATCCGGCGGCGGCCAGGCCCCGAATCTGGCGAACATCCAGGGCAACGTCTTCGGCGGCTTCAACAAGCCCCATCAGGCTCTCCTCTACCTGAAGTTCTCCGACCCCGCCTCGGGCAAGGCCTTCGTCGGTGCGATGGCCGATCTGGTCACCACCTCCCAGACCGTCTTCGACTGGAAGAAGACCTACGAGGACATGTTCCCCAAGGACCTTGTCACCGGCCGTCGGCCAGATCCGGCCGGCGAGCTCGAAGTTGGCTGGACCAACCTGGTTCTGAGTGCCACCGGCCTGGCGGCGATCGGCGCGGCGGGCGCCGAGGATCTCGCGGTCGAGTTCCGCGAAGGTATGGCGGCTGCCAAGGAGCGGATCGGCGACGACGACGAAAGCGATCCCTCGCGGTGGATCGCGCCCTTCGGCACGTCGGCGGCGGAACTACACGCGATGGCGATCGTCGGCGCCGACTCCGAAGCGCTCCGAGACAAGCACCTCGCCGAGGTCCGAACGGTGATGTCCGAACATCAGGTAGCGGAGCTCGGCGTCCAACTCGGGGACATCCTTCCCGAACCCGAGGCCGGCCACGAGCACTTTGGATTCAAGGACGGCATATCCCAGCCCAGGGTCGCGGGCGTCGAAGCGCCCGAAGGCTCCGAGGAGCAGGTCGGCGCGGATCAGTTCGCGCTCCTCGATCCCTCCTCGCCACCCCCGCCGCCGCCTCCTGGTGGCTATCCCGAACCTGCCCCGGCGCCCACGGCGACGATCCCGCCGTGGGCGCGCGAAGGCTCCTATCTCGTCTACCGCAGGCTGCGCCAGAACGTCGCCGGCTTCCAGGCGTTCGTCACCGAACACGCCGGCGCACTCGGGATCACGCCGGAGGAACTCGGGGCTCTCTTCGTCGGCCGCTACAAGAGCGGCGCCCCGGTAGAGCTGACCCACAAGGAGGCGGAAGCAGATCCGCAAGGCGTACCGAAGGACGAAGAAGCGCGGGTGGACGACGCCGTGGTCAACGATTTCGACTACGACCCTCAGGACGAGGACGGACACCTGGTCCCCCAGGCGGCCCACATCCGCAAGGTCTACCCGAGGAACCAGAAGGATCCCGGCGAGGAGGAGGCCCAGCGCCACCGCATTCTGCGACGCGGCATCCCATACGGGAAACCGCTGGAAGCCGGTGAGGCCGCTTACGGAGGCGGAGGCGGGACGCCCGCCGACGACGGGCACGATCGCGGCCTGCTCTTCCTCTGCTACCAGGCCTCGATCGCCGATCAGTTCGAGTTCATACAGCGCAGCTGGGCGAACACGGCGACGTTCCCCGCCGTGGACGACGGCGGCGAAGCGGGCCGCGACGCGATCATCTCCCAGGACAGCGCCGAACCGAAATTCCGGGTTCCGGCCAAGGACACGACGCTGACCTTGGCCCGGTGGGTGTTCACCACCGGAGGCGAGTACTTCTTCTCACCGTCGGTGGAAGGGTTACGCGAACTGGGCTCTTAGGGCCTGGTCTTGTTTCGGCGGCCCAGGGACCGCGCCCGACCGAATGGGCAACCGTTTCAGCGGACTTGTCTCCCGGCTCTCTGGTTGCTTCAGCCAGTCGGCTCTTTCGAGCCTATTTCTCCGCTGGCGTCACTGCTCTCGAAGGCGGCGACGAGTGAGGCGGCTGCCTCGAGGTCACCCTCGACGGTGATCGCGCCATCGGCCGCGGCCTCACTGACCGTGCGGCGGCCGGCCCCGAGAGCCGCAACGGTCGCGGGGTCCATCGAGATCACGGTTTCTGGCACCACCGTTCGCGGGGGGACCAGTTCGGCGCCTCCGTCGTGTACGCGCAGGAGCGCGGAGGTATCGCCGATGCGGAACTCGAAGGTCGCCTCGATACCTGCGAGCGCCAGCGGGTTGGGGGGCTGAGTGAAGGGCAAGATGCACCAGGCCGCGTTGAACTGGCGGTTCCCCGGGATCTCCGGAACAGCGTGGCGCAGACCCCAAGTGATGAGCGGGACCAGGGCCGCGGCCAGCTCATGGCCGGCGGGCGCAAGCTCGTACACCGTCGCGGCGGCCGGCGGGGGAAGCAGGCGCCGTTCGATCACCCCGCCGTTCTCGAGTTTCGCCAGCCGCTTGGCCAGCAGGCTGGTGCCGATACCGGGCAGGCCGTCGGCGAGATCGGTGTAGCGCTTCGGTCCCGACATCAGCTCGCGGACGATCAGCAGAGTCCAGCGCTCGCCGACGAGGTCGAGCGCGCCGGCAAGACCGCAGTACTGGCCGTACGAGCGCTCCGTCATCTATCCCTCCTTCATTAAGTTATGTCGCTACTTTATTTTCTTATGTTAGCTTTCCAAGGACTCGGATCGTCGCGGAACGAGAGGGCATCGTGGAAGAAACCAGCGAGCTGGTCGTCATCGGCGGAGGCATCACCGGACTCAATGCTCTGGCCGTCGCCGGCTGCTACCTCTCCCCCCGTGACCGGGTCGTCCTAGTCGACAGCCGCCCTCGCGCCGGAGGGATGTGGGTGGACACCTACGACTTCGTCCGGCTGCACCAGCCCCACTCGATCTTCACCGCCGGCGACATCGCCTGGCAGCTGGGCAAGCCGGCCGGCCACCTGGCAACCCGCGACGAGGTGCTCGACCATCTGCGCTATTGCGTCGACGTGGTGCGCGCGAAGGTGGATCTCGACGAGCGTTTCGGCTGGGAGTACATCGAGCACTCCGAGACCGGCGGCACTGTGACAGTGACCGTGCGGGGCCCGGACGGGCAGGTCGAGACCCTGACGACGAAGCGGTTGATCAAGGCGTACGGCAACGACGTCCGGCCCAGCTCGCCGCTGTCGCTCTCGAGCGCCGCCGTTCGCTCGACCACCCCGGAGGCTCTGTCGGACCTGATCGCCAAGCGCCCGGAGAACGGCAGTCCGGCCTGGATCATCGGCAGCGGCAAGACCGCCATGGATGTCGCCCTGATGCTGCGCCGGGAATGCCCTGGGCGCGAGCTGAACATGGTGGCCGGCTCGGGCACGATGTTCAGCCGTCGCGAAACGTTCTTCCCGACCGGCCCGAGGCGCTGGTACGGCGGAACCCGCATCAACGCGATGCTGCGGCAGGTCGCTCTCCGCTTCGACGGCACCAACGAGCAAGACGTCGCCGCCTGGTTCGCCGACACCTACGGGATCTGCCCATCGGCTGCCCCAGCCAACTTCTTCAGCGCCTACCTGTCCGACGCCGAGTGCGCTGAGGTGAGAGCCGGGGTGCAACGCATCGAACCCGGATACCTCGATGATGTGCTCGACACGACCGATGGCCCCGCGATCGTCCTCCGCGACGGCCGAGCGCTGCCGGTCCCCGCCGAGAGCTGGATCGTGAACTGCACCGGCTACCTCGCCCAGCCGCGGCGTCCCTACGAGCCCTTCGTCTCGGACACGGACAACGTGCTGTCGATCCAGCTGCGGTCAAGCGTCACGGGGCCGTTCACGTCGTTCGCCGGTTACCACCTGACGCACCTCATGTTCCGCGGCAAGCTCCGCGCGGCGGGGCTGTACGAGCTCGACATCGAGGATCTCGCCACGAAATCGCGCTCCGCGATCATCTGGGCCTCGATCACGCTGGCGATGTACAACCTCGGCCGCATCGCCCGGACGCTGCCGCCCAAGGTCATGATCGACTGCGGCCTGGACTTCGACCGCTGGTACCCAGCCCCGCGGCGCATGACTGGAGCCGCCGCGTTCCTCGCAACCCAACCTTGGGACGCCTCCCGCTACCGCAAGACCCTCGACACCCTTGGCGAGCGATTCGACGTGCAGGTCGGTCCGGGGATCGCTAGTAGGGCAGCGCGCTCGTGGAAACGGATCGAGCGGACCCGGACGCATTAATCGCGTCCTTAAACCGCTTCCTCATCTTCTAAGCGTCGAACGGGCCGCCGGTCTCGGGGTGGCAGAGGACGAGATCGTCGGCGCCGGTGTAATCCGAGCGCTCCCGTCCTCAATGAGACCAAGCTCGCGAATCCGGCCGCCTTCGGCCTGCAGGATGTTGCTGGCCCATTGCAGCAACTTCGGTGAAGCTTCTGCCACTCGTGGAATCCGAGTGGACGCACGACAGCGCCCAAATCGAGCCTATTCGTCGGGAACATCCACTGCGCGCCTGAACGGACTGCGCCATCGATAAGAATCAGCTCCCGTGAGCGATCTCACTAGCTTCTTCGGACTCTCGCTCACGGCGATGCTGAACCCGACGCTACTGGCAGCGACGACGCTGATGATGCTGCTGCCGGAGACGAAGCGGCTGATGCTGGGGTACCTACTGGGCAGCTACCTGACGAGCATCGCCACGGGCCTCCTGATCGCCTTCTCCCTCCACGGCAGCGGCGGCGTCGAACTCGCCCAGAACACGCTGACTCCGGGTGAGGACCTCGTCCTCGGCGCAATCGCTCTGATAATCGGCTTGGTGCTTCGCGGTGAGGCAGGCGCCGAGAGGCGACGGCGGAGGGAGGAATCGAAAAAGGAGTCGTGGCCGCAGCGCATGCTCGGCCTCGGCTCCCCGAAGATCGCTTTCGCGGTCGGCGCCGTGCTGAGCTTCCCCGGAGCCTCCTACCTGGTCGCGCTGAATCGCCTGGTTCACCTCGATCCCGGCACCGGAGCGACGGTCCTCCTCGTCGTCCTCTTCTGTGTGATCCAAGCCCTGTTCCTCGAGCTGCCGCTGATCGGCTATGCGATTTCGCCGCAGCGCACCGAACAAACCGTCGCGCGCTTTCGCAGTTGGATTACGAGAAGGGGTCGACGGGCGGCCGCAGCGGGGGCCGTGGTGATCGGCCTGCTGCTGCTCATGCGCGGCCTGCTGGAGCTGGTCCTTTGACCAGCTCGATGGGCCGCTCCATCGCGGGTACCGGAAGCTCTGACCTCGGAGGTGCCGCCCGAAAGGATTTCGCGATGGTCGCGAGCTGCGAACGGAAGTAGACGAAGACTTGACTCTCGGTAGTCGCCTTGAGAACCGGCCCAGAAGTAGCCGATTTGCAGCGACTTCTACGAAGCCCGGAACGAGACTCGAACTCGTGACCCCTTCCTTACCATGGAAGTGCTCTACCAACTGAGCTATCCGGGCGGGTCGGCCCCCTGCGAAGCCGCGCGCTCAGGATGATTCTAGACGGTGGGCGGCGAATCAGCGACGGCCCCACGGCATCGCCACCGCGAGCTTCCAGGCGCCCTCGATCTGCTTCATCACCACGGTCGGCGTCAGGGTCCTCGCGAAGGGCGTGCCGTCGGAGCCGGCGGAGGTGAGGATCCAGCGCTCGTTGCCGAGGGCGACCTCGCCGGCGAGGACGATCAGGCTCTCCTGGACCTCGATCCGGGAGCCGGCGACGATCAGCTGGTGGAGGATCGGCTTGATCTCCTCCCGCCCCCGCACCGCGGTGGCGTCGGGGGTGAGGAGGCAGGCGTCCTTGGCGAAGCAGCGTGCCGCCCCCTCGAGATCGCCGCGGCCGATCGAGTCGGCGAGCGCCCGCGTGCTCTCGCGAGGGGTGCGGGCGCCCGTGATTACGGCCATCGGCCTAGATGAACTTCGAGGGCTGGAAGCGGCAGTAGCGGAATTCGAAGTCGAGGACCGTGTTGTTGGCCCGTTCCGCAGTCGATTTCAGCCGCAGGACCATCTTCTCGGCCTGCGTCTTTTCACCGGCCTTTAGCTTGCGACCGAGGGTTTCGAAGAGGCTGACCTCTTCCTTGGCGTACCCGAGCCATTTGCTCAGCCGGGCCGAGTCTTCCGGCGGCTTCGGGACCGCCAGCAGCTCGCTGCGGGTTCGCTTCAGCGCCCGGGCGGCGGCGAAGACTTTCTTCGCGGCGGGGTCGAGCTTGCCCGCCTTGACCAGCTGACGCACGCCCTTGAGGATCTTTTCGTTGGCTTCGGTGTTCTTCTTGCAGATCGGTTCCACTTCGGCTTTGTAGGTTTCCTCCGAGACCGTCATCGCAAACGACGGCACCGCCGCCAGCAGCGCGGCGAAAACGACCAGTGGCACGATCAGCTTCTTCCCGAACATCGACGCCTCCCTATCTCTTTGCGGGCCCAACCGGGGCCCATCATAGGTTCTTGATCAGCCGCTCCGATGAGCATCCTGGGGATCCGGTTGACCACTTTGCTCCCTCGGATCTGTAGCTTCCCCCGGGTGCGCTCCTCGCTCCGGCTGCTCTTTGCCTGCCTCTCGATAACCCCGATCGTGCTTTCAGGCTGCGGCGGGTCCGAAGACACCTCGCGCCCGGCTCCACCGGCGACCGAGTTTCCGGCGGCGAAGGGGAAGACGATCGCCGACCTGCTGCACGACTCCGGGGCGGCGCGGTCGAAGCTGGTGCTGGCGCCGGCGGCTCAGACCTTCGACGTCGGCGAGAACCGCTATCCGTTCGGCGTCTTCACGCTCGGCCACGAACAGGTCGACAACGCCGACGCCGCCCTCTACTTCGCCAAGAGCGCGAAGGGGCCGGTGACCGGGCCGCTGCCCGCGCAGGTCACCTCGCTGGAGACGAAGCCGGCTTACCGCGCCGAGGGCGCGGGCGCACCGGGCGAGGCGACGACGGTCTACGTCGTGCCGAAGGTCGACTTCAACCGCAAGGGCCCCTGGCTGGCCGTCGCGATGCTGAAGGGCGAAAACGGCCTCGAATGGTCGCGCCTGCCGAGCCCGGTGGTCGGCGAGTTCCCGAAGATCCCCCAAGTCGGGCAGAAGGCGCCGATCATCCACACGCCGACCGCCGCCGACGTCGGCGGCGACATGTCGAAGATCGACACCCGCGTGCCGCCCGACCAGATGCACAAGGTCGACTTCGCCGACGTCGTCGGCAGGAAACCGGTCGTGCTCGTCTTCGCGACGCCGGCGCTCTGCCAGAGCCGGGTCTGCGGCCCGGTCGTCGACGTCGCTCAGCAGGTGGCGGACGCCTACGGCGACGAAGCCGACTTCATCCATATGGAGATCTGGAAGGACAACGAAATCTCCAAAGGCCCGCGCCCCCAGGTGCAGGCCTACCACCTGGAAACCGAGCCCTGGACGTTCCTGATCGACCGCAACGGAATCATCCGCGACCGCATCGAGGGTGCGTTTGGCGTGTCTGAACTGGAAGAAGCGATGCGGACGATCGTTCCTGGCTGATCGGCCAGGCTCCGGTACGCTTCGCAGGGCCGGTCAGGGGACCGGCGAGATGTGCCCGCTGGGAGGCAGGGTCGAAGGCAAACGACGCTGCAAGGAGCGATATGAAGCACAGGCTGGCAGTCCCTCTTCTCGTCCTCGGGCTATGCGCGCTGCTCGGATCCCTCCCCACCCCGGCCCTCGCCGGCAAGGGCGGCAGGCAGAAGAAGCAGG
>Ga0070712_100000665_pt1 | contig 20318 bp, 19 predicted proteins | sample LARL81metaG_FD_71396 | JGI IMG/M metagenome (GOLD analysis project Ga0070712, IMG submission 71396) | Corn, switchgrass and miscanthus rhizosphere microbial communities from Kellogg Biological Station, Michigan, USA - LAR L8-1 metaG | ecosystem: Host-associated > Plants > Roots > Rhizosphere ...
AGGGAGTGATCGAATATCTAAAGCAAGGCCCGCTGGGCTTTCCGGTCGTGGACATTGCCGTCGCGCTGAACGATGGGTCCTATCACACGGTCGATTCATCGGACGCGGCGTTCCAAACCGCGGCGCGGCTTGCCATGACCGAAGGCATGCCCAACTGCGCGCCGGTTCTCCTCGAGTCGATCATGCATGTGAAGATTCACGTGCCGAGCGATGCGACGGCGAAAGTCAATGCGACCGTCAGCGGTCGGCGCGGCCAGCTCATGGGCTTCGATGCGCGCGACGGCTGGAAAGGCTGGGACACCGTCGAGGCGCAGATGCCGCTATCGGAAATGTCTGATCTCATCATCGATCTGCGTTCGCTCACGCAGGGTGTCGGCACGTACGAGATGACGTTCGATCATCTCGCCGAACTGACCGGCAAGCTGGCGGACCAGGTCACAGCGGCGCGAAAGGCGGCGTAAGCTAGTCGGTTTTCATCGCCGGCAGCGCGGCGCTGCACGACTCGATGGCTGAGAGCAGGCACTCGGCAGGTGGTCGCGTGCGCGCGCTCGCGGTCAATTCACCCACAATGCGGTCCCATGTTTGTTGGCCGACACGCGCGTGCAACGACCGGTCCGCAAGAAGTTCGACATAGCGTTCGCCCAACGACACGAAGAGCAGCAGGCCGCCGCGGTGGGTCGTCAAAATGCGCGCGGCGAATTCGCGATGGGCGAGGCCGCGGGCCCGCGCGTTTCTTATCGTGTGTGGTACGAGGCGGATACGTAACGGCAACCAATCGAACAACAGTGAGAATGCCGCAAAGCCGATCGCCTCAGCGGAAAAGGCGAAACGCACCGAAACGTGTGGCCAGAACAGCGCCAAAGCCCCACCAATGGTGAGCGCGAACAAAGCGCCATAGGCCAGCGGATACATCACGTAGCGATCGCTAACCGGGACGACAACGAGTGCGATATGCGTTCCGCTTCGCCGCTCCGCATCGGTAATGGCGCGCTGCAATCGATCTCGGTCGCTCGTTGAGAGTTTCGCCATCACCAATGCCCCGAAGCGCCGCCGCCGCCGAATGAACCGCCGCCGCCGGAGAATCCGCCACCGCCAAAGCCGCCACCGCCAAAGCCGCCGCCGCCAAAACCACCGCCGCCAAAGCCGCCGCCGCCACGACCCCAGCGGCCAAGGCCTCCGAGAAAGAAGAGCGGCCAGAAAAAGCGGCCGAACACGAACCAGAGGATGATCACGATGACGAAGATCGGGATGTGAAAGCCAGCGCCGTCCCCCGATCGCTCGTCGCTCGCCGGCGGTGGCGCGACCTTAGCGGACGGATGGCCGCCAAGCGCCTCCAGCACTGTGATCGTGCCGTCGCGGACGCCGCCGTCATAGTCGCCGCTGCGGAACTTCGGCAGCATGACGTTTTCGACGATCAGCTTGCTCTGCGCGTCGGTCAGCTGGCCTTCGAGGCCATATCCAACCTCGATGCGGACGTCGTGGGTGCTTGGCGAAACGATCAGTAGCGCGCCGTTATTCTTACCCTTGATGCCGATGCCCCAGGCGCGGCCGAGCTGATAGCCATATTGCTCGATCGACGTTCCTTGCAACGATTTCAGAGTGACGACGACGACCTGATTGCCGGTCTGGCGTTCGTGCTCCGCGAGCAGGCTGGTAAGCGTGTCGCGCGTGTCGGCAGAGAGTATCCCGGCATCGTCTACCACGCGGCCTGAAAGCGCGGGAAAACTGAGCGCCGCATGCGCAATGGCAAGCCCGAGCAGCAGAGCCACAACCGCAAGGCTAACGTTCCGCGCGATCGCAGCCGGCCGGCGCATTTTCAGAATTTGACCTCGGGCGCCTGCTGGGCCTTTTCGGAGATTGTGAAAGTCTCGCGCGGCTTGGCGTCGGGGTAGAAGATCGCCGCCACCCATCGCGTAGGAATTGTGCGCAGCGTCGTGTTGTAGGTCTGAACCGCGTCTATGTAATCCTTGCGCGCGACCGCGATGCGGTTCTCGGTGCCTTCAAGTTGCGCCTGAAGCACGAGAAAATTCTGATTCGACTTGAGGTCGGGATATGCCTCGCTGACGGCTAGCAGTCGTCCGAGCGCACCGCTGATGGCGGCTTGGTTCTGCTCGAACTGATGGAAGGCTTGCGGGTTGGAGAGTATGTCCGCGGGCAACGTCATTTGCGTCGCGTGCGCACGCGCTTCCGTCACCTCTTTCAGGACGGTCTGTTCCTGCTTCGCGTAGCCCTTCACCGTGTTGACCAGATTTGGAATGAGATCGGAGCGGCGCTGATACTGGTTCAACACTTCGCTCCAAGCGGCCTTCACCTGTTCGTCCTGTGTCGGAACCGCGTTGATGCCGCAGGCCGACAGGCCGACCGCGACCACGAAGACGGCAGCCAGTCGGCCCGTCCAGCGCGTCAAGACGTGAGACATCATGGCAGTATCTCTCCCTCGCAGAGGCGGCGCATTGCTAGCACATCGCTGTGCGAAGCGCGCATTTTGCAACGCACCAAAAAGCTTTCAAAAAAACGCCAGGGCGATCGCTCACCCTGGCGCCAGTTTGGCTTGGGTAACGCGGGCAAGCCCGCGTCGTGTCGAGGCCAAAAAGGGGGGACGGCCGCCGACTTCATGGAGATAGTCGCCGTCGCGCCGAGTTCAACGGCCGCGTGGAAAATATCTAGTAGCGCCAGTCCTTCGAAGCCCGCACCAGGAAGTCGCGGAAGGCGGCGACGCGCTTGGATTGGCGAAGCGCATCGGCATACACCAGATGGACATCAAAACTGGGTCCCGGAATGTCGGGAAGCACGCGCACGAGATGTGGCCGTTCGGCCGCGACATAGTCCGGCACGGCGGCGATACCGACGCTGGCTTCGGTGGCGCAAAGAATGCCCGTGACGTTGTTAATCCGCACCGTGCGGCCCTTGCCGCTCAGCCGGCGTCGGGTCTGCTCGAGTAGCCAGTTGATCTCGCGGATCTCCGGCGCCGCCGTTTCGCCGTAGGCGATGATCGTGTGGTCGGCAAGATCGTCGAGTGACTGCGGCGTGCCGTACTTCTCCAGATACGTCTTCGTTGCGTACATGTGATAGTGCACGGTGAAGAGCTTGCGCTGGATCAGATCGGCCTGCACCGGCGCGCGCATGCGAATGGCGAGGTCGGCCTCGCGCTGCGCCAGATCCAATTCGCGATCCTCCATCACGAGATGGACTTCGACTTCCGGATATTCCTTCAGGAAGTCGTCGAGCCGCGGCACCAGCCAATAGGTTCCGATGCCGTGACTGGACGTGATCTTGAGGGCGCCGCGCGGCGATTCTCGCACGTTCTTCAGCGCCTCTTCGGCCTGCGCGAGACGGGAGAGGACGTCGGTGACGGCCGAATAGAGCATTTCGCCTTCATCGGTCAGCGTCAGACCGCGGGCATGGCGCTGAAAGAGCGGCGTGGTGATTTCTTCCTCGAGCGCGCTGATCTGGCGGCTGACGGCGGACTGGCTGAGCGTCAGCATCTGGCCCGCATGCGTAAAGCTGCCGGCCGAGGCGACGGCGTGAAAGATGCGAAGCTTATCCCAATCCATCTTCGTTACCTTTTGCGCGCCGTTTTCTTGCGAGCACTAGCCCCTGCGGCGCAATGCAAAGTTCGTGACCGTTCATTTCAGTGTGCACCGGAAAGAAATCGCTCGGCCTCGAGTGCCGCCATGCATCCCATTCCTGCTGCGGTCACGGCCTGGCGATAGATTTTATCCTTCACATCGCCCGCTGCGAAAACGCCTGCAACGCTAGTGTGTGTCGAGTCGGGCGCGGTTTTGATGTAGCCGGTCTCGTCCATCTCGACCTGGCCTTTGAACAGTTCGGTCGCTGGGGAATGGCCGATCGCAATAAAGAGACCGTCGACTGGAAGCGCGCGTGTCGAACCGGTCACAGTGTTGCGCAGCTTGATGCCAGTCACACCTTTCGGATTGTCCGTGCCCTCCACCTCGACGACTTCCGTGTCGTACAGCACGGCGATTTTCTTGTTCGCCTGCAGGCGCATTTGATTCGTCTTGTCGGCGCGCAACGTGTCGCGGCGGTGAATCAATGTGACCCGTTCCGCGAAGTTCGTGAGGAACAAGGCTTCCTCGGCGGCGGTGTTGCCGCCCCCAACAACGGCGACGCTCTTACCGCGAAAGAAAAAGCCGTCGCACGTCGCGCAGGCCGATACGCCAAAGCCTTGATATTTGGTCTCGGAAGGCAGGCCCAGCCAATTGGCGCTTGCGCCGGTGGCGATGATCAACGTATCGGCCGTATAGCTGCTGCCGCTGTCCGCCTTCAGCGTGAACGGGCGGCGCGATAGATCGACTGCCGTGATGGTGTCCTGGACCAATTTCGTGCCGACATGCTCGGCCTGCGCCTGCATCTGCTCCATGAGCCATGGACCCTGGATGACATCGGCGAAGCCGGGATAGTTCTCGACCTCTGTGGTGATGGTGAGTTGTCCGCCAGGCTGGATACCGGCGATCAGCATCGGCTCGAGCATGGCGCGCGCCGCATAGATGGCGGCTGTGCAACCAGCCGGGCCACTGCCGAGGATGATGACTTTCGAGTGAGACATGTCGGCTCCGGAATCCGAAGAGCGAGACGCCAACGGCGCGCGAGCCGACCAAGACCGCGCGTTCCAAAAGCCCCATGCCCCTTGGCTTGAACAGTCCTCATATCGGAACGCTCCGGTGAAAGGTCAAGCAGGCCGGAATGCCCAATCGCGCCATAGGCTTCGCTAAAGGCCGGCGGCAGTTGTGGATAAGGCGTCGCGAATCGAACGCAGTAACAGATCGGGCTAGGAAATATTATTGCTCTAACCACCGCGTCAGAGTTAAATGCCACGTCTAATCCCGCCCAAAGGCCCCGCCGTGGAGCATCACAAGCTCGATTCCATCGATATGCGAATCCTTGCCGAACTGCAGGCAAACGGACGGATCACCAACGTCGAACTGTCGCGGCGCGCGAAGATAACGGCACCGCCCTGCTTGCGCCGCATGCGGGCGCTCGAAAAGAACGGATTCATCCAGGGCTATCACGCCGATCTTGACGCCAAATCGCTCGGCTTCGAAGTCACGGCATACGTGTTCGTCGGCCTTTCCAGCCAGCATGATGGCGACCTGAAGCAATTCGAGGAGCGTGTGCGATCCTGGCCGACGGTGCGCGAATGTTACATGCTTTCGGGCGAAGTCGACTTCCTTTTGAAATGCGTGGCGACGGATCTCTCGACCTTTCAGCGCTTCATCTCCGAAACACTGACCGCGGAAAAAAATGTGGCAAGCGTGAAGAGTTCGCTCGTCATGCACGCAAGCAAGATCGAAGCGGGCGTGCCGCTCGACACCAAAAGCTAAAGGTTCATGTCGCGTCCGCGCGTCTCGGGCAGGAACAGCAACGTCACGACGAATCCGATCGCGGCAACCGTGACGGGATACCATAGTCCGGCATAGAGATTTCCGGTCGCGGCTACGATGGCGAACGCAGCCGGAGGCAAAAAGCCGCCGAACCATCCAACCCCCACATGATAGGGAAGCGATAGTGCCGAGTAGCGAATTCGCGTCGGAAACAGTTCGACAAGCGTCGCCGCCTGCGGACCGTACAGTGCTGCTGCGGCGGTGACGAAGATCAGCAGTATTGCTATGGCGAGCGCGACATTCACGCGGCTGGAATCCGCCGTCTGAGGATAGTGGGCAGCCCTGAGCGCGGCGCTGACCTGCGCAGTGAAACTCTTCTGCGCCATGCCTAAGGCGGAGGGAGCCAAGTTCGTGCCATCAATGCTGCTCAGCGAGACCGCGCCGATTCGGACATGGGCGAGCGTACCCACAGGCACGACTTCGTTGCGGTAGGGGACGCCCAGATTCGTCAGCGAACTCTTGGCGATATCGCATGAGCTTGCGAATTTGGTTTTTCCAATCAGATCAAATTGCAGGGAACATTCCGACGGCGCAGCGAAGACGATGACCGGCGCACGCTCAGTTGCTTCGACCAAGGCGGGGTTGACGGCCTGAGTCAGCCATTGAAACCCCGGAATGAACAGGACGGTGGCTAAGCCGAGACCGAACAACATGACGGGTTTGCGGCCGACGCGATCGGACAATCTGGCGAAGAAGATGTGCAAGCCGGCACTCAACACGGTGACGCTCAAGATGAGAAAGTTGACCATGCGCGGCTCGACCTTCACGACGCGCTCGAGAAAAAACTGCGTGTAGAACTGCGCCGTGTACCAGACCACGCCCTGACCCATGAGGAGGCCGATCAGGACGACGAGGACGCCACGCAAGTTGCGCCACTGAAGAAAGGCTTCCGACAGAGGCGCGCGTGATGTCAGTCCTTCGCGCGCCAGCTTGCGAAACAATGGAGACTCATCGAGTTTGAGTCGTATCCAGACGGAGATGAACAGAAGTCCGAGCGACGCGAGAAAGGGGATGCGCCAACCCCATGCGCCGAAAGCGTTTTCTCCGAGACTGGTGCGTACCAAAAGGATAACGGTCAAAGCCAGGAACAGGCCTACCGTCGCCGCTACCTGTATCCATCCCGTCGCTGCACCACGCTTGCTGGGATCGGCATGTTCGGCGACATAGATGGCTGCTCCGCCATATTCGCCGCCGACGGCAAAGCCTTGCAGCACACGCAACGCAATCAGGAGATAGGGTGCGGTATCGCCCAAGGTCGATGTATCGGGAAGAAGGCCAATGGCGAATGTCGCCACTCCCATGATGGTGATCGTGAACAGGAAGGCACGTTTGCGCCCGTTGCGGTCGCCGAAATATCCGAACACCAGCCCGCCGAACGGCCGCACGGCAAATCCAACGGCAAATGTCAGCAGCGCGAATATGTATCCTTGCGTTTCGCCTGCCGCCGCGAAGAAATGCCGGGTAATGATCGAAAGAAGCGAACCAAAGATAAAAAAGTCGTACCACTCGAATACGGTTCCGGCGGCCGATGCCGTCAGAACGAGACCCATGCGTGGTTCTATCAACGCATCGGACATCGCGTGATCCTTCCCCGTGAAGCATAGCTAGCGGAGAGGGGGAGGCTTCTCAAGCTTCAGGAGTCGGTTTTAGAGATCTCGGACGAGGACGTGAACATAGACGGGATACTTACGCCGTCTTTTGGAAAGTGCTCGAAGACACTTCCCTCCTGTCCGCCAGCCATAGCAGAATTGGCCCGATCGGTACAAAATGAACACTTTTCCGACAGCGATCTCCATTTGCTGCTTCGCCTTCGCGACTTCGAGCGCGGCAGCCGACGTCAATTTCAGGGGATTCGCCGACGCGCGTTTGATCGTCCCGCCCAAAACAAATTCCTATCTCGATGGCGGCTTAGGAAAATTGCGCTTCGGCTCCGACGATCCGTCGCCTGCGCTCAAGCTCGGCGAAATCGTTGGGGAGGGAAGTGCAACATTTGGCGACGGTTGGTTCGTGCAAGCCGATGCGCGCATCAGTCCGCAATATGGCTCAGCCGTCGATCTGCTCGAAGCGTTCGCGCAATTCGCACCGAAATCCGACAGTGAATGGAATTGGTCGGTTCGTGCCGGTGCATTCTTTCCGCCGCCGTCGCTCGAGAACGAGCAGATCGGCTGGTCGAGCTTCTGGACGATTACGCCGTCTGCGATCAATAGCTGGATCGGTAGCGAACTGCGCACGATTGGCGCCGAAGGCACGCTGCAATGGCGACGCAATGGCGGCGCAGTAACGATGGTGGGCGCATTGTTCGGCGATAATGATCCGGCGGGGGTTCTGATCGCCTTCCGCGGCTGGACGTTCGATGATCGCGTCACCGGGCTCTTCGAAAAGTCGCGGTTGCCGGATTCGCTCGCCAGGCCTCTTCAACAACCGCTTCCGCTGGAGCGCCATCTCTTTCAGGAAATCGACGCCACGCCGGGTTGGTATCTCGATCTCTCGTGGGAACCCTCTGAGACGACCGGCCTGGAAGTCATGCGTTATGACAATAACGCCGATCCGCAAAGTCACGCCGGCAATCAGTTTGCCTGGCACACGACATTCTGGGATCTCGGATTCCGAAAACAGCTCGGTGCGGTGACGCTGCTTTCGCAGGGGGTAAGCGGCAGCACGATCATCCGACCAGGCGCGAGCGTCTTCACACAGTCCGACTTCAAGTCGGCTTATCTGCTGATCGGCTGGGATCTGGATGATTGGTGGGTCGCGACTCGCGGTGATTTCTTCCAAACACGAACGCATACAAGCGCCCTTGCGCCATCGCCGTTCAGCGAGGACGGTTATTCGATTGACGCAACGGTAAGTTGGCTGCCCAAACGCTGGCTGCGGCTCAGCGCGGAATATCTGTTTGTCGAAGACCGGAGACCGCAGCGCCTGCTCGACAATACCGCGCCGCAGCAGAGTGAGAGCCAATTCCAACTGGTCGTTCGCACCTATTTGTGAGCGGGCGTTCGCGTGGTACTTTGGGGTATCTGGGGTGGAGTTCGCGATGGCAAAGAACAAAGAATTCGAATTTCAGGGCGTCAATCACCTTGCCTTGGTGTGCAAGGACATGGCGCGCACTGTCGATTTCTACAGCAATGTGCTGGGCATGCCGCTGATCAAGTGCATCGAGTTGCCGAAGGGCATGGGACAGCACTTCTTTTTTGATCTCGGCAACGGCGACTCGCTGGCCTTCTTCTGGTTCCCAAACGCGCCGGACGCGCAACCCGGCGTTTCCAGCGCCGCGCAAGGTGTGCTGCCTGGACCTTCGGCACACGGCTCGATGAATCATGTCGCGATCAACGTTCCGGCCGATAGGATCGATGAATATTATGAAAAGCTGATCGCGAAGGGCATCAAAGCATCGCGCATCATCAACCATGACGATTCGCCGATGCAGGCGAGCCTGGAAATGACGCCGACCACCTTCGTCCGCTCGATCTACTTCTACGACCCTGATGGCATCGCGCTGGAATTGGCAGCGTGGACGCGCACGCTGGGTACGGCAGCGGACGTCGCTGTGAAACCTGCGCATGCCCAGGACAAAATGCGCTATCTGGAGCCGGCGAAGTAGCGGCGCGCCAATTCGTCGAGACTCTCCGGCGGATGCTCGATCATCGCGCGCGCGGTCTTGCGCACGAACGCTTTGTTGGATTCTTTGGTGAGATACTCCACGGGCGATTTTCCATCCACACGCGCTAAGAACAACATCGGCAACAGGCGAGCGGTGCGCCGATCGAGGGCAGTAGCCGCTTCCCACGTGACGCCCGAACTGTAGGCGCGGTACAGGGCTGAGTAGGTCTCGGCGTAGCGATCGCGCCATTCGGGGTGCCAGACGCTCTTGAGCAGGAAGTGGTTGAGGCAGAAGGCAAGATCGAACGCCGGATCGCCGTAGCAGGCCGTCTCCGCGTCGAGAAACACGGGACCCTGTGGGCCGCAGAGAATGTTCTTGGGGCTGATGTCGCCCTGCATGAGCGCGATGCGCGAACGCGCGATTCCATCGGCGACTTCGCGAATCACTGGAGCGAGGTTGGGGTGACGCTCTGCCGTGAAAAGGAGATAGGGCTCCAGCCGCAACGCGTGGAACTGCGCGTCGTTCGCGAAGGCTTGCGCAACATCCGCTCGACCGGCGGTTGCCGCGTGAATCTGTGAGAGCGCGGCGCCGAACTTGGCGGCAAAGTTGATGTCAATTCGGCCGGCCGCCAGTTCGGACTTCCAAAGGGGGTAATGCTCGGGTGGAAGAAATTCCATTGCGAAGAGATGTCGCTCGCGGTCGGCGCCCAGGATTTTCGGTACCCAATGCGGATTGATGCGCGACACGAGCTTGATCCAAGCGACTTCGGCCTCCGAGCGCGCAGTCGGCGCGCGCCAATCGACGCTTACGCGCAGCTTGGGCAGCGCGCGCTTCACCACCAGCGGTGCGCGCCCTGCGATTGCCACTCGAAAAACATCGCATGAAACACCGCCCGAGAGGCTTGTCAGCGTTATCGGCTCGTCTTGGGTCACCAAACCCATCTCCGCAAGCGCCATCGAGACTTCGCGAAACGCATCCGAGTGGGTGGATAGGCTCATCTCGCTACTATTCATCGACTCCGCTGCGCCTTACAAGAACGCATGGCCAGCCCCAACTATTTCACCGATCCCGACAGCATCGCCGATGCGATCATCGCAGAGGTCGGTCGCAATATCGTGCTCGGACTTCCGCTCGGGCTTGGCAAGGCAAACCATGTGGCAAACGCACTGTTCGCACGCGCGGTCAAGGACACCTCGATTAACTTGCGGATATTCACCGCCCTGACGCTTGAAAAGCCGCAATACAAAAATGATCTCGAGCGGCGTCTGCTCGCGCCGGTCATTGCGCGTTTGTTTGGCGACTATCCTGATTTTGACTACGCGATGGCGCTGCGCCGTGGCACGCTGCCGCCCAATGTGCAAGTCGACGAATTCTTCTTTCTGGCGGGGCGCTGGCTGACCAATGCCACCGCGCAGCAGAGCTATATCTCGGCGAACTACACCCACGCCTGCGAATACCTCTTGTCGCGCGGCGTGAACGTCGTTGCCCAACTTGTGGCAACGCGGGAAGTCGAAGGCGTTCGGCGTTTCAGCCTGAGTTGCAACACGGACCTCACCCTCGATCTGCTAGACGCGCGAAGAGCGGGGCTGGCGAAGTTCGTGTTGGCAGGGCAGGTCAACTCGCAACTGCCCTTCATGCCGGGCGAAGGCGATCTGTCCGAAGCCGAGTTCTCATGCATTCTGGATGCTCCCAAGACCGACTTTCCGCTTTTTGCGCCGCCGAAGGCGCCGATCGGCCTCACCGAATATGCGATTGGAATCCACTTAGCCCGACTCATCGCCGACGGCGGGACACTGCAAATCGGAATCGGCGAGGAGGGAGATGCAGCGGTACGCGCCTTGATCCTGCGCCAGCATGACAATGCGGCTTTCCGCGAGGCGGTCACGCGCCTTACCGCTGATGTTCCCCCGCTTTCGATCGAAGAGCGCACGCCGTTCGAAAGTGGTCTCTACGGCGTGAGCGAAATGTTCGTCGACGGATTTCTTGAGCTTCTCGCTGCCGGAATTCTGAAACGCGAAGTCGACGGCGTGCTGCTGCACGCGGGATTCTTTGTGGGTCCGCAATCCTTTTATCGCAGATTGCGCGAGCTTGACGCCACAATGCTCAAGAAAATTCAGATGTCGCGTATCTCCTTCACCAACCAGCTGTATGGCGACGAGGCGGCCAAGACGTCCGCGCGCGTCAGGGCCCGCTTCGTCAACAATGCGATGATTGCAACCGCGCTGGGCGCGATCGTGTCGGACGGGCTCGAGGACGGCCGCGTGGTTAGCGGCGTTGGCGGTCAATTAAATTTTGTCGAGCAGGCATTTGCGCTGCCGGGCGCGCGCTCGATCCTGGCGATAAACGCGACGCGTGGACTCGGTCGCAAGGCTACGTCGAACGTTCGCTGGTCATACGGACACACGACGATTCCCCGGCACCTGCGAGATATCGTTGTCAGCGAATACGGCATTGCCGATCTGCGCGGCGAGAGCGACGCGAGGGTCATCGCGGCGATGCTCGCGATCACGGACTCGCGCTTTCAAGACGAACTCCTGCGCCAGGCGAAGGATTCCGGCAAGATCGCCCGGACATATGAGATTCCCACAGCCCATCGCGAAAATCACCCTGACCGCATCGAGGTAGCGCTCGCACCATTGCGGGAGCGGGGATTGCTACCCGCTTTTCCGTTCGGCAGCGATTTCACGCCGGTCGAGCAGCGCTTGATTGCGGCGCTGGAACGCCTTCAGAACGCGTCACCAATGCAGTTGGCGCGCCTGGCGCTTGCCGGGCTCTCCGGCCGCGAGAGCGAGTCCTTGGCGCGGATGCATTTGGATCCGCCTGCCTCCGCGACAGAACGGCTCTATCGCGCGCTTGTTCGCGGTGCGCTGAAGGACCAACCAGGCGGACCCGGCGTCACGGCAGCGTGATGAGACGTGGCTCGCCTGAAGCGCGTGGCATGATGCATCGCTGCCGCTGACGGTCTAGTGTGCGACCGACCACAGAGAGGGAAGCCTATCCATGAAGCTCAGCTTGATATTCATCGCCGGCGTCGCCGCAATGTTCGGCGTGCCTGCCGCCATGGCGGCGCAATCGCCACCGGCCTATGTGACCGCTGCGATTGACGATTCCGCACGTCCCGATGCCGACAAAAAGCTCGATCCGGAGAGATTGCCGGCCGAAATGCTGGCGTTCGCAGGCATCAAGCCCGGAATGAAGGTGATGGATATGATTCCGGGCAACGGCTACTTCACGCGGCTGTTCGCTAAGGCGGTCGGCGACACGGGATTTGTCTATGCCTATCAGCCCGCCGAATTCGAAGCGTTCTATAAGGGCAAGCCGGCGCCCATCAAGGCCGTCGCCGCGGCTTACCACAATGTGTCGGTGATCAGCGCGCCGATCAATTCGCTTGCCGCACCGGAATATCTGGACGTCGTCTGGACTTCGCAGAACTATCACGACCTGCACGACAGTTTCGCGAAACCCGCCGATCTCGCAGTCATCAACAAGCAGGTGTTTGCAGCGCTGAAGCCCGGAGGCCTCTACGTCATACTCGATCACGCCGCGGCGGCAGGTTCGGGATTACGTGATACGGAAACGTTGCATCGCATCGATGAAGCGGCGGTCAAGCAGGAAGTGCTCGCCGCCGGCTTCAAGCTGGTGGGTGAGAGCAAGGTGTTGCGCAATCCCAAGGATCCGCACGACAAGCTCGTTTTCGATCCATCGATCCGCCACCACACCGATCAGTTCATCCTCAAATTCATGAAGCCAGCGAAGTAGAATCACAGTGAAACGCGTCGGCCACATTGCGATCTGTCTTGTGGCCGGCGCGCTTTTCTCGTTCGCCGTCTTGGCTGCCGGCGAGGCGGTACACATTCACGGTGTCGTCCAGGTGTTCGACGGCAGCACACTCACAATCAAGGCCGATAGTGGCAGGACAACACTTGTTGGCATCGAGCCGCAGACCCGAATCGTCCGTAGCCGGATCATGATGCTCAATGCTTTGAAATCCGGCGATTATGTCGCGACGCTCTCCATGCAGGACACCAAAGGAAATCTTCATGTCCAGTCCGTTCGCATTTTGGAGAGCCCGGTATCCGCGGCGGGTGAAGGCCAATACAAGCTTGACTCCAATCCATCGCGCATTGTCACAAACGGAACGGTGAGCGCGGTAGCGCCTGCCGCCAACACACTGTCACTTACTTTTCATGGCGCCAGCAGTGACGGCACCTCGCCTTGCACCGGCCGTGCACCGCCCGGCGGCTCGGGCTGCGTGGGCAATGTGGACTTGCTGATCGCGCGAGGCGTGCCGATCATCTCGGTCACGAATGCCGACACGAGTCTCTTCCTTCCAGGGGCGGTCGTGTCGGTGACCGCAACATCCGACGCGGCGAATTTACTGACGGCGTCAGGTGTTTCCGTCGAGCGCGACGGCAAGCCCGCTCAATAGCCGATGACGATCTTGCCAAAATGGCCGCCTGCTTGCATCAGGCGCAAGGCGTCCGGTACGCGGGCGAAGGGGAAGCTGCGGTCGATCACTGGTTTTAGATTGCTCTGTTCGATGTAGGCCGCCATTTGGTCGAACTGTTCGCGGCTGCCGACCGTTATTCCGTGGATGTGCAGGTTTTTGCCGAACACGACCGGAATCATGACCGGGCTTGAAAAGCCGCCGAGCACGCCGATGACGACGATGCTGCCGCCGACGCGCGCTGCGTCGAAGGACTGATTTAACGTATTCTCACCGCCGACCTCGACCACGACGTCGACGCCGCGTCCGCCCGTCAATTCGCGGGCGACGCTGCCCCATTCGGGATGACTCTTGTAGTTGATCGTGTGATCGGCGCCGAGCTTCCTCGCCCGCGCCAACTTCTCATCGCTACTCGAGGTCGCGATCACCGTCGCGCCGCGCGCCTTGGCGAATTGCAATGCGAAGATGGAAACGCCACCCGTGCCCTGCACAAGCACCGTGTCGCCGGGTCCGACTGGTGCCTCGATTGTCACGGCGCGCCATGCGGTCAATCCCGCGCAAGGCAGTGTTGCCGCTTCCTCATATGAAAGTTTGGCGGAAACCTTTGATACGCCTTCTGCATCCAGCAGCATGCTCTGCTGCAGCACGCCTGGAAACGGACCGCCGAGCGGGCGGTTGCGGCTCTCGGCAGTGATGGGGCCTGACAACCAGGATTGAAAAAACAGCGGGCAAACCCTGTCGCCAACGGCGACGCGTGCGACGCCCGGGCCAATTGCCGATACCTCTCCCGCCCCGTCAGAGAACGGAATCAGCGGCAGGGGATAGCCACCGCCATATCCGATGACCGTCAAAAGATCTCGATAGTTGAGCGAAGCCGCTTTCATGCTCACCACGATTTGTCCCGGACCGGGCGTTGGTTCGGATTTTTCAGTGAGCTGGAGGTTCTCGATGCCGTACGCATTCTGTATTTCCCAAACCTTCATCGTCATCACCCAATATGTGGCACTGGCCGGACTGTGAGGTCTCGGGGAAAATTGATCAATCCAACAGTCGCCGTGTGATCGCGCCACAAGGAACACGCAGCGGACTATTGACGGCGGAAACACCAGCTTTCTCCATGCCATCAGCGGCTTATGGAGGTTCGTGGCGGACAGGGAGGGATTCGAACCCTCGAACGGCTATCAACCGTTACACACTTTCCAGGCGTGCGCCTTAAACCACTCGGCCACCTGTCCGGGAGCCTCCGAAGTCGGACATCGAAGGGCAGCGCGCGGAATATCGCGGCTGGACCGCAAAAGCAAACCGTCGAGTGCGACGGTTTGCACCGGGCTGTTAGTCGGTTCCCGCCTTGCCGAGCTTCAAATCGTGTTCGGCCGCGACAATCGAAATTGTGTAGCCCGCCACGACATCGAACAACGCCATCATGGTTATGAAGAAGAACGGAGTCGTCGCAAAACCCTTGACCGCGATGAACTCAATCAATGCCGCGATGAATGTGAGCAACGACAGGCCGTGATTGATGATTTCATGCTTTGTCGTGCGCGTTGCCTTGACGATTTCGACGAAGAGAAGAAGGAGCGTCAAAAGGATCAGGAAGTCGCCGAAGCTGAATTTCCAAGGGTCCCCAGAGAACATCGTAATCGTAAGTGCATGATTGAAGCTCAGCATGTCCTGAATATCGTTGTGTAGGATTGCGCCGCCGCCGAGCGCGATGAGGTTGTAGAGAATAACGGGCAGCAGAAGCAGCGGAAAAACGCGAATCATCGAAGTCCCTCCCTCGGCCGCGGCGCGGGCCTTCGGCCGTTGTATCATATTCACGGGATAGAAATGGCGGGCGCCAAGCGTTGGCGGCAGACCTGGGTGGACTTCGTTGCAGCCTAATGAACCGTGTTGTCGCCTGCCACGTCGCGATTCCGGCTGCGGTCGCGATAGATCATGTATAGATTTCTCACATAGATCGGAATCGGCATGCCTTGTCCGATCAGCAGCGGCCACGCCTGCAAATGCAGCGCATAGCTGAAGCTGACGAGTCCGCCCACGAGGCTGCAATACCAGAATGCGATCGGCACCACGCTGTGCCCGACTTGTTCGCTGCGCAGCCATTGGATCAGGAAGCGAATGCCGAAGACCGCCTGGCCGAGGAACCCGATTCCGATCCAGATCGTGTCGGACTGGTTTCGCGACGCCAGCAGGTAAAGGTGCTGCAGAAATCCCATTACAGCTCTCTAGCTTCAGTCTTTCCGCGGAAACGGCGTTGCAGCCAGCGTACGCCGAGAAGATCGTTGATGCTCACCAGTAGTCTGCCCACATTGGTATATTTTGAAGCGCCATGTCTGCGCTCGCGATGGTTGACTTCCACGTACCGAACGCCGTGACCTTCGCGCAGCATCAGCGCGATGATGAACCGGTGCATGTGATCAAAATACGGAAGAGATAGAAACGCCTCGCGACGAAACGCTTTCAAGCCACACCCAGTGTCCATGGCACCGTCGTTGAGCAGGCGCGCGCGGATGGCGTTACCAAAGCGCGATGCTAAACGGCGGCTTAAACTGTCCTTTCTTTTTGCACGAATGCCCGAAACCAAGCTGATGTTCGAAGCGGCCGAACTGCCGCGCAGGGTCGCGAGCAGCTTGGGAATGTCTGCTGGGTCGTTCTGGCCGTCGCCGTCGAGCGTCACGACGATGTCTGATCGCGCCGCTTCCACGCCGGTTCGGAGGCCCCGGCTCTGGCCCATGTTTTTGGCGTGCCGGATGATGCGCAGTGCGGGTAGTTCCTGTTTCAGGGCCTTGAGCAAATCTGCTGTCCCGTCGGATGAACCATCGTCAACAAAGATGATTTCCACCAACGGCTCGCGGGCAGTTGCTGCCGCAATTTCGCGCGCGAGCGGGACAACATTTTCGGCTTCGTCCTTGACCGGGACTACCACGGATATCCCTTCCGCCATACTGAGGTTCCGTTCGATCCCATCGTGAAATAGAGTGTCCGTAGTCCGGTCACCCGGCACCGACACTTTGTGTATGTGCGAATGTCGGCCGCGCGCCTTATACAGTCCTGTGCGGCCAAGAAACAGACTCGTTCCAGGATTTCCCCCTTTGGCACTTCAACCCACTGAGCCTGGCCACTCGCGTCCAAGAGGGTCGCACGGATGAGCGAGGCCCAGCGAGCGCCGGCGCCTGCGCCGGCATGGCCATCGCACATCTTGACGTGGCTGGCACGTCGGCCCGCGGCGACACTCGGTCTGCTGTTTTTGCTGCTTTGGTCTCCGGCTCTGTTGAGCCTGCCGCCGTTGGATCGCGACGAGAGCCGGTTCGCCCAATCGTCGAGCCAAATGCTTGCGAGCGGTAATTTTGTCGACATTCGCTTCGGTCACATTGCGCGTTACAAGAAGCCGATCGGCATCTATTGGCTGCAAGCGGCGTCGACAGCGATCGCGGGGATGGGCGAACGCAGCCACATCTGGACCTACCGGCTGCCATCTCTACTGGGAGGCCTGCTCTCTGCACTCCTCACCTTCTGGTGCGCGCGCAGTTTCACGAGCGCGGAGCAGGCGTGGCTGGCCGCGGCGCTGCTGGGAACAACTCTGCTGCTCAGCGCGGAGTCAGTGATAGCGACCACCGACGCCGTGCAACTCGCGTGCGCCGTAGGCGTGATGGGCATACTTTTGCGCGCCTACATTGCGGGACGCGACCCGCAAGGAAGCGCGCCATCAACCTATCTTGTTCTGACCGGCTGGGTGGCTCTCGCCGGCGGCATTCTCGTGAAAGGACCTGTGGTCCCCGCTGTCGCCCTCGCCACCATCATGGGGCTTGTGGTTTGGGATCGCGACTGGCGCTGGCTTTCTCTGCTGAAGCCACAATGGGGCGTACCGCTCGCGTTGGCCCTGGTCGCACCCTGGGCCATCGCGATATCGCTCGCAAGCCACGGCGAGTTCTTCCAGCAGTCGCTCGGTCAGGACTTCGCAGCCAAATTGGCCGCTGGACAAGAAACGCACGGCGCATGGCCGGGCTACTATCTCGTGCTGGTGACGCTGAGCTTCTGGCCCGCAATCTTGTTTCTGGCACCCGGACTGGGTGGGGCCATCCGACGTCGGACGGAGCCTGCAATACGCTTCCTTCTCGTTTGGGCCGGTGCCTCCTGGGTGATGTTCGAACTCGTGCCTACGAAGCTTCCCCATTATGTGCTCCCCATCTATCCCGCTCTGGCGATCATCGCCGCGATTTGGACGGGCGGGCCACGTGAGGTAGGCCCACCACGTTGGCAGACGGGCCTCGTCTATCTGGCGCTCGCACAATTTCTCGTCGGCCTGATCGCCCTAGTCGTCGCGCCGGTGGAGTTTTCGCATTTGTACGGGGCGGGCCCAACTTGGTGGCTAATCGGAGCGGCTCTTGCCGCGGGCGTGTCGGGACTGGCGGGGGCGGTGGCGCAGTTTCGCCGCATGCCGGTCATCGCGGCCCTCCTGGCGATGTTGTCGGCACTAATCATGTACCCCGCCATGTCGCTCGGCGCAGCTCAGCGGATGGATCAGCTTTGGATCAGTCCACGCGCGGCGGAGCTGGTGGCGAGAAATGCGCGCGCTGGCGATCCGCCGCCGGCGCTGGCGGGGTACACAGAACCAAGTCTGGTCTTCCTTTTAGGGAAGGACGTTCGCCTCACCAACGGGCTAGGCGCCGCGGAAGCCGGGGCGAGCCAAGGGGGCCTCGCCTTGGTCGAGGACAGCGAGCAATCGGCCTTTCTTGTCCACCTGTCCGACCTCGAGACTGATGCGCGCAAGGTTGGTGAGCTTTCCGGCTTCAATTATTCTCGAGGCAGGCGGGTACACATCACCATTTACCGCGTGAACGCGACCCACGACATTACCGAGCCACCGGCAGAGTGAGCCGTGCGATTTCGAAAAACCTCGACACTGTTCGGTTCTGCTCGAGCGTGCCCTCGATGCAACAGCGACGGCGACACGGTCGGCTTTCGCGCCAGCGTGTGACCCAAACTCACTTGGCCTCGACCGGCAGAAGCAGATTTCTGGCCAATGGAATAAGGCTTAAATGCACGCGACGTGTCCAAGATGTGCGCGCACAGTTACGCTCGTCTTCACCATGAACGCGACCGCTCATCCTCGTTGCGGACTTGTGCATGAGGCATGCAGGGCATGAGGCGCACACTCGGATTCACTTGACGACCTTCGATAAGGCACTAAATATCGCCGGGTTGTTGCACCCGTTGATGGGAAGTCGTTGGGGCTTTCGCGAGGGCGGCGACTTCGGAGCGTCTCATAGGACGATGGGTCTCCAGATAGCGCGGGGGCGCGAAGCCAAGCCTCCGCTTCGGTCGGTCCGCACAAAGCAGGACTCCCGCCCCCGACTACAGGAAGCGACCGAGGCAGCCTTAGCGACGGCACCAGCCAAAAAAAAGTCGGCCCTCCGTTTCCCGGTCAATCCACAGACCAAGAGCTTCTACAATAGATTCTATCCAGGAACGTCGACGGTCGAATGGAACGACTGGCGCTGGCAGATGCGAGCCCGGATCCGCACACTCGACGACCTAGCCCGCATCTTTCAGCTCTGCGACGATGAATATCAGGCGGTGAAGAAGCACACGGGCTCTCTGCCCGTGGGCATAACGCCTTACTATGCAAGCCTCATGGATCTGAAAGACGCGCGAGAGCCGCTGCGTCGTACGCACATCATGACCGGTGATGAATATCTGCGCGGGCTAGGCGAGGCTGACGATCCGCTCGCCGAAGACCATGACACTGCGGCACCCGGAATTGTCCACCGCTACCCCGATCGGGTGCTGTTTCTCACGACGGGCACATGCTCCACCTATTGCCGCTATTGCACACGTGCGCGCGTGGTCGGCAATCCCGGTGGGGAATATCAGTTTTCGACCCGCCAGTGGGAGCAGGCGCTCACCTATCTCGAGCAGCATACGGAGGTACGCGACGTGCTCTTGTCAGGGGGCGATCCTCTGACGCTCGGCGACGAAAAACTCGATTGGCTGCTGGGACGCCTGCGCGCCATCAAGCATCTCGAGTTCTTGCGCATCGGCACGAAGGTGCCCGTCGTGCTGCCCCAACGCATCACCAAAAGCCTCGTGAACATCCTCGCGAAGCATCACCCGCTCTGGATGAGCATTCATTTCACGCATCCGAGTGAACTCACGCCCGAAGTGAGCGAAGCGACCGCCCGTCTTGCCGACGCCGGTATTCCGCTCGGCAGCCAAACTGTGCTGTTGAAGGGTATAAACGACGATATCGCCGTGATCATGCCCTTGATGCAGGGACTGCTGAAGCGGCGGGTACGGCCATACTATTTGTACCAATGCGATCCGATCCGCGGCTCGGCGCATTTTCGCACGACGGTCGAAAAGGGCCTGGAAATCATTCAAGGTCTGCGCGGGCACACGACCGGCTACGCAACACCGATATTCGCGGTTGATGCGCCAGGCGGCGGCGGCAAAGTCCAGATCGCACCCGATTTCATCGTTGGTCGTGACGGCAACGACCTGTTGTTGCGCAACTTTGAGGGAGCTGTCTATCGCTATCCCGATCCCGGCGGCACGCTCGGCAGTGGGAAAAGCAACCATTTGGCCGTCGAGTAAGCGGAGGAATTGTCGCTATGCGCATCGGGGTCACCTATGACCTCCGCTCGGACTACCTTGCCATGGGATACAGCAAGGAAGAGACCGCCGAGTTCGACAGCGAGATCACGATTGCGGCGCTCTGCGAAGCCCTGAGCGAGCTTGGCTTCGTGCCGGACCAAATTGGCAATGTTAAGAAACTGAGCGAGCGACTGGCCGCTGGCGAACGCTGGGACGGAGTATTCAACTTTTGTGAAGGACTGCGAGGTGTCTCTCGGGAGGCGCAAGTGCCGGC
>Ga0070712_100000678_pt1 | contig 20131 bp, 19 predicted proteins | sample LARL81metaG_FD_71396 | JGI IMG/M metagenome (GOLD analysis project Ga0070712, IMG submission 71396) | Corn, switchgrass and miscanthus rhizosphere microbial communities from Kellogg Biological Station, Michigan, USA - LAR L8-1 metaG | ecosystem: Host-associated > Plants > Roots > Rhizosphere ...
ACAGGCGAATTTCTCCGAGAAGATCAGGCGTTCGGGACCGCTGCGATCGTGGATCTTCGCGGTCTTCTTGGGCGTGCGCTCCCCTTCTCCCTCCATTGTAGGGGCGGGTTTCAAACCCGCCCCTACGGGCGCCGATACCGTGGGCTGCCCGGAATCGGCAAGCTCCACCACCGCCAATCCCTCGGCGAGCTTGAGCGCCGTTTCGAGCGAGTCCGCAAGCCGCGTGCCGAGGTCCGGCCTCACCACGAGACGATCGACCACCACATCGATGTCGTGCTTGAGCTTTTTGTCCAGCGCCGGCGCCTGGGCAATCTCGTAGAATGTGCCGTCGATCTTCACGCGCTGGAAGCCGCGCTTCATATATTCGGCGAGCTCCTTGCGGTACTCGCCCTTGCGCCCGCGCACGACGGGGGCGAGCAGATAAAGCCGCGTGCCCTCGGGCAGCGCAAGCACACGATCGACCATCTGCGACACGGTCTGGCTTTCGATCGGAAGCCCGGTCGCCGGTGAATAGGGAACGCCCACGCGCGCCCAGAGAAGCCGCATGTAATCGTAGATCTCGGTGACGGTGCCGACGGTGGAGCGCGGATTGCGGGACGTGGTCTTTTGCTCGATCGAGATTGCCGGGGACAGGCCGTCGATCTGGTCCACGTCCGGCTTCTGCATCATTTCCAGGAACTGGCGCGCATAGGCGGAGAGGGACTCCACGTAGCGGCGCTGGCCCTCGGCGTAGATCGTGTCGAACGCAAGCGAGGACTTGCCCGAGCCGGAGAGCCCGGTGAACACCACCAGCTGATCGCGCGGGATCTCAACGTCGACGTTCTTGAGATTGTGCTCGCGCGCGCCGCGGATGGCGATCACGCGGGAGTCGGCACGGCGGGCGCGGCTATGGTCGAAGAGGTTGTCCATCTCGTCCGTCGGCGTCGAGGGTTCCCGTCCTGACGCAGCTCTTCCGCGCGGACGCAGGGCACGTGTAGGAAGGACCGTGTTGCGACGAACGTAGTAAGAACGCGTGTTCTTCGCCAGTGCGATGGCGAGAACCGGCACGAGATTGGGGCCGGCCTGTGGACAATGCCCCGTCTCGGCTGTCGGATCCTGGTGGCAGGGGAGGTCCTCGCCGTTCAAGGCCCCCTGTTCCGCGGGGAAACTCCTTGTGGTGGGCTGACGGATGTGCTAGAACAAAAAGCGAACACAAATGGCAGGATTGCCTGGTGTTTCTGTGGGAAAAGACGGAATGCGCTTGCCGGGTTTCAGCTTGAGGCTACGGTAGCGCGGAGCAGGAGACGGTCATGGCAGGTTCGGTGAACAAGGTCATTCTGGTCGGCAACCTCGGCAAGGATCCCGAGACCAGGCGCACCCAGGACGGGCGGCCCATCGTGCATTTGAGCGTTGCGACGAGCGATACATGGCGGGATAAAAACACGGGCGAGCGCCGCGAGCGGACGGAATGGCACCGCGTCGTCATCTTCAGCGAGCCGCTTTGCCGGGTGGCCGAGCAGTATCTGAAAAAGGGCGCGAAGGTGTACCTTGAAGGCTCGCTGCAGACCCGCAAATGGCAGGATCAGTCCGGCCAGGACAAATACACCACCGAGGTCGTGCTGCAGGGCTTTAACTCCCAGCTGACAATGCTCGACAGCCGCGGCAGCGCTGCCCCGGCAGTCGGCGACTTCGGTCAGGCAGAAAGCCCGGCCGAATTCGGCTCCCCAGGTCCCGCGCCACGGGAGAAGCAGCCTGCGCTCGCCGGCGCTGGCGCCTCGCGCGGCGACATGGACGACGAGATTCCGTTCTGAGCTCCTCGACGACGCGGAATCCACCACAGGTTCTTCTCGCGAGGTCAATGCAACCATTTTCGCCGTTTTGCACAAACGCACAAACGAAGCCAACGGGAATAATCTTGTAAAAACAATGTTCTCAGATGAACGGTGCACAATTGATAGGCAATCGAATTGCTGCATAGTATTTCTGCAAGCATTGGATTTTGGCAAGTATTTGGCCAAACGAACCCGACGCGCATGATCGGTCAAAGCACCTCGATAGGTACAGGGGCGAGGCGGATCGCGTGACGGTGAGCAGAAGAAAACAATTTATTTGAACGAGATATCGTTGAGTCTTCACACTCCTTGCAAACTCCTTGCAAAGATGTGCTGCATGCGCGGGCGATTGCGGCCCGATCCGGTTGTAACCCGCCGTATTGTCTTGACGGTAAGTATCTGAATTACCATTTGAAAACTTCCACCGACGCCGGCGCGATGTGGCGTGGCGAAGCGCAATCGGCTAAAGCTTTCTTCTGATCCCGCACTCATAGGTCCGCCTTGGCCGACAACGACGATCAACCGCCGGAACAGCCGGGGCCGTCCGACATCCGGCCCATCTCCATCGCCGAGGAGATGAAGCGCAGCTACCTCGATTACGCGATGAGCGTGATCGTGGCGCGGGCGCTCCCCGACGCCCGTGACGGCCTCAAGCCGGTGCACCGCCGCATCCTCTATTCCATGCATGAGAACGGGCACACGCCTGACAAAAAGCATGTGAAATCGGCGCGCGTCGTCGGCGACGTGATGGGCAAGTATCACCCGCACGGCGATCAGGCGATCTATGACGCTCTGGTGCGCATGGCGCAGGACTTCTCCATGCGCCTTCCTCTCATCGACGGCCAAGGCAATTTCGGGTCGGTCGACGGCGATCCACCGGCGGCCATGCGCTACACCGAATGCCGGCTGGCGCGGCCGGCCATGGAGCTGCTCGAGGACATCGACAAGGACACCGTCGATTTCCAGCCGAACTACGACGGCAACGAGAGAGAGCCCGTCGTTCTTCCCGCGCGCTTTCCAAATCTTCTGGTCAACGGCGCAGGCGGCATCGCCGTCGGCATGGCAACCAACATCCCGCCTCATAACCTCGGGGAGGTGATCGACGCGTGCATCGCGCTGATCGACAATCCGACGATCGGCATAGATGAGCTGATAGAGATCGTCCCCGGTCCGGACTTTCCGACGGGAGGGATCATTCTCGGCCACCAGGGTATTCGCGCCGCGTACCATCTCGGCCGCGGCTCTATCGTCATGCGCGGCAAGGTGGAGATCGAGACGCTGCGCGGCGACCGCGAAGCGATCATCGTCACCGAGATCCCCTACCAGGTGAACAAGGCGGCGATGGTCGAGCGCATCGGCGAGCTTTGGCGCGACAAGAAGATCGACGGTATTTCTGCCCTGCGCGATGAGTCCGATCGCTCCGGCTATCGCGTGGTGATCGAGCTTCGGCGCGACGCCATGGCGGATATCGTGCTCAATCAGCTCTACCGCTACACCGCGTTGCAGTCGACCTTCGGCGCCAACGTGGTCGCGCTCGAAGTCGGCCGGCCGCAGGTCATGAACCTCAAGGACCTGCTGCAATCATTCGTCGCGTTCCGCGAGGAGGTGATCTCCCGGCGCACCAAGCATCTTCTGAACAAGGCTCGCGACCGGGCGCATGTGCTCGTCGGCTTGGCGACCGCAGTGAGCAACATCGATGAAGTGATCAGGCTCATACGCGCCTCCCAGGATGCCAATGAGGCGCGCGAGGCCCTGATGGCACGCGACTGGCCGGCGCGGGACATCGAGGCGATGATCACGCTCATCGACGATCCGCGCCACAGGGTGACGGCGGAGGGCACGTACAAGCTCTCGGCCGAGCAGGCTAAAGCCATCCTCGACCTGCGGCTGCAGCGCCTGACGGCGCTCGGCCGCGACGAGATCAAGGCGGAGCTCGACAAGCTTGCTGCCGAGATTGCCGATTACCTTGATATCCTGCGCTCGCGGGCACGTATCCAGACCATCGTCAAGGACGAGCTGGCTGCCGTGCGGAGCAAATTTGCCACGCCGCGACGCACCCAGATCGTAGACCAGGAAGGGGAGGTGGAGGAAGAAGACCTGATCCACCGCGAGGACATGGTCGTCACCGTCTCCCACCTCGGCTACGTCAAGCGGGTGCCGCTCTCGAGCTATCGGGCGCAGCACCGCGGGGGAAAAGGCCGCTCCGGCATGCAAACGCGCGAGGAGGACTTCGTCTCCCGGCTGTTCGTTGCCTCGACCCACACACCGGTGCTGTTCTTCTCCTCTCACGGCCGTGTGTACAAGGAGAAGGTCTGGCGGCTGCCCCAGGCAGCACCGCAAGCGCGCGGAAAGTCCCTGATCAACATCCTGCCGCTCGAGCAGGGCGAGCTGGTCACCACCGTCATGCCGCTCCCCGAGGACGAGAACACCTGGGCCGAGCTCGACGTGATGTTTGCCACGACGCGCGGCACCGTTCGGCGCAACAAGCTCTCGGACTTTGTCGACGTGCGGCGATCGGGCATTATCGCCATGAAGCTTGACGAGGGTGAAGGCATTGTGAACGTTGCGATCTGCACCGAGCGCGACGACGTTCTGCTTACTTCGGCGGGAGGCCAATGCATCCGTTTTCCCGTCACCGATGCTCGTGTCTTCCAGAGCCGCACCTCCATGGGCGTGCGCGGGATCACCCTGGCTGAAGGCGACACGGTGATCTCGCTCTCCATCCTGCGTCATGTGGATGCCACCGCTGAGGAGCGCGTCGCTTATCTCAAGCGCGCAAGCGCCGTGCGGCGCGGCCTGACCGAAGAGCCCGACGAAGCATCCGTAGATACGGAAGAAGCGAACGGCGCGATCGAGCTGGGCGAGCAGCGCTACGTGGAGATGTCAGCCGCCGAGCAGTTTGTGCTCACGGTATCCGAGCGCGGCTATGGCAAGCGGTCCTCTTCTTACGAGTATCGCATCACCAATCGGGGAGGGAAGGGTATCGTCGCCATGGACGTGCGCGAGCGGGATGGCTCGATGCGGCGCAAGACCGGGAGCTTGATTGCGTGCTTTCCCGTCGAGGACGAGGACCAGCTCATGCTGGTCACGAACGGCGGCCAGCTCATTCGAACGCGCGTGGAAGGCATCCGTATCGCAGGACGCTCAACTCAGGGCGTGATCGTTTTCAATACCGCCGAGGACGAACGCGTCGTCTCGGTGGAGCGGATCAGTGAAGAGGGCGAGGAGCAGGCAAGTTAGGAGTTGCTCAATGGTAGACGTGCTGGAACAGGATACGCTGCCCGAGGTGGTTGAGACCACACTCAACTACATCGTCGATACCGGCGAGAAGATCTTCACCGAGACCGCCGCGCCGGGCTCCGTCGATGTGCGCAGCGGAGGCCGGCAGGACCCTCGCCGGACCACCATTCGCAATGGGCGGCAATCCGCAGATAAGTTCGTGCTGGAGCAGAACGGATTCCGCTTTGTCGGACATGACACCAAGGTCAAGGACTTCTTCAACGAGGAGGAGATTCGGCGAGTCTACTACCCCGAGATGGAGGCTCTGGTAAAAGCCGAGATAGGCGCCTCACGGGTGGTGGTATTCGACCATACCCTGCGCACGGCGGACGATGAGCTGCGCCAGGTTCAGAAGATCCGGGAGGTCGTGCGCCGTGTGCACAACGATTACACCGAGTGGTCCGCTCCGCAACGCGTGCGTGACCTCCTGCCACAAGAGGCCGACGGGTTACTCCGTCGTCGGTTCGCCATCGTGCAAGTCTGGCGACCTATCCGGAATCCGGTGGAGACGTTTCCGCTGGCAATTTGCGACGCCCGCACCCTCTCGGACGATGATCTCATCGTATCGGAGCGGCGGTATCCGAATCGGGTCGGTCAAACCTACGCCATCACATACAATCCCGCGCACCGCTGGTATTGGTTTCCACGCATGCGGCGCGAGGAAGCGCTGGTATTCAAGGTGTACGATTCGCTTAGAGATGGCCGAGCGCGTTGGACCGCGCATACGGCATTCGACGACCCGAGCTCGCCGCGCAATGCGCGCCCGCGCGAGAGTATCGAGATACGCACCCTCGCATTCTTCTGAACCAAGCTCGCGCCGCACGATCATTTCGTGCCGCGCGATCCGATCGCAGAGATAACGAATGCCGCAGGCCCGTCGAGGGCCCGAGAGCCTATACGAAGCGTGAGACTGCCATGGTCAGGCTGTGGACACGTTCGTGCCCACAGCCTTAGCCACAGAGGGTAGCAACGCTTTAGCTTAGCCCTTCGTCACCACGGGAGGAGGAGCCTTGCCCTTGCCGACGCAGCCAACCATCCCCACCGCGACGAAAGTCGCAAGCAGCGCAACGAAAATCTTCTTCATTGGAGCCCCCGAGTTGAGTGGATTCCCTACGTTAACCATCAGATATTAACCATCGAAACGCGCTATCCTCTAGTGTAAAAAAGCCACAGTGCGTAGCAAAGCGTTCGGACCCGCAGAGACACAACTTCATTCCTCCACGTCCTCGGCGTGTTTGTCGCGGTCCATCCGCCCCATGGCTGTTGTAATAAGAACGTGCATGCCGGCCGTTGCAGACAAACCTACGCAGTCTGCACAAGCTTGACTTCGCTGCTGGCATGACGGGGATACCGCGGCCCCAGGTTTGTTAGAAATGTCTGCACCGAACGACAGCAACGACAAAAAAGAGAACAAAGACAACGTCGTGCACTTGGGGACCGAGACACTGTTTGCCATCGGCGAGGAGCTGCGACGTATGTACGATGCAGATCTGCACTCGAAGCCCTCGGAGAAGCTGGAGCAGCTCCTTCGGCGCATCGAACGGGGCGAGGATCTGCCCTAGACCATTTTGCCGTAGGCCCGTGCTCAACTCTGTCCCCGATGATGCCCATGAGCCTTAAGTGAGTACGGCGAAGCATGACGCGCGTTTCATGGCGCTTGCGCTTGCGCTTGGACGGCGCGGTCTGGGACGCACGTGGCCGAACCCGGCCGTGGGGGCGCTGGTGGTCAAGAACGCATTGATCGTCGGCAGAGGCTGGACCCAACCGGGGGGACGCCCCCATGCCGAAACCGAGGCGCTGGCGCGCGCTGGAGGCGCTGCCCGGTCCGCCACCCTCTACGTCTCGTTGGAGCCGTGCTCCCATCATGGCAGGACGCCGCCCTGCGTCGACGCCATCATCGACGCCGGCGTGGCGCGTGTGGTCTCGGCCATGCCTGACCCCAATCCCAGAGTCGCAGGAGAGGGGCATTGGAAACTGGCAGAAGCGGGGGTGACAGTTGAGGTGGGGATTGGAGCCGACGAGGCGCGCCGTGCGCATGCAGGTCACATTCGGCGTATGCGGGATGGCCGTCCGCATACCATCCTGAAACTCGCCTTCTCGGCGGACGGCAAGGTCGCACTTTCCGGCCGGCGGCCAACCAGCATCACGGGCGAGCCGGCACGACGGCGCGTGCACCTGATGCGAGCCATGAGCGATGCGGTTGCAACCGGGATCGGCACAGTGCTGGCCGATGACCCTCAGCTCACCTGTCGACTGCCTGGGATGCACTCGCCCGTTCGCGTTGTTTTTGATGCGAAATTGCGCCTGCCGCTCGCGAGCAGGCTGGTCGCAAGTGCATCCGCCAGCCCGGTGTGGGTGGTGACCGGTGCTAGCGCGCCGCAATCCCCTGAGCTGGAGCTCAGGGCGCGAGGGGTCCAGGTGCTGCGGGTAAAAGAGGCGGCCGGACGTCTTGATCTGCTTGCCGCGCTGAAGCTTCTGGCCGAGCGAGGAGTTACGCGCGTTTTTTTTGAGGCAGGCCCTGTCCTTGCAACCGCGTTGCTGAAAGCGGACCTGGTGGATGAGGCGATGCTGTTTCGTTCACCAATGATCATTGGGCCGGATGGGATTGATGCACTTGAAGGATTGCCGCTCTCGGATTTGACTCGATCCCCTCGCTTGCAGCGCGTTGCCGCAGAAGCGGTAGGGGTCGATACTCTCGAAATGCTCGAGCGAGCGGTCTCGTGAGAAGTCTCCAATGTTCACCGGCATAGTCACGGGAATCGGAGAAGTTACTGCTGTGGAGCCGCGGGGGGCAAATCTCGTGCGCCTTACGGTCGCCTCCGACTATCCACTTGAGGGGATCGCCATCGGTGCCTCGATTGCATGCAGCGGGGTATGCCTGACTGTCGCGGCAAGCGGTACCAAGGGAAATCGCAGCTGGTTTGCCGCCGATGCGGCGGCGGAGACGCTGCGCGTGACGACCGTCGGGCGCTGGGGACCTGGGACACGCATCAATCTGGAGCGCGCCCTCAAAGTAGGGGACGAGCTTGGTGGGCATATTGTCACCGGGCACGTGGACGGTTTGGCCGTCCTCATTGCGCGGGACGATTTGACCGACATGGCGGAACTTACGTTCCGTGTTCCGCCGGAGCTCTCCCGCTTCATCGCGCGCAAGGGATCCGTGGCCGTCGACGGGGTGTCGCTCACCGTCAATGAAGCCGCGGATGACAGCTTCTCGGTGATGATCATCCCGCACACGCTCGCAGTGACGACCCTGCAAGCGCTCCGGATTGAGGATGGCGTCAACCTCGAAGTCGACCTGATGGCGCGCTATGCGGCGCGCCTGCTGGAACGGTCGTAGGCAACAGTCGCGCGCATTTGGCGTGCTTCAAAAATGCGATGCGAGCATCGATGCGACGCGCAACGTGTGCGCTTCTGCCTTGCTTCCCTGTTGATCCGCTTGTACGACGATCCGGTGGCGGAGATGACGGATGGCGGAGCCGCGCAAATCAGGCGATACGCAGTCTGCGGACAAGCGCGCTGGCAGGCTCGCAGGTGCGCGCATCTTGATCGTGGAATCGCGCTTCTATGAAGATATCGCTGATGCCCTGCTCGCCGGCGCCACCGCTGCGGTGGAAGCGGCGGGCGCGCGCTATGATCGCGTGAGCGTGCCGGGCGCGCTTGAAGTCGCGCCCGCAATTGCCATGGCGTTGGATGCGGCCGAGGCCGTGGGAAATCCGTACCACGGGGCGGTGGCGCTCGGTTGCGTGATCCGCGGCGAGACGCTGCATTTCGAGATCGTGTCGCAGGTGTCGGCGCGCGCTCTGCTGGATCTATCGGTGGCGCGTCGGGTTCCGATCGGGAATGGCATCCTCACGGTCGACACCGACACCCAGGCGTGGGCGCGGGCGCGCAAAGAGCAAGGCGATAAAGGGGGCGATGCCGCCCGCGCGGCGCTTTCGCTCGTTCGACTCAAGCGGCATCTCGATGCGGATTGAGCCACCATGGTTGGCGCCCCGAAAGTCGGACGTAAGGCAAATCGACGCGGCGCCGCACGGCTCGCGGCAGTGCAAGCCCTTTATCAGATGGAAATCGCGGACACGGGCGTGAATCACATCTTGGCGGAGTTCGAGGGCCACTGGATTGGCCGTGAGGTCGAAGGCGCCCAATATCTGCCGGCGGAGGCAGGATTTTTTCGTGATATTGTTTCCGGAGTTCTGCGCGAGCAACGCAAGATCGATCCGCTGGTAGACAACGCTTTGGCACGCAGCTGGCCGCTCAAGCGGGTGGATGCGATCCTGCGGGCGGTGTTGCGGGCAGGAGCCTATGAGTTGGGCCATCGCAGCGACGTCCCGGCACGCGTGGTCGTTTCCGAATACGTCGATGTAGCCCATGCCTTTGTCGACGATGACGAGACCGGTTTGGTCAATGCCGTGCTCGATCAGATCGCCCGCGAATACCGCGCGGGCGAGTTTGTGCACCCCGGCCGCTAACGCCAGCGGCGGTCCCGGATCAGCAGCGCACCGCTTCGCGCATCTTACGTGCGGAGATCATGGAAGCGTCGGTGCGCCCGCTCGCGCTGCGCGGCATCCGGGATACGCAGGCAACACTCCGGCCGACGTGCCTCGTCACGTGGCCGCAAACGGCAGAGCGATAGGGCTGCGGAAATTGGACGACGAATTCCACGTGAGCTTGCGTACGCTGAGATGATATTCGGGAACGCGCCGAAGGAAGCGCTTCATCGCCACTTCGGTAACCAGGCGCGCCACCTGGCTGCCCAGACAAAAATGCTTGCCGGCTCCGAAACCAAGATGGCCCTGTGGCCGGCGTTCGATATCGTAGACGTCAGGATTGCGGAATTTGCGCCAGTCACGATTGCCGGACCCGAAGGCAAGTGCCACCTTGTCGCCGATGCTGAGCCTTTGCCCGTGTAATTCGGTTTCGCGCATCACCGTGCGCTTGAAGCGCTGGGCCGAGGTGTTGAAGCGCAGGGATTCTTCGATCGCGGGTGCGATCAGGGCCGGATCGGCGACGAGCCGGCGCCGGGCATCCGGATGATCGTGCAGGTTGAGGGCGAACATGCTCATGAAGCTCGACAGAGATTCCACCCCCGCCATCACGAACGTTGCGGTCGTCAGCACGATCTCGCGTTCGGAAAGCCGGTCACCGTCTATTTCTGCTTCCGCAAGCTGCGTGATGAGATCATCCGTTCGGTGATTGCGCCGCACGGCGACCTCGGCCGAAAGAAAATCGCTGAGCTCCTGGAAGGCGGCGATGTGCTCGGAAGTGCGCCCTTTCACGGATTTGTCCGTGGAAACGGCGAGGATGACCTTGCGTCTGATCTCGGCATGGTCCCGTTCGGGCAGACCCATGGTGCAGAAGAGGAGACCGACCGTGATTTGGCTGGAATAGTCGTTGATAAATTCGAATTGGCCAGCCTCACATATCCGATCGAGTGCACGGTCCGCGATTTCGAGGGTCGGCACGATCAAATGCTCGACGCTCTTGCGCGTGAATGCGGCTTGGCTGAGCGCACGCAAGCGATCGTGGCGCGGCGGGTCGGTAGTCCCTAAGGTACCCCCAGCACGGCCCGGGAGCTCGTCGATCATGTTGCCTTGGGACGAGGAGAAGGTCTCCCAATCGCGTGCTGCTTCTACGATGTCATCATAGCGCGACAGGATCCAGAGCTTCCCGCTCTCGCACCAGTAGCAGGGAAACTGCTCGCGCAGCACTTCGTAATACGGAAAAGGGTCGGCGTCGATTTCGGGCGAATAAAGATCGAAAGCTTCCATCATGAGGTTGAATGAACGCTACATCGAAGGTCACGCATCCCCTGGGCCGGTCAAGGATATCACCTGTAGTCTGAGACAGCCATGAGTGGCGACCCACATGTTGAGCAATCCGGTGAGGACCGCCTCATCGCAGAATATTTCAGACCGCTGGCAAAGCACCCGGGCGCCTTTGCGCTCATGGATGACGCGGCAGTCATTACTCCACCCGCGGGCTGCGACATCGTACTCAAGACCGATGGCATCATTGGCGGTGTACACTTCTTCCCGGACGACCCCCCCGATCTGGTGGGCAAGAAGGCTTTGCGCGTGAACCTCTCCGATCTCGCCGCCAAGGGTGCGAGGCCGCTCGGGTTCCTGCTCACCCTCGCCCTGCCGGAAGAGGTGGGGGATGGGTGGCTAGCGCTCTTTACCCGGGGCTTGGGTGACGACGCGGAATTCTTCGGCTGTCCTCTCTTCGGGGGTGACACCGATCGCACCCCCGGTCCGATCACGATCTCGGTTGCGATGTTCGGTGCGGTGCCTCATGGCAAGATGCTGCGCCGTGCCGGCGCACAACCCGGAGACCGCGTGGTTGTGACCGGTACCATCGGCGATGCCGCACTGGGGGTCGCACTCCGGCGCGATCCCAGGCTAACAGGGCGATGGGGCCTCAGCGCTGAGCAGGGCAATATGCTCCAGGGCCGCTACCTTGTTCCGCAGCCGCGGACGAATGTGGCCGAGATCTTCGGGCGCTACACATCCGCGGCCATGGACATCTCGGACGGCTTGGCCGGCGACCTCGCCAAGCTGTGCCAGGCCTCGGGTGTCGCCGCTGAGGTCCATGCAGCGCGCGTGCCGCTGTCGCAGGCAGCGGGCACAGCGCTGGAGCGGGATCCCTCGCTGATCGAAGCCGTGCTTACAGGGGGGGACGATTATGAGATCTTGGCGGCTGTGCCTGCCAATAAGCTGGAGGCGTTGCGAAGTGAGGCCGCGGGAAAGGGCGTTGCAGTCACCGAGATCGGGATGATTCAGGCTGGGGATGGTCGACCCCGAGTGCTCGATCGACACGGAAACCCGCTTGCATTCGCGCGTCCTTCGTTTAGCCATTTCTAGCAAGGAGCGAGGGCGCCTGCATGCATGATATGACCGCCTTGGGTCGCCCGGACGCAAAGCCTTATGCGCCTGCGGACAATCCGGACTTCGTCGGGCTGCATCGCCGTTTCCCCAGCATCGCCTATTTACGGCGGCGTGCGCGGCGGCGTCTGCCGAGCTTCGCGTTCGAATACCTGGACGGAGGCGCTGGTGCGGATGGCGGCATTGCCCGCAATTGGCGCGCTCTCGATGCAGTCGAGCTTGTTCCCCGCTATGGGATCACGACTGCATTGCCCCCGGTGGATATCGAGCTGTTCGGAAAGCGCTACGCCGCGCCAATTGGTGTCGCCCCCATGGGTGGCCCCTCGATCGTCTGGCCTGGCGCCGACCAGTACCTTGCCGCCGCCGCCCAGCGGGCGCGGGTGCCCTACACACTCGGGCTCGTGGGCGGAATGACCGTGGAGCGCGCTGCGGAGATCGCGCCCGACGTGCTCTGGTTTCAGCTCTATCGTTGCTCCCGCAACGAGCACGCAATCGGATACGATCTGGTGCGGCGTGCCGATGCCGCGGGCGTGAACGTCCTGATGCTTACCCTCGACGTGCCGGTGCGCACGACGCGCGCGCGCGAGGTCGCTGCGGGCGTTACCTCACCGTTCCGGCCCGACCTGCGCATGGCCTGTGGCATTCTCGCTTGCCCCGCATACCTGACGTCGCTGTGGCGACATGGTCAGCCGCGCTTCGGCAATCTCAAGCCTTATGCCGCCAGCACCGCCAACGTAAACGAGGTGGTGGCGTTCGTGCGCCGGGAAATGGGGGGCGCCTTCACATGGGACGAGATCGCCAATTATCGCGACCGGTGGAAACGACCGCTCGTCGTCAAGGGGATCCTGCATCCGGCCGATGCAGAGAAATGCGTGGCGCTTGGGGTCGACGGCATCATCGTGTCGAACCATGGTGGGCGGCAGGTCGAGGGGCTGCCGGCGACAATTGACGTGCTGCCGGCCATCAGACGCGCTGCCGGCAACCGCGCGACGGTGATGTTGGACAGCGGCATTCGCTCCGGACTTGACGTGGTGCGTGCAGTCGCGCTTGGCGCGGATGCTGTTTTTGCGGGGAAGGCTTTTCTGTGGGGCTTGGGGGCGCTCGGAGGCAGAGGTCCTGCGCATGTCATCGATCTGTTCATCGATGAAATGAAGTCAGCTTTCGGTCAGATCGGGGCGCGCCAGCCGGCAGAAGCGTCTGCCGCGACGATCAGGCATGCCGGCGCGCTGCAATTTTGATCCTCACATCGGCCTTGCAACATTGCGCGGCCGGGTCGTTTTTGGCAATGTCCGCCGCGCTTTAGTCTCGATTTGTTCGTTCACCGCTTGACGTTGGGGGATCTCGGCAATGGCAGCTCTCTGGCTGATTGTTTTATGCGGCGTGCTCGCGATCGTTTATGCGGCGTGGGCGACGCGTACTGTCATGGCCTCCGATCCCGGCAGTGCGCGCATGCAGGAAATCGCGGCGGCCGTGCGTGAAGGCGCCCAGGCCTATCTGAAGCGGCAGTACACGACGATCGGCCTAGTCGGGCTCGTGATATTTTTGATCCTTGCCTATTTCCTGGGTTGGCTGGTGGCGTTCGGATTCCTGATCGGTGCGGTGCTCTCCGGCGCGGCCGGATTCATCGGCATGAACGTGTCGGTGCGCGCGAATGTGCGCACCGCTCAGGCTGCGATTCGCTCGCTTGCAGACGGCCTCGAGCTTGCGTTCAAATCGGGCGCCATAACCGGGCTGCTGGTTGCCGGCCTCGCGCTCCTCGGCGTCACGCTCTATTTCGGCTTTCTTGTCGGCCCGCGGCACATGGCACCCGATGACCGCACGGTGATCGACGCGTTGATTGCGCTGGGATTTGGCGCCTCGCTCATTTCCATATTCGCGCGGCTCGGTGGCGGAATTTTCACCAAAGGGGCCGACGTCGGCGGCGATCTCGTGGGCAAGGTAGAGGCGGGCATCCCTGAGGACGATCCGCGCAATCCCGCAACCATCGCCGATAATGTCGGCGACAACGTCGGCGACTGCGCGGGCATGGCTGCCGACCTGTTTGAAACCTACGTCGTGACGACCGTCGCCACCATGGTGCTCGCGGCAATCTTCTTTCGCACCGCGGGCTCGGATGTGCTCCTGCACATGATGATGTTTCCGCTGGCGATCGGCGGCATTTGCATCATTACCTCGATTGTCGGAACCTTCTTTGTCAAGCTCGGCCCGACCCAATCCATCATGGGGGCCTTGTACAAGGGTGTCATCACGACCGGCGCGCTTTCTCTTGTCGGTCTTGCTCTGGTGACCTTCCTTCTGGTCGGTTTTGGAACGGTTCCAGGCCAGTCCTACACCGGCACTTCGCTGTTCATCTGCGGGATCGTCGGACTTGCCGTTACCGGCCTGATCGTGTGGATCACGGAATACTATACGGGCACGAATTACCGCCCGGTGCAGTCGATTGCGAAAGCATCCCTCACAGGGCACGGCACCAACATCATTCAGGGCTTGGCGGTCTCGCTGGAAGCCACAGCGCTGCCGACAATCGTGATCATCGCGGGCATTCTGGTGAGCTTCAAGCTTGCCGGCCTGTTCGGGATTGCGGTAGCCGTAACGACCATGCTGGCGCTCGCCGGCATGATCGTGGCACTCGACGCTTTCGGCCCGGTAACGGACAATGCGGGCGGCATCGCCGAGATGTCGGGACTGCCGAAAGAGGTCCGCAAGGCCACCGATGCCCTCGATGCGGTGGGCAATACGACCAAGGCGGTGACCAAAGGCTATGCGATCGGGTCTGCCGGTCTCGGCGCCCTCGTCTTGTTTGCCGCATACAACCAGGATCTTCAGTTCTTTATTTCGGATGCCGCAAGGTATCCCTACTTTCAGGGCATCAGGCTCGATTTCTCGCTGAGCAATCCGTATGTAGTTGCCGGTCTCCTGTTCGGCGGCCTCTTGCCCTACTTGTTCGGAGCGCTGGGGATGATGGCCGTCGGCCGGGCTGCGTCCGCGATCGTGGAGGAGGTGCGCCGGCAGTTCCGGGAGAAGCCCGGCATCATGACGGGGACCGACAAGCCCGACTATGGCAAGGCCGTTGATCTTCTCACCGTCGCGGCTATCAAACAGATGATCATTCCCTCACTCTTGCCTGTCCTCTCGCCGATCGTGGTCTATTACCTCATCTACTGGATTGCGGGCGGCGGAGCGGCCGGAAAATCCGCGGGCTTTTCTGCGGTAGGCGCCATGCTGCTCGGCGTCATCGTTACCGGGCTGTTCGTAGCCATCTCCATGACCTCAGGCGGAGGCGCCTGGGACAATGCCAAGAAGTACATCGAAGACGGCCACTACGGCGGGAAAGGCTCCGAGCCCCACAAGGCCGCCGTCACGGGCGATACGGTGGGCGATCCCTACAAGGACACCGCCGGACCTGCGGTCAATCCCATGATCAAGATCACCAACATCGTGGCGTTACTCCTCCTAGCCGTATTCGCCCACGCTCGCTAGAAGATCTTGAAGATGCCGGTGATCAACCCGGTGTCTTTGCCGCCGGTGGGGGTCGTGCGGCTGACGAAGTCGAAGATCTTGCCGTCCTTCATGCCGTAATCGGCGAGGCGCTCCACGCGGCGATTTTTGTCAAAGTAGACCGCGACGACGCGCTGATCGGTTACTTGCGTCGGAAGGAAAGCGACTGCCCGTTCGGAACGCTGGGAAATATAGTAGAAAGCCTCGCCGGTCACGGTAGCGACGGTAGATGGCGTGCCGAGCACGAGCAGAACCTGCTCCTGACTTGACCCGATCGGGATCTGCTCGAGCGCTCCGTCCGGGACGATATAGCCTTTGCGATACGTTTCCGAGAAGCAGCCGGCAAGGAGGAGGCCGAGCAACATCATCGCCGCTGCGGCCCTGACATGGGCAACAGCAGACGGGAGACTGCATCTACTCAAACGGCCAGAGTTCCCCATATTACGGTTGCATTTGCCACGACATGCCGGCACTGCCGACCATAGCCGCGCGATCGCTCGCGATCCGGCTTAGTCCAAGTTAACCCAATGATATTCCGCTGGTTTGCCCCTACCTCGCGAGAGCTTAGCATTGCCTGCCTCTATGGCGTCATCGTGGCACAGGCGCGACGGCCGGTCTTTTACCAGCTTTACCATGTCCCCGACACGGTCACGGGTCGGCTCGAGATGATCATGCTGCATTTGATCCTGGTTTTGCGCCATTTCCAGCAGCTGGACATGCTCAGCCGCGGCCTCGGGCAGGCGCTGTTCGACCGTTTCTGCTCCGATATGGACGACAATATGCGTGAAATGGGTGTTGGAGACCTCGCCGTCCCGCGGAAAATGCGGCGGATCGGGGACGCGTTTTATGCGCGTCAGGCGCTGTACGGGAGCGCGCTTGCCCGCGGCACCAATGGGGAGCTGACTGCCGCACTGGCCCGCTACGTCTATGGCAGCCGTGCGGACGCGCACGTGGCAGCGCGGCTTGCAGATTACAGCCGTCGCGCCGCTCATGCCCTCGTCAGTCAGGATGGATTTGAGCGTGGCGAAATTCACTTTCCTGATCCGGAAGAGGTCCATGTCCCGGCACAAACGTGAAGCAATCCCGCGCGGTATGCCGGTCGAGCGTCCGTGGCGCGTTCCGCTGACTCAGAGCAGCGTAACCACGAGCGGGCTGCACGTTGACCTCACAGCCGATGAGCGGGTGCGTTCTCGGCTTGCGAGGGTTGCCGGGCTCGAGGGTTTGCCGCGCCTGTCTGCCAGCTTCGACGTAACCCTCCACGGTCGTAACGGCTTGCGCGTCGCGGGACGGGTATCGGCCACGGTCGACCAGATCTGCGGAATCACCCTGGAGCCGTTCGACAACGAGGTCAATGAAGCAATCGATGTCGTGTTCCGGCCCGATGTGGCCGAGTTCTCTGCCGAGAAAAGCAGCACAGGAGCCGAGATTGCCCTTGAGGATGAAACCGAACCCCTGGTCAACGGGATGATCGATCTCGGTGTCCTGGCGACGGAATTTCTCATCCTTGGCATCGACCCCTATCCACGCAAGCCCGGTACGATGTTCGAGGCGCCCCTTGAGCGCGGCGACGTGGGGCACCCCTTCGCGGGATTGGCAGCGCTGACCAAGCGACGTCCCGAAGGGAAGGGCTGATTGGGTTGTGTCCTTTAGCCGACGCGGTATTGTCCCGCCATGCCTCACAAAGTCCGCCTCGCCCTCGATGCCATGGGGGGGGACCACGGCGCTGCGGTCGTTGTTCCAGGAGCAGAGCTTTCGCTCGCGCGCCACCCCGATATTGAATTTTTGTTTTTTGGCGATCGCGCCGCTCTTGAGCCACTGCTCAATGCCCGCCCGCAGCTCAAGGCAAGCTCCCATGTCGTGCACACGGATGTCGCCATCAAGATGAACGACAAGCCGAGTCAGGCCCTCCGCAAAGGGCGCTGGAAATCGTCGATGTGGCTCGCCATCGACGCGGTGAAGAAGGGGAAAGCCGATGCTGCCGTGTCTGCCGGCAACACCGGAGCCCTTATGGCCATGGCTAAATTCGAGCTCAAGACCATGCCGGGGATCGAGCGGCCCGCAATTGCTGCCATATGGCCAACGATCGATGGGAAATCCATCGTGCTCGATCTCGGTGCCTCGATTGGAGCGGACGCATTGCATCTGATGAATTTGGCCGCGATGGGGAGCGCCATGGCGCGCGTGCTGCTGGGCATCGAGCGGCCGACGGTCGGGCTCCTCAACATTGGCGTGGAAGAAGTCAAAGGACTGGAGGAGGTGCGTCGGGCGGCTCAGCTGCTGCGTGAAAGCTCACGCCAAGAATTCGAGTATTACGGATTTGTGGAGGGCGACGATATCGGAAGGGGTACGGTGGACGTGGTGGTGACCGAGGGCTTTACCGGGAACATCGCGCTCAAGGCGGCGGAGGGAACAGCGCGCCAGCTCACCCACATTCTCAGGCGCGAGCTCGAACGGACGCTCACCCGTAAGCTGGGCTATGTGCTGGCCCGCGGAGCGTTCCACGCGCTCAGCGAGAAAATGGATCCGCGCAAGTCGAACGGCGGCGTGTTCCTCGGTCTCAATGGTATCGTCATCAAGAGTCACGGCGCCACCGATGCCGAAGGCTTCGCGTGCGCCATCGATATCAGCTACGACATGGTACGCCATGAATTGCTCGCCAAGGTCGGACAGACTCTCAACGGGCGAGGGGCGATGCCAGCAGCCGGGTCCGGGAGCGTCCCCCGGAGCGTCGTATCGTGAGCGTGATCCGATCGGTCGTGCTCGGCTGCGGCAGCTATCTACCCAGCCGCGTGCTGACCAATGCCGAGCTCTCCCGCATGGTGGACACTTCCGACGAGTGGATCCGACAGCGCACCGGGATTCGCGAACGCCACATTGCAGGTGAAGGTGAAACGACCTCGGATATGGCCCTGAAGGCGGCGCGCGCCGCGCTCACCGCGGCCGGAATGGACGCTCGGTCCATTGATCTTATCGTGCTTGCGACCTCCACCCCCGACAACACGTTCCCAGCGAGCGCTGTCTCCGTGCAGGCGGGCCTCGGGATCAGTCACGGAGCCGCGTTTGATGTGCAAGCCGTGTGCTCCGGATTTGTTTACGGGCTGGCGACCGTCGATGGCCTGCTCAAGACCGGCGCATTTCAACGTGCCTTGGTGATCGGTGCTGAGACCTTCTCGCGCATCATCGATTGGAAGGATCGCACGACATGTGTGCTTTTCGGGGATGGAGCCGGTGCAGTTGTGCTTGAATCACGCGGCCAAGCCGGCACGCGGGAAGATCGCGGCATTCTCGGGGTGAGGTTGCGTTCGGACGGCCGCCATAAATCCAAGCTCTACGTCGACGGGGGGCCATCCTCGACGCAAACCGTCGGCCACCTGCGGATGGAGGGCCGCGCCGTCTTCAAGCATGCCGTTGCAATGATCAGCGACGTCATCGACGAAACGTTCAAGGCAACCGGCTACACGGCGGACGACATCGATTGGTTTGTGCCGCACCAGGCTAATCAACGCATTATTGATGATTCTGCAAAGAAGCTCGGTATCGCCCCGGAAAAGGTGATCACCACGGTCGCGAAGCATGGCAACACTTCGGCGGCATCAATACCGCTCGCGCTCGCGTATGCCGTCGAAGAAGGCCGGATCAAAAGCGGAGATCTGGTGATGATTGATGCCATGGGTGGCGGGTTTACCTGGGGCGCCGTTCTGGTGCGCTGGTGAATGGGGCGGTTCTCCGGCCGGGGGTGTCGGCCCCGTTGACCGTGCGTCGCCAACCTAATATCGTTAGAAAATTCAGAGGGATATCTTGATCGCCGGAGGCGGGCTGGGCGATGACGGGCAAAACGGTCACGCGGGCGGACTTGTGCGAGGCGGTCTACCAGAAGGTAGGATTATCGCGCACCGAGTCCTCGGCACTGGTTGAGCTTGTGCTGAAAGAGATCACGGACTGTCTCGAGCGCGGCGAAACGGTGAAATTGTCCTCGTTCGGGTCCTTCGTGGTGCGCAACAAGGGCCAAAGGATCGGGCGTAATCCCAAGACCGGCACGGAAGTGCCGATCTCTCCCCGCCGAGTGATGGTCTTCAAGCCTTCCGCCATCCTCAAGCAGCGCATCAATGCGCCTGCGGAGATCGAGCACACCAGTGACTAGCACCTGGGAGGAGCGGGCGGTTGGACAAGGCACCAGAGGCGTTCCGCACGATCAGCGAAGTCGCGGCTGAGCTTGAAATCCCGCAGCACGTGCTGCGGTTCTGGGAAAGCCGTTTCCACGAGATCAGACCAATGAAGCGCGGCGGTGGCCGGCGCTATTATCGTCCGCAGGACATGGACCTGCTGCGCGGCATTCGCCACCTGCTCTATGCCGAGGGCTACACCATCCGCGGCGTCCAACGCATCTTGAAAGAGCAGGGCCAGCGGTTCGTGCAGAACGTCTGGCAGCCGGGGGCACCGCAGCCGCCGCGCACGGGCGCGGAGAGCGGGTTGCAGGAAGGAGCCGCAGAAGTCGCCGCGCAAGAGCAAACCAGCAATGATGTTGGCGAGCGCGAGGCAGAGGGCGCCTCTCCTCCGAGACTGTCGGAGCAACACGTGCGCAGCTTGCAATCCGTGCTCGATGACCTCGGCGAATGCCGGCGGTTGCTTGATACCGCCTTGCGCGACCAAGCTTGAGCA
>Ga0070712_100000679_pt1 | contig 20108 bp, 18 predicted proteins | sample LARL81metaG_FD_71396 | JGI IMG/M metagenome (GOLD analysis project Ga0070712, IMG submission 71396) | Corn, switchgrass and miscanthus rhizosphere microbial communities from Kellogg Biological Station, Michigan, USA - LAR L8-1 metaG | ecosystem: Host-associated > Plants > Roots > Rhizosphere ...
CGGCGGAAGTCCCGCGATAAGGTATGTGAAGCATGTCGACACCGGCTTTCTGGTTGAATAATTCCTCGGCCAGATGGACCGCTGTACCGGTGCCCGACGATGCGAAACTGTATTTGCCGGGATTGGCCTTCAGCAGCGCAATGAATTCTCGCAAATCTTTGACGGGAAGAGTGGGTGAGACGATCATGACCGGCGCAAACCGCGTGACGATCGAAACCGGCGCCAGATCCCGCATCCAGTCGTACGGCAGCTTGTCGGTGACCGCGGCGTGGACGATGCCCGTGGTCGAGTGATAAAGGAGCGTGTATCCGTCCGGCTCCGATTTCACTACGGAATCGGTTGCGATTGCGCCACCGGCTCCGCCTTGGTTCTGCACCACGACCTGCTGCCCAAGCACATCGCCGAGCGCCTGTGCCGCAATCCGTGCAGTCACGTCGATCCCACCGCCGGCCGGAAACGGCACGATCAGCTTGATCGGTCGCGTCGGAAACTCGGCTTGAGCGGAGGCAGGAGGCGCCCCGAGGAGCGCCATCCAGGCCACAGACAGCAAAATGGACTGCCGCGACGTTTTGATCATAACCCTTCCCTCGCTTGACGCTTATAGCCCGTAGCCCGCATGAGCGCAGCGACACACGGGAGAGCTGCACCCGGATATCGCTCCGCTCATCCGGGCTACAAGAACCGAGAAAATAGGCATGAAGCTCAGCACTGATCGTATCCTCACGACGCATGTCGGCAGCCTGCCGCGCCCCGACGGCCTCTTCGAGATGATGCTGGCCAACATGGATGGCAAAGCTGTCGACGAGAACGCCTACGCGGAGCGCGTGCGCAGGGCGGTCGAGGAAAGCGTAAAGCAGCAGGTTGGGGCGGGTCTCGACGTGGTGAGCGACGGCGAAATGGGCAAGCCGAGCTTCATCACCTACGCGGCGCAGCGCCTCGGCGGCCTCGAAAAGCGCGAGGGCGTGCGGCCCAGCCCTTTTTCTAACACGCGCGAGACCAGAGACTTCCCCGAATATTATCAGTCCGCCGTGGCAGAGCAGGTGAGCGCGCGCCGGCGGCGTGCGCTCATGGTCTGCGCAGGGCCGATTTCGTACAACGGCAAACAGCAGTTGCAGGCGGACCTCGGCCTGCTCAAGTCGGTACTCAACGGCATCGATGCGACCGAGGCCTTCGTACCCGCGATTGCGCCGTCGAACATAGAGACGACTACGCCCAACGAATATTACAAGACAGAGGAGGAATATGTCTTTGCGATCGCGCAGGCGATGCGAGAGGAGTATCAGGCGATCGTGCAAGCGGGTTTTCTGCTCCAGATCGACGATCCGTTCCTCATCACCTACTACATCACCCGGCCGGACCTGAGCGTTGCGGACTGCCGCAAATGGGCGGAGCTGCGGGTGGAAGCGCTCAATGCGGCGATTGCGGGAATTCCCGCCGACCGGATCCGTTTCCACACGTGTTACAGCATCAACATGGGTCCGCGCGTCCACGACATGCAGCTGAGAGACATCATTGATATCATTCTCAAGGTGCGTGCGGGCGGTTACTCGTTCGAGGCGGCGAACCCGCGGCACGAGCACGAATGGCAGGAATGGAAGCGGGTGAAGCTGCCCGACGACAAGGTGCTCATGCCCGGCGTGATCACGCAGTCGACCGTGCTGGTGGAGCATCCGGAGCTGGTGGCGCAACGCATCGCCCGGTTTGCCGACATCGTGGGCCGCGAGCGCGTGATCGCAAGCGCTGACTGCGGCTTCGCATCGTTTGCTGGATCGAACGAGGTGCACCCCTCGATCGTCTGGGCAAAGTTCGCCGCATTGGTCGAAGGCGCCCGGATTGCGAGCAATCGGCTGTGGGGCAACCCATGACACCGGCTCCAGCGCGCGCGGGATTCGCATGGCCGCACCAGGCGCGCATCGCGATTGTGGTGACGTGTCTGCTGGAAAGCTGGTCCGAGGGCAGGGGGCCGCCGTTCACGGTCCAGACCACGGCCTTGAAGCCCGGCACACCCGACCGGGCATCGATGACCTGGGGCACATACGGCGTGCGCGCAGGCGTCTGGCGGCTCCTGAAAATCCTGGACGAGAATAAGGTCCTGGCGACATTCGCCACGAATGCGCGCTCCCTCGAGCTTGCCCCCGCGGCCGCCAAGCAGATCATCACCTCGGGCCACGAAATCTGCGCGCACTCCTATCTGCAGGATTCGATCCTCGCCTATCTGTCACCCGAGGAGGAGCGCGCTGTGATCCGCAAGAGCAAGGACCTGATAACAGCGGTATCGGGTGAGACGCCGAAGGGCTGGATCAGCCCGGTGCTCGCATCGACGGCGCACACGGAAACGATCATCGCGGAAGAAGGCTTTCTCTGGTACGGCGATTACAACCATATCGACCTGCCTTTCTGCGTTCAGGTCGGCTCGCGCACCATCGTGGCGCTGCCGCATTCGGATTTCGCCGACCATCGTGTTCTCCGCGGCAATCCCAGGGATTGGTACGACGTGTACAAGGATACGTTCGATTATCTCTATCATAACGAGCCGACGGCTTATCTGAACATCACCGTGCACTGCCATTTCGGTGGCCGCCCATTGATCGCGGCACAGATCGACAGGATTCTAAAATACATTCGGAGGTTCCCCAATGTATGGGTGGTGCGCCACGACGAGCTGGCGCAATGGATACGCGATCAGGGCATCACGGAGTGGACGAACGCAGAGCGCTTCTATCCGCAGGCCACATTGTAGTATTGTTGGGTAGTATTGTTGGCAAAAATCGATGGAGGACAGTGCCAATGTTCGATCTCGATCAATTCATCGCCGATTGTCGCAGTGCGCTTTCGGCTGACAAGTCCCACAAGCTCGTGCGCGAGGTCGTCGCGCGTGCCGTCTGTGATCCTGGGCGTATCCTCAAGCAGCTGGGCGAGCCGAAAAAGGGCATGTTGCAGTCGCTGTACCGTTCCGATGATCTCACGGTTCTCAACATCGTCTGGGCCCCGTACATGACGCTCATGCCGCACAATCATCAGATGTGGGCGGTCATCGGTATCTATACGGGCCGGGAGGACAACATCTTCTGGCGCCGGCTCCCGGGCAGTGCCACGGGCAGGCTCGAAGCCGCGGGCGCGAAGGCGCTGAGCGAGCGCGACGCGGAGCCCCTGGGGCACAACATCATTCACTCCGTCACCAATCCGATTCCGCGGCTGACTGCTGCCATTCATGTCTATGGAGGCGACTTTTTTGCTGCGGAACGCAGCGAATGGGATCCGGAAACCCTGGCCGAGCAGCGCTGGGATCCCGAACGGGCGGTGCGCCGATTCGAGGAAGCCAACAGGACGTTGGCAGCAGAGTGAGCGTGGTCGCACCGGGCAGTCCCTTCCGCAACAGGTGGAGAGAGCGCAACACATGCGTCTGCCGGGCAGCGTTGTTCTTTGGGCGGGACGGCTTCAGATGAAAAGGTTTCTGGCATTAGCGTTCATAGCCATGCTGGCGCCGGCAGCACAGGCGCAGAGCTGGCCGAGCCAACCCGTCCACCTCATCGTCCCAGCCTCCCCCGGTAGCTCGCTCGATGTGGTGGCGCGAGTGCTGGGTGAGCAGCTCCACGCGCGGTGGAAGCAAGCGGTGGTGGTCGAGAGCAAGCCGGGCGCCGGCGGCATGCTCGGCATGGGCGCGGTAGCCAAGGCGCCGGCGGATGGCTTCACTCTCGGAGTGGGTTTCAACGGGCCGGTCGCGATTGCACCGCTTCTTTATCGCAGAATGGCCTACGACCCGGCCAAGGATTTGGTGCCGGCCGTCTTGACCACGTCGCAGCCCAACGTGCTGGCCGTGGCCGCGACCCATCCGGCGAGCACCGTCGCCGAATTCGTTGCCTGGGGCAAGGAGCAGGACGGCAAGCTTTTATATGCGTCGGTGGGCAACGGCAGCTCCTCGCATCTGACAATGGAGTTGTTCAAGCGCGTTGCCGGTTTTGCCGGCACCCATGTGCCCTATCGGGGCTCGCCCGAGGCGGCCCTCTCCGTCGCCACCGGTGAAACCCACGCGATATCCACCGTCGAGCCCGCGCTGCTGCCGCTGGCGCAGGCGGGGAAGCTGAAGCTGCTCGCGGTGACCAGCAAGGAGCGCATGGCGCATCTAAAAGATCTGCCGACGTTCGCGGAATCGGGTTACCCCGAGGTGGTATCGCTCGCCTGGAACGGCATCTTCGCGCCAGCCGGAACGCCCGCCGGCGTGGTCGATCAAATCAATGCCGACGCAAACGCGGCGCTGAACGAGCCGTCAGTGCGCGACGCGCTGCTGAAACAAGGGCTGCTGCCGGGCGGACAATCGTCGGCCGAGTTCAGGGAACTCATCGAGCAGGAAAGCCTCAAATGGGCGCCGATCATCCGCGAGGCGGAAATCAAGCTCGATTGAGCAGCACTCGCTTTCAGTTCGGGAGAAAGCCCGGGGCGTAGACGTCCGGTGGCGAAATCGGCTTCTTGAGCGCGTACGTAGCTCCCACGATATCGATCGTCTTCTGTACGCGTCCGGGCTCGATGGTGCCGAGAACCGCGTTGAGTTGAAGCGCGAGCTCCTTCACTTTCCTCGTTTCGCCGATGGCGATGTCGACGTCGATCTCGCGATGGTACTTGTGCATGATCTCGCCCGCCTCCTTGGGATCAGCGATGGCGCTCTTGAGGCCGTCGAGCGTTGCTTTGACAAAGCGCCGCACCAGATCGGGATTGTTTTCGATCATGGTGTCCGAAGCCACAATCCCATTGCTGTAGTAATCCAGCCCTGCGTCGGAGTAGGGCAACCCGAGCACTTCCTTCGGCGCCGCCGTGGCGGCAAGAAGCGGCTCCCCGACGGTGAATTGCCCGATGCCATCGACCCGCTTGGCCGTCAGCATTCCGGGGAGCGCGTCGCTGTTCGCTGCAATCCATTTCACGCTGCCTGCGTCGAAGCCCGCCGCCCTGGCATAGGTCGCAAACAGCTTCGGCACCGAGCTGAACGCGGTATCGGCCAGCGTCTTGCCCGCGAGGTCCTTCGGCTTGGCAATCCCCGATTCCTCGAGCACGTAAACTGCGTGCGGCGGCTTTGGATAGATCATGGCGACGAGCTTGACCGGGATGTCATCGTTCGCGCGGCCGAGCACGACTGCAAAAGCGTCGGCAAATCCCACCTGGGCCGTGGCGTTCGCCACCTGCTTGATGGTGTTCGCCGAGCCTTGGGACCGCACGATCTCGATCTCCAGATCTTCGCGCGTGTAATAGCCCTTCTCCATGGCTACGAAGTAATATGCGTGACGACCATAGAGCCCGTAATCCGTAACGAACACGAGCTTGTCGGCCGCATCGGCAGAGCCGGCCAGAGCCGATAAGGCTGCCAAGATCGCAGAGCGCGTGGTAGAGGCAGTGCCAGCGCAGCGCTGGGTGCGAGACATTTTTCCTTCTCGAGTTGGCACCTTAAAGAAGCATCGCCGCTGCCTCAATATGCAGGGCTGCCAAGCGCGGCCGCCCGGGAAGGGCGACATCCGGGTGGTCGAAGCGTACCCCCGCTTATCCGGCCGCCTTTCTCACCTCGCCTGGGGCGTGGGCAGATCGCTGGTAAGGGCTCGCGCGAGGCGGTCGATCAAGGCGAGCACGTCGGGGTGCTGCTCCGGCTGCCAACGCGCGAGCAGGTCGGTGAGACCACTGCGGCGAGCGGCGAGCGCGCGATCGCGCATGGCCGTCCCGGCAGCGGTCAGCACGAGTTCGTCTGCAGTCCGCGTCTCTGCGAGGCCGCGGTCGCATAGCGCCTCCAATGGCTGCGCGAGCGCCGGCTCGGGAAGTTCCAGCTCGGCGCCGAGCGAGAAAAGCGTGATCGGCTGGCGCTCACCCAAGCGCGCCAGCATCCAAAGCTCCGCCGGCGGAAGGTCAATCCCGGCTCGGTGGGCGAGGTCGGCGTAGACGCGCCAGCGATTCTCGCGCGCGATCAGCGCGGCGACTATGCGCTCGAGCTCATCCAGCGATGTGGCATCCCGCGGCATCGCAAGACTCTCAGCCATCCCTTCCGCCGGCGCGGTATCGCGCAGCTCGATCTCGTGCAGAAAGATGGTCAGGACGAAACCCAGCGCGCCGATGCACGCCGCGACCACGAACACCGGCCGCAGCGCCGCCATCACCGCATCGATGTATTGCTGATGAAGAACCGGCGGCAAATCCTGGACCGCCGCAGGAACGGCATTGGTGAGAAAATCCATCCCCGCAGGGCCTAGGCTGGCGTGCAGTCCGCTCGCGAAGATCGCGCCGAACAAGGCCACGCCAAGCGCACCGCCAACCGACCGGAACAGCATCGTGCCTGAGGTGGCAACGCCGAGATATTTGTACTCGATGCTGTTTTGCACTGCGAGGATGAGGACCTGCATGACCATGCCCATGCCGAGGCCGAGCCACAGTGCATCGATCGAGGTCTGCCACTCATCGCTCTCGATCGATAGTCGCGAGAGCATCACCAGCCCAAAGGTCATGATGGCCGTCCCGGCGACGGGAAACAACTTATAGCGGCCCCAGTGGGCGATGATACGCCCGCTCAAGATCGAGGTGATCAGCATTCCAAACATCATCGGCATCAGCATGAGACCGGAGACGGAAGGGCTCACTCCCTTGACGACCTGCAGGTAGATCGGGAGGAAGGTGACCGCCCCGAAAAGCGAAAGACCAACGATCAGGCCGGCGCTGCTGGCGACGACGAAGTTTCGGTTGCGAAAGAGGCTCATCGGCAGGATCGGCTCGCGGGCATGCCATTCGACCGCGACGAATGCTGCGGCGCTGATGATGCTCGCGCCGATCAGGCCCAGGATGACGGGCGAGGTCCAGGCGAAGCTTATGCCGCCGAGACTGGTGAGCAGGATGGTGGTGGTGAGCGCCAGGGTGAGCACGCTTCCGCCGGCGTAGTCGATCTCATGCCGGCGGTGCGTGCTCGGCGTGGGCAGCGCTACGGCAATCACGAAAAGGGCAAGCAGGCCGGTGGGCAGGTTGATGTAGAATATCCAGCGCCATGTCAGGTGATCGACAAAAAACCCGCCGAGCAACGGGCCAATGATGGTGGCAAAACCGAACGCGGCTCCGAACAAGCCCTGGTAGCGCCCGCGTTCGCGGGGGGGAATGAGATCCCCGATTACGGCAATGGTGGTGACGATCAGCCCGCCGCCGCCGATCCCTTGCAATGCCCGAAACAGAATGAGCTCGAGCATGCTCTGCGCCAATCCGCAAAGGGCGGAGCCGAGCAGGAAGACTACGATGGCCGCCTGCAGCACAATCTTGCGGCCATGGACATCGCCGAACTTGCCGTAGAACGGGCCAGCGACGGTGCTGGTCAACAGGTAGGCCGTCACCACCCAGGACAGATGCGTGAGTCCGCCGAGCTCGCCGACAATGGTCGGAAGTGCTGTCGACACGATGGTCTGATCGAGCGCGGCGAGCAGGAGTGCCAAAAAGAGCGCGCCGAAAACCGCGCCTAGGGACGTTCCATGCTGGGTGGGCGCCATCGCCTCCTTATACCAGCTGAGCTTGCGCCGCGGGCTAATCCGCAGCCCACGCAAGCCGATCGAGATGCGAGCTCAGGTTAGGACCATGCCCGGACGCATCGGGCTACCGGATGCGGCCGTTGAACCCCCGCGCCGGTGAGAGCGACTAATGAATGTTCGGCGTTCGGGCCGTTTACGGGGGGCTTCGAGTTGCGTTCGCGATTTGCAGATCCTGGCGCGATAGCGGGCTTTTCAGCCTTTCTCGGGCTGTACGCGGTCGTGGCTTTCGGCTTGTATTGGTTAATGCAGCCAACGGTAGTCGCAAACCACGGGGTGGCCGCATATCAGCCTCCGCCCAAGTCCGTCGTGAGCTACGTGCCCTGGGTGCCTCCCCCCCCGGAAGCGGATACCGCAGTGGCAGTCGCACAGCCGGCACCCGCGGTCGAGCAGAGCAACGTCACGCCCGCGAAAGCCGAGGTAAAAACGCACGAGGCCCGGCGGACTGCCCCACGAGAACGCCACGTCAGGGCGCGGCCGGCCCCAAGGTACAGTTATGACGCAGGGCGCGCGTTCGCCTTTCGTCCTTGGTTCTGATCGGATTCCGTTGCCGGATCGTCGCCGGACGCGCTGACGGACGCTTCCGCGTTGCTTCCTCACTCATCGTACTCCGCTGAAATATCCCGCCCAGTGTAATCTGGCATGAATGCTGCGGAGACGAGGCTCACCACCGCGCAAGCAAGAATGTACACCGAGATGGCGTAGCCCGAGTGATAATGCGCGAACAATGCAGTGGCGATCAGCGGTGCCGGTCCGCCGGCGATGACGGAGGCGAGCTGGTAACCCAGTGAAGAGCCGCTGTAGCGCAAACGAGGCGTAAACGCCTCCGCGATAAGCGCGGCCTGCGGTCCGTATTGGACGTCGTGCGGAATGAGCGAAATCACGATCGCGATGAACACCACGGATGGAATGGCCGTATCCACCATTCCGAAATACAGGAACCCGAACAAACCAGTGGATGCGGCCCCGATCAGGTACATGTTTCTGCGTCCGATACGGTCGGAGATGTGCCCGGACAGCGGGATGGTGATGAAAGAGACGCAGGATGCAGTGAGAACCGCCGCGAGGATGAGATCACGCGACATCTTGAGGGTACCCACTGCATAAGCGAAAATAAACGCGGTGAAGATGTAGAACGGTGCCTGCTCGGCCGTGCGCAGGAGCGCGGAAAGGATGATTTCCTTCGGTTGCTTCTTGATCACTTCCAGCAAGGGGGCGCGCTCGATTTTCTTGTTCTCCACCAGCTGCCGGAACACGGGGGTCTCCAGAATGCCGAGCCGGATCCATAATCCGACCCCGACCAGCACGATCGATATCGCAAACGGAATGCGCCAGCCCCAGATCGCGAACTGATCGCCGGACCATGAGCTGAACGCAAGTACCGCAAGGTTTGAGAGGAACAGCCCGCAGGGGACGCCGAATTGCGGCCAGGAAGCCACCAGACCCCGCTCGCCGTGGTGCCGCGACCATTCCATCGCCAGCAGCACCGAGCCGCCCCATTCACCTCCGACGCCAATGCCTTGGATCATGCGCAGGATCGTCAGGATGACCGCACCCCAGATCCCGATCTCTGCGTATGTCGGTACGAACGCGATGAGAAAGGTTGCTATTCCCATCAACAAGAGCGTAGCGATCAGCGTCGCCTTGCGGCCGATGCGATCACCGTAATGGCCAAAGATGGCGGCCCCGATCGGCCGGCCGACAAAGCCGATGAAATAGGTCCCGAAGGCAGCAAGCGTTGCAGTGAGCGGATCCTCGTTGGGGAAGTAAAGTTTGCCGAATATCAGACCGGCAGCCGTGCCGTAGAGGAAAAAGTCATACCATTCGATGGTTGTGCCGATTGTCGAGGCAATGATGGCCTTGCGCAGATTCGAGCTGTGCTCGGTTGTAGACAGCGTGCCGCAGGTCGTTGCGGTGGCCATTGGAAGGCCTCCTGGTTGTTTCCTCGCCCTCGGCTCTGAGCGGCCGGTTCCCTGGCAAAAGACAAATGCAACCAGAGTACCTTAAGTTCCTCACTCGACAATTTGACGTGCTCCCCGACATGGGCTTGAAAAGCGGCAGGTGTGCCGATTGGAGCGGCATCGACTACTCGGGAGGGTCAACGCGTGACCGGATCTGATCACACTGGACGCAACGTACGGGCCCTCAAGGGTGTGAGCGGGCGCGCCTTGGGCCGGTGCGTCGTCTCCCTGAGCGCGCTCGTATTATTTGCGAGCGCGACGGCGAGTGCGCAGGATAAGGGCACCCTCAATCCTGAGCCGCTGCCGCCGCTCGCCAAGCCCGACGACCCGCATATCCTGGCGCGTGAGCTGTTTGGACGCAAAGCGGAACCCGCGGCGATGGAAGCGCACAGCATCGGGTTCTATTCCAAAGGCTGCCTTGCCGGCGGCGTCGCCTTGCCGCTCACCGGCAAGACCTGGCAAGTGATGCGCGTCTCGCGCAACCGCAACTGGGGGCATCCCAATCTGGTCCGGTTTTTGGAACGATTAGCCGACCAGGCGCCGAAGACCGGCTGGCACGGGCTCCTCGTCGGCGACATGTCGCAGCCGCGCGGCGGCCCCCTGCGCGCCGGCCATGCCAGCCATCAGGTCGGGCTCGACGCCGATATCTGGTTCACACCCATGCCCGACCGGGAGCTTACCCGGCAGGAACGGGAAGAAATGATGTCCACCGTCGTCGTGACGGAAGACGGCAAGGACGTCGACCCGAAAGTATGGACGCCGGCGCACTTCGCGCTGCTGAAGGCCGCGGCCGAGGATCCGGAAGTCGCGCGCATATTCGTCAACCCGGCGATCAAAAAGGCACTGTGCCGGGAAGCGGACCAAGGCCATGGCTGGCTGGGCAAGGTGCAGCCGTGGTGGGGCCACGACTATCATTTCCATGTCCGCCTCAATTGCCCGCCGGAGGATCCGGAATGCAAGCCGCAACCGCCGCGCCCGGCCGCCGACGGCTGCGGGAAGGAGCTCGACCATTGGTTCACCGGCCGCGTGCAGCATACGAGCGCGCATCTCGGCCCGTCGCGGCCCCACGCCGGGCCCAAACTTTCCGAGCTGCCAGCCGCCTGTCGCCAAGTGCTGCAGGCGCCGGGCCCGGTCACCCATTAGGCCGAGGAGTTTCCACGTCCCCTTCGTCAGCGCTTCCTGAGGTAGAACCGCCATTCGATGTAGTCGTGATGACCCGTCGCAGTCAGGTCGTATTGTGAAGAGAGAAACGCGTTGAGCTCCGGCCAATCGTCTGCTGCCTGAAATCCCGGCCATATCGGCCATTCGGCGTTGGTGAGGAGCACAGCGGCAGGCGGATCACCTTCGATCGCGTCCAGGAATTCCCGGCGCGGAGGATGCTTCCCAACCAGCAGAGAGAACCACTGGATGTGCGCCGTCGCCTGCCGCATTCCGGCGCGCGCCATGGCGAGAAAGGCGCCGTTGTCCGCATCAAGCATCTGAACGCGTGCCCCGCGGGGCAGATGGTTCTCCAGGGCGGACTGCATCGCCGCAGTGGCCTGCAAGATAGGATCGCTCTCCATCCGATAAGCTGAATTCGGGATGCGCCAAACCAGGATTGCTGCAATCGCGGTGAGGCAGGCGACAACGCGCCATCTCGGAAGCGCGGCAAGCGCCCACGCTCCCCAGCAGGCAAGTCCGATCGCCAAAGGATAAATGTGATAGGACCAGCCTTTGCGTTGCACCAACAAATGGATCAGGCCGAAGACGGTGAGCCCGATCATCAGCCGAACGCGGGGCGGCTTTGGCTCGGCGATGCTCAGCACTGCTGCGAGTGCCAGCCCGGCGACTGGACCGATCCATTGGAATGCTTTGAGGGTCTCTGGAACCGAGACCGCGCCCATGGAGGCATAGCCGGGCAGGAGCTCGTCGAGCATCGTGAAGAATGCGCCCAATCCGCCGCACGCCGCCAAGGTACCGAATACGGCAAGCGCGACGGCGGCAGCCCCGGCTATGACCGACAGGATCTCGCGCGCGTGTAGCCTCAGTGCCAATGCAGGCAGCAGCAGGAGCAGCATCCCCGTAGGCTTGATGCATGCGGCGGCCATGCCGAGGGCGCCGGCCAGCAGCAGATAAGGAAAGCGGCGGTGATAATCTTCTGCCGCACGCGCCGATACCAAAGCGACGCCGAGGGCGGGTATCGACATGAGGAAATCTCTCTGCCCCGCAGCATAGGGGCCGAGCAAAAGGTGCATCAGGAGCACGACAAGCACGGCGAGGACCGCTATTGCGCGCCCCACCGGCATCAACAACACCAGGATGAGCGCCGCGAGGACCGCTGCCGTCGTCAGATCGAATGCGCGCCAGGCAATGTCGCTCATGCCTCCGATCGCCACGACCGCAGCGTGGATGCCATAGGTCAGAGGCATGTTTACGTCGATGATGTCGCGATAAGGGACCGCTCCCATATGCATTTGGCCGGCAATGAAATGGAAAATCGTCGCATCGCCGGCCAGCGGCCAGTCGCGCGAACGCCAGAGGAGCCACCCCGTCACGAGCGCGAGCGGCAGGTTGAAAATCGCGACGAGTCTGGAAGTGAACAGCAAAGGATCGGGGCTCAGTCCGAGGAACCGAGACCGATAACGTTCGCAGCCTTCAGCAGCAAGGTGCCTGCGCCGCTCTGTTAGAGCGTTCTTGGGCATACAGGTGAGGGAGGAACGTGGGCGCCCGTGTCGAGTTCTGATACTACGACCGTGGCCGAAGCATTCGCGGCAAGCACGCACTACATTCGGCGGTGAGCGCTTGGAGTTTCACACGACAAGGAAGTTCGAATGACAGCAGACGTGCGCATAGCGGAAGTCGCGGCGCTGGTTGGCGATCCGGCGCGCGCCAACATTCTGGCGGCGCTGATGGGCGGGCGCGCGCTCACGGCGGGGGAGCTCGTGGATGCCGCGGGGGTGTCGCCGCAGACGACCAGCGGCCATCTCGGCAAGCTCGCCGAGGGACGGCTGATTGCCTGCGTCAAGCAGGGCCGCCATCGCTATTATCGCATCGCCACGCTGCGCGTTGCCGAAATGCTGGAAGGCATCATGGCGGTAGTTGCGGATGCGCCGCCGCGCCACCGCCCCCCGTCGAAGCTTGACGACGCGATGCGGACTGCGCGGACCTGCTACGATCATTTCGCGGGTAAGCTCGGGGTCGGGCTCGCCGATGTGCTCTGCGCCCAGGGGCACCTCACCCTCAGTGAGGATGGCGGCGAGGTGACCGGGAGTGGCGTCGCATTCTTGCAGGAGCTCGGCATCGACCTCGTCGCGGCACGCCAGCGTCGGCGTGTTTTTTGCCGGCCCTGTCTGGACTGGACCGAGCGACGTCTCCATCTCGGCGGCAGTATTGGCGCAGCGCTGGCGCAACGCTGTTTCGATCTCAAGTGGCTCGAGCGCATGCGAGGGAGCCGGGCGCTTGTCGTGACGCCGAGGGGGCACCGCGGTCTAAAAGACGTATTCGGGCTGTCGCTGTAGACCGGATACACCGGTGCGCAAACCTGCTCTATAAACCCCGACCCGCTTTCGACGGTGCGGGCGCAGGAGCAGGCAAATGTACAAAGCATCAGCAGACGTTGTGTTGCCCACCTCGATCATCGGGTCCTTGCCGCGCCCGTCCTGGTACAACGCCGTGTTGGGGTCGCGCAGCTTTCTCGCAGCCATGAGCGACTCACGCTACCGCGAGCAGTACGAGGATGCGGTCTCCTGCTTCCTGCGCGCGCAGGAGATCGCCGGCCTCGATATCTGCACCGACGGAGATGCGCATTATGACGAGCAGGTTGCGGGGATGAGCTGGCAGAGCTACCCGCTCACCCACATGGATGGGTTCGCAGAAGTGCCGCAGCCGACCGCCTACAAGATCGGCGCGGTCGCCTATCCGCGCGGCCATATCCTGCACGATTTCCTCGAAGCGCGGGTGTTTCCGAAGATCGTCGGCCCCGTAGGGCGGGGGCGACTCCAATACACCGCCATGTGGAGGGCCGCCCAGCGCATGACCGGACGGCCGGTCAAGTTCGGCACCATCCTGCCCGAGCTGCTCGCGGCCTCGGTGGAAGACGCCTACTACAAGGACCCAATCGAGCGCACCTGGGCACTCAGCAACGCACTCAACGAGGAGCTTGATGATCTGGCTGGCGCGGGCTGCCCGGTAATCCAGATGGAGGAGCCGCAGATCCACATGGTTCCGGTGCGCGGCAAAGCCTTCGGCAAGCTCGACGTCGATGACTTGGTCAAGATCTTCAACAACACGGTGAAGGGACTGCGCGGCAAAACCGAGGTCTGGTGCCACACCTGCTGGGGCAATCCCTCGCAGCAGCGCATCTTCCAGGAGGTGCAGAGCTATCAGCCTACACTTGAAGCGCTCAATCGCGTCGATGCCGATGCCGTGACGTTCGAGACCTGCTCCTCCGGGCCCGGTGATTTGAAGGCCATCGGTGAGGTGATGAAGGACAAGAAGATCGTCATCGGCGTCATCGACCACCACACATTGCAAGTCGAACGGCCCGACCAGATCGCCGCACTCATCCGTGAGGCGCTCAAGCATATTCCGCCCGAGCGGCTGATCATCTCCTCGGATTGCGGCATGGGCCGCGAAGGCATGGGCCGTCGCCACGCCACTTACAAAATGGTCGCCATGGTGCTGGGCACCAACATTGTACGCAAGGAGCTGGGTCTACCCGAGGCGGAGTGCCTGGCCGCCGACGCGCGCTACTCGCTGACCCAGAGCGCGTAGAGTTCAGCGCGCCGGAAGGAAGGCCGGCCCGACTGCCCGGACCTTGCGTTTGCTCGGATCCTCATCGGCGTTATCGGCTTCGGGCGTCGCCGGCGTGACTGCGCCGGCAGCTGGAGCGGAGGTGGCCGGTTTTAGCGTTGCATTTGCATCCCTGGCGGGCGGTGGTAGCCGTGCCGGATTGGGATCCATCGTGACCGGCTTTCCCTGGGCATCGAAGCGCGGCTGCGACATCTGCCTCGACCGCTCTTCCGTGACGACGATGTCGCCGCGCTCAAGGGTCTGATCGTCAGCCTGCCGCAATGCCTCGGCCCAGGACTGGCCGGGAGCCCTGCAGCTGCAGGCCGCGTTGTATGTCTTGCGATAGTTGAAAGCAGTGGGCAGCTCCGTGTACAGCCTCCCGCTTATCGAAACGGCGCGGGAGACGTCCTCGCCCGGATTGCGGTGACTGAAGAGCGCAACTTCGGTAGCGGGGCACAGGCGATGGCAGAGCGCTTCGTCCTCGGGGAACTTGCCGGGAACGGTCGAGTAGGAGATCGGGAAATAATAACCGTCGCAGGTCCGTACACAGAGCGTGCGATAGGTTCCGGAGAGCGGGACGCCCATGGGTGAGACGGGGGAGGATGGGACCGGATTGATGCCGAACAAGGTTTCGAAAAATCCGCCGGGGCTGGCATTGGCAAACTGGCGATACTGCGGACCGCAATCGTTCTGGCCGAGCGACATCAGCACCCCGCGGCGCTGACCCTCCCGCTCGCCGCTGTTGCCCTGCAGGCGCTGGATCTCGGTTTGGTAATAATTAAGATTGGAGCGGACCTGCTGGATCTGGTTGTTCACGGGGCCGCATTGCGGCGACTGTCCGCTGAACAGAGCGAAAAATCCCGCCCCTTGGCAACCGAGCCGTTGAGATTGCTGCCCAAGCCGGTCGAGCTCCGCCTGCTGCTTTGCCGACGAATCCTCGTAGCGCTTGATCTGGTCGGCCTTGGCGGGATCCACGGTCCCGCGGTCGACCGCGGCCAACTGCGCCTCGAGGCGCAGGCAGACGGGATTGCGCGCCGGAGCGGGGGCTGCGGGTATTGGCGCGGCAGGGGAGGCGGGCGCGGGAAATCCGACTTGGGCTGGGGCCGGTGAGGCGCACAAAACGGCCAGGGAAACGGCCAAGAAAACGGCGAAGGTCAATGCAAGGCCGCTTGCGCGCAGCCGCTTCGCGATCACGGTCCAAGGCATCAGGAAAAGCTCCCCACACGAACTCGGGGTTACCCGCGTTCGTCACCCCAAGTGGCCGAACTCGGATATATCCGATTTCGGCCGGTACCCAGCGCGCCGAGCAAGCGCCGGGATGGTGACCAAAGTGTGGATTTTGACGCCGGGGAGCGGACACCAGGCGGTAAAGAAGGTGGCCAGCAGCCGGTGCCGGTTGTGGGACCCCCCCGGGGGGTCCCGGATCTCGTTCCGTCCGGGCAAAGAGGCCCTCCCTGCACTCGCCCGGGACACGAGGACCCAGGGGTACGAACCGGGGCTTAAGGAAAGCGGAGCGTTCTAACCTAATCACTCCGCGTCGGGTTGATTCTCCGGCCGGGCCTGCTCGAACGCCGGGAGGGCGTTGCAGGCCGCCTCGACCGCGACGATCTTGGGGAAGCGATCAAGCGGCACACTGAAACGCCGGGCGTTGTAAACCTGCGGCACGAGGCAGACGTCGGCGAGGGTGACGTCCTTCCCGCAGGCGTAAGGGGTGCCACTGATGAAACTCTCTAGTGCTTCAAAACCGTCAAGAATCCAGTGGTGATACCACGTGTCGATCTGGGCCTGCGCCTGGCCCAGCGCGTTCTTGAGATAACGTAGCGGCCCCACATTGTTGAGCGGATGGATGTCGCAGGCGATCAGCTGTGCCACTGCGCGTACCTCGGCGCGCGCGATGAGATCATGCGGCAACAAGGGGGGCTGCGGATGTGCCTCATCGAGGTATTCGATGATCGCAAGCGATTGAATGAGAATGTCGCCTGTGTCGAGCTTGAGGGCGGGCACGCGCATCTGTGGATTGACAGCGCGGTATTCCGGCTTCCTGTTCAGTCCGCCCTGCTTCTGCAGGTGGATTGAGATCGTCTCGGCCGTGAGGCCCTTGAGGTTGAGTGCGATGCGGACGCGATACGCGGCAGAGGAGCGAAAGTAACCATAGAGCGTCACGAAAACCTCCTCGCGGGATCACTCGTCGCGGCGGTTGTCGCGATCGGGCTTCGGCGGTTCGCTGGGTGAGCGCTGCGCGATCAGTTCCGCGGAGCGGCGGGTCAGCTCCTGCACCGCGCGGTCGAATGCGGGACGGTCGGCGGGTGCAACCACTTCAAACAGCCGGTTCATGAATGCGAGCGCGCTCGGCGCAAGCTCCTCATATACAAGCCGTCCTGCCGGCGTCAGCGCCAGGAATGCTTCGCGCAGGTCGGCGCGGTTTGCGCGCCGTATCAGGAATTTGCGGGCTTCGAGCTGCGCTACTGCCCGGGAGACCTTGGTCTTGTGCATGTGGGTTCGCGCGCCAATGGCCTTGGCTGTCATCACCTCGTTTTCGCCGAGCATGACCAGGACTCTCCACTCGGGGATGCCGATGTGATACCGGCCGTACACCCGGGTGAGGGCCTCCGAGACCAGGCTGGACAAGACGTTCAGCCGGTGGGGCAAGAAATCTTCGAGCTTCAGCACCGTATCATGTGCAGCCGGGGAAGTGCCGAACGCTGCTGCCTCAGGGGATGAAGCGGTCTTGACCATCGATGCGCGCCTCGCGTCCGTGCCGGATGCCCAGGTCTGAGACGGCTATCGGAGATTGACCGAAGAGATAATGCCGTGCAACCGGCTGGATGCCGATGCTGCCGGTTCCAAGGGCAGGGGAGGGCGTGCAAGCCCTCGAATGTCTCAGCCGCGCAGATGCCTAGCGGAGGCACTCGATTGCGACGAATTCGTCCCGGGCAGAGGTACCATTGGTTGCGGGAACCGCGCCTGTGATCTCGTCGCGATCGACCTTGCGGAAGGAGGCGGCCCGCATGTAGTCGCGGGACTGACAGTAGGCGGTCGCAACGGGAACGCCGCATTTGGCCCCGGTTGCGAGGCATCTGTCGACACCGTAGCCGTCGGCGTTGTTGGCAATGATGAAGATGCGCTTTTCAGCTTGCGCGCCAGTGCTGAAGACGACGGCCGCAAAACAAAGCGCGCCGAATACGGTCCGCATCGTTCAACCCCCCCTGAGATCGCAACGCAACGCAGACAATGCGCGGCGAGAACTTAACCTGCCCCTAACCGCTCCGTGCCGCCGCCGGAGCATAGCTAACAGGGTGTTAGCGGGCCGATGGCTGCCTTGCCTAGAGCACGAAAGACACACCCTTGATCTTTCTGCGGCATAATGCATGGACGGCCACGGCCGCCGGGCCGAGAGCAGTAGATGCGTCGGGGAAACCGAGCGATGGGCATGGAATTGAAGCTGTACGATACATTGACGCGGCAGAAGCGGCGGTTCGACCCGATCGAGCCCACGCGCGTTCGCCTCTATGTGTGCGGGCCGACGGTCTATGATTTTGCCCACATCGGCAATGCGCGGCCGGTCATCGTGTTCGATGTGCTTTTTCGGCTGCTCCGCCACATTTACGGCGCCGATCATGTCGTCTATGTGCGCAACGTCACCGATGTGGATGACAAGATCAACGCGCGGGCGGCCGAAGAATATCCCGACCGCCCGCTGAACGAGTCCATCCGCACGCTCACGGAACGGACCGAGCGGCAATTCCATGAGGATGTGGAGGCGCTCGGATGCCTGCCTCCCAGTGTCGAGCCGCGTGCAACCGAGCATATCGAACCGATGAAGGTGCTGATCGAGCGTCTTGTCGCTTCGGGTCACGCCTACGTCGCGCAAGAGCATGCGTTGTTCAGCGTCGCCTCCATGCCCGAATACGGCAGGCTTTCAAGGCGCTCCCTCGATGAAATGATTGCAGGCGCGCGCGTGGATGTTGCGCCCTACAAACGCGATCCCATGGACTTCGTGCTGTGGAAGCCATCGCAGCCCGGCGAGCCGGCCTGGCCCTCGCCCGCAGGAATTGCGGCGCCGGGCCGGCCCGGCTGGCACATTGAATGCTCAGCCATGAGCTGGAAGCATTTGGGCGAGGTCTTCGACATCCACGGCGGCGGCATCGATCTCATCTTTCCCCACCATGAGAACGAGATCGCGCAGACGCGCAGCGCGTTCCACTCGCCGGTGATGGCCAATTACTGGATGCACAACGGCTTCCTGCAAGTCGAAGGCAGGAAGATGGCCAAGTCGGAGGGTAACTTCATTACTATTCGAGAATTGCTATCAAATTGGGCTGGGGAGGTTCTTCGCTTTCAAATGCTGATGTCGCATTATCGCCAGCCAATCGACTGGATGGCGACCAAAAGCGAGGAGGCGGAAAATGAACTTTATGCATGGACCGCAATACTTATCGGCACTGACGCAGAACGAGATGGATATTCTCGTGCGATTCGAAGGGAACCGCCACGGCCATCCGGACCGGTGTTAGACGCGCTTCTTGACGACCTCAATACTCCAGAAGCAATAGCTGCGGTCCGAGCAAGTTATAAGTTGGCGCGCGACGGTGGCTACAAAGAAAAGCGGCAATTCTTAATGGATTGTCAGTTTCTTGGTCTTCTTCGACATGATAAGCTTTGGGTCCATTTGCAGGGTGTGTTTGGTGAAAATACGTATGGGCTCCTGGTGCCGCATGCGGATGTCCGGAAGTTGCGAATTTCGATCGCCAACAATCTTCCCGGCTTGCGGCAAGAGGTCAAAGAGAAACTGGCTTCATCCGGTTTGGACGCTAGAATCTCGCCCGACGGTAATGTCACCATGGTGCCGTTGACTCAAGCAGCGAAAGACCTCGCAAAACGTATTGAAGATTTGATCTCCGAACGCAACGCTGCCCGCAAAACTAGAAACTTCAAGGAAGCGGACCGAATTCGCGATGAGCTCAAGTCGATGGGCATTGAGCTTGAGGATAAGAAGGATGGAACAACTATCCAGAAGGTAACGCGATGATGGCGCGCACGCAGCTCAAGCTCGCCACAGGCTCGAGGACTATGACCAAGCCCGACACACCTTTTCCGAAACACTGGCTCTACTATATCGTGCTCAAATACGCGGTCATTGCAGTCGCTGTGCTAATCGCGCTTTACGTCGCCTATCGGCTACTGGCGCCTGCCGTGAGCTGAGCATGACTCGCGAACGCCTCTACCTCTTTGACACGACCCTGCGCGACGGCGCGCAGACCAATGGCGTCGATTTCACCCTTAACGACAAGCTGATGATCGCCAGGATGCTGGACGAGCTCGGCCTCGACTATGTCGAGGGCGGCTACCCCGGTGCCAATCCGATCGACACGGAGCTTTTTGCGCAAGACCGAAACCTGAGCGCGACTTTCACCGCCTTTGGAATGACGCGGCGGCCCGGCCGCTCGACCTCGAACGACCCGGGTCTCGCTGCTCTGCTGCAAGCCAAGGCCGACGCGATCTGTTTTGTCGCCAAATCCTGGGACTACCACGTGCGTGTCGCACTGGAGACGACACTGGAGGAGAACCTGGCGGCAATTCGGGACAGCGTGCGCGCCGCCACGGCCGGCGGGCGGGAGGTATTGCTCGATTGCGAGCATTTCTTCGACGGCTACAAGGCCAAGCCGCAATTTGCGTTGGCTTGCGCCAAGGCCGCCTATGAAGAAGGAGCGCGCTGGGTTGTGTTGTGCGACACCAATGGCGGCGCGCTGCCGCATGAGGTGGAGACGATCGTGGGCGAGGTGGTCAAGGTCATTCCCGGAGACCATCTCGGCATTCACGCCCATAACGACACCGAGCAGGCCGT
>Ga0070712_100000682_pt1 | contig 20073 bp, 18 predicted proteins | sample LARL81metaG_FD_71396 | JGI IMG/M metagenome (GOLD analysis project Ga0070712, IMG submission 71396) | Corn, switchgrass and miscanthus rhizosphere microbial communities from Kellogg Biological Station, Michigan, USA - LAR L8-1 metaG | ecosystem: Host-associated > Plants > Roots > Rhizosphere ...
CATGCAGGCGGTGGGTATGGTCAACGATCATGTGGTCAGTTGTCATCGCTATGCTGCCCTGGCCAAGCTTGTTTGATGGCTGCAAAGAGCAGACCTGCCTCAGAATTCGGCTCGAACTCACATGCATTCCGCGCCTGGCAGCGCATGCTGTCGGGGCGCAGGCTTGATCTGCTCGATCCCTCCCCGCTCGATATCGAGATCGAGGACATCGCCCACGGGCTTGCACGCGTGGCGCGCTGGAACGGCCAGACGGAAGGTGCCCACATTTTCTCCGTCGCCCAGCATTCGCTCCTCGCGGAATTGATCGCGCACCAACGCGTGCGTCTCGACCGCAGTCATCGTCTCGCTGTCCTCCTTCACGACGCGCCCGAATACGTGATCGGAGACATGATCTCTCCGTTCAAGACGGTGATCGGCGACGCCTACAAATCGGTGGAAGCACGACTGCTCTCCGCCATTCATCTGCGCTTTGGGTTGCCCGCCGCGCTCCCGGCGAGCCTGGTCGATCTGATCAAGAGTTGCGATCGCGCTGCCGCCTACCTGGAAGCTACACGGCTCGCCGGCTTTTCGTTGAGCGAGGCCCGTCGATTCTTTGGCCCTCCCCCCAAATTCTCCCCGGTGATCGAGCGCGATTACCTCGCGCCATGGCCGGCCGAGGTGGCGCAAGCGCGTTACCTCGAACGCTTCCGCAAGCTCGCTGAAAAACCATAGCCGGAAAAGCGCTGTCCTCGCACGTTGCGCGTGTCTTCGAGCATCCTTAATGGGATCTGACGCTTTCCGGCCCACAAAGAATCGCCTATATAGGTTCATCACCTCACTGTTTCACGCAGCTTGCTCAACGAGAGAATGATTCACGTCTGCTCCCTAGCCCGCCTCCATGCCACCGTCCATCACACGGGGGCTCGTCACATCGTCACCCTGCTCAAGCACACGGACCGGGTCGAGCGGCCGCATCACATCCTGGAGGAGAACCACCTCGTGCTCGGAATGGATGACATCAGCTTGCCCATGGAGGGCTACGTCATCCCCTGCGAAGACCATGTGAGCAAGCTCATCCGCTTCGTGCATGCATGGGATCGCGCAAAGCCGCTGGTGGTGCATTGCTTTGCGGGCATCAGCCGCTCGACCGCGGGCGCCTATGTCGCGGCTTGTGCGCTCAGCACAGCTGGCAGCGAACTCGCGATTGCGCAGGAGCTGCGCCGTGCGTCACCTACCGCAACACCCAATGCGCGCATTGTATCGCTGGCGGACGACATGCTTGGCCGTGACGGCCGCATGATCGCCGCCATCGAGTCGATCGGACGCGGCATGATGGCCGAGGAGGGGCATCCTTTTCGGCTCGATCTGGAATAACTTCTTTTCGCCCTTGCTCCGAATGACCTACCGACGTAGCCGATGGCCCTGCATCGGAACACTCGGCGGATTTCCTTGCATGCTGCTTTCGGCAGGTACGAACCCAGCACCGCGCTCACCTGTGTTCGTGCGCGCCAGCAACAGGTGGGTCGAGCGTTATCGGTTCACCCAAATAGGGACGCGGTCCCAGCCCGGCCACGCTCATGCGGCGGGTAAAATCGCAATAGGCCACCAAACCGAACCCGTTGACTGCCCCGCGGAAGGTTTCCCCGCCGGTACGGGTGAGATTGAAGCACGGCTCAAATGATAGCCCCTTGAGCGAAGCGCAGATTGCTTCGCCCTTCACCCTCAGCGTTCCGGGTGGCAGCCACACCGATTTCACAGGTCCCGATCCATTGAACTGAATCGTGCCGATCACCGAGCCATCCGCGTAGATGCGACCGAGCCCGCGCGAGCCGTCGATGCAGTTGAAGGCGAATAGCTTGCCCGTCACGAAGCGCTTGGCTACTTCGGCATTCATGGTTTGGGCCATGGCCGGGCTGGTCGCGAGCAACACAAGCAAAGCCACCAGGCGCGCAATCATCGATCCCCCCATCCCGCTACCGCCGAACGCCCTGTGTTTACCGGCGATTAACCACGCGAATCAGGCACAAGCATGCCCGAGCTTCATCGAGAAATCCTGAACTTTTTAGCTAACCTTGACCACAATCCGCCCGCGCACGCGCCCTTCGACAATCTCCCGGGCGGCGTCCATGACCCCGCCGAGCCCGATCTCGCTGGTCATGTCCGCAAGCTTCCCCCGATCAAGATCAGTCCCCAACCGCCGCCAAGCAAGTTCCCGATCCGCTTTAGGCCGCATGACCGAGTCGATGCCGAGAAGCGATACGCCTCGCAGAATAAACGGAGCTACGGAAGTGGGCAAATCCATCCCACCCGCCAATCCACATGCGGCGACTGCTCCGCCGTAACGAGTCATGGAGAGCACATTCGCAAGCGTTGTGGACCCGACGGTGTCTATACCCCCCGACCAACGCTCTTTTCCCAATGGTTTTGCGGGTCCGGCGAGCTCCGCACGGTCGATGATCTCGTTGGCACCAAGCTCTTTGAGATAATCGGTCTCCTGGGAGCGGCCAGTTGAGGCCGTGACCTGAAAACCACGGTTGGAAAGAATTGCAATTGCAACGGAGCCGAGACCGCCGGCTGCCCCGGTGACCACCACCGAGCCGCTCGCAGGAGTGACCCCGTGGCGCTCCAGGGCGATGATGGCAAGCATGGCGGTATAACCCGCCGTGCCGATCACCATGGCCTCACGTGCACTCATGCCCGCGGGAAGGCGCACGAGCCAATCGCCCTTGACGCGCGCTTTCTCGCCATAGCCTCCGAGGTGCGTCTCGCCGCACCCCCAGCCATTGAGAATCACTTTATCCCCGGACTTCCAATCGGGGTGGCTCGATGATTCCACCGTCCCGGCGAAATCGATGCCCGGGATCATGGGGAAGCGCCGCACCACCGGTGCCCTGCCGGTAACAGCAAGTCCATCTTTGTAGTTGAGCGTGGACCACTCGACGCGGACGGTGACATCACCGTCCATGAGATTGCTTTCGTCGAAATTGGTGAGCCCAACCTTCTGGCCGGACTCGCTTTTCTCGATCACGATCGCTTTGAAAGAGGCCATGGGAGAGCCGAGGACGGAGAGAGATCGCAGAAGCCGAAGGGCAAAGGAGCAGCGGGTGAGTATTCTTCCCTACTCGCACCTCTTCGTCCACTCGCTTTTTGTTCCGGGACCGTCTCCTCAGGCCATTGCCGCCGCGCGCTGCACGGGTTTTTCGACAATCGGCAAATTTATCAGGGCAGAGAGAAGGCCAAAGACTATCGAGAGATACCACACCGAGTCATAGGATCCGGTTCGCTCAAAGACCACACCGCCAAACCACACGCCGAGAAAACCCCCGACCTGGTGGCTGAAAAAGGCGAACCCCGAGAGGGTCGCGAGCCATCGGGTGCCGAACATCACGGCGATGATGCCGTTGGTCGGCGCGATGGTGGACAACCACAGAAGGCCCATCACCGCCCCGAACAGAAGCGCGGAGGACGCAGTAATCGGGAATGCGATGAAACCCCAAATCGCGAGCGCGCGCGCGACATAGATAATCGACAGCAGATAGCGTTTGGGCATCAGGTTGCCCAACCAGCCCGACATAAGCGAGCCCACGATATTGAACAGCCCGATGGCGGCAATAGTCCAGCCGCCAACCTCAATCGGCAGCCCGCGGTCAACGAGATAGGCCGGCAGGTGCACGGTGATGAATGCGAGTTGAAAGCCGCAGGTAAAGTACCCGAGCACGAGCAGCAGATAGGAGCGCTGCGCGAAGGCCTCGGAGAGCGCCTGCGGCAGGGACTGCGGCGAGCCTTGAGATATGCGGGTGCCGACATTTCGCGTGGCGAGCGCGAGCGAGGCCGGCACTACCAGCAGCATGACCAACCCGAAGATCTCCAGCGTCTCCTGCCAGCCCACGCTATCGATGAGCGACACGGTAAGCGGCGCGTAGAGGAATTGCCCGAATGAGCCCGCGGCCGTGCCGGCACCGAAGGCGGGCAATCGCCAATGTTCGGGCAAGAGCTTGCCGAAAGCCGCAAGCACGATGCCGAACGAGCATCCTGCAAGACCAAATCCGATGAGACATCCGGCCGAGAGATCGAGGATCAGCGGCGTCGTTGCAAACGCCATGATCGCCAGACCGAGGGCATATAGGATGCCCCCGGCACACAATACCCGCACCACACCGAAGCGATCCGCCAGGATGCCCGCCGTGGGCTGGCCGAGCCCCCAAAGGATGTTCTGTGCCGCAAGGGCCAGCCCGAACACATCGCGGCCCCACCCGTTCGCCTGCGACTGCGGTGTGAGAAAGAACCCAAGGCTCGAGCGCGGGCCAAAGCTGATTACCGAGATGAGGCAACCGCAGAGCACAATGAGGGCAGGCCTTCGCCAGTCTCCCACCAAAGAACGCGACGGGGCAACCGGCACAACCGTCATGAAGGGGGATCTCCGTAAATCCAGAAGAGAATCGAAGATCGCGTGTTCTAGCGACCAGCTCAACTTCTCCCAACAAAATACTGCGTCTCGGCTCGGGCGGTTGCGCATGGCAGCCCCGCAGCTTGCGGACCTTGCGGGACGAGCAGGATAAGGGTCCCCGCGGTGCGGCTCTCAGAGGCTGGAGATCAGAGCTGCTACAGGCTTTTCGCCACGGACTGCGTCGTCTCCGGGTCGCTCCACTCCGGCGCATCCGCGCCGTCACCCCATGCGCGTGGGCGATAGAAGATGTGCACGCCTAGCCTGTGCATCTTTTTCATCTCCCGCACCCAGCCCGGATGAACGTAGTTGGCATGGTAGTGCGTAGCCTTGCCCACTTCCGGCAGCCACAGCCTGCCGTCGAGCATTTCGGCCGCAATCTTCTTGGCGCGCTCCCACATGTCGGGCTCGCGAATCACATCCCGGATGCCGTCGCAGGCAAAAGTAAACTGGCATGCGAGATGCCGGTGCGCGTTCTGATAAACGACGCCACAAACTGTGTCCGGGTACTTGCCCGAGAATGCGCGGTTGAGAATCACCTGAGCGACCGCAACCTGCCCGAGCACAGGCTCGCCGCGTGCCTCGAAATAAACCGCTTCGGCGAGGCATTTCTCCGCTTTCGCACGACCCTTCTCATCGAGTTTGAGCTGCTCGGTCGGCGACATTGGCCGCTTGTCTGCGCCGGTCACCTCGCCTTTAGGCGCCACGGTCTCCCCACCCTGACCCGACTCGTCCTTTCCGCCCCGATCGAAGATCGGGGGAAGGTCCGCCCTGTCGATGGGCACATCGAAAATACCCCCCTCTTCACCGGCTCCCGTGCCATCCGGCGGCAACGATGCGAGCTTGAAGGTAGATTCCCCGGTTGTTGTTGTTGACCTGTTCAACGGATCGGCTGCGGCCGCAGTGTCTGCCGCCCCGGCGCGGCTGAAGTCCACGAAGTGTGGTTCCTCTCCCGGCGCCCACGGCTCGAGCGCAGCAAGCTTTACGCCCATCGGATGGCTACCGAAATAGAGCCGCTCCGGCGGAAGCTTCAGATCGGGATCAGGTGCCGTACTGTCCTTCGGCCAAGCCGCCTCGTCGCCGCTCTTCGCATTCCTGGTGCCCGCCCCAGAAGTGGGAGCAAGGACGGGATAGGCTACATCCGCGCTTTGCGGCGAGACACTCGCGACGCGATACTCGGCGCCTCTCGAAGATCCACGAATTTCTCCTCCCGGTTCGGAGGAGTCCGATTGATCACTGCCGCCCCACTGCGCGCCAGACGCGGGTGGCTTGTCACTAATGCCTGCCAGTTCCTGCCGCTCCACTGGAGCCGACGAGCCGGTGCCCTGCTGCGATTGCGCCGTCTGTAACGACGTTCCTTGCGAGCCCTGGGCCTGCACTAACGGTTTCGGCTGATCACCGCGCTTAGCGGATGCCAGGAGGTCGCCCTTGCCAGAAACGGCATAATTGCCCTTGCGGCTGCGATCGACGAATGATCGGCCAGAGCCATACATTTCATTTTCTCTGGCGATGCGCTCCTGAATCGACCCGCTCGGATCGCTGCTACGCGGATCGAGACCAACGAGCGTATAGCCCAGGGAGACGGGAATCGACGCTCCCACTGCGTCCGCGAGGACTAGTCTCTCCTCAAATACCGGGCCAAGAGGCGCCAAGTTTCCCCTTTGCGAACGCTCCGCGGGCACGGGCTGACGCACCATCAGCGCAGCCAGATCCTGACGGCCGAGACCGCTCGGCAACATCAGCACTATAAGGACCCCCAAGCCGAAAGGGGCCTTAAAGCCCCCCTTCGGCCCTCCCCGTGACCCAAGCATCGTCAGCTGACCCCCAGCCCCGAACGCAAATCGCATCCTCGTGTCGCGTCAAGGCACCGTCATGGCGCAATTGCGACCATTTTTTTATTGCGGCCTTAGGCTTGCTTTCACGTTAACCACGTGTTGAGCGCCCTATTATCGCCACAGGAATCGAAATGCCGCGCGCTACGCCTGCTTAAGAAGGCGATGGGTCGTTGACTCAAAGTGGTGGCTTGATCAGACGACGGAGGTCGGATGTCGGCGGACAGGTCTCGGATCTGAACATCTGATATCTGTCATCCGTCCTCCATCGTCTGTCCTCCGATCGCGGCTTGCGCGGCGGCGAGCCGTGCGATGGGCACGCGGAATGGCGAGCACGACACATAGTCGAGCCCTATCTCATGGCAGAAAGCGACCGATGGAGGATCGCCGCCATGTTCCCCGCAAATGCCGACCTTGAGTTTGGGGCGCCCCGCGCGGCCGCGTTCCACCCCGATGCGCATGAGCTCGCCCACGCCCACACGGTCGATCGACACGAACGGATCCGCAGAAAGAATCCCGTGCGCCATATAGGTGCCGAGAAAGCTCGCGGCGTCGTCGCGGCTGATACCGTACGTCGTCTGAGTCAGATCATTCGTGCCGAAGGAAAAGAACTCTGCGCTCTGGGCGATCTCGCCGGCACGCAGTGACGCGCGCGGCAGCTCGATCATGGTGCCCACCTGATAGTGGACTGCGGTTTTGGTCTCCCGCTCCACAGCCTGCGCCATGGCATCGATGCGTGCTTTGACGAGATCAAGCTCGGCTTTGCTTGCAATGAGCGGAACCATCACCTCCGGGACGACCGGCCTGCCCGTGCGTTTTCCGGCTGCAACCGCCGCTTCGAAAATTGCCCGCGCCTGCATCTCGGCGATCTCCGGATAAGCGATGGCCAAGCGACACCCGCGAAAGCCGAGCATCGGATTGGATTCGCGCAGCTCTCGTGCGCGATCCGCAAGCTTCTTGGGATCCGCGTTCATTCCGGCGGCGACCTCGGAGATCTCCTGCTCACTGTGGGGAAGGAATTCGTGCAGAGGCGGGTCGAGGAGCCGGATCGTCACCGGAAGACCCTGCATGATCTCGAACAGCTCGGTGAAGTCGGCGCGCTGCATGGGCAGAAGCTTGGCAAGGGCGGCGCGACGTGACTGCTCGTCGTCCGCAAGAATCATTTCGCGCACGGCCCGGATACGACCTTCATCGAAGAACATGTGCTCGGTACGGCAAAGTCCGATGCCTTCGGCACCGAACTTCAGAGAAATCCTCGCGTCATTCGGGGTATCCGCGTTGGCGCGCACACCGAGCTTGCGCAACTCGTCGGCCCACCCCATCAGGATCGCAAACTCCCCCGACAGCTCCGGCTCGGTCATGCGGACGCGACCGGCCAGGACTTGGCCGGTCGAGCCATCTACGGTGATCACATCGCCCTGCCGCAGCGTGCGCCCGGCAACGCTCACCGTTCCGGCGGCATAGTCGACCCGCAGCGAACCCGCACCGGAAACACAAGGCTTGCCCATCCCTCTCGCAACCACAGCCGCGTGGGACGTCATGCCGCCCCGGGTCGTGAGAATCCCTTCCGCCGCATGCATGCCGTGGATGTCCTCCGGCGAGGTCTCCACCCGCACGAGGATCACCTTGGTGCCCTTGGCCTTGAGCGTCTCGGCCTCATCGGCCGACAAAACGATTTCGCCTGAGGCGGCACCGGGAGAGGCTGGAAGCCCGGTGGCGATCACCTCGCGCTCGACACTGGGGTCGATTGTGGGGTGCAGGAGCTGATCCAGCGACAGCGGCTCGATCCGGGTGACCGCCTCCTTGCGCGTAATCAGGCCCTCATTGGCAAGATCGACCGCAATTTTCAACGCGGCCTTGGCCGTGCGCTTGCCCGCGCGCGTCTGCAGCATCCAGAGCTTGCCCTGCTCAACCGTGAACTCGAGGTCCTGCATGTCGCGATAGTGCCGCTCGAGGCGAGCATAGATCCGGGTGAGGTCCTTGAATGTCTCCGGCAGTGCCGCTTCCATCGATGGCCTGTTCGAACCAGCCTCCTGGCGCGCAATCTCGGTAATTTCCTGCGGAGTGCGGATGCCTGCGACCACGTCCTCGCCCTGCGCATTGATCAGGTACTCGCCGTAGAGCCGCTTCTCGCCGGTCGAAGGGTTGCGCGTGAAGGCGACCCCCGTGGCGGAGGTCTCGCCCATATTGCCGAATACCATGGCCTGGACGTTCACCGCGGTACCCCAGCCTTCAGGGATGTTGTGCAAACGGCGATACGTGATCGCGCGCTGGTTCATCCAGGACCCGAACACAGCTCCGATTGCTCCCCAAAGCTGGGCGTGCGGATCCTGGGGGAACGGTTCCCCACGTTCCTCTTCCAGCCGCTCCTTGTAGCGTCGCACGAGCGCGATCCAATCCTCGGCCGTAAGCTCCGTATCCAGCGTGTAGCCCTGGCGATCCTTGTGCTCGTCGAGGATCTCCTCGAAATGATGGTGACCGACACCCAGGACCACGTCGGAATACATCGTAATGAACCGCCGATAGGAGTCGTAGGCAAAGCGGTTGTCCTCTGATTTCCTCGCCAGCGCTTCTACGGTTTGATCGTTGAGGCCGAGATTGAGCACCGTGTCCATCATGCCGGGCATGGATGCACGGGCCCCGGAGCGTACGGATACGAGCAGCGGGTTCTCCGTGTCGCCGAATTCCTTACCGACGAGGCGACCCACCTGATCGAGCGCGGCAGTGACCTGCTCCTTCAGGTTCGAAGGATAGGTTTTTCCATTCTCATAGTAATAGGTGCAGACAGCCGTCGTAATGGTGAAACCCGGCGGCACCGGGAGCCCGAGATTGGCCATCTCGGCGAGGCCAGCGCCCTTGCCGCCGAGAAGGTCGCGCATCTCCGCACGCCCTTCAGCCGATCGATTCCCGAAACTGTACACCCATTTGGCGTCGCCTTCGCGCTTTGGGCGCGCGCTAGCCGGTAAGGAGCCGGGCTTCGCGGTTTTTCCCGTCTTGCCGACTTTGTCGGGCTTCTCCGGCACAGACCGGACGGTCTTCTTTGGCGGCGGCGTACGGCGCAGGCTGGGTTTCGTCATGTATTGTTCAGCGGATGAAGTGGTGAATGGCGTTCAGGCCCATAATGCCGACCAGGATCAGATAAATCGCAACGATGTAGTTCAACAGGCGGGGCATGATCAGAATCAAAATTCCGGCGATCAAGGCAATCAACGGACTGACATGGGCAGCGGTGATGGTCATGGGAATCTCCCTATGGGCAAGCAGGACAATAATGACGACGCACGCGTCCAGTTCCAAGTGGCTCAATCACTGATCGCGACCCTCATCGGCCTCGATGTAATCGGCCGCAAATTCCAGCTTTTTGATCCGCGCAACTCCTATTTCAGCCTTCGATGCGTGAAAAATCTGCAACAATGCGAGTGGCCTCTCGAATCTCGTTTAGCAGCTTCAATCTGTTTCCCCGCAGTTCCTGTTTATCGGTCCCCTCGGTCACGTTCACCGTCACTTTCTCGAAGAAAGCATCTACAAGAGGCCGAAGCTTCGCCATGCTGTGCATCGCTGCCTCGAAGTCCTCCTGCGCGGTGGCGGTCGCTACCTCGACCTTCGTTATCGCAATCGCCTGCGACAACGCCTGTTCTTCGGGCTGGCGGTAGAGAGAAGAATCGGGCGCGCCCACGTATTCGCGCCCATCTCTCTTCTCTTCAATCCGGATGATGTTGGTCGCGCGCCGATACCCGGCGAGGAGATTGCGGCCATCTTCGGTGTCCAGAAATTTCCCCAGCGCCTCAATGCGCCGGACCATAAGAAGAATGTCATCCTGCCCGGCAAGCGCAAAAACGGCGTCTACCAGATCATGCCGCGCACCCTGCTCGCGCAGCTGAATCTTCAGACGATCCGCAAAGAAAGCGAGAAGATCAGGAATAATCGCCTCTGACCGGCTGTTGCGAGCAGCGCCTGACCGGGCATGCAAGCTCCAAGCTTCACGGATCGGTTGAGAGAGGGGAAAGCGCAGCCCGTTCCCCAGCACCAACCTGATTGTGCCCAAGGCCGCCCGCCTTAAAGCGTACGGGTCCTTCGAACCTGTCGGCTTCTCGCCGATTGCCCAGAAGCCGACCAGGAGGTCGAGCTTATCGGCGAGCGCAACGGCAACCGAGACCGGATCTGCCGGCACGAGATCATCGGGGCCCTTTGGCTTGTAGTGATCTTCACAGGCGTGCGCGACCGCTTCATCTTCGCCTTGCGCTTGCGCGTAATACTTACCCATGAGCCCTTGCAGCTCGGGAAACTCGCCGACGACTTCGGTGAGCAGGTCTGCCTTGCAGAGGAGCGCCGCACGTTCGGACTTCTGCACGTCGGCATCGATTGCCCGCGCAATATGCCCCGCCAGCGCCTCCAGACGGGCAATGCGGTCAGCCTGCGTCCCGAGCTTCTCATGAAAGACGATCTGCTGAAACTTCGGCAGTCGATCCTCCAGCCTGATCGCAAGATCGGTCTCATAAAAAAATTTTGTATCCGAGAGCCGCGCCCGGATCACACGCTCGTTGCCCGCAACTATTGCCCTGCCGCCGTCCCGCGCCTCGATGTTGGCGACCAGAATGAACTTGCTGACCAGCTGCGCGCTGCGCGGATCGCGCAGCACGAAGCATTTCTGGTTATTGCGAATGGTGGTGCGAATGACCTCGGGAGGGATCGAGAGGAACGCTTCGTCGAAGGTGCCCATCAGGGCGACCGGCCATTCGACCAGGCCGGCGACCTCATCGAGGAGCTCGGTGTCTTCCACCAGGTCATAGCCTTGGGCGAAGGCAAGGTTTCTGGCGTCGGCAAGGATGATGTGCTTGCGCCGCTCGCGGTCGATGATGACCTTCGCCTTCTCCAGCTTCGCCGCATAATCATCGAGCCGGCGAACCGTGAACGGCTGCGGAGCCAGGAAACGGTGGCCGCAGGTCTCGTTGCCGGCCGCAATGCCATCGACCTGAAAGCGAACAGTATCGGGCTCCTCGGTCTCCGGTCCGAACATCGCAACAATCGCATGCAGCGGCCGCACCCAACGCAGAGAGCGGGCATCGGAAGCATTCGCCTCAAGCGACGGGTTATCAGAGGCACCCTTACCCGACTGCTCGCCCCATCGCATGGACTTGGGCCACGGGAAGCCCCGAATGACCTCGGGCAGGATTTCGGCGATCACGTCAATTGAGGCGCGCCCCGGCCTTTGGATAACGGCCACATAGAAGTCGCCCTTCTTATCCGGCTGGACCCGGGCCTCTGCGATCGAGCCAAGACCGGCAGCGCGCAGAAAGCCCGCAATGGCAGCGTCGGGTGCGCCGACGCGCGGACCCTTCTTCTCCTCCTTCACATCGGGCTGCTTGGCCGGGATCCCCTGGACCGCAAGCGCCAGCCGCCGCGGTGTCACAAAGGCTTTTGCACCTTCGTATATCAGACCGGCCTGCACCAACCCGTCGGTCACGAGCTTGCGCAGGTCCTCCGCAGCGCGCGCCTGCATGCGCGCCGGGATCTCCTCGGAAAACAACTCAAGCAGAAGGTCGGGCATTCCCGGCGGGCCGCTCCATGCCTGTTTCCCCCGGGGCTAGGAGAGGTCAGGACCGGGAGCCGTCGTTAGTTTTTTGTGGCTGCCATCGCACAGGGGACGGTTCCCCGTGCGCTTGCATGCGCAGAACCACGCTTGCTCCGCCGTTCCCGCTTTCCACTCCACCGGCGTGAATTGCGTTCCTTTATGCGAGCCGTCACAGAAGGGCTGCTTTTTCGAGCGCCCGCACGCACACCACCAGTAGCTCTTGCCAGCCTCAACATCGACCGCAAGCGGCTGACGTCCGCCGATTTCGGGCACCGCGTTCATGCTGATCCTCCTCCGGCCGGTGTCGCAAGCCACGCCTCACCGCAGGCTTTGGCGAGCTCGCGCACCCGCATAATGTAGCTCTGACGCTCGGTCACCGAAATCACGCCACGCGCATCGAGCAGATTGAACACATGGCTTGCCTTGATGCACTGGTCGTAAGCGGGCAGCGCCATGAGATGGCGCCTGCTCTTGCCCGCGGTCACCCAGCCGACATCGATGTATTGGCGGCAGGCCTCTTCCGCCATCCTGAATTGCTCAAACAGCATGCCGGTATCGGCAAATTCGAAGTTATGACGCGAGTATTCCTGCTCCGCCTGCAGAAACACATCTCCGTAGGTCACTTTTTGCTCGCCGTCGCGGCCGTTGAAATTCAGGTCGAAGACGCGATCAACCCCCTGCACATACATCGCAAGCCGTTCGAGCCCATAGGTCAGCTCGCCCGATACCGGCGCGCATTCAAAACCGGCAACTTGCTGGAAATAGGTGAATTGCGAAACCTCCATGCCGTCGCACCAGCATTCCCAGCCCAATCCCCAGGCGCCAAGCGTCGGAGATTCCCAGTCGTCCTCGACGAAGCGGATGTCGTGAAGCCCGGGATCAATGCCGATGGCATACAGCGATTTGAGATAGAGCTCCTGGATGTCGTCGGGTGAAGGCTTCAAGATGACCTGGAATTGATAATAGTACTGCAGACGGTTGGGGTTCTCGCCATAGCGCCCGTCCTTGGGCCGGCGCGAGGGCTGCACAAAAGCCGCGTTCCACGCCTTCGGCCCCAACGCGCGCAATGTGGTCGCAGGGTGAAACGTGCCGGCACCCACCTCCATGTCATACGGCTGCAGGATCACGCAGCCATGATCCGCCCAGTATCGCTGCAGCTCCAGGATCAATCCCTGGAACGAACGCTCGGGACGCGTGTGGGCGGGAAGCTCGCGGCTCATATGCTCGCCAACCATCGGGGACGCGGCGCATCGCGGCGTAGACCTAATGACCGCGCACCGAGCGGTCAAGAATCCGGCCCTGGCCCGCGCAAGTGCTGCGATGACGATCACGGGGTGCATTGCTATCCTTGGCGGCATGCTCCTCCTCATCCGCTTGCTGGCGTGCACCGCAGCCGTGCTGGCTCTCGCCATACCGCAACTCGCGTTTACGCAGGATCATAGCCGCCCGATCAAGCTGGTGGTGGGGTTTACTCCCGGGGGCACGACGGATTTCGTGGCGCGCCTTCTGGCGGAGCGCCAATCGACCGCGCTCGCTCAGAGCGTGGTGGTGGAAAACAGGCCTGGCGCAAACGGCGCCCTTGCGGCCGAATACGTTGCGCGCTCGGAGCCCGACGGCACGACCCTGCTGTTCACGACCGTAGGTGCGGTTGCGATCAATCCGGCGCTGCGCGGTAACCTGCCGTACAATCCGAGCAAGGATTTTGCAGCGGTCGGGCTCGCAGTGCGCAACTCGACGATGCTGGTCGTGAGCGCGTCGATGCCCGTCAACTCGGCGCGCGAGCTCGCAGACATGGCAAAGCATAAGCCTGGCGCTATCAGCATTGGTGTTACCGGGATCGGCGCCATCTCCCATCTCGCGCTCGTCCTCTACGAGGGGGCAGCCGGCGTGAGATTTCAGGCCGTGCCATATCGCGGCGCATCGCAAGGAGTGATTGACCTACTCGGCGGGCGACTCGACGGCTTCTTTGCCGACGTGCCGACCATCATCGCTCAGGTCAAAGCCGGGAAGCTCAAACCCTTGGCAGCGGCGTCGCAGGGCCGGTCCGAGAGCTTCCCCGACGTGCCTACATTGATCGAGCAAGGATTTGCGGACGCCGTCGCCAATCAGTGGGCAGGCGTCCTCGCTCCGGCACTCACGCCGCCCTCCGAGATTACGAAGCTCAATGGGACGCTCAATGCCGCACTCGCGGATCCAGAGATCCGCAGCAAGCTTCAACATGCCGGGGTCACGCCGTCGCCAAGCAGCTCGGCGGAATTCGCGACCTATCTCCAGAATGAAATCACGCGCTGGGGCAACGTGATCCGGGAGAAGGGGATCAAAGGCGAGTAGGTAAGCCGAAGTCCGCCAGCAACGAGAGCTTTGGAGACCTCAACTTCCGCCATTCACGAGCGCACGCGGGAGGGTAGCCGATCACATGACCCGCCATTCATTGGTGCGTGGATCGCGTCGCAAGGTCGGAAAGGCCCGCCGGTCGATGGCATCCGTTGTCGACCTTGCTCTGAGCCGCTCAAGCTCGTCATTGATGCGGCGTACCTCTCTGGCAGCCCAGTGAATCACCACGCCCGCGCCAAGCACGCCGAATGCGATCTTGACCAAGGGCGACACGAGAAATGCCGGCATGGTGTCTCTCCTATCGAATGCCGAATCCGATCACAATCCGTAACGCGACCATATCGCACGTTCTTCCAGCGCCGATATCATCTCCTGTGCAAATCCATTCTGCTGGGATAGCTGCTGGAGAAGCGCCACGCCGGCCTGCGGCCGTCCGAGCCAACTGCGCGGGGGCGATATAAGCGGCGTCGCGACGTCCTCTCCGAATCGCTCTCGCATGACCGAGCGCAGGTCCCCTATGCCATCCGCCAGGCCGAGCGCGACTGCCGTGCTCCCCGTCCAATACTCCCCGGAGAATAAAGTTTCCTCCGGACCCTTGAGCCGCGCCCCCCGGCTCTGCTTGACCAGCTCGATGAAACCCTCGTGGATTTCACGCTGCACCGCCTTGAGCCGGTCAACGTCCTCGGGGTCCTCCGGCAGGAACGGGTCGAGCATCGCCTTGTGCTCCCCGGAGGTATAGAGCCTGCGCTCGATCCCGAGCTTGTCCAGGAGTTTCGCAAACCCGAATGAGCCGCCGACCACCCCGATGGAGCCGACGATCGATGAAGAGTCACAAATGATCTCGTCGGCGGCACAGGCGATCATGTAGCCGCCGGAGGCCGCCACGTCCTCGGCAAACGCAATCACGCGAACCTTTTTTTCCGCCGCAAGCTGGCGAATGCGGCGATAGATCAGATGCGACTGCACCGGAGATCCCCCGGGGGAGTTGATCAGGAGCGCGATTGCGCGCGCCTTGCGCATCCCGAAGGCGCGCTCGAGGGGGCGCGCGACATTGGCGAGCGTGAGGCCTGGCTTGAGGGGCGAAGACAGGCCGATCACACCGGACAATCGCACCACGGGAACGAGCGGCACATCGCCCAGGAGCCGCTTGGGCAATATCGGGCGCAACGCCTCCCGGGCGCTCAGAAAAAGCTGACGCGAATGCTCGAAAATCCTTTGATCAGCCATGCTGTCGCACTTCTTCCGGGTGGCCCGAAGCCTTCGGGCCACCTCAGGTCTTAGGCCGCAACCGGCCCGGTCTCAAGTTACCGTTCGTCAACCTATGCCGGCTCGCGCCCAGGCCCGCAAGGCAGCAGGCTCATGTGGGTCGAAGGAAGCACCCTACGGGGCAAAGCTCGACCGCAGCTGCGCAGCCCAACGCCGATCGATACAACTCACGACCCATATGGAGCGATACCGACCCAAGACCGAGCCGTCTGCGCGGTATCGACTAAACTGCACGTCGAGGTGGACCTTCTCCGCGCTCGCACTGATGGGATGACGGAAATCCCAGGCACTGTGGTGCCATTCGCCTCCCGCCCGAGCATGAAAGTCCTGCAGGTAGGTTTCCGAGCCCTCCCATATCGTCATACGGCTCCCGGCCAAACGATAATGTGGAAAATGGAGCGTATGCGCCAGAGCGGATGCATCACCTGCATTGAGCGCCGCGAGATGCCGATCGAGCACCCCTATCGCGGCGGCAATCGAATTTAGATGATCGAAAGTCGCTGTCTCCATTTGCTCCTCGCTAACGGGAGTGAGCGCGACCTGGGCTACAGCTAATCCACCTGCAGCCGGTTCGCCTTGATCGGTCCTTCCCACCTTGCGATTTCATTGACGACGAACTTGGCGAGGTATTCCGGCGACCTTCGCTCGGGCGCAACAGCTGTAACGCCGATCTCATGCAAGCGGCCTTTAATCGCGGGAGCGTCCAGCGCCTGACTTGTTGCGTCGTTCAACTTTTTCACGACCTCCGGAGGTGCGCCCTTCGGAAGAAAAAACGCATTCCAGGTCACGACGTCGAAATCGGGCAATCCTTGCTCGTGCGCGGTAGGCAAATCGGGCATCAGCGGGGAGCGATCTCGAGACAGCATCGCGATGGCCTTTACCTTTTTGCCCAATATCAGGGGCAGCGAACCACCTATGTTGGAGCACATGTAGTCTATCTGTCCGCCAATCAGGTCGTTCGCGGCCGGCCCGCCGCCTCGATAAGGAACGTGCGTGACATTGACGCCGATGGCGGCGTTGAGCAGCGCACAGCCAAGGTGCGTCGTCGTGCCCGCCCCCGCCGAACCGAATTGCAGGCTCGCGCCATTTGCCTTCACGTAATCCATGAACTGGGCAAGATTGTCGGCGGGAAAGTTCGTGCGTGTATCGAGCACCATGGGCTGTTCGGCGAACAGGGCGAGCGGGGTAAAATCAGCGACTGCATTGTATCGCGGCTTTTTATAGATGGTCTGGTTGTAGGCATGGGTGCCGATGCTGCCTAGCAGAAATGTATAGCCGTCGGGCGCGGCATTCACGACCCGGTTCACGCCAATGATGCCCGCACCACCGGTGGTGTTCTCAATGATGATCTGTTGGCCCAGAATCTCGCTCATGCGCGCTGCAAGGATCCGGCCCATGACATCGAATGCGCCTCCCGCGGCAAACGGGACCACCATCGTGACTGGCCGTGAGGGATAGGTTTGTGCCAGCGCCACTGCCGGGCTCGTTGCCGTCAGCGCGGCAATCGCTTTGATGAAATCGCGCCGTCGCATTGCCTGCTCCCTCGCCTCGGACCCGGTTGGACATGAACCGGAAAACTGGGACATTGCAGCACGGCTTTCTGGACAATGGAACGGGGCGGAACGACTATGGTGCTGGTGGCGCACCAAATGTCGGTCGTAGGTGAACGCCGAACTTGCGACCGGCCACTTGAGGAGCTGGGCAATGGCGGGGCGCGAAATGAAGCGACAGCTGCATCTGAACTTGTTCATCCATGGTCGGGGACATCATGAGGCCTCATGGCGTCACCCCGCCTCTTCGCCGCTCGCCCTGACCGACATCCGCTACTACCAGGATCTTGCGCGCCGGGCGGAAGTCGGCCTGTTCGACTCCATCTTTCTCGCCGATCAGCTCGCGCTCGGCGAGGATGTGGACCAGGCAGCGCGCACCTGGCTCGAGCCCGTCACCGTGCTCGCCGCGGTCGCGGTTTCGACCAGCCGAATCGGGATGATCGCAACGGCGTCGACCACCTATAGCGAGCCCTTCAATCTCGCGCGCCAGTTCGCGTCACTCGATCACATCAGCAATGGACGGGTGGGCTGGAACATCGTCACATCCTGGCTCGCCTCGGCCGCGGGCAATTTCGGCGACAAGGGGCAGGTGAGCCATGCCGATCGCTACACCCGCGGCGAAGAGTTCATGGCCGTCGTCAAGGCGCTGTGGGATAGCTGGGCCGAGGACGCCGTTATCGATGACCGGTGCGGCGGGCGCTACGCGAGGGCAGATCGCATCCGCCGCATCAATCATAAGGGCGAGCACTACCAAGTCGCCGGGCCGCTCAATATGCCGCGGTGCCCACAGGGAAGGCCCGTGCTGGTTCAGGCGGGATCGTCCGATACCGGCCGACGCTTCGCCGCGCGCCACGCCGAGGCTGTCTTCACCGCCCATATGGAGAAGAGCACGGCGCAGGGATTCTATGCGGACCTGAAAGAGCTGGTGGCGGCCGAGGGGCGGGTCCCTGCCCAGGTGCTCATTCTGCCTGGGCTCAGCCCGATGATCGGGGCCACCGAAACCGAGGCCCAGCGGCTCTCGCGCGAGGTCAACGAGCTCTCCGACCCTGAGGTGGGGCGCAAGCGGCTCTCCGGCCGGTTCGGCGGGCATGATTTCTCTGACTTGCCGCTGGATCGTGCGCTGAGCGAAGACGACTTCCCAAAGCCGGCCATAGTGGAAGCGGCGCGCAGCCGAACCGAGGTGATCCTGAACTACGTGCGGCGCGACCGGCCCACGTTGCGAGAGCTGCTCGCGACCCTGGCCGGCGCCCGCGGCCATTTCACCTTCGCCGGCACGCCGGAGCAGGTTGCCGATCTGATCGAGGATTGGTTCACCGATGGTGCGGCAGATGGATTCAACATCATGCCGCCGCTCCTCCCCTCGATGCTGGACGTGTTCAACGCGCAGGTGATCCCCTTGCTGCAGCAGCGGGGGCTTTTCCGCACGGCATACGAGGGCAAGACGTTACGGGAGCATTACGGTTTGGCTTGGCCGCGGAGCGCCTTCAAGGGCGCCGCCCTGGAAACGGTGTAGGGATTGAGCGCGCAGCGGGTCCCCGGCTCTACTGCATGTACCAGCCGTGGCTCACCACCAGCGACTGCCCGGTCATCACGTTGTTGGTCGCGGCAGCAAAGAACAGTACGGCATCGGCAACATCATCCGTCGTCGTGAATTCGCCGTCCACGGTGTCCTTGAGCATCACGTTGCGCACGACTTCGGCCTCCGAGATGCCCAGCTCGGCCGCCTGCTCGGGGATCTGCTTTTCGACCAGGGGAGTTCTGACAAAACCGGGACAAACCACGTTCGCCGTCACATTGTGCTCAGCGCCTTCTTTCGCAAGCACGCGGCACAGACCAAGCAAGCCGTGCTTTGCGGTCACGTAAGGCGCCTTGAGCTTGGAAGCTTCGTGCGAATGCACCGACCCCATGTAGATAACGCGCCCGTAATTCCTGGCGTACATGTGCTTCAGGCAAGCCCGGGTCGTGAGAAAGGCGCCGTCGAGATGAATGGCGATCAGCCGTTTCCAGTCTGCAAAGGGAAAATCCACGAGCGGCCGTACGACCTGGATGCCGGCATTGCTGACGAGGATATCGACCTTCCCATACTTCGCGACCGTATCGGCAACTCCCTTCTCGACCTGCGCCTCATCCGTCACGTTCATGGCGACCGCGAAGGCATCCGACTTGCGCGCTCTGATTTCCCCAGCGGTTGCTTCCGCCGCCTTGAGGTCAAGATCCGCGATGACCGGGATGCCGCCCTCGGCGGCAAGCCGTAGCGCGACCTGCTTGCCGATCCCGCTCGCGGAGCCGGTGATGATTGCTACTCGTCCGTCGAAACGTGCCAAGATCGTCTCCTTTTCTGCTGTGCTGCGAGGTCCGTCACGCCTGCTTCAAGTAGTCGAACACGACCTCGCCTAGGCCGAGAGTAAGATCAGTGACGAAATGCGAGGCGGATACCACCTCGCGCACGGGAAGTCGCGCAACATCGCATTGGGCGTGCTCGAACATCTGCAGGGCCGCGGGGCCCCGCCACGCACCCTTGAGCGTCACATCCTCCAGGTAGTAGCGCACCAGCTCGCAGACACGCGGCCCGCAATCGACGTGCGGAATGATCTTGATCATGAAGTTCGGTTTGGCAAGGCTTTTGAGCAGGGGCTCGCGATCGATCTCATGGTGTTTGTAGCCCATCGTCGCCGAGACACAGAGCACCGAGCCATAATGCAACGTACACACGAGGGTCTCGTTCTCGTGCGATATCTTCGGAGTAGCGAGCTTCTTCGGGAATCCCCAGATCTCCCGGCCACCGGCGATGGGCGAATTGTCATCGAGATACATCGCATGCACATACCCACCCTCCTGGCTCACGCCATCGGACCCGCGGAACCGCACCGGAATGACCTGGCCTGTTTCCGTGTAATCGCCGAATCCGGTGGAGTCGGGCATGCGGATGAACTCGTAATTGACGGTGTCCGCTGCGAGCTCCAGCGGCTCCGGCACGACCGCGCGCAGCGCATCCGGATTGGTACGATAGGTGATCACGACGAACTCCCGGTCGTAAAACTTGTACGGGCCTCGGGGGTAAGCCGGATTCGTGAGCGGCATTGCAAAGGCGTTCGC
>Ga0070712_100000685_pt1 | contig 20010 bp, 13 predicted proteins | sample LARL81metaG_FD_71396 | JGI IMG/M metagenome (GOLD analysis project Ga0070712, IMG submission 71396) | Corn, switchgrass and miscanthus rhizosphere microbial communities from Kellogg Biological Station, Michigan, USA - LAR L8-1 metaG | ecosystem: Host-associated > Plants > Roots > Rhizosphere ...
AAAGTAAAACCCACCCGCTTTCGCCGGGTGGGTGGGAAGAATTCCGTTTGAGTCCCTACCCACACGCCGGCATCGGGCAACAACAACACATGCACCCGGCGGCGAATGAGCGAACCATATACTAATTAAGGATAGGGTGCGCGGAATGCCCCTGTCAAACGCGGAAGAGCCTGCCGGAATGGGGAGTTGCGGCCCGTTTTTCTGCATCGTGAACGAGCCTTTACTCATCCTTCATCGTCTATATCGGAGTAAGCAACTGAGCCTCAGAGGAGGATCATGGCCAGGCAATGTCGGCGTTTGTCGCTGACGCAGTGGGACGTGTTCACGTCTGTGCCGCTGGAGGGCAATTCGCTCGCTGTTTTTTCCGACGGCCGAGGGCTGAGCGACTCTGAGATGCAGGCTGTTGCCAAGGAAATGAATCTTTCGGAAACGACATTCATTTTGCCGCGAGATCCGGAAACGGAGCGCGAGCGCGGCGTCAGAGTCAGGATTTTCACGGTTCAGGAAGAACTGCCCTTCGCTGGACATCCCACACTGGGCACGGCGTACGCTCTACGCGGAGAATCGGGTTCCCCGGAAATCGCTCTCGAGTTGAACGTCGGAAAGGTTCCTGTGCGATTTGACGAGAATCCCGGACTACCGGTTTTTGGAGAAATGACGCAAGTCGACCCGGAATTCGGGGTAAAGCACGACGCCGAAGCATTGAGCCGCGCAATTGGATTGAGGGTAGAGGACTTAGATGCAACGTTGCCGATTGAAACGGTCTCGACCGGGCTGCCGTACGTCATCACTCCGCTGAAGTCGTTGAGCACCATCCAGAAACTCCGGGTAGACCTGCCGCGCGCGAGCGAGTATCTCGAGAAGACTGGCAGCAAATTTCTCTACTTCGTGACTCGCGAAACCGTTGACGCGGCGGCGCGCTTGCATGCACGTATGCTTTTTTATAACGGAGAAGACCCTGCGACGGGGTCAGCAGCCGGGACCGCCGCGGCTTGGATGGTGGCACATGGGGTTGCCCACCCGGACGAGCGGGTGCTGATTGAACAAGGCATCGAGATGCAACGACCGAGCCGCATTTTTGTGCGGGCTGCGCGACGCGATAACCGGATAGTTAACGTTCGCGTTGGAGGCAACGCAATTGAAGTTCTTCGCGGCGAAGTCTTTCTCTAACCTACGTGGCGCAACCTACGGTAAACACTGACGACGACTCGCCGCGAAAAAAACAATAGCCGAAAAGTTCCATTAGCATCGGCGCCACTTTACAGCAGCGCGGTTTCCCGTTAGCATCCATTTCGCCTCTGTACATTCTTCATATTGAGAAAAGCCTCCACCGGCTGATGTGCGGTCATAGGTGGGTTGCGGAAGGCTAATGAAACCGAAGCGCACAATTTTGTGTGTCGACGATAACGAACAGTCCCTTTCCCACCGGAAGATCATGCTAGAGACGCGCGGATATCGCGTGGCCAGTTTTGGTCGAGGTGAGGACGCCTTGGCGAGATTCCTTCAGGGCGGCGTGGACCTGGTGATTGCTGACATGGCGATGCCCGGATTGGATGGGCCGCAGCTGATTTCCAGAATCAAGGATGCATCTCCACACACTCCCGCCATTTTGATTTCGAGCAAAGTGCGGATCTACGATCACGACTCGCGAGCGGATGTTTTCCTCACCAAAGGCATGTACACGCCAGCCGACCTGTTGGAGCGGGTCCGTCTGCTGCTGGTTCGCAAACGCGGTCCCAAACGGCTGCAACAACGGCAGCCTGCGATGGCACAGCAAGTCGGCGTTGCCTGAGTTCTTCGCAGCAAAATCAATAACCACGAATGGCACGAAATGGCACGAGGGAAAGGCCTGCCCCCAATGAGCCCCTTCACTCCCATTCGTGTAAGATTCTTGCAGACATGGCTGCATTCATCGAAGCGCGCGATCTGCGCAAGACGTACCACATTGGCAAGATTGAAGTTGAGGCATTACGCGGGATCTCGTTCAGCGTGCAGAAGGGCGAATTCGTCAGCGTCGTTGGCCCTTCGGGCAGCGGGAAATCCACACTCTTTTACCTGTTGGGTGGCTTGACGCGAGCCGATGGAGGCAGCGTCGTGCTCGATGGGGATGATCTCGCCAAACTCTCGGATGCCGAACGCACTCGTATGCGCAAGCGCAAGATTGGATTCGTGTTCCAGAAATTCAACCTGTTGCCGACACTTGACGCACAATCCAACATTCTGATGGCGCAGGAGATTTCCGGGAACGGCGACCGCGATCCTGCGCACTTCAACCGCATCACCGAACTGCTCGGATTAAGCAAGCGGTTGAAACATCGGCCATCGGAATTGTCGGGTGGCGAGCAACAACGGGTGGCGCTCGCGCGAGCTCTGATCAACAAGCCCACGGTCGTGCTGGCGGACGAACCCACGGGAAATCTGGACTCCAAAAACTCCGGGGTCGTACTCGACATGTTGCGGCTTTCCAACAAAGAATTGGGGCAGACGGTGATGATGATTACGCATAACCCGGAAGCCGCGGGGTATGGGGACCGGATCATCCATATGCGGGACGGACAGATTGTAAATCCGGAAGATGACCCGCAGTGGGCGCGGCACTGAAGTCGTAGTTCGACCAGTGAGATCGAACTCGCAGTCCTGCAAGCGCGGCCGACAAAGCGTCAGCGCTACTCCCGGTGTTATGCTTATAAATTCCATCTAGCTAGGGGTTTTCTTCTTTCATGGCTGATCCCGAAACACCCAATCCACAACCGGCTGTCGCCGAGACTACGGAATCTTTCGGCGACATTCTCTCGCAATTTCAGAAGAGTCACTCCCATCGCACCGAGGGCGGGAAGCAACTGGAAGCTACCGTAATTGCGGTAACGGCGGAGTCCGTGTTCTTTGACATCGGATACAAGTCCGAGGGAATTCTTCCGGTCGCTGCTCTTCAGGGAGAAACACTGAAAGCCGGTGATAAAGCACTGGTCACGGTAAAAGGACGGGACCTGGACGGCTATTACGAGCTTTCTCGCTTCAAAGTAGAGCGGCCGATGGATTGGTCGGCACTCGAGAAAGCATTTGCAGAGAAATCAGCGGTCCTGGGCACGGTCACGGCGGTCGTTAAAGGCGGATTCAGCGTCGACGTCGGGGTGCGCGCCTTTATGCCTGCTTCGCGCAGCGGAGTGCGCGAGGCATCGGAAATGGAAGACCTGGTCGGCCAGGAAATCCGCTGCCGCATTATCAAGCTAGATGTCGCGGATGAAGATGTGGTGGTCGACCGGCGCGTGGTCTCGGAAGAAGAAGAGCGGGTCGCACGGGAGAGGGTGTACGGACAGATCAAAGAAGGGGATAGTGTCACCGGCACTGTCCGGAGCCTGATGGAGTACGGGGCCTTCGTCGACCTCGGCGGAATTGATGCCCTGCTTCACGTGGGCGATATCTCCTGGGGACGCATCGGAAAGCCTGCGGATGTGCTCTCGGTCGGTCAGCAAATCGAAGTCAGGGTCCTGAAGCAATCGCAAGAGGGCGACAAAAGACGCATTTCAGTTGGACTAAAACAGTTGCAGCCGCATCCGTGGGACGCTGTCGCCGGGAAATTTAAGGTCGGCGATCGCATCCGTGGCACGGTTTCGAAGCTGATGGACTTCGGTGCATTCGTGGAGCTCGAGCCCGGCATCGAGGGTCTGATTCACATCTCGGAGATGTCGTGGGCCAAGAGCAAAGTGCGGAAACCGAGCGATGTAGTAAAGCCGGGAGAGACGGTGGAAGCAGTCATCCTGGGAATCAACCCTGCTGAACGCCGGATCGCGCTCGGATTGAAGCAAGCGCTAGGCGATCCCTGGGTGGATGTGCCGAAACGCTATCCTCTGGGCTCTGAAGTTGAAGGTCCGGTCACCAGCCTCATGAAGTTCGGCGCGTTTGTGCAGCTCTCGGAAGGAATCGAAGGACTGATCCACGTGAGCGAAATCAGCGCCGAGAAGCGCATCGGCGTACCCGCCGAGGTCCTGCGGGTCGGGCAAGTTGTGAAGTGTCTGGTGATCGGCGTAGATCCTGAGAAGCGGCAGATGAAGCTCAGTATGAAGCAACTCGTGCCCACCGGCATGGACGAGTACCTGGCGGAACACAAGGAAGGCGACGTGGTGACTGGACGACTGGTTGACGAAGCCGGAACGCGCGCGGAGCTCGGCGAGGGGATATTCGCCCAGTGTAAACAAAACGCGGCAGGTCCGGCGAAGGCAGAGCAGCCTAAGTCTGCGAAAGCAGACCTTAGTTCACTGAGTTCCATGCTGCAGGCACGATGGAAGACTGGAGCTGGCGCACCGGTTACGGCCGAACCCGCGCGGGCCGGGCAGGTTCGTAGTTTCCGCATCAGTCGGATCGATATAGCCGCCAAGAAGATTGTCGTCGAGTTGGCATAATTAGGCTGTCCATTCCCGGCCACGAGAGTCCACAGCCGGACGGGTCACCGTTCAACAGAGTTCGGGCTCATCCTATTTCTCCTTCACTGCCAATCCAGAAAATGGCCTCGGCTTTGGATTGATATCTGCAGGCAATCCCCGGTCGTCAGAAGTCCCTCTCAGCTACAACACAGCCGAGACATCGGAGCCAAACATGCATACCGCGATTCAAGATCTGCGCTATGGGCTAAGGCAACTCGTAAAGAACCCCGGATTTACGGCGGTCGCTGTTATTACCCTGGCGCTGGGCATCGGCATCAATGCCACGATGTTCAGCTTGGTGAGTTCCGTCTTTCTGCGTCGAACACCGGGAACAGATCCAGATCGCGTGGCGGTCGTGAGCGGCATTGATCCAGGGAACGGATATCAGCCGGACACAGCTACCTTGTCCATCCCGAACTACCTTGCCTGGCGCGATGGCAACCATGTCTTTAGCGAGATGGCGGCGGCCGATGAGTTTCATAGTGTGAGCCTGACGGGGCAGCAGGAATCGGAATCACTTCGCTCGGCTGTGGTAACGACGAACTATTTTGATGTGCTGGGCGTCACGGCGCAGATCGGGCGAACCTTTGTTGCCGGAGAGGACCAGAGCGGACAGGATCATGTGGTGGTTCTCAGTTACCAACTATGGCAGCGACGTTTCGGCTCGGACCCGTCGGTCATTGGCCGAACCATTCGGCTGAATCGCGAAAACTACAACGTGATTGGCGTGACGCCAGCAAGCTTTCGCATGATGGGCTTTCTTCCCGAACTTTGGACGCCTCTGGTGATGACACCAGACGACCGAACAACCGCGGCTCACAAAGACCGCGCGCTGTATTTATTTGGGCGTATGAAGCCCGGCGTAACCATTGAACAGGCACGCTCTGAGTTCGCAACCTTGGCGCACCTCGCCGAGAAGGAGTTCCCTGAATCGGAGAAAGGATGGGGTGCGACAGCGCGCACGCTACCCGATTTCCTGGTTTACGGGTTTGGCATTCGCGGTGGTCTGGCAGTCATGATGACGACCGTTGGATTCGTATTGATGATTGCCTGCGCGAATGTTTCCGGGCTGTTGCTGGCACGCGCGGCGGCTCGACGGAAAGAGCTGGCGGTTCGCCTGTCTCTGGGTGCCGGCCGTTCGCGCATCATCCGGCAACTGCTGACGGAAGGCTTGGTCATTGCGCTGCTTGGAGGAAGCCTAGGGCTTTTGCTGGCTTATCGTGGCATTGAGATCATGCGTGCCGCGATGAGGTTCAACGAGGCGTTCGACGCGCTCGGGCTAAAGCTGGACTTGAACGTAATTCTCTTTACGGTTGGAGTTTCGGTCAGCTGCGCCCTGCTCTGTGCGCTTGCGCCCGCGCTGAAGGCATCGCGTGCGGACATCACAACTGGATTAAAGGATGAAAGCCGTTCTGCGTCTTCCGGGCGTTCCCAGGCACGTCTGCGGACAGTGCTCGTAACCGGGGAAATCGCGATGGCGCTGTTCCTGTTGGTGGGAACTGGTTTGTTGTTTGTCTCGATCTTCAGATTGGAGCATCAGAACCTGGGTTTTCAGACCGAACACTTGCTGACCGCCGGAGTGAGTCTGGACGCGGCAAAATACAAAGATGCGGATCATCAAGCTGCTTTTGTGCGTGATCTCCTGCCTCGGTTACAGCAGATTCCCAGCGCGCAGGCGGTCGCTGTGACTTCGGATTTGCCCGCCTCCGGACCAGGCACTGTAACGGTCCGCATTCAGGGCCAACCCGAGTTGCCGGTTGGCCAGGTGCTGACGGCAGCTGACTTTGTCGTGACTCCCGATTTTTTCCGGACAAGCGGCATGACGGTGCTACGCGGCCGATCATTTACCGAGCAGGACAATGTCGTCGCACCACGTGTAGTTATGGTCAACCAGAAGTTTGTCGATCGTTACCTGGCGGGGAAGGACCCGATCGGAAAGCAAATTCACCTTGAGGTCACCGGTGCATCCACCGGTTGGAGCCAGATTGTCGGCGTCGTCAACAATGTAAAGAGGTACGTTGAAACAAACGCTGAAGATCCCAACGTTTATGAAGCGTTCCCGCAGAGGCCGATCGCGGCGTTTGCCTTGATGGTACGCGCAACAGGAGAACCGAACTCATTGATCGCGTCGCTACGGAACGCGGTGGCGCAGGTCGACAGCGAGTTGCCATTGTCGCGTCTGATGAGTATGTCGGCAGTGATCGACCGGCAGTCAGGAGGGGACACATTTTTCAGCCGCGCACTGGCCGCATTTGCGTTACTCGCGCTGGTGCTGGCGGCAATCGGGATCTACGGGCTGATCGCGTATTCGGTCGGCCAGCGGACCTACGAAATCGGGATCCGCATGGCCATGGGTGCCCGGAGTCAGGACATTCTGCGAATGATTTTTCGACAGGGAGTCAGGATGGCGTTCATTGGCGGTGCGATCGGACTAGCTATGGCCATTCCCTTGCCCAAGGTGTTTGACGCGATACTCATTGACGCAAATGTGCACGAGCCCATCCTGTACGTCGTAGTGCCTCTCGTGATTCTGGCGGTGGCGATACTGGCGACGTACATCCCCGCACGATGGGCATCCCGGGTCGATCCCATAAATGCATTGCGGCAGGAATGAGTTCCGGACGTAATCAGACCGCAGACTTAGCATTGGCAGGCGGCGTCTTGGTACTGTAAAATTGAAGGGCTGAGCGGGAGTAACTCAGTGGTAGAGTGCGACCTTGCCAAGGTCGAAGTCGCGGGTTCAAATCCCGTCTCCCGCTCCAGATTTCCTTGTTTCAAATAGCTCTCCGCACCGGGACGATCCGGCCGCGGAGCTTTTGTTCGATTGAGCAGGGGCGCGGTACCCAAGTGGTAAGGGAGAGGTCTGCAAAACCTTTATGCGTCGGTTCGATTCCGACCCGCGCCTCCACTAAAATCCCCGCATAAAACCTGGCGCTGTGGCAGCCGTCACAGATCGCTAGGCATGCTTATCGTACGGCGATGGGTGTTCGTCATTGCGCGCTCCCGAGAGTGTTGTTCGTGGCTGGGGATGTAGCCTCCGCAGGCGTGTCGAATAGATAGACGTGGCGCAGGATGGGCATCCCCTTCAATGGGGCCAGTGCGTCACTCGTGACCTTGGTCCCACTCAGGTTTAAGTAAGTGAGTTGTGAGAGCGATGAGAGTTTCCCCAGGGACCGTCCTGTAACCGAGGTGCCTTCGAGATGAAGAGCACGCAAGTTCGTGAACTTGCTTAGTGTGTCCAAGCAATCGTCGCCGACCGCCGTATGCCCGAGTTCGGCCTCAACGATGAAAGGCGCGAACTGCTGGAAGCGGGCGAGTTGTGCGTCGTCGAATTTTGAAGCGACATCGATCGTTCTAAGTATCAGGCCATCGGATGGCGTGGCTGAAACTGCGACCAGCTTTGCGCCCTCCGACACTTGCATTTGATGAATCTCATTCATCAGGTTGCTGTAGTCACCTACGGGTTGAAGCGGCAGGTCCATGTTCTCCGCAGCCGTCGCAATTCCTGGAATACTGGTCGCTGACGGTGAGGCACCCGCAAGAATCCACGCGCGGAGGGCCGCTACCTCGTCCGCTGTCAAAGGTGTACGCCCTTCGGCGGGCATGAAGTGCTTATCGGTTGGGGAGAGGGTCACTCGCTGTAGCAGTAGACTCCTGTCCGGATTTCTCGCTGCGATCACGGCCCCGTCCTTGCCTCCCTTCATCAGGAACTCATAGAAGTCAAGTCGAAGCTCGGCATGCTCTTTGCTTGCTCCGTGGCACCCGACGCACTTGGCATCGAGGATCGGATGAATATGGCGCGCGTAGACGGAGCCGACATACGCAGAATCAGAAGCTGCGGGCGGGAACAATCGTTTCAGCGGACCAGGCGCATAGCGAGTCAAGTAGTCGCTTCCATGGGTCAGTGAACCGCCCTGATGCGCTGTCCATGTAAGTGTGAGCAAGCTTATCGCGAGCAACGCGGGATAGATCCGCTGGCCTTGTCCGGAGACCCATGCGGGACGCGCGGCGACGCACACCAGCAATTCAATCAACAGCAAAATACCGCCCCACATGTGGCGCGTAACGGTTGCCCCTACAATGCCACTGCCATATGCCAAGAAGATTCCGACGACACCGGTTACGGCGCCGGTGGCCAATGCCAGGGTTAGCACGAAACCTGCAGCGTCACGCAAGCCGAGTCGTGTCATCCCGGCGAGTTCGAGAACCGGCAGCAACACGAGCATGCCGATCGGCAGGTGCACAAGAGAAGGATGAAAGCGGCCGACGAACTGAAGCCAATCCATATGCTGCCGTCCATCCAGGCGAATAATGAATGGCAACACCAACAGCGTGGCAGTCAGCCCCACGGTCCAAAGCCACTGCGACGTCACAGTTCGAATGCGCAGATTTCGTATCGCTCCAAAAAACTTGTGCGCCGCCATCACGCCAGCAATCCCTGCACCACGAAGGCCGGAACAGGACTGGTCAGCTTCTGATCGAGCCCCTGAAACTTGTAGATGAATCGGTTGTGGTCAATTCCCAGACAGTGAAGAATCGTAGCGTTGAAGTCGCGTACGTGCACCGGATCCTTCACGACGTTGTAGCTGTAGTCGTCAGTTTCACCATACGTAATCCCCGGGCGGACACCGCCACCTGTCATCCATGTGGTGAAACATCGAGGATGATGATCACGTCCATAGTTGTCCTGCGTCAGGCCACCTTGGCTATACACAGTGCGCCCGAACTCTCCCGCCCAGATGACCAGCGTGTCGTCGAGTAGCCCACGTCGCTTGAGATCGGTGACCAGCGCGTATGTGCCCCGGTCTGTCTCCTGACAGAGAACGGGCAGAGTTCCAACCACATCACCATGGACGTCCCAACCGCGCTTGTAAATCTGTGTGAAACGCACTCCCCGCTCAGCCATTCGGCGCGCGAGCAGGCAGTTATAGGCATATGTGCCGGGCTGTTTCGCCTCTGGCCCATAAAGGTCCCACGTGGACGGCGGTTCCTTGCTCAGATCGACAAGTTCTGGAACCGACGATTGCATTCTGAACGCCATCTCATACTGAGCGATGCGCGCGTTAGTTTCGGGATCGCCGACTTCAGCCAAAGTCTGACGATTAATTTCTTCGACTGTGTCTAGCATTTTGCGACGAACGTCGCGATCCACACCCGAGGGGTCGGCAAGATAGAGCACAGGATCAGCACCCGAACGCAAGCCCACACCTGCGTATTCCGAGGATAGGAATCCACTCCCCCACAAACGTGACGAAACCGGCTGGTTGTTCTCCTTGGGGTTGGTCTTAGTCTGGAGAACAATAAAGGTCGGCAAGTTGTCGTTCATGCTGCCCAAGCCATACGCCAGCCACGCGCCCAGGCACGGCTTTCCAGCATTCATGTTGCCTGTATTCATGAGCATGATCGCCGGCTCATGATTGATAGCGTCCGTGTTGGTGGTTTTGATGATCGTAAGGTCGTCGACCATGCGCGCACTGTAAGGCAACAAATCGCTCACCCACGTTCCTGTCTTTCCATGCTGCCTGAAAGGCCAGTGCGAGGGAGCTACCGGGAAGTGCGCTTGGCCGGACGTCATGCCGGTTAACTGCTGGTTGCCGCGAACCGAATCCGGCATGTCCTCATTGAATTGGGCAGCCAGATTCGGCTTGTAATCGAAAAGATCCATTTGTGGCGGGCCGCCCGACATGAAGAGGTAGATCGCGCGTTTCGCTTTCGGTGCAAAGTGCGGCAGACCAAGATCGTCGCGTCCCTCCGGCGATGACACTTTGATGTCTGCTCCGCGTGCATAGGTTCGTATGCCTAACTCGCCGAAGAGTCCCGCCAGCGCAGCCCATCCCAGCACCTTTCCGGAGCGCCCGAGGAAACGCCGCCGTGTCTCTATCGCAGCCCACTCCCGTTTCGCAGCCCCGGGGATGGGAAGATCCAGAGGAGTCATGGGATTTTCGCAGTCGGTGCAAAGTGGATGTTGCTTCATATTGGTCCCCGGCTATTTGTTAATGGTCTCATCGAGGTTCAGCATTTCACTGGCAACGATAGTCCAAGCGGCTAACTCCGGCTCCGGAATGGATACATCACGCTTCTTCTCGCCAATCTCCAGAAGAGCGTGCGCGGCTTTGGGATCCCTCGCGTAATGTTCCTGCATTTGGTGCACTGAAACCTCGAGGGCAGCCGCCATCTGAGACGGCGCATCGTGGGCAACAAGAATTTCGCTCATGCGGTTAATGCGCTGCCGTGTATCGGGGCCCGCTCCCCGAATCACGAGTTGCGCCAGACCGCGAGCTGCCTCTACCCACTGCACGTCGTTCGTGGTCACGAGTGCCTGAAGGGGCGTGTCCGTGCGTTGACGGCGTGTACACGCCACATCACGCATCGGAGCATCGAAGGTGTCCATGTTTGGCGGCGACGCCATACGCTTCACGTAGGTATACATGCTGCGGCGGTAGAGCGCATTGCCGTGATCTTGAACGTAATGGAGTGTATCGCTAGTCGGATAGCTCACCTCTTCCCAGATGTTGGCCGGTTGATAGGGCTTTACACTTGGGCCACCGATTTTCTCCACAAGCAGTCCGCTCGACTGGAGAGCCACGTCGCGAAGCATCTCCGCATCCATGCGGAACCGCGGTCCATGCGACAGAAGCAAATTCCTTGGATCTTTGGCGAGCTGTTGTGGATTCGATTTCGCACTCTGCCGATACACTGCCGACATCACCATCAGCTTGTACATATGCTTGATGTTCCATCCGCTCTCCAGGAATTCGACGGCGAGCCAATCGAGTAATTCAGGATGAGTTGGCCTCTGGCCCATGATTCCGAAGTCTTCTGTGGTTTCGACGATGCCAGTGCCGAAGAGCTCATACCACATCCGGTTTACTGTCACACGCGCGGTGAGCGGATTTGCCGCACTTACGGTCCACTTGGCCAAGGCAAGACGGTTGTGTGGCTCGTCGGGCGCCAATCGCGGAAGGAAATGGGGAGTGTCCGCCTCAACCCGCTCTGTACGAGCGGTATACACGCCACGTGTCAGCACATGCGCGTAGGCGAGTGAAGGCTTCTCCCAAGAGACCTGGGTGAGATCGCCACGCTGTGAAAGCCGGTCAAGCTCCTTATTGAGGGGATCTATCTTACGTTGGATTGACTGATACGAAGGATCTACATGATTGAGGTAGAAGTCACTAACAACGTGCCACTGGTCCGCTGTCCACTGCGAGGCTGGGTACGAAGTAATTTCTGCAGCATAATCTTCGAACGGAAGCCGCTCGACTTCGTCGGCGTTTAGGGCACGTGCGTATAGCCGAATATCCTGATAGCGGGCGTCCTTGGCCGGGTGCTCCTCCGGGTTGCGCCAACCAAGTTGCATGGGAACCTGTGTTCGGATGGTTGCGCTGCCGAGATTGTCGCTGACGACGCGAGTTGCGATCGCACTCCCATTGACGAAGATCTTTATTCCCGACGCACGATGTGAACCGTCGTAGGTGAAGAAGATATGCCTCCACGCGCCATCCAAAGGCAAAGGAATGACGGAAACTACGCGGAGCCCAATTGTCGAAGTCGTATCTTTGGGCGGCTCTTTCGTTGATGGCTTTTTTGCCTTTGCTTCAGCCTTGTCTTTCTTCGCCGCTTCTTCCTCGGCTTTCTTTTGCTCAGGGGGTTTGTTGGGAGCGAGATCTTTCTTGCTCAGATCCTGCGGAGACGGATAGTTGAACGGCTCATTGGCCTCGACTTTCTTCTCGCTTTTTCCTTTTTCCTTTGATTTTTTTGTTTCCGGCTGACCTTCTTCCTTCGGCATTTGGTTCACTAATGCCACACTCAGGAATCCGTCGTCGGCTGAAAGTTCCCAACCCCGGTCGTGCTGAGTAGAGTCCATCTTCGAGACCAGAGTGCCAAAACTTCCAGGGTGAAACGGCGCGGAGCGGAACATGAACCAACCCCCGGATGAGAAGGCCTGGTTCCCCTCATAGTCCCCCATCTGTCCCAGCAGCACTCGCGTGCTCGATTGCATGCGGAAGTCCGGCCATAGCCAGGTAGTTTCGCCCCATTCGCCCCTCAGGGTAGTCGTATGGAAACTCGCGGGAGTCGCATTTGGTGCGCTATTTCTTAGTTCTTCGCCGCTGCCTTCATCGAGCCGAAGTCGCAGTACAAGCCCATTCGTCGCAACTGCGCGAGGAGGGTTTTTGCGGGAAGCAAGCCATCGAGCCACCAAATCGTGGCTGTTGCTTCGCATCTCGTTTAATTTGCCTTCAAATTCGGAACGCTGGGCGAGGACACGGTTGTACGCATCCTGGTTTTCAGCCTTGGGAATACGAACAACGGGTGCCCACACCGGCCTGTCACTATTAAATGGCTTCTCATCAATATTGTTGAAGAAGGCGCTCAGCGAATAAAAATCATGCTGCGTGGTTGGATCAAACTTGTGGTCGTGACACACCGCGCAGCCAACGGTAAGCCCCATGAATGCGGCTCCGAACGCTTCTGTGCGCTCGCGGGCGATATTCACACGCAGCTCCTCAGAGATCGTGCCGCCTTCATTACTGCTCACGCCCAACCGCACATACCCGCTGCCGATCAAAGGATCAAGATTCTTCATCGGCAACAGGTCGCCGGCGATCTGCTCCATGGCAAACTGGTCAAAAGGCTTGTTGTCATTGAACGATCGAATCACGTAATCGCGATAGGGCCAGATGTCGCGGCTATTGTCGTAGTGCAGTCCGTAAGTGTCGGCGTAGCGCGCATAGTCAAGCCAATAGCGCGCACGTTGCTCGCCGAAGGTGGGCCTTGCTAGCAGGCCGTCTACCAGGTGTTCAAATGCATCCGGCGACTTGTCGTTTATGAATCTGCTCACTTCTTCGGGAGTGGGCAGCAGTCCAGTCAGGTCCAGCGTCACACGCCGGATAAGAGCTGCCTTTTCGGCTTCAGGAGAAGGTTGCAGGCCCGCTTGTTCGAGCTTTGCCAGAATAAAGTGATCGATTGGCGTCTTTGCCCATGCCGAGCTAGTTTGTGCCAGGGGAACAGCCGGACGCCGAGGTACCTCAAACGCCCAATGCGGACGATACACCGCCCCTTCGCGGATCCATTCCCGCAGAGTCGCGATCTCGCCTGCGCTCATAGGCTTTGCCTCGCCCTGGGCAGCTTGCGGCATCAGGTAATGGGAGTCTTTCGATTCGATCCGCTTGACCAGTTCGCTTTTTTCAGGATGCCCGGGAACAATCGCGTCGGGACGTTGCGGCCGCTTCCGCATCGCCCATTCCGCAAGATCAAGGCGAAGACCCGCTTTTCGCATCTCAGGATCTGGACCGTGACAACTGAAACAGCGGCTCGCTAGGATTGGCTGCACGTCCTGATTAAAATCCAACTGGCGCGCAGCAGGGCGACGACAGCCAACGAGAGCGCTCACAACAAAGGCAGCCACAAGTGAAGCGAAGGCTAACGTTCCGTGTTGATGCGGCTTTGGACACGTCCGGCTGATACGCACGGCCTTTGCAATAGATGGTTTTACACCTGACCCCATGACTCCACTGAGCCATACATTCTATTGCCGATTCCTCACAAAGGCTTAAGAAAAATCTCCACTCTGTTTGTGATTTCACTTTAGACATGAACGCTGTATGCAAGGCAATGGGGGCAATCGTGGACAGGTCAGGAAGCACGGCAACTGGGCGATCCTGGTTGCCGTGCATTCTCTAAACACACCCCGAATTTACAGCGTCTGCCTGCATTTAATGTACGGTCACCGTCACAGCAGCCGTGCTTCTTCCGAACTGATTTGTCGAATACAGGGTGTATGTCGTGGTAGCGGATGGATTGACCACGATACTGGTTCCGCGCACCGGCCCAGCTTGTGGATCAATAATGTTGTACATAGAATTCGACACGCTCCAACTCAAGGTCACTGGTTGCCCTGCAGAAACGGTGGTCGGATTTGCTGAAAAGGTGCTGATGGACGGAGAAGGCCCAGTGGGCACATTCGCCGGAGTGTAAATCGTACCCGTCTGGACGACTTCAAAATTGGAAGCAGTGATCTGTTTCAGCAGGTTCAGATTCGTGTTGTTCCATCGACTGTCGGGTGCGCCGCTGATGAAGATCCCGCTTCCATTGTCCGCAAGAATGAGCCCATATCTCTTCATTGCAGTGAGCAGTACCTGGTCATCGGCTGGGTAGCTGGAGACATCGAAGCTGGCTTTTAGGCGAAGCCGAAGCCCCATGGGTGGGGCGTTCGGATCAGTGGTGGTCGACGCCCAATGAGTTGCAGGAAGAACAAACGCTTTCTGCGTGGTCGGGACAGTGAAGCGTAAAGCGTGGTGGATGGCTCCGGCAGCTACTTCATCGTAACGGGCAAGTCCGACGAATACGGGAAGCCCGGCTGCGTCAGCTGAGGTCCAGCCGTACGGACGCTGCGCGTTGATAGTCATGTCCCAGATGGCAGTAGAATCGGCACTCCACGTCCCTTTGCTGAGGCTCGCGTTGTACAACTCATAGAGCCAGCAGCCATCCTTTTCCAGAACCAGCACATGCCGGTCTCCATTCCCCGGTTTTGGATAACCTTCAATGAGCGCATTGGGAGGAATAGGCTCCGGACCTGGGTCGCTCTCATCGAAAAAGGCTCCAAGCTTCACGGTCACTTTGGCCTGAGTTCCCGAAACCACCTGATACGGAATCCCAATCGTCTGATTATGAAACGTGCCCGATCCGAAGTCTGGGTGAAGCGTAACCGTCTGACCGATGAAGTTGATGTAATTGGCGGAATTGGGGTCAACGGGCGCGGCCGAAATATCTGTATTCCACAGATTGTTCGAAGGGAAGGGGACGAAACCATTCAGACTGGTGAGTTGTCCGACGGTCATTCCGCCGCATGTTCCGGCTTGAGAAAAGGCGAGACCACACAAAAAACCAACGGTCAGCGCGAGGGTGAGATACCGAATTAGATTTGACATATCTCTCCTTTCTTAAGGCTCCAGGGAGTCTGGTTTGATGTTTACGTTGGATAGGAAGCGAGTAGACGAGAGGTGCTTTTCCAAGAACTGGAAACGCGCTCCATGAAGCGGTAGATTACACAACTGCTTCGACCACGTAAGTACAGCAAAAACCTTATGCCCGAGCATCGCAGATTAACGGGCGAGCGATTCTTGGCTATCAATTCCCGACTTACCGCGCGAAAAGAGTTGGTTTCTGTCCAACTGGCATCTTTGAATGATCCTGGGAGTCGGTTATGTTCTAGACATGACTGGCATATTCGTAGTCGTTGTAGTGGTTGCTGCTCTCTGGGCCGGCAGCCTTGTCGTCAAATTCTGAAATCGTCCCGAACAGAAGGGCTGTAACCCGCTTATTCTTAGCTGCTCCGTCCCATAAATCGGTAGCCCACACCCGAGACGGAGAGGATCAACTCAGGCTTTTTCGGATTCTGCTCCAGCTTCTGTCGCAAGCTGGCCACGTGGGTATCGACGGTTCGGGTTAGCGTATCGGAGTCGTAGCCCCACACTGAGCGTAAGAGCTCGTCTCGTGCGACCGTGGTCCCGGCTCGCTCGATCAAGTAGCGGAGGAGCTGAAATTCACGCGCGGTGAGATAAACAGGCTTCCCGTCTCGAGTGATCTGTGCCTCGCGCACATCTACGCGGATCGCGCCGTACTGATAGATCCCCTGCCCAGTATGAATGGGCACCCGGCGCAGAAGGACCTCAATCCGCGCCAAAAGTTCTGAGGCTTCGAATGGCTTGGTGACATAGTCGTCGGCGCCGAGCTTCAAGCCGACCACCTTGTCGACGGTTTCGTTTCTGACGGTAAGGATCAGAATGGGAGTAGCCATGCCAGCGGCGCGAATGTCACGGCAAACATCCAGGCCGCTGCGCCGGGGCAACATAACGTCCAGAATGATGAGATCAAAAGGGTGATTCGAGGCTTTGTCGAAGCCTTCACGGCCATCGGCTGCGGTCTCGACCACGTAACCTTCGCTGCGAAGACGATCGCTGAGAGTAGTGCGCAACGCTTTTTCATCTTCGACCAACAGGATGCTTTCGTTCATTCTCTATCCCCTTGTTGCTTCGACAAACTCACAGCGGCAAGTTCCTTCGGCTCCGAATCGGCAGCCTGCAAATACAATGTAAAAGTGCTTCCCACTCCAACTTCGCTTTTGACGGTTAATTTTCCGCCCATAGCTTCGGCGAGGTGCTTGCAAACGGATAGGCCCAATCCGGTGCCTGCGATCTGGGCCTTTATAGCTTCAGGACTGCGGTAAAAGGGCTCGAAGATAGACTTCAGCTCCGAATTGTGGATGCCCATGCCACGGTCTTGTACGCTGATGGCAACTTCTTTTCCTCGTTCCGTCGCTTGTGCATGAGCGGCAATTCGAATGCGGCGGTCGCTGCCGCTGTACTTGATCGCATTGGCGATGAGATTCTCGAGGCAGCTGCATACCGCAAGCTGGTCGCCGATTACGCAAGGCAAGTCTGGATCAACCGTCTCTTCCAGCACACGGGACTCTTCAATGATCAGAGTCTCCATGTTTCTGCGCACGCGCTCGAGGATTTGCGGAACTCGCAGCGGGCCGATGTTGTAGCGATCTTTGCCGCTTCGAATTGAGGCAAAGACGAGGATGCGATCAACATAATCCATCAAGTGCCGGCTTTGGCCCATGACGATCGAACCATAGTCCGCAAGGCTGCTTCTGTCGCGGATTACACCATCTTTGATGTTCTCGCCCGCTGAGAACATCACCGTGAGTGGCGTCCGCAATTCGTGGGAAACGGAAGCGACAAAATCCATCTGAAGCTTGTTGAACTTTTGCGCGCGGATTCCCGCCGTGGTCAACAGTGCCATGCTGATCGCCAAAAGAATCAGCACCAGGGCATTCAGCGCCAGATTGCGTTGCCGTGTGCGAGTGATTACGGCCTGCAATGGGCCGGCGCGGTGTTGAATCGCCAGGACCCAGGGGGCCGGTTGCGACTCGTACTCAATGACCGGGAACCATGCCGCCCCGGAAAGGTTGTGCCATTCGATGGAACGAAGGGAGTGTGGGCTTCTGGCGCTCGACTGATCCCGCCCCGCTCCGTTCGGGCTGCCAAAGATGTTGAGGCTTGCGTCGGCGGAGTCAGCCTCCGCCACGCCAAATCCGGTGTCTGAACTGTAAATCAATTCCGGCTTCACGCCTTTTGCGACAACAGCGAGCTTGTAATCCAAGCCCTCCAGGCCACCGAAGTATCGCGTCCCCAGCTCAGGAAGTATTCGTTTGCGCAGAGCGTTGAGATCAAGAACAACCACCATCCAGTCAACCGGACTGCTGCTGGTGAGCGATCGGCCGTCGCGTTGAAATATGGGATGAACAATGGCCGGAACATTCTCGTCGAACTGCCAGCCGGTTGTCGGAGTCACGGCGAGCGAACTTGAAGCCGCGGTATCTTCCGACGCCACACCTTGTTCCGGCTTTGGCAACTGCCAAACGCGCAAGGAAGTGGACAAACTGGTTGAGTTTGCGCGGAGGCGGCTCAGAAGGGTCTGAAGGCTCTGTGGTATTTCTGAGGCCTCGATCTTTTTCTTATCTGAGATAAGTCGAAACAATTTTGGCTGGCTGTCCAGGTTTGTATCCCAGATATAAACGTTCTGAACCAGGTCTGGATTGCGGTAAACGTTTGGGAAAGACTCATGAGGCGGCGCGCTGTTCCATTCCACGTAGCGCTCCAGATAATCATTCCACGTGTCTCGCGCCCCGGAGTCGGGTCCTACCTGCATTGCGGTACAGATGGCGGAAAATTCGCCGTAGAGATCGCCATGCCACTTCATCATGAGCGATTCAAGTTCGGCTCCAAAACGCATCTCCGAGGCAGCGGTGGCCTCATTGGTCCAGCGAAATTGCAGGAATGCGAGGACCACGAGCAAGACCACCATCCCGCAGAGGATCAGCGGCCAAAAGCTGAGAAATCCCTTGTATCGCCGCCACAGGGAGGCCCCGAGACTGGATGGGTTTTCTGTCAAACGGGGCAAATCTCACTCCCAGCACGCCAGACGAGATAGCTGCCGGAATGACCGGCAACGGGTGCAACCTTGTGGCCTGAAAATCTGCGAACGGGGGGCTGTTAACCGGCCGGACGATCAGTTAACTTTTTCGCTAACTGGTCGTATTTTCATATGCATATCGCTGGCTGTCAAGAACCGCGAGCGGCTGCAACCGCACATCCGTAGCCGAAAGGTTAGTAGATACCTTATCGAAACCTTATCGATGCGAAAAACCTTTGGAACCTTTTTGCGGAGACGCGGTCTTATAGTCCTGCGGCACGTTAAACAGCTCCGCAGCCTGTTTTTCCTCTTTAATATTGCGCAACTCCGCGCCGGCATCGGCTGACTGCCACTTGATGACAAACTTCAGGCTCTTGTCGATCCACACGACGGAAGTCGAAATTTCGGTTGCGGCTTTGTTCTGGTACTTGACGGCCTCGCGCCCGTTTACCATTTCAGTATCAACTTTTTCGCAAACAATTTTCTGGTCCCCAGCGCGCTGCCAGGTCGCACATGCATCATCGGGATGCTCCACACGGAAATATTCCGAAGGACCTGAGGCCAGAGACTGATACGTTTTCCTCTTGGGCTGGAGAACAAAGTTATTCTGGTCCGCCCGGTCCACCAGGAGAACAGTGCCCGTAAAGCCGTTCGTTTCCAAGCGGATCTTGTCCTTGTTGACGTAGATCTTCGACGCGGGATGCGATGCGCTCACTTTGCCGTTGGAATCGACATAAACCACGTCCGCCGAAAACTCCTGGCCATAGCTGACCGTTGTGATCAGCGCAATGAAAAACATCGCCGTAAGACTTGCAGCCCTCATTCCCATCTCTGGTCTCCTCAAATTGAGGTAATTTTGATTTTATCGACAAAACGGGGGAACGAACTTGATCGGGGTCATAGAGGTAAATAGTCGCGGTTAGCGCCTATTTTGGGGAGGTCTTCATCCAATCCTCAACACTCTTCTGACCGGGCGCGGGAGTCACGTTTCGTACCGCCAGCGGGTCATATTTCTTCTTTTGCTCGTCATCGAGCACTCCGCGAATCCGGAACACGGTTTGATCCTGGAGAGCGCGAAAGCGATTGATGCGCTCGCTTCCCGAGATGGAAGCGTCGGTACGGAGTCTGAGCGTCTCCTGCTGACGTTGTTCGAGAATCCTCTTTACGGCGGCCTGTTGCGTCTCGGTGAGGTTCAGGGACTTAGCCAGGACCTTGACGTGATCGTCAATGGTCGGGCGCCGTCGAGTTGTATGCACACGAGGTTGCGCTGGCTGCTGTGTGGTTTGTGGCTGTGCGGTTTGCGGCTCTGAAGATGACGCAGGTTCTTGTGCGGGGGGAACAGCGGGTTCACTGGCTTGTGCTGCCGAATAACCCACCAGCACTGCGTTTAAGAGAACGACCGCGACACACAATTCCAGTGGCCGCACTCGAATCCATCGGAGCGCACCTCTTTCGGTTCTGCCGTTTGAAGAGGTCAGAATCCCCCACAAATGCATTGCTACAACCCCTTTTGATACTGATGTTCGCCAGGTCGGCCGATCCCGCCGACTTTTGGCCAGTATTGACACCTTTATACCATCCGCGCTCTTCGGCCTCAATTAGAGTGCGA
>Ga0070712_100000687_pt1 | contig 19984 bp, 12 predicted proteins | sample LARL81metaG_FD_71396 | JGI IMG/M metagenome (GOLD analysis project Ga0070712, IMG submission 71396) | Corn, switchgrass and miscanthus rhizosphere microbial communities from Kellogg Biological Station, Michigan, USA - LAR L8-1 metaG | ecosystem: Host-associated > Plants > Roots > Rhizosphere ...
TTCATCGCGCGCTACTCGACCGATGCCACCGACGACGGCCTGTCCGGCAGCGAGGGCCAGTTCCTTGCCTGCTCGTTCTGGCTGGTCGAGGCGCTCGCGCTCAACGGCCGTGAGGCCGAGGCGCGGGAGCTGTTCGAGCGGCTGCTCGTCCTGCGTAACGACCTGGGCCTGTACGCCGAGGAGTACGACGTCACCCGCGGCCGGCAGGTCGGCAACTTCCCGCAGGCGTTCACCCACCTGGCGCTGATCGAAGCGGCCAGGGTCCTCAGCGGCGAGCGGGCCGGGACCCTGTCCACGCCGCCCGCGCCGCTGCCGCACCTGCCGACGCCACCACCCAGGCCAGCCCCCGTCAAGCCGACGCGGCCATAGCAGTGTATGTTCGGCGTGGTCATCGTCGTTGGTTCGGTCAACCTCATCTCCGGGCTGTTCGGCTAACTTCGCCAGTCCCACTACCGCGTCACAGTGACCGGCGCGCAAGCGTCTCCGGAAACGATGATCCATTCATCCGGGAGAGGGCCGTGGCGCAAGTCCCGGAAACGGCCGGGACGCTGCCGCGAGGGCGGGTAATGCTCAGCTGGTGAGGGCGATGGCCAGGTAGGCGAGGGTGATGGTGAGGGCGAGCAGCGCGGGTGCCATCTCCTTGGCGGAGTCCAGCGCCCGCCGGTGGGTGATCAGGGCACCGGTCAGCAGCACGGCCATCCAGGCGGCCGCGGCCACGCCGAGGGGATGCCACCACAGGCCGGCCAGGACGCCTGCGCCGGCGGCCAGCTCGGCGGCCCCGATGAGCCGGTAGCGGCGCCAGGGGATGCCGAAGTGGGCGGCTGACTTCTGCATCTCTGACCAGGAGCTTAGCGGAAAACCCCCAGGATGGCGAAAAGAAATGTGAATGGTAAAACGGCCCTCTCAAGGCGGTAGCGCGGTTCAAATCCGGTCGGGGCTACTCACCGAAGTAGCAGGTCAAGGGCCTGATCGCTGTCCACAGCGGTCGGGTCCTTGATCTTTTGTCCGTCGTTTGTCCGTGAGTTTCGCCGCCACTCGCCGACACTAGGTGGTCGGGAAGGGGTGCCGCTGTCACATGGGGGATGCCGTAGCAGGGGCCGTACGAACGCGCGCTGCATGCCGCCCTGGCCGGCGCCACGCCGAAAGGCGAGGCCAACCAGCCACGCAAACGATGCCGGGCAGCCCGCCGGTGCCGGAGTGTGGCGCATCTGCGTCTGCCACTGGTCACAGAGCGTGGTCAACCAACCGGTTACAGCCATGCGTGTAACCGCCTGCAAGGTTAAAGCCAACTGGCCGGGTGTCGAGGACGGGTCCATGGGCGGCGAATCACCCTGGCGGCCGGTGCCGTCGGCCCGCCGACGATCCTGCCGGCCAGATAGGTTACAAGTTCCCGTCAGTCGGGGTCCCGGCTCTGCCGCGGCTGTGGACTGCGGAGCGAGAGGCGGGCGACGGCGATGGTAACGGCCGCGGCCAGCACCGCCAGGCCGATGATCTGGCCGCCGACAAGGCGCGTTTCCAGCGGGAACGATGTTGACACGTCGGCGACTCGGATGGGGACCTGCGTCGGGGACGCTGACGGCGATGGTGAGATCAGCGGGAAGGCCAGGGTGGCATCATCGACCGGGCTGGGCAGCACGGGCAGCTCGGAGCGGGAAAGCACTCCCGGCGGCAGGTTTCCGATCGGCAGCAACACGCCCACACCGGCTGGGGAGGTTGGTCCGGCCGGTGTGGTTGAGAGCGCTGGGTTCGCCTTGACCAGGACGCTGTCCGAGGAGGACGCCGAGGCTGCCGCTTGCGGTGAGGTGCCGGTCGCCCTAAAGGTGATGCGGGTGCCCACGGCCTTCCGCGGTGCCGCGACTGCCGCCCGCAACTGGACGGCCTTGGATGTTAGGCCGATAGAGCACGTGTTCCCGCCGGGCCGAGCGCAGACCGTGAAGCTCGGTGCCAGCCCGTCTGGCTTCGCCGCGATCTTGATCTTCGCGGTGCCTCTCGACCCCCCAGCCAGCCAGACCCATATCGCATAGCGCGCCTGCCCGCCTGCCCGCACGCTGGCCGTCAGTGACTGCACGGTGAGACACAGGTGGGCCTTGGGGGCCGGTGACGTGCTGGAGGAACGGGGGCTGGGGCTGGGGCTGGTTGTCGGTGTGGCCGACGGGCTCGTGGTCGGCGTGGGCGGAGGGCTGGTCGCCGAGGTGGTGGCCGGGCTGGGCGTTGGGGTGGCGGGTGTGCTGGAGGCCGGTGTGGTGGCCGGGCCGGAGGAGGCGCTGGGACTGGGTGACGCGCTGGCCACACTCCTGGATACGGTTGTGAGATGAGCCGCGCATGAGCCCGCCGTCGCCGCGGGCGCGGGATTGGCGGTGCCCACCAGCAAGATCCCCGCCAGGAGTGCAGCAAGGACGAAAAACCCGGGAATAACACCAAACCCACGGGTTGTGGCGCGTCTGCTCATGGATACGCCCCCGCCACCGTGGCGTCGTCGTCCTGCTCGGTCGCCGCCGGAGTGAGGGGACCTTGCACCGGAAGCCGCAGCCGGAAGGACGCGCCGCCTGCGGGAAGGTTCTCCGCTGATACGGCGCCGCCATGCGCCTCCACAATGGTCTTGACGATCGCGAGACCTATGCCGGTGCCGCCCCGCGAGGATCCACTGCGGAAGCTCTCGAAGATATAGGCCAGCTCCTCGTCCGGGATACCAGGCCCGTTGTCCCGCACCTCGATGACGACACTTTCCTCGTCTGGGTACGCGGCAAGCTCGATCCGTCCGCCTTCTTCGGTGTAGCGAACGGCGTTCTCGACCAAGCTGTCGAGTGCGGTCTCGAGACGCTGACGGTCGGCCACCACGACCGACGAGGTCGGGCTCAGCCTCCAGTCGCGATTCGCGGCGGCACGCCAACGTGTTACGGTCCGCTCAAGCTGCGCGCCAAGAGGTACGACGGAGGGTTTCACGGTCGCAGGCTCGTCCATCCGGGCCAGGGTCAGCAGGCGGGCTGCGATCCGCTCCATGTTGTCGAACTCCTCGAGCACAACGATCGCGTCCTGGGCGGCCTGGGAGTGCGGCTGGGAATCCCGAATGAGCTCGGCAAAGCCCCGGCCCACCGTCACGGGTGTGCGGAGCTCATGAGATGCGAAGCGGACGAACCTCTTCTGCTTCTCCCGCATCTCGTGCTCGCTGTCCGCATACCGCCGCGCTTCCCTGGTCGCCGCGACCCGGCGCCGAACATGCCAGACCATCACGAGAAACAGCACGGCCATCAGCGGGATCTCGGCAGTCTCCTCCCACCCGATGACGTTGTTCGTGACATGCCAGACCAGGGCGGCGCCGGTGGTCACCGCGACAAGACCAAGGACGGCGTAAGTCCTGCGAAGCGGCCACGGCTGGAATCCGTAGACCACCGCCATGCTGATGTAAACAAAGTGGAACGGGATCGTCTCCTGGCCCGGCACTGCGAACATCAGGGCCGTGTTGGCCGCAGCGAAGATCACCCAGCCCGGAAAGAGCCAGCGGTTAACTGGCGACAAAGCTGTATCCAACATTGCGTACCGTCTCAATCGCTCCCTGTTCAAGCTTCGAGCGCAGCCGGCGGACGCACACGTCCACGACGTTGCTTCCCGAATCGAAGGAGTAGCCCCACACATCTGCGAGCAGCTCGTCACGGGTGCACACCTCACCCGCACGACGCATGAGATGCCCCATCAGGATGAACTCGCGATGCGACAGCGGGACCTCCCGGTCTTCCACACGGAGCACGCGACGCTGCAGGTCGAGCCTCACACCACCCGCCTCGAGCCATCGCGGCGGCGGAGGTGCGGTCCGATCCTCGATCCTTCGCCTGATCCGCGCGATCAGCTCAGCGATCGCGAACGGCTTCGGCAGGTAGTCGACCGCCCCCATTTGCAAGCAGCGGACCTTGGACTCGACGTCGCCGATCGCGGACAGGATGAGGACACGTTGCGCCGGATTTGCCCGGAGGACACGACGGAGCACCTCGTAGCCGTCCAGCCCAGGCAACAGGAGATCTAGCACGATGACCTCGTAGTCCTGGCTGTCCACGAGGCGCAGCGCCTCGTAGCCGTTCCCGGCAACTTGGAACTGAAAGCCGTTCGCCTCCAAGGCACGGGCAACGAAACGGCAGATGCGTTGCTCGTCGTCGACTACGAGGATCCGGCTCACCGCAACCCCCCGCTCCCACAACCTTGCAGGTCGCGCCCGACTCTTGGTGATTGCTTTACCAACCGATGGTGATCGCTATATGTGTACGCCCCGGCCGCCCATCGCGCAATCCTCATCCTGTGAAGGTCTGGCGCAGATCCACAAACGACCAGCTAAAGACATGAGTGCGGCGTGACCGTCGCATGACGGCCTTGTCATGATCGGATCCATCCGGGCGGCAACTCCCTATGGTGTCCGGCTGTCGGGCCGAACACGCCGAGGGTTCGTGGCGTGGCTGGCCGGCGAGCGGGGAAGCGTTGTCGCGCGGTACAGGCGCGCGCGAGAACGAGTGACCGCGCGCTGATCGCCACGTCACCCTCCCGGGGCGCGCCGTTCGAGGGAGGCAGCGATGCAGCGACCCGGTGGAATGCGACGGGTGAGGGCTTCGCATCAGTTCCGGGGCCACCGCATGGATCAGTGGCGCGGCCGGCCGATGGCCGCGCGAGCCGCGATTCTGGGCCTGCTCGCTTCGTGCCTGACGGCACTGGGCGTGGTGTCGTCCGGCACCAGCCCGGCCCAGGCGGCCTCGTCGTGCCCGGCGGCTGGCTGTGCGGTCACCATCGATGCCCACGACTTCGCATCGGGTGACCCGCTCGCGAACTTCAACTTCATCGTCAACAAGGACAACTCGAAGCTGCCGAGCCAGCCGCTGGCTCTCAACTCCGAGAGCCACACACCGATCGTGGCCGAGGGCAACCAGGACCGGAACACCGTCAATCTGCCGGAGGGCCGCTACCTGATCTCCGTCCGCTCCCTCGATCACAAGATGTGGGGGTCTTACATAACCCTGCCCGATGACGCGGCGGCCGACGGAACCCTCACCGCGCGGGTCGACCTCACCGAGGTGAGCGCGGATCACCCTCTGCCGCTGGGCAAGCTCAGGATCTTCGTGTTCGAGGACAACGCCTGGACGAACGGCGCACCCGATGCCGAGGAGGCCGCGGCCAACCAGGGGCTCGGCGGCTTCCAGGTCGGGCTGGAAGAGCAGACCGGCAGCGCGGTCACCGTCGACTACAACAACAAGCCGCTCTGCGGTGGTGTCTGCCGGACCGCGAACGATGGCTTCGTTGAGATCAACAATCTCGGCCCGGCCACCTACTTCGCCGACGTGCACCCGCCCGACCACTGCAACCCTGACCCGAACGCGCCCAACCGGCTCACGGAGGGACCGGGCACCTGGGCGCAGACCACGACGATCGACGGCGGCCTCAGCCTGATGACACCCGTGGAAGAGGGGAGCGACGGCACGGGCGCGCCCGGCGAGCAGCTGTGGGAACCACCTAACCGCCGCACCGCCTACTGGTTCGGGTTCGTCTGCACGCCGATGGACTGGCCGGCGACCGGGCCCTTCTCGGGCGGCACCGGGGAGATCACGGGCCAGGCGCGCAACTGGGTGGAGTGGGCGCCTTACACGACGGGCACCTACGACACGCCCGTGGACAACCCGTACGTCGCGCTCACAGACGCGGCGACCGACCAGACCGTCTTTCAGGGCCGCGGTGACGAGAACGGGAACTTCGACATCCAGGGCGTCCCGGCCGGCACCTACAACATGAGCATCTGGGACGAGCAGCTCAACTACATCATGCGCTTCAAGCCGATCACCGTGGCCGGAGGGCAGACGGTCGATGCCAACGATGTCGCGGACAACGGCGAGGCCGGCGTCGGTGTCTCGCGATGGTTCGGCTGGCTGGACGGCCATGTCTACAAGGACCTGAACAACAACGGCAAGTACGACGCCGGCACGGACGCACCGATCGGGAACACGGACGTGGACCAGCGCTGGCGCGATGGTTCGATCAAGGAGTCCACGGTCACCAACGCGAGCGGGCATTACGAATACCCGACCGCGGAAGGCGGCGCGCTCGGCCGGTGGATCATCAACGAGCAGGGCTTCGCCCGATTCCAGGCCTACCCGGGTCCGTCGGTGCACGACGAGCACACCGGAGACGTGACCCCCTCCTGCGCGGTCGAGCCCCCCGCCGTTCCGGCCAACCCGTGCGTGCCCACCGCCCAGGGCGGGGGCCTGCTGCACAACCAGCTCCTGCTGGAGGGCCACCGCGCGACGGTCGACTGGGGTAAGCGCGACTACCCGCCCGGGACACCGGGCCAGATCGTCGGCATCACCTTCAACTCCACCACCCGCAACGAGTTCGACGCGCGGTTCCAGGCGAGCGAAGACTACGAGCCCGGCATACCCGGTGTGACCGTGTATCTCGAGCTCCCCGGCCCGGATGGGATGCCGGACACGGACGACGACATCGTCGCCAACAAGTACGTCACCGACCACTGGCAGCAGCCGGACGCAAGCCAGGATCCGCAGGACAACGGCCAAGGGGGCGACAACTCGTTCACCCAGAGCTGCAACCCGCTCAGGGACTTCAACGGGGCCAACATCACCGACCAGTTCAACCCGAAGATTGGCCCGAACTGCCTCGAGGTGCCGCTGACCGGGCTCCAGAGCAAGGACGGCGCGTTCGACGGCGGCTACGCCTTCGCCGACTACTGCCCGAACGGATACGACCTGGGCGCCGACGACGGCACGTGCAACGGCGGCACCGATCCTGAACCCCTCGTGGCGCGTACCTACATCACGCACGTGGTGATGCCGAAGGACGCTGCGGACAACCGTGACTGCAACCCCACGGGCAGCTCGCGACGGGTCAGTGACCCGCACGGCGACGTGCCGGGCGGCGGTCAAGGCTGCCTCTACCACATCGTGCGCGAGGAGGACGTCAACGTCGACCTCGGCAACCGGTTCGCCCCGCAGATCCCGCCCCCCCCGTGCACCGGCGACATGCACGTCATCGACCAGGCGACACTGACGCCGAGGAGCACCTTCTACACCGGCGACCAGGCCACCAGCCCATCGCAGCCGCTGTGTGACAAGCGGCTGGTGGAGCTGCAGAACGGCCAGAACGCCAACGCCGACTTCCACATGATGACGAACTTCCGCACCGACCCCAATGGAAAGGATGCGAGCGACACCCGGACCGGTGACGTGGCTGAGCCCGGCCGGCTCGTCGGGCAGGTCTTCAACGACATCTACTTCGACCGCAACCCTGAGTCGGTGTGGTACGGCGAGCCGCGGCCGATCGCCGACGTGCCGGTCGGGATCTACGCCCGGGTCGACACCGTCTGCGCGGAGGGCGGGACGAATTGCCCCACGCCGAACGTCAACCTGCCGTACGACCCGAACAAGTGGCGGCTGCTGAAGACCGTCCGCACCAGCGCGGACGGCTCGTATGAGGCGATCGTGCCGTCGACCGAGACATGGAACTGCCCGATCCCGCAGGGACCCTGCCCGGGCATGTACCTGGTGGTGGTCGACGACCCGGGGACGAAGGCCAACCCGAACCCGACGTTCAACCCGAACCTGCTGACCGCCACCACGCCGACGGAGGCCTGGCCGGGCCTGACCACCCAGCTCGACACGCCGGTCGACCCGATCTCCGGAACCGGCTGCGACTTCTCGGTTGCACCCGACGGGACCGCCTCGAACACGCCTGAGCTGCTCCAGGTCTCCCGGCCGTACGTGCTAGCCAGCAACGCCGGGGCGGCGCGGCGGATCACGATCACCGGTGACTTCATCGGCCCGGCCGGCCCGCCCGGGGCCGCGGGTGGGCACGTCAACCTGACGGACGCCCGCACCGGGGATGTTACGACGCTTACCAGGGCAAACGGCGGCGTGGTGAGCTGGACGCCTGGCTCGGGCAGTACGCCCGACACGATCGTCATCCAGGTTCCGGCGCTCAACACCGGCGCGTTCCGGCCTGGTCCGAAGCAGCTCACGATCGTGGGCGCAACGTCGAACGGCGGCGATTCCAGTGTCAACGGCATCACCGTCCACGTGCTGGGCTCCAACGGGACCGGCGGGAACGCGGTCAGTTACAACCCACCGCTCGTGAGCGTGCCGCCACCGCCACCGGCGGGATCCAACTCGCACGCGCTGCAGGACGCGATCGACGCGGCCACCGCCGGCAGCCTGGTCGTGCTGTCTCCTGGCGTGTACAACGAGAACGTCCTGCTGTGGAAGCCGCTGAAGATCCAGGGCCTCGGTCCGGGTGGCCTCATCGGGGCCCATGAGCTCAACGCGCGTGCCCCCGAGGACCCGCGGTTCAACGTCGCCGGCTCGCAGATCGACGGCCGCTTCTTCCCGCAGAACGCGACGGCCTACGACGCCACCGTGTCCGCGCACGCGCCGTACGCCACCGACTCGACGTTCTCGGCCATCATGCGTGGCGCCGACATCACCGCGGTCGCCAAGTCCGCGTCGGCTTACAACGTTCCAGCGCTGCCCGCTGGACAAGACAGTCCTGCGTTCAACGGCGCTCGCGTCGACGGCCTCGGCCTTCAGACCGGGCGCGGCGACGGCGCCGGCGGCGTCCAGCTACAGGCCAACATCAACAACATGCAGCTCACCAACAACATTCTCGAGAACAACGGTGGCATCTTCGCTGGCGGCATCGGCCTCGGCCAGCCGTACGCGCACGGAAACCACAACTACAACGTCCGGATGGCGAACGACCGCATCATGGGCAACGGCGGGCTGACCCGCTCCGGCGGCGTCGGGATCTTCTACGGCTCCAACAACTACGACGTCACGGGGAGCATCTTCTGCTCGAACTTCGGCGTGGAGTACGGGGCCGGCATCTCGCACTGGGGCCTCAGCCCTAGCGGCTCGATTCACGACAACCGGATCTACTACAACGACGCCGTCGACTCGGGCGCCGGGATCGCGGTTCAGACGGAGCTGCCGGTCGGGGCCGACTGCACGAGCCCCGACGCCACGCTCACCACCTGCCGCGGCAACGGCTCGGGAGCGGTGAACATCGATCGCAACCTGATCCAGGGCAACTTCTCCGGTGACGACGGCGGCGGCATCTTCGTGGCCGACTCGTTCACCCAGCCGGTCAACATCCGCAACAACATGGTGGTCGATAACGGGGCGGCGGACCTCGGCGGGGCGATCATGCTCGACGACGCCGCGAACGCGCGGATCATCAACAACTCGGTCGCCAACAACGTCACCACCGCCTCGTCCGAGAACTCCGCCATCGATGAGCCGCATGCGGCCGGCCTGGCGGCTGAGGCGAACGAGCCCTTGTTCCAGGCCACCCTGGCCGCCGGAGCGCTGCACTTCTCCAACCCGACGGCGCTGTTCAACAACATCTTCTGGAACAACGACGCGATGACCCTGAGTCAGTTCGGCCCGGGAGCGACCCTGGTCGACCAGGGGTTCATCGACTTCGAGGTTCACGGCACAACGAACAACACCGACACGTTCACGCCGCGGTACTCGACGCTGACCAACGGGCAGATCCTCGGGCCCGACGGGACGCAGCGGGCGGTTCCCGGCGGCCAGGGCAACCGCATCGGCGAGGACCCGCTCTTTGTGACTCCGTTCACCTTGGAGCTGACCGTGTCCGGGTCGCGGCTCGACCCGCAGGCGGCCGCCGTCACGATCACGGGCCAGGACCCGCCCGTCGGGCTCGGCGGTGACTACCACCTGCAGACGACGTCGCCTGCGGTTGACCGGGGCGTGCGCTGCTCCGGCACCCCGTTCCCGGCACCGGGTAACGCGCTCGCCCCATGCACGACAACGAACCGCGGGATCGGCGCGCCGGCCGGACTGCCGTCGGCGGCCAACGCGACCGGTGGCGGCGACTACGACAGCCAGTACCGGCCTCAGCGGCGGACCCTGCGGCTGCTGACGCCATGGGACCTCGGCGCCGACGAGCTGCCAGGGATACCGGTAACGCTGACACCTCCGCTCCAGTAAGACCGCGAGTGGCTGACGAGTGCCTCTGAGGAGGTCAGGAATGGACCATCGCCAGGGCGGGATCACGGGCCGAGGCCAGCATGCCCCTAGCCGCCGCGACTTTCTCAAGGCTGCTGGAGCGGGCGCTCTGGTTACCACGGTCGCCGGCGGGGTGGTCGGCGGGCTCGGGCGCGGGCTGCGGCCAGCCTCGGCGGCGACGACCGAGCTGTCGCTCGTCGCCACCGACGGGTACGCCACCATGCCTAACCGGGAGGATGACCCGCTGTACATCTTCGGGTTCCGCAACGTGACATCCGATCCCGACCAGTCCGTGTCCCACCTCATCGCGCAGTACAAGGGACACACCCAGATGTCCGCGCCGACCCTGGACTTCGTCCAGGACGACGACATGAAGATCACGCTGACCAACCTCGGGCTGGTCCAGCGCCCCGACCTGACCGACTCGCACACGATCCACTGGCACGGCTTCGACATCCCGTCTCCGCTCAACGACGGGGTGCCGGAGGTCTCCGTCGCGGTGCCGATCGGGAAGCAGCTCACCTACTTCTACCGGCCGCACCGCGAGGGCACGTACATGTGGCACTGCCACTTCGAGGACGTCGAGCATGTGCAGATGGGGATGACCGGCATCGTGTTCGTCCGGCCGAAGCAAGACGGCACCTCGATCGGCGGGTTCACGAGGTTCGCCTACCACGACGGCGACGGTTCGACCGGCTACCACCGCCACTTCGCGATCCTGCTCAACGAGGTCTGGGCCCACTTCCACGATGGCGACCGGGACATCCAGGAGTCGATCCCTACGGACTACGATCCGCAGTGGTTCACCCTCAACGGCCGGTGCTATCCGCAGACCACGTTCCCCAACGACCACCACGGCGAGTCGTCGGGCATCACGACGCATAACGCCAACTACGACACGGACGACGTCAGCCAGCCCAACTCGTCGCTCGTCCAGGCCAACCCGGGCGAACGGGTGCTGCTCAGGCTGGCCGACCTCGGCTACCAGCAGCACGCGATGCAGCTTCCCGGCATCCCCCTCCACGTCATCGGCCAGGACGCGTCGCTGCTGCGCGACGGCACGACCGACACCTCGTACTGGACCAACACCCTCTACCTCGGCCCGGGCGAGGCGCGCGACGTGCTCTTCGACGCGCCCGCCTACAACGGGGCACGCCCGGGCGGCTCGGACGGCGTGGGTCCGTACAACGTCTACTACTTCAAGAACCGGGACTGGCGGCGGCTATCGAGCCTGGGATCTCCCCGTCCCGGCGGGGGACCGAGCGGAATGATGACCGAGATCCGCGTCTATCAGGGCGGCCCGCTCCCCACCCAGCAGTACGTGAGCCAGACCTATGTCTGAGCAGGCGGAGATGGTGCGCCGCGGAAGGAAGGCCACGATGGCGCGGAGACTTCGACGGCTCGGGCTCGTACTGGCGCTCGCTGCCGGGTCAGCGGTACTCATACCAACGCACGCCGACGCGCTGCCGGCGGGCTTCCCCAAGATCGGCATGGTGTGCACCCCGGGATCGGTGTCTGGCACCACGCACACGTTCAATCTGGTCGCCAACACCGGCTACGCCGACACGCCCGACGGCAACAGCATCTTCATGTGGAGCTATGCCAACCACGACGCACCGGACAACGATCACTTCCAGACTCCGGGACCCGTCCTGTGCGTCACCGAAGGTGAGAATGTCGTCGTCAACCTCACGAACACCCTGCCCGAGCCCGGCTCGATCGTCTTTCCCGGCCAAGCGGACGTGACGGCATCCGGGGGATCCGCGGGACTGCTCACGAGCGAGGCCGCCGCGAGCGGCGGGACCGTCAGCTACAGCTTCACCGCCGGCAACCCGGGGACGTACCTGTACCAGAGCGGCTCGGACCAGGCGAAGCAGGTCGAGATGGGGCTCTACGGCGCGCTCGTCGTCCGCCCGAACGCGACCACCTGCCCTCCGGTCGCCGGGACCAACTGTGCGTACGGCGCGGGCACCAGGTATGACTCCGGCCGCGAGTACCTGCTCTTGCTCAGCGAGATCGACCCCGTCCTGCATCATGCGGTCGAGACCGGCGGCACGTACGACCTGAACGCGCGGCGCGCCAGGTATTTCACCGTCAACGGGCGCGAGTTCCCAGACACCATCCAGGACAACGGCACCGCGCTGCAGCCGAACCAGCCGTACGGGGCGCTCGTCCGGCTGCAGCCAAACACCGCGACCAACACGCAGCCGGCCCTCATCCGGATGGTCAATGCCGGGCTGCTCAACCACCCCTTCCACCCCCACGGCAACCACACCACCGAGATCGCCCAGGACGGCCGGGTGGTGGCACGGACCGAGCACTTCGGCGAAACGATCGGCTCCGGGCAGACCCTCGACTACCTGATCCGCTGGGATGACGTGGACCAGTGGAGCCCCGCGAGCAACCCGCTGCCGGTGGCCCAGCCGAACTACCGGAACCTGACGTTCAAGGACGGCAACACCTTCTACAGCGGCAGCCCCTATCTCGGCTACAAGGGCACGCTGCCGACGGGCACCGTTTCCCAGAACGTCTGCGGCGAGTGGTACTTCCCGTGGCACAGCCACGCACTCAACGAGTTCTCCAACTTCGACGAGGGCTTCGGCGGCATGGCGACCCTGCTGCGGGTGGACCCGTCCGGCGGCTGCTTCGGCTCACCGACCGCAACGGCCATCGTTGGCGGCACCCTAAAGGGCGGGACCGTCGCGGCGCTGACCGCCGACGACGCGGCGTACTACCAGGTGAACCCGAAGACCACCACGAGGCCCACCGCGACCACCGCCGGCCAGACGTCCATCACCGTCGCTTCGGCCGCCGGCTTCCCCGCCAGCGGGAATTACGACATCCGCATCGACAACGAGGTCCTGCAAGTCACCGGCGGGCAGGGCACGACGACATGGACGGTTTCGCGCGGGCAGCTGGGGACCGCGGCGGCTGCCCACGCCAGCGGCGCCGTGATGACGGCCCTGGCGAACGACTGGTACGCGACCTTCACCGGGCTCCCGGCCGGCGCTGCGAACCTCAAGGTGACCTACAAGGGCAAGAACTGCTCGAACACGACGGGCACCACCTGTGCGGCCCTCATTAGCAACGTCCCGCAGCAGACGGTCCGGATCTGCGACTGGACGGTCGCGGGGGCGGCCGGCTGCTCGAGCGGCACGTCCGCCGGATGGGTCACCCTGCCGCCGCCACCGTCGCAGCCGCGGGACGTCGGCTCGACGGACGTGAGCTCCACCTGGACGATCCCCGGTTCCGGGTCGGCTTACGTCGGCACGGGGGCGTACAAGGGACAGGTCCGCGTCCTCGTGCACACCCAGCGGTGGACGACACCGTCGCCGACGGCCTTCTCGACCTGGGGCGACCTCATGAAGATCGTCTACGACGCGCCATGATCGGCCGCGAGGACACAAGGAGACGGGCGATGCGCGCAATCGCAGTCACGACGAGCAGGGTCCTGCTCGTGTTTGCCATGATCGCGGCCGGGCTCATGTTCGGCGGGTCGGCCGCCTCCGCAGCCACCGTGTCGATCAACCTGTGCGCGCTGCCGGGGACGGCCCCGCTGACCGACGCGGTCACGGTCCCGATCTGGGGCTTCGGCATACCCACGACGCCGGGTGACTGCTCCACCGCAACCGCGAGCCTGCCCGGCCCGCAGCTCCACGTGACCTTGAGCGCCACCGAGACCACGACGGTGACCTTCAACGTCATCAACGCGCTGCCGGCCGGGCACTCCATCACGTTCGAGATCCCCGGGATCACCTTCGACGCAGGAGCGGCCGATGTCGACCCCGGCGGAACTCTCAGCCGGTCGTTCACCGCACCGGCATCACCGTCGGCACCGGGGGCGGCCAACGCGGCCGGGACTTACCTCTACGGGAGCGGCGGTGACGGCGGCCGCCAGCAGGCGATGGGGCTCTACGGTGCTCTGATCGTCCGTCCGTCCACCGCCAACCAGGCGTACGAGTCTGCCGCGACCGCCTACGACGTGGAGGCTCCGCTGGTCCTGAGCGCTGTCGACCCGGCGTTCAACAACGCCAGTGATCCGGTGGCCTTCGACATGTACAAATACCGGGCGACCTACTGGCTGATCAACGGCAAGGCATACCCGGACACCGCGGGCATCACGGCCGCGGCAGGCCAGCGAGTGCTGCTGCGGTATGTCAACGTCGGCTACGACAACACGACGATGATGCTCTTGGGCATGCACGAGCATGTGGTGGCGAAGGATGCCCGGCTGCTCAACAGCGCTTACAACGCGAGCGCGGACACCATTCCCGCGGGGGCGACCGAGGACGTGATCGCCACCGTCCCGGCCGGGGGAGGGCCAAGCGACAGCGGCTTCCCACTGTTCAACCGTCAGCTGCATCTCACCAACGGCGGCCAGACGGGCCAGAGTCCCTCGCCGCTGACCGGGGGCGGGATGCTGACCTTCATTCATCCGTGATGAGCGGTCGCTCGTCGCTCACACGGACCGAGCCTGGGACCGGCCCCGCCCGCCCCCGGCGGGGCCGGCTGCCCGGACGAGTTCGGATCGCCTGGTTCCTGGTCGGTGTGCTCATCGCAGCCGGAATCGGGGCGCTCGTGTTTTGGCTGCCGCAGCGCTCCAGCGGCGAGCCCAGCGTCAAGCCGCCACTCGAATGGCGGCGGCCTACCGTGTCTGCGTCCGGCTTGGCGGAGCGTAGCGGCGTGCGACTCGTCCGGGTGGCGGTAACCGGGGGCGGGGGCCTTCTCGACCTGAGATATCAGGTCGTCGATCCCAACAAGGCCGTGGCCGTTCACGAGTCCCAGACGCCTCCGGCGATCATCGATGAGCGCACCGGATTGGTCCTCAACCGCCTGCTGATGGGTCATGCCCACCACGGGGAGCTGAAGCCGGCCGTCAGCTACTACCTCGTCTTCGAGAACACCGGTAACTGGGTGCGCCGTGGCAGCAAGGTAACCGTCCTGCTCGGTGACGCCCAGGTGGAGCACGTCGTCGTCAAGTGACATCTACATGCGGTGCGGAATGAGGACCATAGCGACCGGAAGGGGGCCGCCGGCGGTGCGAATTCTCCTGCGGAGCGCTGCGCTCGTCCTGGGCGCCGCGGCCGCCATGCTGATGCTCGCCCAGCCCGCGAGCGCACATGCCGACCTGGTCCGGTCGGACCCACCCGACGGCAGCGTGCTGCCCTACGCCCCCAGCGTCGCCCGGCTCTGGTTCAGCGAGGAGATCTCACCGGAGTTCAGTTCGGCCCGCGTCGTGGACCACACCGGAGCGGCCATCACCGGCTCCCGTGTTCAGGCGGGCGGCGATCCGCGGCAGCTCAACGTAGAACTGCCGAGTCTTGGGGCGGGGACCTACGCTCTCGTGTGGCGAGTGCTTGCCGAGGACGACGGCCACACCACCCGTGGTGTGGTCGTGTTCACCGTCGGCGCAGCGGCGGCCGCAGGGACCATGCCAGTAGCCGCGAGTGCCGGCGTGGCCGGCACGGTCGGCACGGCCGCGACGCCGGTGAGCGTCCTGCTCCGGTGGCTTGGCCTGTGCGCGCTCGCCGGCCTCGTCGGATGCCTCGCGGTGGCCGGTCCCGTCCTCGGCCGAGCTCGAGCTGACTCCGCGACGGATACCGTCGCCGCCGGAGCGCAGCTGGCGCGGCGGAGACTGCTGGCGGCGGCAGCAGGCTGCGCGGCCGCGGCCGCGGCCGTCGGCGTGATGACTCTGGCCCAGGAAGGCCTGCGGGCGGCAGGGGCCGGTGCAGGCCGGACGCTGGGCCAGGCGGTGTTCGATCTGCTCACCGGGACGCGGTGGGGCCATCTCTGGCTCGCCCGAGAGGCAGCGCTCATTGCGCTTGTCGCCGTCATCCTCGGCATCCGGTCCAGGCTCAACGAGCTCCCCACCCGCCGTTCCACGGTTCGGCCGGTGTCGGCCGCGGCGCTCGTGCTCGCAGTCGCCTGGATCGAAGGACTCGGCAGCCACTCTGTCGCCCTGGAGTCCGCCCGGGCCGCTGCCGTGGCAGCCTATTCGCTGCACGTCCTCACGGCACTGCTCTGGCTGGGTGCCCTTCCGGCACTCGTGCTGGTCCTCTGGCCCCGCGTGGCTGGGCTCCCTCCCCGGGAAGTGGTGAGAGCCTGCCGTGGTCCCTTCTCCATCCTCATCGTGCTCAGCGTCACCGTTCTCGTGGTCACCGGGCTTTACGGCGCCGGCCGCCAAGTCCCCGAGCCTGGTCAGCTGCTGAGCACGACCTACGGCCGCACCCTGCTGCTGAAGACCGCGCTGCTTGCCGCGGTGGGCGGTTTCGGCCTCGCCAACGCGGCGCTGCTGCACGGCCGCCGTCTGGATAGGCGAGGGCGCCTCGTTCGCGCTCCCGGCGGCGCCGCGCCGTCCCGCCGGCTCATCATTGTCGAGGCGTCGGTAGGTGCCGTGCTCCTGGTGGCGGCTGGTCTGCTCGCCGAGACCGCGCCGCCGCGCACCGCGGCCCCGGCGGTACCACTAGCCGAGCCGCAGGCGTACGACACGACCGTTGACGACCTGGTGGTGTCGGTCTCCGCGACACCCAACCGGCCGGGTGTCAACGGGTTCACCGTGCTCGCCGCGAGTTCGCGCCGGCCCCCACTGGCTCCGATCGACCGCGTCACGCTCAAGCTCGGTAGGTCTGGGGAGTCCGGAACACTCACGCTGCGCCAGATAGAACCAGGACGCTACTTCGGCACGGGCCGGCTTGACTCAGCCGGGCCGGTCACGATCACTGCGGTCCTACGGCGGACCGGGGAGCGCCTGACCGTCACGATGCCGTGGCGTGTCTCGCCCCGGGCCGTGCCGCCCACAGTGGCCCGGCAAGGGCATCGCCTCGCTCCTTACCTGAATGCCGTCGCACTGTGCGTGCTCGTGCTGGCGCTGAGCGCCAGTGTGCAGCGCATCGTGGTGCGACGCCCCAGCCGCCGACAGCTCGGCACGGGCCCGCCTGCATCGGCGGAGAAGACCCTGGAGGACGTCCGATGAGACGAGTCAGCCTGCTCCTTGCCCTCACGCTCCTGACGACGGTGCTCGCATCGGGTACGGCGGCGGCCCAGGCGGCGCCGCCTCGGGTGGCTGCGCTCCGAGCTGCCGTGGTTGCTCCGCAGCTGCAGCTCGATACGGCCGGCCAGGACGAGATGGTCAAGGCGATCGTGGTGCTCAAGTCGCAGGCGGACCTCGCCGGCGTGCATAAGCTCGCCCGGAAGAACCGGCCGGGAGCCGCGGCCCGGATCCTGCGCGCCCGTGCCGACCTGACCCAGCGTCCGCTGCGGGCGCTGCTCCGTCTCCGCCGGTCACAGGGCCTGGTCTCGGATATCGAGCCGTTGTGGATCGTCAATGCCATCGCCGTTACGGCCACGCCTGCGGCTATCAGTGAGCTCGCGGCGCACCCGGACGTGCGCGAGATCCGTCCCGACCTCGTGGTACCGGCCCCGCAGGCCTCGGCCACGGTCACGTCGGCGCCCGCGGAGACGAACGTGGCTCTGGTCAACGCGCCGGCGCTGTGGGATCTCGGGTACCGCGGCCAGGGGATCGTGGTCGCGAACATGGACACCGGGGTCGACGTCACCCATCCAGACCTGGCCAGCCGCTGGCGCGGCGGGACCAACAGCTGGTACGACCCGAACGGGGAGCATCCGGCCACGCCGACCGACGTGAGCGGCCACGGCACCTGGACCATGGGCGTGATGGTGGGCGGCGACGCCGGCGGGAGCTCGGTGGGGGTCGCCCCTGACGCGACGTGGATCGCCGTCAAGATCTTCGACGATCGCGGGACGGCCACCTCAACCGGAATCCACCAGGGGTTCCAGTGGCTGCTCGACCCCGACGGCAACCCGGCCACTGCGGACGCACCGGACGTCGTCAGCGACTCGTGGACGATGTCGGCATCTGGCTGCCTGCTTGACTTCGAGCCCGACCTGGCGCGCCTGCGGGCCGCGGGCATCCTTCCGGTCTTCGCTGCCGGAAATTACGGCCCGCTGTCGGGGAGTTCCCGCAGCCCGGCGAACAATCCGGAGGCCTTCGCCGTCGGCGCAACGGATGACGCCGACGGCCTCTACCCGTACAGCAGTCGCGGCCCCTCCCCTTGTGGCCAGCCGGTCTATCCGCAACTGGCCGCGCCGGGCGTCGGCATCCACACCACGGACCTGTACGGCCTCTACGCCGATTCCACCGGCACGTCGGTCGCCGCGCCTCACGTCGCCGGCGCGCTGGCGCTCCTGCTGCAGGCCTTCCCTGGCATGTCGGCGGACCGGCAGGCGGCCGCGCTGGAAAACAGCGCGGCCGACCTCGGGGCAGCCGGCGCGGACAACAGCTACGGGGATGGCCGTCTCGACGCGCTCGCCGCCTACCAGTGGCTGAACACCACACCGGACTTCACGTCGAGCGTCTCTCCGTCTTCGGCCAGCACGGCGGCCGGCGGCGCCGTCTCGTACACCGTCTCTGTCTCGCCGGTGAACGGGTTCACCGGCGACGTGTCACTAACGCTCAGCGGACTGTCGGAGAGCCAGGCGACCTGGAGCATCAGTCCGCCTGTCATAACGGGTGGCAGCGGGTCCGCACAGGTCACGGTGAGCACAGCGGCCTCGATCGCAGCCGGAACTTACCCGCTCACGATCACGGCGACGAGCGGCGCGACGGTCCACAGCGCGCCCGCGACGCTCGTCGTGACGGCTCCGCCGGGCTTCACCCTGTCGGCGACGCCGACGAGCCGGAACGTCGTCGTCGGCGCCGGCGCCACCTACACAGTCGGCGCGGCCTCGCTCAACGGCTTCGCCGACGACGTCGCGCTGTCGCTGACCGGGCTGCCAGCCGGCGTGGGCACGGCGAGCTTCAGCCCGCCGGTCATCGCGGGAGCGGGGAGCTCACAGCTCACCGTCACGACATTCCCGACCGCGCCTGGCGGGACCTATCCACTCACGATCACCGGCACCGCGGGTGGCGTCACGCATACCGTCGCGGTGACACTAGTGATCTCCGCGCGTGACTTCGTGCTCTCGGTCAGCCCCTCGTCGGTCACGATCGTCCGCAAGCAATCCGCCCAGTACACCGTCGGTGTGTCGGCGGTCGGTGGCTCGGTCGGCAACGTCTCGCTAACGGTAGCGGGTCTGCCGGCCGGAACGACGGCAGTCTTCTCGCCCAACCCGGCCGGGTCGCCAGGCAGTTCGGCGCTCACGGTGAAGACGACGTCGTCGACACGGCGCGGGACCTACACGCTGCAGATCACCGGGACCAGCGGTTCCCTGGTTCACAAAGCCACGGCGACGCTCACCGTCCGGTAGAGAACTCGCACCCGCCAACTAAGACAGTTCCTGATGTCCCTTGACATCGGTGCGAGTGGTGCGGGGACACCGGCCTGCTCCAGGACAGCGCCACCGGGTGCAGCTGGCCGGTGTAACGGCAACATGGCTGGGACGGCACCTACCACCAGCCCTGCCACCAGGAGCAAGCGCAGATCCAGCAGCCGGGGAATTTGCTAAGTCGCCGGTAGCGGCCAAGTCTGGGCGCTCTCGATCATGACGATGCTGTGCCTGTCCCTAGCCACGCCCGGCGCATCCACGGCACGCGGATCGGGTGGCGGCACGGTCAATGCGACTTCGGGGGTCAGCGCGGTGACCGGGGCGTATCTGTGCTTCGAAGACGAGGCCGGGCAGAACCTGCGCCCGCCCAAGGCCCGCACCTGGGCACCTCGCGGCCACACCCGCGTGGTCCGGGTGTCGGGCAGGGGCTCGGGCCGGGTCTCGGTCGCCGGGCTGGCCCGCTACAAGCCCGGTGCGCGCAGCCGTTTCTTCTACCGGGCCCGCACCCACCGCGGCCGCATATGCCAACGGCGTGCCCCGCCTCTGGTGGACAGGGTTGAACGAGGCCACCTATGCCCTCTCAAGGCGGTAGCGCCGGTTCAAATCCGGTCGGGGCTACTCACCGAAGTAGCAGGTCAAGGGCCTGATCGCCTGTCTCGGCGGTCGGGTCCTTGATCATTTGTCCGTCGTTT
>Ga0070712_100000691_pt1 | contig 19910 bp, 21 predicted proteins | sample LARL81metaG_FD_71396 | JGI IMG/M metagenome (GOLD analysis project Ga0070712, IMG submission 71396) | Corn, switchgrass and miscanthus rhizosphere microbial communities from Kellogg Biological Station, Michigan, USA - LAR L8-1 metaG | ecosystem: Host-associated > Plants > Roots > Rhizosphere ...
TAATTCCTACACGGTTTATTGCGCGAAAAGCCAAACAGACACAAAGGCAACCATCGGATATCGGTACAGCAACCTCACAAAGAGTTGGACGACAATAAATAAGAGCGCAACCTGTGGGATCATCAATCCGGCTGACGACAAAATGTATCTCGGTGCAGGTGACACAAATTACATTGAACAGGAACGAAAATCTTTCGATCGTACTGACTACGCCGACCGTGAAATCAGCACAAATTTAAGCAGTGGAAATCTGATCGGAAGTGGGTATCAGATGCTACTCAGTAGCGTATCCAATATCGGTGTTGGTGACGTTGTTACCCAGATTCAAGATCTCACCGTTTACGAATATAACCAGCTTCTACATAAGCTTGATTCTGATCCTGGTTTATCAATCAAAACATATTTTTCAAGTCTAGAGTCTACTGCCGGCGATGATTTGAGCCTGAAGCTTTATAGTTCGTCATTTACAAATCTCGCATCTACCCTCGATTCAGAGCCGAATCTAATTACACATAATTATGTGACAACGGTGAACTCCAAGACCGGGTCAATCACTTCAAATAGCGCAGCCAATCCTACCGTGGTTACTACCTCATCGGCACATGGGCTTGTGAATAATAGAATCGTCGCTATTTCTGGGGTGTCGGGATCAACGCCGTCAATCAACTCCAGTTATCAGGTAACCGTTTTATCTCCGACAACATTCTCAATCCCGGTTAACGTCACTGTAGCCGGAACTGGAGGCACCTTTTCGACTGTCAATTCCGATTTCCGTGATATTCGGGCGTGTTTCGCGGCAATTTGCTCGAATTTGAATGCCGATACTGGCACCGCCTTGAAGAATTATAGTTCCTTGACTGTCTCGACCTCACAAGAAGCAGTGATTACGGCTATTACTACCAGCCCACCGGTCATTACTTTGAACGCAGCATTGCCGTGGATAACGGGGCCGTTGACAATCTATAACGCAATCCATTCGACATTTACCTACGCGCCAATGACTTTGGATGCTCCTATCGGTCAGGTGAAGCTGTATCATCCGCAAGCTGTTGGTGATCCGCTGATGTTGAAGCATCTACGCGAAGCAACTCTGATGTTCGATAATCAGAATTTCACAACAGCCACGTTAAACTTCGCTTCCGACCTGATTCCTTCTTTTGTACCTGTGACATTGACAGGAAGCGGACCGGGAACCTTCGGAAACACGGCATTTGGTGGTGGATTATTCGGCGGCCTCGGAGTCTCAGTGCCATTTCGTACTTATATCCCGATGCAGTGTCAGCGATGTCGATACCTCGTCGTTCAATTTGCCCACGCAACAGCGCGTGAGAAATATTCTATATTGGGTATCACCGTTACCGGCGAGATCGCTCTTTCCACAAGGGCATATCGATGAAGATTCCTACATTCAAAAGACTGGATAAAGCTAATTTTGCCCAGCAATACAGCCAACTCATCGATACGTTGGCCACGAGCCTGAACATCGGAATAGAAAATCTCTACAACATCATCAATAACCAATTGTCCTTGGGGGATAATCTTCTTTGTGACGTGAAAGACGTACAAGTAACAGTCGATTCCAATGGCAAACCGATTTCCACAACGACATTTAATCTCACAAACGTAACTTCATCTTCATTAAAAGGTCTCCAGGTCATCAAAGCTGACAATATTACGAGTTCCACTACCTACCCAAGCGGTGGAATTTTTCTCTCCTACACGATCGCAACTTCTGGGGTTCAGCTTACCCATGTGACCGGCCTCCAGGCCAATAATACCTATCAATTACGAATAATCGCCTGGGGATAAAAAAAAGACCCAGCATTAACAACTATTGGATGAATAAGGGAAGATTTATGCAGGATAATACTGATACAACTCAACTTCAAAATGACGCACCGGATAATCGACGGGGTACGGGCTTCACGAACCTTCAGAAATATCTGAACGCCAATCAAAATAATAATCTCGATCAGACCATCGGCAATCAGATTCAGCAGGAAGGTCAAGATCTCGGTAGAAATCTCGGATATGCTCAGGATTATTTCAATCAGCGACTTGGTACTCCTGGTGGAAGTTCTGGTCAATATGGTGAGCTTCAAAACGATCAGAATAATATCAACAGCGTCCTTGCTCCCTATTCCCAATACGATACGCCAGCGGCATCCACTCAATCAGGCACAAATCCTCCACAGCCCGTCGATACTGGCTCTCAGAGTCCGAACCTTGGTGGATTACCCTCATCATCAACCCCGATCCCGCAGCAACCCACCGACCAGCAGGTGTCGGAATTTCAGAATTACATGAATCCGTCGCCTTATAACGGCATCACTGGACTTCCAAATGCCGACAATTTCATGGGTCAGGCGCAAAACCTACAAAGTCTCGGCAATCAATACAGCCAATCCAATCCCACTGGTCTACTTTCGCGGTATCTGAGCAATAACAGCAATCAATATACGCAAGGCATGCAGAATTTTGACCAGATGTTGCTCGGGGATTCATCGAAAATCCGACAGGGGCTCAATTCATTGAACTCCGTCAATCCAAACACGATCGGAAACATGATTTCCGGAGATCAAACAGCGGTACGAAACTACCGAAATGCCCGCAACAAGCTAGGTTCAGATCTCGCTTCGCAACTTGGTGTGAGTAGCGGGGTTGCGCTACCCGATACAACGACAAATCCAGGATATATTCAGAATTTAGATCAAGCTGTTAATAATCAGGTACAAGCCGATCAGACTGCACAACAAAAAGCGTTCAATGATGCTCAAAGTTATGGCCCCGATCAATGGCGAACATTTCTTCCTCAATATGGCGCTTCGATGGGTCCTTCTTATGGATACGACGGCACATTCGTTGAGAATCAGGTAGGTCTGCCCGCAGGTCATACTGGCGGCATGAAAGCTCCGGGGACAATCAGCGTTGATGATCAATTATGGGGATTGCATCCGCAAGATTATCTGTCACAGGGTCCTCTCGCTAATTTCAACACAGTAGCATCGCCGCAACAACTCGCATCTTTGAGCGCGCTACAGAAATTAGCAGGACTGACCCCAACTCAATATGATCCATCTCAAGCTGGCAGCTATGACCAGACACATAACGGTTTGCAATTTAGAACCGGTGATTTCAATACCGATCTGCAGACGGCACAAAACAATTATAAAACTCAGGAAAATCAAATCTATAAACAATTACAAAACGCGCTAGCTCAACCGTTTCCAGGCCCGCCACAAGGTGGAATCGCTGCCGCAGAAACACTAAGGGCACAACCATACGTAGACCAGATCAATCAAATACGGCAGCAGTATGGTCTAGCGCCGGTCTTAAATACGTTCACAAGCATTCCTAATGCACAAAACATTCTACCACCACCGACGCAGGTGATTTAAATAGTCAGGAAATAATATGGTACCTTTACTCGCTGGCGGCCTAGTAGCCGGTGCAAGCGCTCTCGGTGGTCGTCGTGGAAATATTTTCTCATCCGGAGATCGTCAAAAAGCGCTGGACGCGGAAAATCAGGCCCTTCAGGAAATTCAATCCACTGGAGCGCCGCCAGATCTCGCTAAGGCGATTCTTCTAAAGCATTTTCAATCTGCGGGTGTTCTCACTCCACAATTAGCGCAAGCCGTTCAACAGCAGGCATCGCAGCTTGGTAATTATCAGGAAGATCCGTCTGTAAAAGCGGCTCAGATGCAGGCCCTTTCATTGATGCAGCAACGCGGCCAAACCGGTTTATCTCCGGAAGACAGGGCAGCATTTAATCAGGTACAAAATCAGGTAGCGCAAGACACACAGGGTAAAGTTCAGCAGATCATGCAGAACATGCAAGCCCGTGGTCAAGGAGGCAGTGGGGCTGAATTAGCTGCAGCACTCAACGCTTCATCTCAAGGTCAGCAACAAGCCTCTCAACAAGGCGATCAACTTGCTGGTTTGTCTTCTCAACGTGCGCTCGAAGCGTTGGTGGCATCAGGTCAACTCGGCGGACAAATTTCCGCTCAACAATTCGGACAGGCCGCGCAGAAAGCCTCGGCACAAGACGCGATTAACCGATTCAATGCAGCAAACGCACAGAATATCAACACGTATAATACGGGCGCAGCAAATCAGGCGCAGCAATATAATCTGCAGAATCAGCAAAACATCATGAATCAGAATGCCGCAATGGATAACGCGGAACAGCTTCGTCAATTACAGGCGCAACGTCAATATTGGCAAGACAAGCTGGGATATAACCAGGCTCTCGCAAACGCTTATACAAATCAAGCCAACGTCTATAATAACCAGGCGGCACAAACGTCAAATCTATGGCAAGGTCTTGGTCAAGGCGTTAGCCAGGGAGTAGCCGCTGGATATGGATATCAACAGCAACAGGATCAGATGAATCAGAACGCGGCCAATAATAAGGCTTGGCAAAATTTATATTCTCAGCAATACGGACTTGGGCAAGGCACACCTTCAGCTACTACCGATTATTCCAACTATTACCAAGGTCCGCAACAGGACGTGAGTAATTACACTGGCCAGGATAATTCGGCCTATTCCAATTACGCGTGAAATATGTCTCAATATGACGATGACAACGAAGACGCTCCGGCTCCGAAGGGCGCAGGCCCTCAACCGGCGAGCACTCCATACGATCGATTTCGTGAAGATTTTGCTCCAATAATCGATCCTATTTCGAATGCGATGGAAAGTGCGACCACTTTCTTCGACAAAGCACCTCAATATTCAATGGATGACATTGCGAAATATCTGACGCCCTCAAGCTCGGATTCCGGGCTGTTTTCTCCGGAAATGGTGCAATATTTAAAGGGGAAATCACCATCTCTACCGCAGAGCTTTCCATCAAATCTATTTTCTCCGTCAGATGGCAGCGCCAATCACGCAACTCCAGCAATTCCACCGTCGTCTTCTTCGTTTGGGATGGTGAATACCGATCCTGTCACTGACCTCATGGGACAACTTGCCCTACAGAGTCAACAAAGTCAGTCGAATAGCACCACCACTACCCCAGAAGGAACGACTGGCAGCACAAAGACAAGTACAAAAGTTGCAGCCAAAGGCGATGATGGTAAAGTTCGTGGGCTTGCAACCGAATCTGAAGGCCCATATTTCAATGTTCCTGCGAATAATCTCGCGAGCCTTCAAAATCTCCAAGATGCACAACAGCGAGCCTCGAATGTTCAACTCGTGAATGAACTCGGTAAAGCGGGAGAAACAATCGGCGCAGCACTGGCCCATACAAAACCGGTTAATCAAAAAGATTGGGAAGCTCAAGCCAAGGGCGGCCAGGGAATCGTCAACGATTATCTTCAACAGGTTCAGCAACAAAAGAGCGACCCGAATAGCCCTCTCTCTGAAGCGTTTCGTCAGTATGCCAATTCACTTGGGGTGAAAATGAATGGCAGCATGTCCGCGTCGGACGCCGAACAGGTCTTCCCGTTCATGTTCAAAGGCTTCGAACTTCAACAGAATCGAGAACTCAAAGAGAAAGAATTCCAAGAACAAGAACAGACACGTCGTCAGTTGTATCAGCAACATGCGGACATGATGAAGACACTCCGTGGTAATCAACAGACGATCCAACAACAGAGAATGAACAATCAGGCTGAACAAAACTTCGAACAAGGCTGGATGAGAATGAAATCCAACCGCAATGAACTCGGCACACCCGTTCAAAAAGTGCAAATGGCAGATACCCTCGACTCGATACTCACAAAATATCAGGGTCACTTGGATGATGTTCCGAATAACCTTAAAGATGAATGGATCAGTGCGTATAACAACTACGTGACAAAAGGACAAGGATCGGACGTAAAACTCAGAAAACTCATCGCAAATACGGGGCTAAACGAAGGTACAAAGGCGTGGCAATGGCTTACGAACCATCCTACAGCGGCAGAGCAAGGTCCATTCATTCAGATGTTTCTTGATTCAGTTCATCAACAACGAGACATGGCTAAAGCTCAAGTCCAAGATGGCTTCGTAAAATATCTTAAAAGCGCACAGGATCGTTTGACTCCGGGCTATGTCCATCAGCAACTCATGAATGAGGGAATTGATCCGAACGATTTCCAAAATTGGAAGAATAATATGTACCGAGATCGCGCGCTAGGCGGTGGTAGCAGTGGTTCAGGCGGTGGGCAATTCAGTTCCGATATTGAAAACCGCATTAATAATGCAATGCAAACTGGTGCTACTCGCGAACAGGTAATCGACACACTACGTCGGCACGGAGTCATTCCGTAAATTTCTATGCCAACAGATCAAGACATTTTAGATGCTTTTCATGCTCCGGTGAGCGACGATGATATTCTCAATGCTTACCACGGTCAGACACCGAGCATTACTCAGGCTCTTACTCAAAAACTCAGTAATGCCGGTCATTCGATCGTGAATGGTGCCGAAGCTATCGGTCAGGATGCCCTTGATACGGGTCGAGGTGTAACTCAAGGGGTAACTCTGGGCTCGGCTCCCATGATCGCGGCAGCCGGAGAAGCTACCTACGACAAACTTCGCGATCTCATCACAAATAATCCTGACGCAAAGAGTTGGCTGCAGAATTATCGTCAACATCAGCAAGAATCACAAGCCAATTTCGATTCCGCTCATGAACGCAGTCCATACCTATATGATGCTGGGGAACTCGGTGGAATGTTGGGGCTCGGTCTTGGAACTGGCGGGCTCGGCGATGCTGCAGGCTTGAGCGAAGCTGTCGAACAGGGCGGCGGTGCCGCTGCCAAATATCTGGGGCAATCAGCATTGAAAGGTGCTGGACTCGGTGCAGTTCAAGGCGCTATTTCTTCGAAAGGAACTCTTTCTGACGCCGAAGGTAACTTCAATCCACAAGGCGCTGAAGAAATGGGAGCCGATGCATTGGGTGGCGCTGCGATGGGCTCTGTTCTCAATCCCATGATCGAAGGTGCTGGTTATGTCGGAAGTGACATCCTAAAAGGACTTGGTGATAAGCTCAATAGTCTTTCTGAGAATAAAATCGCCGAGAGTCCCCTTCTGCAGCAGATGAAAGAAGGCTATATCGAAGGTCGCAATGGGATTGGGCTGAATAACAGCACCCCGAGCATGACAATGCAGGGCGACGTACAGAAAGACGCCGTTAATTATTTTGGAAATAATATTATCAATGGCCAAAAAATATTAGGTGGGGATATTTCTAACGCGCTGGATGCTGCCAAAAAAGTTAAAGTAGATATCAAGCCAGATGTGAGCGACGCTCTCACTTTGATTGCTGGACGCCTTAAAGGTGGTGCAATCGGAGACATCGAGGCTGGTCAAAATGCTAAAGAGGTTCTTTCTAATTTGGCTTTTGGTAAAAATGCCGTATTTACGCCGACCGGTCTACGCACTCAACTGAACGTCATTCAGAAGATGATCGAAAAGGCTGAGGACCCAGCATTAAAAGAAGTTCTCATTAACCTGAAAGACAACGCCGAAAATAAACTCGTTGCCGCTGTTCCAGGACTTGATGTCTTGCGACAACGTTATAATCAATTCATGTCCGGAGTACCGGAGCAACTGATCAATGGATATAAAAATAGCTGGCTCAGTGATTCTCCCGATGCACAAAGTAAGCTTTCAGAAGGCTTAAAAGGCGTATTACAGAAGCTACAATCGACAGGATCTCAAAGTCCGGAAATCAATTCACGGCTATCAGCTACCGTGGAAAATCTACGTCAAATGGAAGCCGATCACCCAGGCATCTTGAATCGTCTCGGAATTGATCCTGACACTTTCGAAGATGAAATGCGCCAGGCCGGCAATCAATTTGAAATGTCTCGCGCTATTCTTGGAACATCAGATCCGAATCACAATCCGATGTCGAGTTGGTGGACATTGCTCGGCGGGGCAAATACAGGTCGGGGTCAGTTGATCAACAAGGCCAATCTCGCGGGAAGAATTGTCACAGCCGCCGATGAATCACCAGTAGCTAACATGGGTAGAGCTTTGTACAGTTTGCCTGCCGAGCAATTATCAAACGTCGTTGGTAAGCTGAAACAATCACAGAGCACTCAGGGACTCGGAGAATATCTCGAAAAGGCGATTGTTAATAAGAACGACGGGGCAAAAAACGCGGCCCTATTTTCCATCCTACAAAACCCAAAAGCTCGCCTCATTATTAGCGGCGAAGATGTGGAGTAAATATGGATGATCAGCTTTTACAAGAGGTTCTCAAAGGCATTCGTGACGATGTAAAAGATGTAAAAACCGATATCCGTCAGATCAGTGTCGATGTCAGCAACATCAACAGACAAACCGGCATCAACACTCGTGGCCTTGAGGAACATATGCGCCGAACAGAGGCTGCCGAAAGTCGTCTCGACATCATGGAGCACACAGTCACCCAATTCCAGGCTTCCGTGAATAGTGCCATCAAGATCGGGGCACTCATCGCCTCTACGATCGTCTTTTTCACCCAAGTCTTACCTGTCCTACTGCCCCTCATTCATCGTCTTCTTGGATAACAGAAGGCACATCCGCCACATTCAATAAATCAGCATTCACGGTCATATTTGTAGCCTTTGCAAGACTCCAGATGCACCGGTTTCTGGAATTGTTACGATCGTAGCAATCCTTCTTCCCTTTTTTTGTTCGGTGTTTGCGTTTGCCTTCATGATTGAAATTCGCATGCACATATTCTTCCGTGAAGTCATTCAACCATTGAAGTTCTTTTTCGCTGAGCTTATCGAGATAATCGTAATCGACAAGTTCGTATCGTGTTCTGGGATTGAGTTCAGGATGGAGGGCGGGGTATTTTGCTGAGTTTCTTTTTGTTTTTCTTTTTTTCATTGGACAACTGTCTGGCACGTCGAATTTGCTCGATATGCTCCGGCGGTAGGAATTGTAGAATCGACTTATCAACTGCAAACCAGTGCAATGGATTGCGCGCTCTACGATATTTGAAATAGATTTTGGCGAATTGGTGAAATTGATCTTCGCCGAGAGGATTGGAACGCTTGAAAGACCACAAGTCGTAAAGATAGTACAAAAGATAGCCTTCGATCCAGTAGGTGCCCGGTTTAATACCGTAAGCGTCGAGAAATGCCTCGAAATGCCTTCGATATTTGACCGATTTCGTTTTGTCTATCTTGGTTTTGGCTAGTAGCTCTTGGCTTTTCGCGGATAGTTTGAAAGCTTTGGCGTTGAGAAGGTAATAACGGGCAGTTGACTTTGTGTGGGGCAGAAGAAATTTATTTATTTCGGCGTAGAAGCGTGGCGGGGACAGAGGATTCTTCGACCATAGACAGTACAAATGATATAATAGCTTAACCCGTATGACATTGGGACCGGGTCGAATATCGAACGCCGACAAAAACGAATCGACATCCGTGAGAATATTGCTGACTTCCTCGATATTTTCGTCTGATTCGGCAGCTTTTAGAAGTTCTTCGAGTTCAGTTTCATTTGAAGATTTTTTTGGCGGCATAGACACTGAGACCGGTCACCGCAACTCCTATAGCAACTCCGATGAGCAAATCGTGGTTATTTTCCTTTTTTTCGAGTTCTTGTACTCGTGTTTGACTTGCTGCGTATGAAATTCGAAGTGCGTCTCGATCGATAGTAGCTTGTCGGTACCGATTAGCAGCATCAAGCGAGAGGAGTATTCCGGTGAATGGGGCTGGATCGTTCTCCTGTAAGTAGCGAACCTCCGCGAACGCGACATCACTGAAGAGAAGATTAAGGATGAGGGCGGTTAAAGAAATCCACCAACTGTTGCGGAGTTGCATTTTCATGTTTTTCCTCGGCGATCTCTTTTATCACTTCTTGTTGTTCATTGATGATTTGCTTCTCGGCACCGACGACTTCATCCTCAGATGATTTAAACAAAGAAACAATACGCACCACGCCAAAGATAATTGCTGCGATGCTTAATACGATTAAACCTATAGCGGTCATTTCTTTTCTTCTTTCGTTCCGTGTTTGTAATACATTCGCATTTGATCCTCGATAGCGGTCTTCGCGTCATGGCACGAAGTACAAAGAACTTGGAATCCATGAACATCACAGAAGAGCCTCGCGATAAAGGAATTCCAATCGAATTGCTTATGGTCAAGCGGGATCACAGGCTCGATATGATCCAAATGAACCGCGTGGGATTTGAATAATTCGTGACACATGGCACATTGATAGAGCCCCCGATCTTTGCGGGCGCGTTTGAGAGCTTCGGATCTCGGCGGCCATCGTAGGCTAGCCTGGCGTAGCTTACCTTTTACCCACGTTTCACGATTCGGGCTCTTGTACTTTTGCTTTCGTTCGCCGGTCGCAGAGGGAGCATTCTTCCCATCTCCGGTCGAGGATCGTTCTTTCGATGACATTACCTTTGTGGCACTCCGGGCAGCTTCGTAAGGCTACTTCTTGTTTATCGGTGGGAATTTCGCGTGGGGGTTTCTTCGACTTTTCTTCTCGTTCTCTGTAATACCCGCGATCGAGCTTCTTCACTCTCTTGAGCAAACTTCTATTAATCGCTTTGAGTTCGCGTATCTCTTTTTCTAACCTTTCGAGTTCATCGTCTTTCTTCCGTCGTCCCATAATGTACTGTCACAGGCCCTAATTCCGTATTGACTGTTTCCGTGTGTGGTGGGCAATGCCATGGATCGTCTATTGGGGTTTTCGCTGACGCTACTTCGTCCGTATGCTGATAGGATATATCTTGACCGAAACGGCGTTTATATTTCAGGTAGCACGCGAGAATCAGAAGGTAATTACACGCATCGAGAATAGTATCTTCAATCTTCTCTTCTTTTACTTGGAGAATGTTACCTTTCAGAAACGTCAGAAGCCTCGATGTCTTGTCACGAAAGCGTGTCCATATTCCGACCTCGGTAGTAGCAAGACCATCAACTTCGATCTGACAGAAATTGGTGAAGGCAAAGTCGTGACCGGTGTAATCGGAATTCTTGTGTGCCACGATCTTGCGAAGCTTATTCGTGAGTTCGTCGTGGTATTGGAGGAATTGTTTTCTATTCATTTTTCAATGCCCGTTGCTTCTATCGGTGGATGTTCCCCGAAAACAGATTCATAGGCATCCTCTTGGCGTCGAAACTCTTCGATAATCTCGTAGACTTCACAATATGGTTGCATCTTCAGAACGTCACAAATCTTCTGTACTTGTTCTTGATTGAGCTTATAAAGCTTTTCCATTTTTAGCCTTTCTTCGGAAACAGGTAGGGCACTCCGTCTTGAATCCATCCGAATCCGACCCAAACCTTTGTTAAATTCTTTGCTGCGTAGTCAAATGCGGCACTCTTTGTATCGATCATGCATCCAACATCCATTCCCCATAGCTTACGGTTGAATGTTGCGTGATAGACAATCTCGGCTTTCGCGTGAGTATGACCTTGGATGACATTCATCCCGAGAATCTGCACTTTGGATCTGACAGATCCGTTGAGTTCATCTCCATGGAGAAATGCGATGTCATCGACGATATACGGATCATTATCGAGCGCCCAAATCCACCCTTTATATGGGAAAAGCTCGTCGAGTCCTTTGATCATGGATTTCGTGAGGCCAGCCTCGAAAGCTTTCTTCATATACCGAAGATCATGATTGGAACGACGGATCACGAGATTCGGAAACATCTTGTTCAGTTCTTTTGCTGCAGCTACCGTCTTATTCCACTCTGATTCTGGGTTATCGTCAGAGGGCTCTTTTAGGAATCGACTCCATGACTTTTGTTCGGTGAGATCTCCCGTCGTAAAAACAAGATCTGCTTTATGTTTCACCCCGAACTTTCTCGCTTCTTCGAGAGCATCCCAATCACAGAACGGCAAATGTATGTCGCCCAAAACGAGAATGCGATTCGCTAGTCGATTTTGCATTTCGGAATTTTTCCTTTGAGAACATTATTCTCTTTTAGAAGGTAGTAGATACACTTCTCGAATTTCAGCACTTGTGACTCGGTAAGGCCGATCTCATATTCGATTGAGAAAGCGTGAGCCAGTTCGTGAAGGTAGGTATAAACAGTCTCTTTGTCAGAATGACCCATCTCGATCACAATTTGCTTGGTATCTGGCCGAGTCTGACCGATGCAACCGGGCATGGCATTTTGTTCACACCACACCACTTCGTAGAAAACACCACGCCGAACATGAACCCGCGAGGGAATCTGTTTTCTTATCTTTGTCCAGTTAACCGTCATTGAATTGTTTCTTGTATTTTTCGACGTAGATCTGAATTAGAGTGTGATTTTCTTTGAGCGAAGTGAGTACATTTCGAACCGGCACATATTTCTCGAAGCAAGAGAGAATATCGGAGTACATTTTCATGAGCGACGCAATTGCTTCGAGATCGCGGATGATCTTCTTATACAGTTTCCGATCTCGATATTTAATAAGGTTCGTTGTCATGGATAATTCCCATTGACCGCTTTTCCTGGAACATATTTTTGTACTTCTCAATTTCCTTGAGTACCGACTCGATTGCGGCCATTAGCCCCATATCGTAAATATCAGAACGTAAGATCACTTCTTTGATGTGCGCGGGAGAAAATTCGTTATATTTCTTCTTTTTCAGTTCTTCAATGACTTCGTCAGGAACATTTCCCTTGAGGAAGAATTTCAGCAGATCCGTTCGTTCTTCGGCATTTGGATAGGGAGCTTCCAGTTTGTCATCGAATCGACCTGGGCGGTTTGTGAGCGAACCGAGAAATGCTTCCGGGTGATTGGTTGTTGCGATGATAAAAATGGGAATGGTGAAGGTCTTTTCTTGGTTATCGAGCAAAGAAAGAAGCGAGGCTGTACTCTTGATTCTAACCTGATCAATTTCTACACCGCCAACATCTTCCATGATCAGAATAAGTTTATCGACTCCAACATATTTGAACGACTTGATAAAATCTTTCACCTCAAAAGGATCGATCTTATCAGTTGCCCAAACGAGAACTGCCGTGTCTTTCATCTCCGAGTTGGCATATTTCATCGCAGCTTTTACTGCTCCGGTGGTCTTTCCGGTACCGGGGATGCCATATAACAACAGCGCCCGTTTTGGCACCTCGAAGCCATGTTTATGATAGACGTGAAGCTTGCTGAAGAAACAGTCGATGCGATCGGTGATTGCCTTGGTGTAAACAAATGAATCGAGAATCTGATCATTAACGAAAGAGGTCTTCTCCAGCTTCATCCCTGTCATCGTTTTTTGGATCGACCAAACACCGGGATGAACATCATATGTTCTGACTTCAGTCTCTCCCTCGATATATTCGAGTTGAATAAATTGACCATCTGGTGTTAATGTTGCAAAATCGCTCTGACTTATCTTTGCGCCAATAGGTAAATCAGCAAGGCGGGTCTTGGCCTTAACGACGAAATCGCCCATTTTTTAGACTCGTTTTCTTGTGAAGCGGAGTTGTTGTAGTTATACGTGGAGTTGTTTAAATCTTATCGCAGTCTTCCGGAACTGTCAAAAGATACTTCTGGTACAATGCATCATTCAGAATTTGATCGGGGGCAAAATGACAACAGACAGCAACATCGGTGTAATGACGGTCATTGCTCCGCCACACCACTTTCCATGATGCCAGGTCCGAGCTATGGATCTCGACGAAGCAACCGTCAGTGAAAGTCAGTGCCGTCTTTTTGCATATAGTATTCGTCGGAGATGGCTTTGAGCACTTTTCTTCCGACACAGGCGGTGGTTTCGTGGATCGGTTTAATAACAAGTCCTTCACGCACCTTCTGGCCGCCGAGGGTAGAATCCCCAGACCGATGTTGTTCCAGAATTTCGCGTTTGAATGGCCCCACATATAGGACCGGTACAGGTGTAATATCAAACGCCTCCACGGCTTCCTTGAACGTAGCTGGCCAGGGGTCATTTTCTGTGGCATCTGAGATTTCATAATCGAGGTATTTCCCATCCCTCATGACATCGTACACGTACAGCTTATGTTCGCCAGGTCCGCAGCCGTATGTGTACCCTTTTTGGATTCCATCGCCGACAATCTCACCGTAGATGGCATATCCTTTCGGAAGTTTCTTTTTCAGATCATACTGTCGCACCATCTTGGTGTAGACATCCTCGTCGTAATAGCCCTTGTGATAAAGCTTGCATTGGATCTGTACCTGACGACTGCCCCAACAGAATTCATACTCAGGTAGAAGTCCAAAGAATTTCTTGATCTTCTTCCATAGAGTATTTGCCTCGTTCTTGAACCATCCGCATCGGAACGACGTGCCGTGGATCTTCTCAGACATATAAACTTCTTCACCGTCTTGGAAGATTCGATCGTACCACTTGAAATTTTCGATATCGGTGTATTTGGGAAAGTTCGGATTGACCGCGCGCTTTTTCTTTTGTTGCATATGACGCGGGATCTCAACGTCAGGCGGCTCGTATTTCGTGATCCCGAGGTCTTGAGCGATATCTTCCTCGTCCTCAAGTTCCCCGAGATGTCCCCAGTGGGACTCCAGAAGCTCAGCAGGTTTCACCACCATTCCCTGTGAGATGTGGCTACGGATCTTGATAGAGCGCACGCGGTGTTTTGTGAGCTTGATCTTGGCGGTCATCGGAAACAGAAAATCCTCAAGCTCTTGGGGCAGGATGCTATCCACAGGTATATAGATAACCTGATCGCCGACCTTGAAGTTTCCTTTGCCGGTCACAACCATCCAATCATACACTTTTACGATGTCCAGACGATCTGCGTTATCATGAGGCAGAACTTCACGCACACGAGTAACGGGTACCTTGAATGACGACATGCGTCCCCCAGAATTCGTACTGCTTGGTGTTAATTATCAGGGTAAAACGATAAGATGGGTTCTAGTATAACACAGAAAAGAAAAAGAGCCTAGAAGTCAGGGTCCTGTTTGCCGACCTCCAGGCTCTATGTTCACCATGTTGTCTTAACTTTGTTCGAGTTATTACAACGAGAAGGATCAAATCAGACAATTCGACTGCTGTCTATTTATTTCCACCACCATTACCGGCGGCACCGCTGAGATCCTTCATATTGATAATTGGCATTCCGCCGCCGCTGATCGTAGGCAATCTTCCATCCCATTTCTCGATCGAGCGTAATCGGATCAGTTCGGGAGTAAGGCTTTGACGCAATAGATTATTTGATTTTGCGTCAGCTTCGGCGCGGATGAGGCGAGCATCAGCTTCTCCACGAGCTTGAGCGACCGCAGATTTTGCTAGCGTGGTTTGCTTCTGTAGTTCATATTCAGCCTGTTGAGCTTCCTGCTGGGCAGCCATTTTCTGTTGCATCTGATCTTCAATCGCTTTGGGAAGATGCGAGGCTCCCATGTTCACTTTATCGAGATTGAATCCCATTTTTGCCAACTCGTTAGCCAATGTCTTTTGTACTGTCGTCTGCAGATCGCCACGTTTTGACGATATCAGTTCCGAGAGAGACATTTGACCGGATGCATTCTGCGCTACCGTGATAATCGTGCGCCGGATAAAGGTCTTTTCAATTTCCTCGATATCCGCACCTTTGAAGGCACGAAAAACATCGGCGGCTTTGTCCTGCGAAGTGTTATAAGTGACAGAAATGTCCTGACGAATATGCTGACCTTCGAGTGTTGGCAGATCGATGCTGTCATCTCCACTAGAAGATCCCTCACCGTCTTTCTCGACCATCGTATAGGTTCGCAGGGCAATCGGGTAACTCTGAACATCGGTCATGAAAGGAACCTTGAAGGCCAGTCCCTGTCCCACCGTGTTTAAACTCCCCGTCCATCGGTTAAAGAGAACCCCCGCGTAGCCAGGTCGAATGATTGTATATGAGCCCAAGAATACAACGAGTACAAAAAAAGCAAGCGCGCCGTATTTAATTTTTCCGATCATTTCTTCCATGTTTTCCCCCATTTCTCGAACCATCCGATTAAAAACCACCAGATGATCACGAGTAAGATAATTTCAACTATGTCCATATTGTTCCCCTAAAGAAGAGATAATTGATTGAGATCGAGAAGCCTCTTATTCTTCTTTAATTTGTAATTCGGGAACAGCTTCTTCACATTGATGATCGTGTCAAAGATGCAAGCTGTCTTATACAGCTTTTCAAAGAGCTTGTCCCGATCATAATCGCCGTCGAAATTTTCAGCCAGACGCAGCGAGCCATCGGACGCGAAATAAAAATAGGCGCGGTCTCCCTCGACATATTCTGTACCCGCAATTGCGTCTTTTACTTTCTGTTCGTTTGTACGCTTCGCATTAATCACTTTCTCAGTGATCGTTTTTCGGGTTACCCAACGACGAATATCCGTGATATTTTGGATCTCATGTACAAACGATTCGTATGTTTCCTGAAGTATTGCATCGAGGCAATCGGTGGAGCTTCCGAAATACTCTGCAATCTGATTAATGACCTTGTGAATGAACTCCTTTAAAGCAGGCTCGCGAGTTGTAGCTTTCAGTGCTGACCCTTTGTATTTCACCTTGCCATCTTTAAAGAGCGCGTAATTCTTCCCAGCGGCAACAATCACCGTGTCGTAATAACCATCGTCCTCGAATCGAATGCGTTCAGGGAAAAGGCTGTTCAATTCCTTCAAGTAGTCGGCACGCTGTTGAACGCTAAATCCAGTTCCTTCCCTCTCAGAAAAAGAAATAGAATCGGTATCCGCGTTGACAATGTGAAAATCGTGGGCATGTCCCCAAGATAAGGCTTTTTGCAAAATAATGCGCCCCTGTTCAGTAACATAGGCAGCTTTTGCTGGAGAATTAAAAAGCAGTCCGCTTGCGCCCATGAAACCATAGCAAGAGTTGATGAAGATTTTTTCGGCATTTTGTAGATCGTCGTAATATTTATCGCGCTTGGCGAGCTTTTTGTGTTTGAGTCTGCGTTCCGTGAACGTGCTGACGAGCTTCAAGAAGTTTCCATTTGGATCTTTTTCTGAGTCATAGACTCCATATTGAAGCATTATATTCGGGTACAAAGAAGCAACATCTACCTTGAATACGTTCCGGTATACTCCAGGATTTCCGAAAGAGATCGCTCCCTCATATGGAATCGCCTCTGAAGCCTTCGGGAGAGAATGACCCTCTTGCAGATAGCTTCGGATCATCATCGCATTGATTTGCGATCCGGCGGCTGATTCCAAAATCAACTGATAGGGCTTGGGAATGTGCTGCGTGAGATAGAAGAATGGGGGAGACATCAGGTCATAGATCGCCAGAGCATCGTCACCGTCGAATCCAGCATACAGTTTAATCTTTTTCCATTCTTCCGGATCTTTGTAGGTAAATCGAATCCTGGAGGCATCGTAGAATACTCGACCTTCGACTTCTAATCCCTCGGCTCGGATAATTGGTTTAAGACCGTAACTTTCGTATTTTCTACCCACATCATAACGCAAAGAAACAAACATTGTGTCAACAAGTTCCCGACCGAAGACGTGAGCTTTGCGATAATGATAAAATTGAGTAGCATCTTTGCGATATTTGCTTTCGAAGTCGTCGAACCATAAAGCCGAGCCATCTCGACCGAGATTCAGTTCTACTCCCAATTTCTTAGCAATAAATTCTAGGTAAGGCAAATCATAAATGAATATATTGTGTCCAAGAATAATAGAAGGATCAGCTTCACGAACATAATCCGCGAAAGCAATGAGCATTTCAGCGCGTGTAGAATATTCATCATAAGCAAAAAGTTTCCGGCTCAGAATTCCGTTCTTGCGAAGGGTACAAGCAATCAAAAGAACATCGGAGGTTTCATCATGAACAAGACCCGTGGTTTCGATATCGATCGCCATCACGGAGACATCTTGATGCTTCATGCCTTTGAAGTAGGTGTACCCATCCTTCACCATCAAGGCTTCCTTCTCGTTGTAGATTGAGAAGAAATTACATCCGGCATGTTGAAGCTGTTTTCGCACCTTCAGAAATTCGCTTCTTTTGGTGAACTGCTTTCCATATTGATAATTGAGATTGCCTTTCAATCTTACATATGAAGCGTGATATTGTTGCTCCGTCAGAATCCAGTAACGATTTGGAACCTCGATAGTGGAAATCTGCCCCTGATTTTCGACAAATAGAATAGCTTTATCGTCTTTAACTTCGATACAAACGATCCCGGCTATTTCATTTTTTCCGTCAATCAGGCGATCCACAATCACCTCTTAATTGATTTCGTTTTGTTCAGTAGGAATCGGCATATTCTTCAGGGCATCTCGGATAATGGCTTCTGGATCTAAAATCATGATTCTCCAGACTGTCGATCGTTCAACAGCATCGCTTACTTTCTGCGGATCTTCACCGAGATAGAAATATTCATCGTCCATATCGACAAGATACCCACGTAACATGATGGGCGATACTACCATTATTTCGTCCTCAATCGCCTGTATTTCTTTGTGGGTAGTAAGCTCCACAAACTCGCCAACAAATGTGTCGTAAAATCCCATAGGAACCTCTATTCATTCAAATTTATACGCTTCTGAAGAAGATCCGATTCCGGCTTGTTGCCGAAGTTTCTCGATGTATTTTTGCTGTTTTCGTTTCTTGAATTTCTGAAGCTCAAATCGTTCTTCTTCCGAAAGAGTCTCGATAGTGCCTCGCATTCCGTCCCACTGGAAATCACCGCGCCACAAAGAGCCAAAACGATTTTTCACGACAGCAAAGGAGATGTATCTGTCATCCTCGATTGTATCAGGATCGTATCCCTCTCGCCAGAGCGTCAGGATCGTCGAACAGCTTTGTTCAATGACACTCGATCCCTTGACCGCTTTCAACGTCATAAGAGGATCTGAGATTGACGGCGTTGAGTGCTTTTGTGTTTGGAGCAATAGAAGTACACAAGCCTGAAATTCATTGGCGAGATCTTTCAATTGATTGGCAATGAATCCGGTATTGGCCGTGGCATCCGCGTAAGGTCCGGCGATACATTCGAGATAATCGATTACGACGAGCTTCACCGGTTTACCGATTGCCTCTTGATGATCTGAGATAACTTTCCGCATGTCGGCGATTGTCATTCCAGCACGGAAGTTGAATCCGACATTTTTGTAATCTTCACTGATCACGTTCGCGACTTTTTGAGCGTGCTCAGGATCATTGCGGAATATTTTCATCACTGTCTTGAAACATAACCCGGTATATTTCTGAGCAAGCTTCGCGTAGACGATCGGCAATCCCATATCGAGACTGAAGAACATCGACGGAACATTCTGCAAAGACGTATTACGAAGATATTGGATTGCGAGCGTGGTTTTCCCGGCACCCGGCTGGCCTAATAATCCAACGAGAGTCGAAGAGCAAAGCATCGCATGTTCATCAAGCTCGGCAATTCCAGTCTTGATGACGTTTGTCTCGAAATTTGTCGCGTAGTTGACAAACTTTTTTTCCATCTCCGCCAGCGGGATAACCGGACCTTCTTCTTCATGATCTTTGCATCCGAACTCCCCGAGATCTCGGCAATATGGTCCCAGCCATGCATGATCCTTGCAGCTATATTGACCGCCGTTCCATCCGTCTTCGACGAAAATTTGCTCGATGATCTTGTCCCATAGTTCCTTCTTATCGAATTCTCCTTCACCGTATAGTTCATGGGACTTCTTCATGGCTGATTTGCACATGTAATAAGAAGTCAGCCTATCAAACTTCATCGCCCGGCAAGTAGCCGCCAACACCATCAGGGCTTGAGAACGTTCTCCCGATCGGAAGTTGCCCTGGAGGATGGACCATTTGCAATTTCTCCAGTGTGGAGGCTTTTGTGATAGATCTAATTTATATTTCGGTGCTGCCGCAACTGGCGCTTTCTTTATCGGAATTTCGTAGAATGACTCGCTATTCACATTCTTTCTTGGGCTAGATTTGAGGCGTTGAGTCTGAGCGAGGTAGCGGATCTCAGGGATTGTTTTTTCTGTTAGCTCAGAAAGCGTGAGCGGAATCTTGAATAATTGACTCGTCGGATGCTTGGTATTTGAGATTCGGATCAATTGAGG
>Ga0070712_100000692_pt1 | contig 19897 bp, 19 predicted proteins | sample LARL81metaG_FD_71396 | JGI IMG/M metagenome (GOLD analysis project Ga0070712, IMG submission 71396) | Corn, switchgrass and miscanthus rhizosphere microbial communities from Kellogg Biological Station, Michigan, USA - LAR L8-1 metaG | ecosystem: Host-associated > Plants > Roots > Rhizosphere ...
CGCCACGTACTCGGCGGCCTGGCGCTCCCCCGGGCCCTCGTGGTTGCCGTAGTTGGAGGTGTCGATCCTGATCAGGTCGCGGCAGATGCCTACGACCTCATCCTGCGCGGTCACCTGGTTCTCTGTCACCCTTCTATCGTTGCACCTGGCTGCTGGCTTGAGGCGCCGGGTCCTGGGTGGCTGGCTGCTCGTGGGTATGGCTGGGATGCTCGCGGGGTGGCTGGGAGGCTCGTGGGGGTGACTGGGTGCGCGGGGGGCCTCGCGGGAAGATTCGCTGCCTGCGCCGCTCGCTTGAGGGCGCTCGGTTTGCTAAGGTAAGCCAGCCGATGCGTACCCAGCATCGGGCGTCCGGGTGGCGGAATAGGCAGACGCGCTAGCTTGAGGTGCTAGTGCCCGTTAAGGGCATGGGGGTTCAAGTCCCCCCTCGGACACCCTCAGTGGTGGTACATCACCCTTTTCAGAGCACCGCTTGAACACGCGGACGGCCCGGCTGATGTCTGCGGCCTCCCCACGGCGCTGACCGGTCCCGACTCCCCTTGCGGGAGGCAATCGTGACCGGCACGCTGATCGCCCCTGTCATCCCCTCTACTGCTGCGGCCCGTCCCGCCCGCGCGCCTGCCGCGGCTGGGACCTTGCCGCTCGCGGTCCCGCCCGCACTGAGCCGTCCGCCGGCGCTTGGCCGGGACGTGGTGTACGGGCTCGCCCACGTTGACCGCTCCGGCCGCGTGGCCGACCGGAGGGTCACCGGCGCGCTGGGCTGGCGCGGCGGGGACCGGCTGACCTTCACCGCCGGGGCAGGCGTGGTGGTCATCCGCCGCGACCCGGCCGGCCTGGTCACCGTGCCGCCCCGGTCCTGCGTCCCGATCCCCGCGGCACTGCGGCACCGCTGCGGGCTGCTCCCCGGAGACCCGGTCCTGCTCACCGCAGTCCCCGCCGAGGACACCCTGACCGCGTACTCGCTCGCGGTGGTGGACCAGGCCCTCGCCGCGCTCATCCCGTCCCCGGCACGTGACGGAGGAGACCGATGACGATCACCGGACCTGACGCCCGCACAACCGCCCCCGGGCAGGCCGTGGTCGACGCGGCCATGCTCGTGCTGGAGCGGATGGGCCTGACCCCCGCCGACCTGCTGGCCGTCCCGGCGGCCAGGCCGGCCGCCCCGACCTTCGCCGAGTACATCCCGGTCGTGTCAGCCCTGGTCAGCGACGGCTGCCGCCGGGCATACGGCTCGTACTGGAACCGCGTGGTCGAGCAGTGGGGTGATCGCTGTATCGACGAGCCCACACCATCGGAGATCCGGCAGCTTGTCCAGCACGTCCGGGCCCACGTCGTGCCCCGGCGGAACTCCCGCGGCGGGCGCAGCGCCGCCGAGCATCTCATCGCGGCCCTGCGCTGCCTGTACAAGCACGCTGAGGAAGACGGGCTGATCGACCCGGCGGGCAACCCGGCCCGGAAGGTGGACAAGCCGCGCCGCCTGCCCTCAACGCGGCGCGCCGTGGCTGACAAGCGCCTGGCTGAGATCAACCACGCGGCGGCGACCACGGGTGATGACCCGGAGCTGGACACGCTGCTGCTGCGGCTGCACACCGAGACCGCCTGCCGGCGGGGCGGCGCGCTGGCGCTGCGCCCGCAGGACCTGGACGCGGAGCAGTGCCTGGTCCTGCTGCGCGAGAAAGGCGAGACCGTCCGGTGGCAGCCGGTCTCCCCCACTCTCATGGCCGCGCTGCGTGGGCATGCGGCGGAACGCCATGCGCCTGCGGACGGGCAGCTGCTGCGTTACCGCAACGGCCGTGGCATCACCTACCGCCGTTACGACCACCTGTGGGAACGGCTCGGCCGTCATCTGCCCTGGGTGCGGGCGCAGCAGATCAGTATGCACTGGATCCGGCACACGACCCTGACGTGGGTCGAGCGGAACTTCGGCTACGCCGTCGCCAAGGCGTACGCGGGCCACACCGACAGTAGCGGCGGTGGCGACGCGGGCGCGACCGCGACCTACGTCCGCGCTACCACTCACGAGGTGGCCGCGGCCCTGGCCACGCTAACCGGGGAACCCCATCCCCTCGCGATACAGGAGGGGTGGTGACCGCCATGGCCGCACTCACCGCGGGCATGAACCGACCCGGCGCTACCGCGGATCTGGGACCAGGCGGTCCGCCCGCTGTCCGGACTACCGGACCAGGCGGGGGGGACCGGTCCGCCGCGGTCTCCTCCGGCACCAGGACCGTGCAGTCCTGGCCGTTGCTGGTCTTGGCCGCTCCGGCAGCGGCCGAGGTCTTCTCCGGGTGGGTCGGCATCGCGCAGCGGACCGGGTTCGGGATGGTAGCGCCGCTGCCAGGCATCTGGCCGTCCTTGCACCTGGACACGGCCATCACGCTCCCGGTCGGGGTGGAGGCGTACGCGGCGTACGCGCTGCGGGCCTGGCTGAGCAGCGGGCCCGCGGTCAGCGAGCGGACCCGGCGGTTCGCGAAGCGGTCGGCGATCTACTCCTTCATGCTGGGGATGGCCGGGCAGGTGGTCTATCACCTGCTGGCCCAGGCAGGGATAACGCGGGCGCCGTGGGCGGTCACCACCGTCGTGTCCTGCCTGCCGGCCCTGGTCCTGGCCATGGGGACCACCCTGGCGCATATGCTGCGCGCCGATGCTGCCGCCGAGCGCTGGTCTTCGGGACCGGAGGACCAGATCACGCTCCGGTCCTCGGCACGGTCCGGCGGGAACCAGGACGGACCACACGCGGACCAGGACCGCGATGCGGGAGGGCGGCCCCGGTCGAGTCCTCCGGTCCGGTCGCGGGTCGCTGCCCCGGGCGCGGGGACCTCAACCGGTCCGCAGGCCGGGCAGGTGGAGCAGGCGCGTCTGGTCGCCCGCAGGCTGGCCGCGGCGGGCAGGCCCGTGTCACGGCGGGCTCTGCGCAGCGGCGGGATCCGGGGGTCCAACGCGGCCCTCAATGCCCTGGCGCGGACGGTCGGCGCCGAGGCAGCGGGGCCGCCCGTTCAGGCTGGAGCCTCAGCTACCTGAAAGGCCGGCGGCAAGGCCTTCACCTGCGGGCAGCCCCGTGTGCCCGCAGGTGAAGGGCCAGCCCGGTAATGCGGGGTATCGCCCAGCATGCGCAAGTTTGGCATGCCGCCCGGTCGGCAACTAGATTTGATGACTAAGGCAAACTTGATCAACTTAAATTGCTGACATGTGGGCCGCAGGCGGTCATGGCCGCCTGGCCATATGAGCACCGTAAGGTCGCCGCGTTGCTGAGGTAACGGCAGGCGGGTCTGCGGTTCAGTAGAGGCGGGTGTATGGCCGTGGAACAGGCGGACCTTCTCGAGCGGCGGCTGCGGGATGCCATCGGCGTCGCCGGAGTACTCGCCGTGGCCTGGGAAACCTTCGAGTTCGCCGCGACCGCGGCTGCGGTCGGCGCCGGCCAGGCAGCCTATCTATATCCGGCGTTCACGTTCGCCCGGGGCTCGGCGGTCAGCGGGCGGAAGGCCATCGCGCTCGCGCCGTCACTGCCGGCACGCATCCCGGCGCCGCGGGAGGGCCTGGCACCGCCGACGGGTGAGGCAGACCAGGTCGCCGACGCCATCGCAAGGCTGGCGGCGGTGCTGAGCGAGCGCCTGCGGGAGGCCGCGGGACTCGCCGCCGATCCTGATGACCGGGCCGCCTGCGAGGATGCGGCGCGCGATGCCGCCCGGATCAGCGAACTGCTCGCCGGGGGCATGTGATGCCGGCCGTCCTGGGGGATTTCCTGGCCGCCGCCGACGAGCACCTGGAAGCGGCTGTAGTCGTCGGCGACGGGCAGGTCACCGAGCTTCCCGAGGTCACGCGGGAACTCCACCGCCTGGTCGTCGTCATGTCGCACTACCTGGACGACCTGACCCCGTACGACGCGGCCGACGCGGCCGTGCGGCAAAAGCTGAGCGCCTGGACACGGGTGACCATCGACGCCGACGCGGCCCTGCATGCCGCCGCAGACCACCTCCGCCGCAGCGCCGAGAACTTCAGTGGCCACGTGAGCACCACGACGTCCTGGCGGGCGCGCCACCTGGCCGCTGCCGCCACCCAGCTGCAGGCTGGCCGGGATCTGCTGCACACGCACCTCGCACCCGGCCTGGACGGGGTGACGCGCGGCCGGTCCGAATGGGCCCTGGTGGTCACCTCACTGCCGGTCACCCGCGCCCTGACCAGCGAGATAGCCCACTGGTCCCAGCAGCTCGCGCCCTTCACCGCGTGGCTAGCCAGCTCGGCGATGTCGTACTCCCCGCAGCTCATGCCCGTCCAGGCCGCCCCGGCGGCCGTCTACGACGGTCTCGCCGGCGCCAGCCAGTGGCTGCAAGTCGCCGGTACCGCCATCCTCCCGGCGATCTACGCCGACCCCCTACGGCCGACGGATACCGATCTGCTGTGCGCGATCCCGGCAGCCATGGTCCCGCCACGGCACCGCCCGGGCCCGGCCGGGGAACCGGTCACCGAGCTATGCCGCGGAATCACCATCAGCGCCGTCCGGCTGCGCGCCGCCGTCCGCGGCGAGCAAGACCGGGCCACATGGTCTCCCGGCTTCAGCTCGGGCGGCTGGCAATGGATGGCTCAAGCAGCGGCGATCACCAGCCATCTCGGCGAACTGGCCCTGCGCGCCCTCGCCGCCCGGGCCGCCGAGATTCCAGCCTCGCCGGTGATACCGGCGCACGTGGCCGAGGCGGCCGATCGCACCATTCTCATGCGCGCCGCCTGGCACCAGGTCGACCGGAGCTGGGACGACCTGGTCACCGAAAGCAGGCAGGTGATGCGGACCCCGGTCATGACCGAGCTCAGCGATCTTGTGCTCCGGATCGGACGATTGGTCTGGGACAACCCGCACTGGACACCCGCCCGCGCCGACCGCGCCCCGCCAAGGCCCCCGGCAGACCTGGCACCTAGCGCGGATGCAGTCCGCTCCGTCGTGGCGGCAGTACACCAGGCCATCGACGCTATGGCAGGCCTGGCGATGATCGATCTCAAGGCGGTCGAGGCTGCCGACCGGGCCAGGCGGCTTTACATGCCGACCCGGCTGCTGCCGGAGAGCAAGGAGCCCCCGCGTCACTTCGCGACAGCGCCTGCTGACCAGATCCGTGCCCTGCGGAGCGCGTACCGCGATGCCCGGGACGCCAGCATCACGGCACGGCTCGCGCTCGATGAGATCACGGTCGCAGCCAGAGCCCCGAGCATGCCGCTTGCCCTAGCCCGAGCCGCCGCATCGGTCCAGCCCGCTCACCGGGATCGGCCGGACGAGGACAACTTCCTTGACCCGCCGCCCGACTACGCGCCTTTCCGGCGCAGCCGCTTGTCAACCGGCAGCGCCGGCCCCTTGGAGCAAGCCATCAGGGACCGCCAGGTCTTCGACCCGGACCTTCTTCTCCGCGCCGTCGTCCTCGACAACGCAGCCGGGCAGCTGATCGAACAGGCAGATGGCGTCACGTCCGCCACTGGCTCGTGGGAAAGGCGAGAGAACTGGCAACGCGCCGCCCGCAGAGCTGCCGTGCTCGCCGACGAGAGCTTCCCGCACGCTCCAATCACGAGACCCCCGGCAGAAACCCAGCGCGCACGGCCAGCCAACCTGTCGATTCCGCCAGCCATCTCACGGACCAGCTCCCCCGGTCGGCATTCCGGACGCCGTAACTGAGCGAAATAATCAGGAGTCATCCCGGCGGTCTCCGGCGGGCGTCCTCCAAGATCATTCCGGCTGCCCCATAATCCCGGTTATGGGGTACCGGCGCGGCGCCGGGGGAGTGACGGTGCCCGGCGTGATAATGACGGCATGGAGAATGATGACCGGCGCCGCCGCGCCCGCGCGCCCGGCCACTCGCCGGCGGCCGGCAATCACGCGCCGGGGCCGCGGGACTTCTGCGGCCAGGTGCCAGGTGATCTCCGGGACCGGCTCGCGCAGCTCCATGAGAGGGAGGCACGCACCCCTGGCACCCTCGCCTACCACAGCCGGCTCGAGAGAACCCGGCCCTGGCGGGACCTCGCCGCCGTGCTGCTGGTCACCGCGCTTATCCTCCTCGCGCTCGCCGCATCCGGCGGGAGCCCCGCTGACCTGGGGAGACTGCTGCTCCGCTGATCGCAGCCGGCAGCCCCGGCCAGGCTGTTCTCCTGGCACGGAAGTGGAGGGTAACTGATGACTGACCTTGTTCCCGTCGTCACCGGCCGGGTCGTCCCGGCCGCGCCGCCGGCCTCGGTCCGTGACGTCGACGCCGGGTTCTGGCACGACCCAGCCGCCCGCGACGCCGCGGTGTGGTTCTGGGTGCAGTCCTTCGGGTCGGCGCATACCCGCGACGCCTACCGCCGCGACGTCGGCGGATGGTTCGCCTACTGCGACGCCCGCGGCGTGCCGGTCGACGATGCCCGCCGCAACGACGTCGACGGCTGGCGAGACGAGCTGGCCGCGGCCGGCCTCGCGGCCGCCACGATCCACCGCAGGCTCGCCGCGGTGTCCAGCTTCTACGCCTACTGGGTGGATGAGGACGTCGTGGAGCGGAACCCGGCGGCGAACGTCCGGCGGCCGCCGCGCTCGAGGGAGCCGACCAGCATCACCCTGACCGCCCGGCAGGCCCGGCAGCTGCTCGGCTACGTCGACGGCCTGGCCGACACGCGGCCCACAGTCATCGTGCGGCTGCTCGCCGAGACCGGCATGCGGGTCGGCGAGCTGCTCGGCGCCCGAGTCGAGGACCTGGCCATGGACGACGGCCACCACATCCTGCGGATCACCCGCAAGGGCGGCCGGGGGCAGGCGCTGCCGGTCGCCCCGACCACCCGGCACCGGATCACGCTGCACCTGGCCGGGCGGACCGAAGGTTACATCGTCCAGGCGCGCAGGCCGCGACGCGAGTCAGCTAGCGGCGGGAAGCTGGACCGCTGGTACGTCTGGGACCTGCTCCGCCGGGTGGCCAGGGAAGCAGGCCTGCCGGACGAGGTCGTCGGAAGCCTGCACCCGCACGTGTTCCGGGCCAGCTGCGCCACGATCGCCGCGGCGGCCGGGGAGCCTCTCGTCGAGATCCAGCGGCTACTCGGGCACGCCGACCCGCGCACCACGGACGGATATATCGGGCGCACGCGCGGGCTGGCCGCCAGCCCTGCCTATCACGTGGCCGCGCTGATCGCCCCGGACCAGGCGGATACCCCCGGTCCGGAAGGAACGTAATGGCCGAAGACTGGCAGGCCAGGATGGCACGGCTTGCCGCCCGGGAAGTCCGCCTTGGCGAGGTCGTGGACGCCGCGACCAGCCTCCTCTCGCCGGTGGTGTAGGACAGAGCTGTGACTGGACGACCTGGCAGTGCATATCTGGGGCCGGAGAAAGGCCGGTGGACGCCTGCCCAGTGGTCAGACGTGGTCGAAGCCGCCGCGGGCGGGCTACTCGACGAGTCGCACTGGGTAGACCTGAAACAGGAATTGCCAGCCGGCAACCGCGCCCACAACACTGAACTGGCAAAGGATCTTGCTTCGCTAGCTGTCGACGGTGGCCTGCTGCTCATAGGCATCGAAGATCACAACAGTTACGCGGGAAACGTACGCGGAGTCGAGCTGGCCAGGCTAGCGGATCGCGTTGACCAGGTCGCTCGCGACAGAGTCCGCCCCTCGCTGGTCGTACGCAGCCATGAGATCCCTGATCCTGACCGCCCGGGCCGCGGCTGTCTCCTGATCCATGTACCACCCAGCGCCGAGGCGCCGCATATGGTCGACTACGTCTACTACGGCCGAGGTGACCGGGCCAATGTCAGGCTCGGTGACGAGCAGGTACGCGCCATCATTGAGAGCCGCAGCCGCGGCCGTACAGATGTCGTCGCTGAGCTACGACGTATGGCCGATGACGACCCGATTACCGGGACTCAGCGTCAGCTCGGCCACCTCTACCTGCTGGCCCAGCCGGAGACCGCCTCCGAGGAGATCTTGCTCGATCTCCTCGCCCGCAATGACACTGCGCAGGTCCTGCAGGAGATCCTCCGGGAGATCGCCCGCAACCGCGGCAGCGGCACAATCGGTTTTGAGCCCGACATCCAATGGCTTCAGCATCGGATTCCTCGCGCCGAGGGGATGGCGATCGCCTCCTACAGTCCCGAGGACGGCCCGCCCCGCGAGCAGAGCCTGCTGGAGCTGGTGATCCGTGAAGATGGCGGGATCAGGCTCATCTGCGGACGGGGGACCGACGCCTTTCGCCGGGCAGGGATCCTGCCCGAGGAAAGACCGCTGATGGCCATCATTACCATGCTCGCGCTGGGCCTGACGCACTGCGTGGCGGCGCTCGCCGGCCGCCTCGGCGACGAGTACGCCGCTTATCAGGGGCAGTGGCGGTTGGGGGTACGGATGGACCGGCTTCGCGGTGCAGTACCTCTCGACCTCCTGCAGGGCGGCAATCCCCTCCACCGGCCTGGAAACCAGTACAGCCGCGACGAGTACGAGAAAGTCACTTCAGCCTCGACCGAGGAGCTGATCAACGCCCCGCATGCCGTCGCCGAGCGCCTCCTGGCGCAGCTACTTCGCGGACTCGGCATCGCACAGCAGTACTTGCCCTATAAGCCGTGACTGAGCAGATCGCCGTGGCGATCGGCACAGACCGGGTCAGCTCTTGCAGGCGAGTTGCGGGTCAGGCCGGTCAAGTCGGCGAGTTCCTCGATGGCGGCTAGGCGCCCGCGCTAGGCGCCCGCCGGGTGTCGGGAGGCCTGCCCTTTTAACCGCTGGATCACTGCCGTAACTCCCGTCTATCCTGGGTACATGCGCCGCATCGTTGGAGGCCGGGCGTGACCGCCGGGCGCACCCAAGGCGTCCTGACCCCGGACATGGTGGACGCGCTGTTCGCCGAAGCCGCAGAGCTGGCTTCCCTCGATCCCCGTCGCGGGCCGCTGCCCGCGGTGCTGGACACCGACATGGTCCGGACCGGGCTGCATTACCAGCTGAGGAACGGCCGGCCGCCGCGGTCGGTGCGCACCGCCCAGGCCGGGGCGGTGCGCCTGTTCATGGAGTACGACACGCTGGCCGAGACCGCGGCCCGGCTGCCGCGGTTCGCCGGCCAGCTGGGCGTGCCGACGGCGGACTTGCGGCGGGTGCTGAATGAGGACTGGCTGCCGTACACCGGGGTGGTGCGGCTTCCGCAGGCGCTGCGCGAGACGGATCCGCGGGCGCGGGAGGTCCGAGACCGCGACGCGGATGATTTCCCGGCCGCCGCGCTGGCCGCCCTGCTGTCCCCGTGCCTGCTGCTGACCGGCAACTACAAGCACTTCGGCGGGCTCGGTGTGCGGACCCGCAACCAGGGCGTCAACGGCGTGATGGCCGTGGCCGCGATCGGCGTCGGCGAGACGCGGATCCAGACCATCGTGATGGTGCCGGCCATCCCGGCCCGGGCCGCGGCCGCTGGGGTGAAATGGGCGGCCGGCCGGATCGGGCCGGCTGCCTGGGTGATCACTGGCGCGCTGATCGGCGGCGGGATCTGGTGGTACTGCAAGCAGCCGCCCGAGCGCCGCGACAGCATCAGGGAAGCCGCAGTCCAGGCAGTCACGCCCTTGGTGGAGAACTACAACACGGCCACCGAAGTCGTTCACCGGGGCCGCCTGCAGCTGCGCACCTGCGTGGTGCCCAGGCCTGGGCGCAGAACCCCGGTATCGGCGATCCTGCGGGAACTCGCGCTCTCACCCGAGTCGCTGTCGGCGGCCCAGCTCGCCGAATTGCTCGACCCGGCCGCGCGGCCGCCAGTAGCCAGCCTCCGCGCCTTCCTACGGGCACACGACACGACAGTCTTCCGGCAGGTGCGCCGGGGCGGCTTCGTGCTCGGATCTCGCTACGAGCTGCCCTTACGGGAACGTCACCGGGCACAAAGAGACAGCCCGCAGAAAAGCGGCGGCAGCCAGGAAGGATCGGGCAAGCCGGACTGCGGGTTAAGGACGCCACTGAATAACCCGCAGGCCCTCACGCGCTGGCAATAGACCCATCCGGGTTCAAGCCGAACCGCCGCAACCGCTCCGCTTCCTTGCCCTGGCCCTCAGCAACCAGCTGCCTGGCCAGCAGCTCGGTCAGCCGCTCGGCGGCATGCTCGTCGCCGGCGTCGGTCCGGGCGCGCAGCTCGTCCAGGTCACCGCGCCCGGCCAGCACCCTGGCCAGCCGCTCGGCGGCATGCTCGTCGCCGGCGTCGGCGCGGACGCGCAGCTCGTCCAGGTCGCCGCGGCTGGCCAGCAGGTCGACCAGCCGCTCCGCGACATACACGTCGCCCGGGTCGCCGGCGTCGACCTGGATCCGCAGGATCTGCGCGGCCCCGTCCAGGTCGCCGTGCCCGGCCAGCAGATCAGCCAGGTCCAGGGCGGCATATACGTCGCCGGCGTCAGCCTGCTCCCGCAGGATCTGCACGGCCCCGTCCAGGTCGCCGTGCCCGGCCAGCAGATCAGCCAGGTCCAGGGGAGCGTACATATCGTTGGCACCAGCCTGCTTGCGCAGGATCTGCGCGGCCCCGTCCAGGTCCCCGTGCCCGGCCAGCAGCCTGGCCAGCTCCACGGCGGCGTACCCGTCGCCCGTGTCGGCCTGCTTGCGCAGGATCTGCGCGGCCCCGTCCAGGTCGCCGCGCCCGGCCAGCAGCCCGGCCAGCCGCCCGGCGGCGTACCCGTCGCCGGCGTCGGCCTGCTTGCGCAGGATCTGCGCGGCCCCGTCCAGGTCGCCGCCCTCGGCCAGCAGCCTGGCCAGCTCCAGGGCGGCGTACCCGTCGCCCGCCTCGGTTCGGGCGCGCAGCTCGTCCAGGTCCCCGTGCCCGGCGAGCAGCCCGGCCAGCCGCCCGGCGGCGCACCCGTCGCCGGCGCCGGCGCGGGCGCGCAGCTCGTCCAGGTCGCCGCGCTCGACTAGCCGCTCGGCGGCGGGCTCGTCACCGGCGTCGGCGCGGGCGCGCAGCTCGTCCAGGTCACCGCGCTCGGCCAGCAGGTCGGCCAGCCGCCAGGCGGCATGCCAGTCGCCGGCGTCGGCGTCGGCGAGGAGACGCAGTGCCTGGACGGCCCCGTCCAGGTCGCCGTGCCCGGCCAGCTTCAGGGCGGCGGATCGGTCGGCAGTGTCGGCGCGGGCGCGCAGCTCGTCCAGGTCACCGCGCTCGGCGAGCAGGTCGGCCAGCCGCCAGGCGGCGTACCTGTCGCCGGCGTCGGCGAGGAGGCGCAGGAAGTGCACGGCTCCGTCTAGGTCACCGCACCTGGCCAGCAGGTCGGCCAGCCGCCTCGCGGCATCCCCGTCGCCCGCATCGACGGCGTAAGAGTAGAGCGGGATGGCATAGCGGTACAGCAACCGGTTTCTGGCGCTGTCAGCGAGCCGGGCGGCGTCGGCGGGGTCGCGGATGTGACTGATGACAGCGTCCCAGGTACTAGCGGGCACGCGTTCATAGCGGCGTTTGCGGCTGGCGTGCTGGATCAGGTAGTCCGCGGGGACGTACCCGGCGATGTGGCCCATGCCGGCTCCGGCGGGGCTGAGGGCGGCGGCGGCGCCGTGCAGCTTCCCGGTGGCGTAGGCCAGGGCCTGCTCGAACCAGTTCTCCGGCGCCTCGGCCCGCTGGGCGCTGGTGCAGTAGCCCGGCGCGGCGGCGCGCAGCAAGCCGGGGCTGAGCGGAGCGCGGGCACCGAGCCGGGCCGCGTCCAGCGCCGCGGTCAGCACCGCCCACGCGTACGGATCGGCGGTCTTAGCGTCCTGCCAGCGGGCGACCAGCTGCGGCGCGGCCGCTAGGGTCTGGGTCAGCCCGTACCCGGCCGCCTCCAGCGCGACCGCCAGGCGCCGGTCCCGGGCCGCCGCGGCCCGGGACCGGCCCTGCTCCGCCAGGCTGAATTCCGGGTCGATGCGGACAACCTCCGCCAGATCCAGCACTTCGCGCTCCCGCGCCCGCAGGTCGGGGCCGCCGGAAGCGGGCACGGCGGTGAAGGCGGCGTACCGGTCCGGCCAGATCGTGCCGATGATCACCGCCGGATCAGAGGCGGTCAGCAATGCCCGCACCACCTCCCCGGCCAGCCCGTGCTCGCCGTCCAGGTAGCGCTGCAGCTCATCCAGCCACACCACCGTCCGCGGCGGCAGCGCCCGGGCCAGGGCGGTTACTTCCGCCGCCCCGGCCGGGTGCACCAGCCACCAGTCCGGTAGCAGCGCGGTGACTGCCTCGAACGCGCAGCGGGTCTTGCCGACCGAGGAACCACCGACTAGCAGCACGAACCCGCCCCGCTGTGCCGCGACCCTCACCTTGGCCCGGATCCCGGACTCGCCGTCGTCAGCGTCCCGCGGCACGTACTCCGGAGGCCTCTCGTCTGGCACGCCGGGCACGCTGATCGCCGCATGCACTCCCAGCCGCCGCGGGTCGGCCTGATGCACCCGGATCGCGGCCGCAGGGATCCGGGCAGAGTCCATCCGGGCCGCGACCCACGCGTCGCGAGCCAGGTCGCGGACCCGGCCTACGGCAGCGCGGCCGCGATCGGCCCGGGATTCCTGCGCCAGCACGGTGACCACCGCCAGCAGGTCATCCAGTGACGCAGGTACCGCAGGGTCTCCGATGATCCGGGTGATGGTGTCCCGCCCCGGGCACCCGGTCAGCTCCGTGACCTCCCCGTCCTCCTGGACCCATTCGCCGGATCTAACCAATTCGGCGATCGTGTCCAGAGTCGGTGTCCCGGCTTGCAGGTACAGCTCGTACAGCAGGGCCTTGAGGTCGGCCAGCGGCCCCGGCGGCACACGCGGCCGGCCGATCACCCGTGGCCGCCGCGCCCCGCCCTTCTCGTCGCCGCTCATCGCAACAAGCATTATCCCCGCCACGCCCGGATGCGCGCTGACAGGCGCAAACCAGGCGGCGGCCGTCGCCGCTCGTCGCAACTCGGCCGTGCGGTTCCCGGCTGGCCCATGGTGGAAGCACGCCGGCCGGCGCCCTGTCCGCCCTGACGAAGGAGACATGCGATGACCACCGCTCCCGAGCCCGGCCTGACCCGCGCCGAACGGCTCTGGCTAGCCGCCGCCGCCCTGCGCGGCGTCCTTTCCGGAGCCGCCCGCGCCATCACCGCCTGGCTGCTCGAGCAGCACCTCCACTAACCCGCCATCAAGGGCCTGGCCCGCGACGCGAACCCGCCGCGGGCCAGGCCCGCAGCCATGCCGCCAGCCCGCGCGTAACTGGAACAAATCACCGTTTGTTCCAGTTAGGTGCCCACAGCGTTCCTGATCGCACTGCTGGCAGTCGCAGCCGTGCAGCGCCTCTCCTCACTCAGCGTGACCGTCTAGAAATCGATCGATTAACTACATGATCAACTCGGCAGGGCCCGGACTCGGGTCGGTCGGCCGACGCTTGTCCTGCGGGCCTTTCCGTTTATTGCGAAGCAGGCGCCGCTGCCACGTGATGCGCCTGGTGTCCCAGCTAGTGCCACGCAACAGTCACCAGGCCCATACGAGCGTGTCATGCCGGCCAGGGGAGAAAGCCGCCGATTGCGAAGTCATAACGCTTCTAGGCGTCGGCGATCACGCTGGTGTCGTCGCCGGCCATCCCTGAGCATCGGGGATCGTGGGACAGCACAAGGACTCCGGGCTGGCCGTGCCGCGCTTTGCTTCCTGGAGTCCGCGCTGTTCAGGGCAGCCACGTTCTAGCTGCGGTCGCCCACCAGCCGGGTCGCAGGCCCCGCGCTGACGTGGCCCGCCGGTGAAGGATCGCCATCCGGCAGCGCCCGCCCAGGTGCACGCCGGTTATCCTCCCGGCCGCGACAGCAGTGCCTTCGGCCATCGCTCCGGGAACAGTATCGAACGCTACGACGGAAAGGCAGGATAATCACCAGATGCATGCGAATGATCAAAAGGCCACGTGGTAGTACCGCGCAACCGCGACAAATCATCTATTCCAGTATGAAGGACCTGGGCCTATTATCGTATTCACGGCAATGCTCTGCGTGGTTGCCGTTTTGTGGATGGACTGCCGCTAGGGTCGCTAGGGGAACGGTTGGCAACAGGCACAAAGGCAGGGCTGCTTGATTCCAGCGATCACGCCCAGTCGATCTTTAAGCACGCCATCATCAGGAATTACATGCCGCCGTTCCTGGCGATGACCGGCAGCACGTCAGATAAAGGCCGTGTGGTCGTGATGGATGGGTTCGCGGGCCGCGGCCGCTACCCAGACGGCAGCCCGGGATCGGCTGAGCTGATCATGCAGGCAGTTCGCAGACTCCAAGGCTCCCGGACGGTCGCGGCGTTCTTCGCCGAAACCGATCCGGGCACGTACCGCAAGCTCGATGCCATCGTCAGGGAGTATGCCGACGCGGGGCTGCCGGCCACGGCGCTTTCCGGATCAGCAGATGAGCACCTTGATACCGTCGTCGCCGCAGCTCGTGGCATCCCGCTGTTCTTGTTTCTCGACCCGTGCGGCGCGCTGCTGCCATTCTCGCGCCTTGCCCAGGTGACCGGCACTGAGCGCCGGGCCGTGCGCCCTCCCACCGAGGTCCTGCTGAATTTCAGCGCTGACCTCACTCGGCGTACTGCGGGACAGCTGGCCGCCGGACAGACAGGCGAGGCCGGGGTTACGCGGATGGATATGACATGCGGCGGCACGTGGTGGCGCGAAACCGCAATGGACGCATACCGATCCTCGCCGAAAGGGAATTTCGAGCCCGCAGCCGAAGCGGTCGTCAGCGGCTACGCAGCGCGGCTGGCGCGAGCCGGGCGGATGCTCCAGGTCACGGTGCCCGTGCGCCGGAGGCTGCGCTACCAGCCTATCTACCACCTGGTATTTCTCACCCGGAGCCAGTACGGGCTCTGGGTGTTCGCCGACGCCCTGGGCAAGGCGCGGCAGGACTGGCTGCGGGCCACCGGGCGGCTGGATGATGACGCCGGTGTGCAGGACGCCCTGCCGGGGATGTCCCGGTCGGAGGATATGCAGCAGCTCATCGACAGCGAGAAGGCCCGCGCCCAGGAGATCATCGAGGCGAACCTGCGGAATCTCGTCCGTCCGGGGCCGTTCAAGCTGGTCAACAAGGCAAGGCAGGTGTTCGGGGACGCCTATGGCGTCGCGACGGACTCAGTGGTCTTCGCGGCTGTCCGTGCCCTCGAGGCGAGCCGCCAGCTCGCCACCGTACAGGCATCGAGCCGGATCCGCGACCGCGTGGTCGGGCCGCCCTAGACCGCCGCCGCGTCCAGGGCCGGCATCTGGCTCCAGATGCTCCCGTCCAGCTCCCGGCCGCCGTCCTTCGGGGTCCGGCCGCCCCATTGCTTGAAGAAGAACGGCACCTGCCCGGCGGCGCACCGGTCGCGGATGCCGGTGACCCAGGCCGGGTCGATCGGCCGGTGTCCGGGCCCGGATTCCCCGCCGGCGATCACCCAGCCGATCCCGGTCAGGTCAAGCCCGTCGAGCGGGCCCAGCAGCGGCTCGCAGGACAAGAACCGGACTGCCGCCGGGACTGAGCGCAGGTCATCCACCCGCCGCAGCTGTGCGGCATCTTCGACCGACACGCCCATCCACAGGTTCGGCGGCCAGTCCAGGCTGGCAGCGACCCTCCGCAGGCGCGAGGACCGCTTGGTCAGTACCTGGTACGTGTGCTGCGGGGTATCGGCGATTACCCCGAATACCTGCCGGACGAAGCTGAGCGGAACCCGGGCGTGGAACAGGTCGCTCATCGAGTTGACGAACACCACGCGGCGCCCAGACCAGGTGTAGGGCAGAGCCAGGGCGCTGGCGTGCACGGTGAGCCCGAAACCTGGCCCCGACGTGCGCGGATCCCCGTCGTTCTGGTACTTGGGCTGCCCCATCGCCTTGAGCCGCCTGGCGAGCGTTAGCGCGTAGCAGTGATCGCACCCGGGCGAGATCCGGTCGCAGCCCGTCGTTGGATTCCAGGTCACCTCTGTCCACTCGATTGCTGAGCGGCTAGCCATCTTCCTGCCTCCTTTCGGGCTGGTCTGCGGCTTGTTGCTGCTCCGCTGCGCGGCCAAGCCGGATCCACTCGCTTACCCGCTCCACCGGGACGATCACCAAGCTGTGTGGCTCTGAATCGCTCTGGAGCGCGTAGACCATGTCTCCGGCCTGCAGGTGCAACCGGTCGGTCAGCGCTTTGGGCAGCACGATCTGCCGGTTATTGGCGATCCTGATCGGCCCGTGCGGTTCGGACACCTGTCCAGGCTACAACTTCTTGTAATTTTTGTATTGGCCGTAGAACCTTGACTTTTCCCCGGTGCTGCGCCGCCGCTCAGCCGGTGATGCGGCCACCGCATACCCCACGGATAATCGGGTCCGCCCGGCAGGTGGCCAGGGAAACCGGAACGCGCCGCCCGCCGGATCGACACCGGGCATCTCGACGTCACCTTGCACACCACGTGCAGCCCGCCATCCGCGCCCTGCTCGACCACCCCGCGCTGGCCGCCGTTATCGTCCCGTCCCGCGCAGAGCCGTTCGGCCGCATTCCCCTGGAGGCCTACGCCACCGGGGCCTCACCCGTCATCGCCACCACCGCCGGCGGGCTCGCCGAGACCGTCACCGAGCCGCTCACCGGCTACACCGCCAGCCCGGCAGATCCCCCTCGCTCGCCGCCGCCATCGCCCGGGCACTCACCGCCGATCCCGCCGATCATGCCCGGATGCTCACCGAAGGACGCCGACTCACCGCCACCAGCTACGACTACGCCGCCAGAGTGCGGGCCTTCCTCACCCGGCTTGCCCCCTGGGCGATCAGCAACCCCCAGTCGGCGTCTCCCGAAGGAGCAGGCGCATCAAGCCGGCAGCCCCCACTCCCCCGATGCAACCCGAGACGTCGCCCGGGCCTGCGCCACTGCAGGCTCACCCCAGCCCAGGACACCTGGCGCCGCCTCCAGCGACGCCATCAGCCGCCGGTAGACACGGCCGCCATCAGGGTCAGGCGCCCGCGGTGCGAACTCCTCAATCACCCCCGCCATCCGCACCTGCGCATACCGGGTGCGACCAGGACGGTGCACCTCCTGACATCCCAGGTACGCTGTCGCCCCAACCCGAACCTGGTTCTCCTCGGACGCCTCCAGTACCAGCGTCGCCACCAGGTCAGCGTCCTGCGGCTCCGGCGTCCCGCCCAAGGTTGAAAACGCCGCCATTGTCTTGGACCAGCACCCGGCCCGTCACCGGGCACAGCAGATATCCGTACACCTGCGTGATCTCCAGGCCAGCCGGAACCGGCGCCTCGGGCCACCAGTGCTGAACCTCCCCAACGGCAGCCACCCGCTCACCGTAATCGGCCGACAGGCACCTAGCCGTAAGGCACGCCACAGTAGTCCCTCCATCCGGCGAACCAACGGCTAACTACCTGATGGAACTCCTGTTGTGTCCAGTTTCGTCATCAACTGACATCTTCCAGGTCTCGCGCATCGGGGGCACGCTTAGTGCGGCCATGTCCAGCAGGACGGGGAAGGATGCGATGGAGCCTGGTTTCGCCGCGTCGGAGATCGACACCATCACGCCGCATCCGGCGCGGATGTACGACGCACTCCTCGGCGGCAAGGACAACTACGCCGCAGACCGGGAAGCGGTCCACAAGTTGCTGAAGGCCGCTCCGGAGGCTCGGGACAGCGCCGTCGCGAACAGGGCATTCATGCAGCGGGCGGTGCGGTTCCTGGTTGGCGAGGCGGGGATACGGCAGATCATCGATATCGGCACCGGCATCCCTGCCGCCGGGAACGTGCACCAGGTCGCCGGGCAGATCGCGCCGCAGGCCCGCGTGGTCTACGCGGACAACGACCCGATCGTGCACGTGCACGCCAACGCGCTCCTGACCGGCAGCGGGACCACCGGCATCGTGCTGGCCGACCTCCGGCAGCCTGATGCCATCGTTGGCCATCCCAAGACCCGCGCGCTGATCGACTTCAGCCGGCCCGTCGGCCTGCTGCTCGTCGCTGTCTTGCACTTCATCACCGACACGGAGAACCCGGCGCAGATTCTCGGGACGCTCCGGGACGCGCTCCCGGACGGCAGTTACCTGGTCCTGTCGCATGCGACCGCCGACCTGCGCCCGGAAGCCGCGCAGAGCGCGGCCGGCGTCTATGACGGGGCCACCTCCACCGTGACCTTGCGCAGCAAGACGCAGATCGCCGCGTTCTTCGACGGCTGGGACCTGGTCGAACCGGGCCTGGTCCAGGTACCCCTGTGGCGCCCGGAGGGCAAGCCTCCGCGTCCGAAGGAGCTGGAAAGAGCGTGGGTTTACGGCGGCGTCGGCCGCCGGGCCACGTAACGCTCAAAGGAGCTCGGCCTTCGGTGCAGGCGCGACGGTACGGCGTCGTGTCGATCGGGCGTAGCGCTGTTTACTGACCGTTACCCGGGCGACCGGGCTATCTCCGGATCGGTCGGCCTATCGGCGTCCAGTCGACTGTGCCAGGTCCCATCGTGCGTACGTATCACCGGACTGGAGGGTGTGCAGGCGGTAGGCGAGCTGCTGGCTGTAGGAGGGCCTGTCGCGGGCGGTGCGGATATAGGGTCTGAGACCCCAGATCTCGCGGACTGCGATCAGGGTGTCCAGTCCGGGCCAGGTGCGGATATCCCACCCGTAGGCTGCGGCGAAGGCGTCGATGCCGTTCTCGCCTGCCCGGCCGAACCTGCGGTCCATGTAGTGGATCTGGGCCAGGTCCCACTCACGCGGCCCGGTGGAGACGTGGTCCCAGTCGCCCAGGATGGCCTGGCCCGAGACGGCGCGCATGAGGTTGCCGATGTGCGCGTCCCCATGGATCAGGCCGGCGGGTCGGGGGAAGCTCAGTGCGGACCACTGGCGGCGCAGTTCCGTGATCCGCTTCTGCAGCCAGGACTGGCTGGCCGGGGACATGGCGTCCGGGGCTTGACTGATCTCGGCGGTGACGCTGGCGAGGGGGTCACCAAGGCTGGGCAGCGGATACGCCGGATCGCCTTGCGCGTGCAGTTCGCGCAGAATGTTCCCCATCTCAGCGCTGGTCGGCGCGGGCGTGTCGGCAGTAGGCACGTACCGCCAGGCAGAGACCACATAACCGGATATCACGAACGGCTGGTTATCAATGTCGGCCGGGACGGTGCATGGGACCCCGCGGTTAGCGAGCCAGCGCGTGACGGTGATGGAGGCGGTAACGGCGGCGAGCACTCGTGGGCTGGTGGCGATCCTGATGACCAGGCCAGCTGATGGCAGCGCGTAACTGGCGTTGCCATGCAAGCGCAGCAGCCTGGCGTCCTGAACGGGAATTCGCAGGCGCTCTGCTGCCGTGTCCAGGACCGCGCGGGTCCTGGCATGAATATTGTCGCGGTCCATCGGGTGTACTGCCCCTCGGCTACCTGAATAACGACGCGCTCAGGATAAGCCAGACAGGGAGTGCAGCCCGGCGGTGACGGCCTCGCGGCCGAACTCCTCGATCTGGTCACCAAGGTCACGGGCCTGCGCGGAGCCTCGGAACACCGGTGCGGCGATTTCGTCCCGAACACGGGCCAGCCGGGCGGTCAGCGTGGAAACCCGCTGCGCAGGGGGGAGGATCAAGACTGGCTCTAGTGCCACCGCAGCACCATCCAGCGCCCCGGATCGTACCCGGACTACGGCTAGGTCGACCCCTGCAAGCGCCTGCCCGGCGACCCCGTGCTGCTCGCCAGGACCTGGGCCCGCGTCATACAGGCTGATGGCAGTTTCCAGTTCCCCTGCTGCCTCGCGGCCGTCTCCAACCTCGGCTAGCGCGCCCCCGGCCAATGAGCAGGTGGCGGCCCGCGACAGAGCGAACTCCTCGCCGCCGATCTCAAATAGGCCGTCGCTCTGGCCGGTCTCCCGGGCAGCATGCGCGAGCCCGACTTCCCTGCGGGCGGCGTCGGGATCGCCCAGCCGTGCAAGCGCTCGGGCGTGCTCAAGGTGCAAGTTGGCACCGACCAGCCCTTGCGAGGCGTACCGCAGGCCATCAGCTGCCAGGTCACGGCTCTCGCTGTACCACCCGCGCCAGTACATGACGTAGGAGAGCCT
>Ga0070712_100000694_pt1 | contig 19870 bp, 24 predicted proteins | sample LARL81metaG_FD_71396 | JGI IMG/M metagenome (GOLD analysis project Ga0070712, IMG submission 71396) | Corn, switchgrass and miscanthus rhizosphere microbial communities from Kellogg Biological Station, Michigan, USA - LAR L8-1 metaG | ecosystem: Host-associated > Plants > Roots > Rhizosphere ...
TCGATGAAGAAGTTGCTCAGGAATAACCCTACGCCACGATTCGATGGAGGATAGTAGGCATTCGACAGGGCGGCCGCGCTCAGATCTCCGCCCATAGTCGAGTAGTTCGGCTGCCACTTGCCATTGTCGCCTTTGCAGACGAATGGGCTGGTTAATGCGTGGAAAGCGCGAGACTTGTTCGTGCCCGTGCCCTGATAGAAGTAGCGTGGATCCTGATGCAGAAGCGATGGTAGGATAGCGCCGCCGATCATAATGTCCGTGATGCCATCCGCATAGGCAGCACCATAGCGCTCACCGTAACCGATTGCCCCTTGGCGGTAGTCGGGTGTGTCCCCTGCCTGGTTGGCAGCAGCGAACACACCTACCCCGACCAGGGTGATTGGATCGAAGGCGACTTTGGCGGCAAGTCGGAACTTCAGCTTCGTCGTAAGCGGTGCGGCGTTCGGATCGTACTGCACATAAAAATTGGGAATGAAGCCGAAAATGCGTTGCTGTTCTTCCGCCTTGACTTGCTCGGTGGCGACTTCTACCGGAGAATAACCCACGGTGACCTGGGTCAGGGCCGTTGCGATACGGAGTTTGGAGACCGCCAGGATTAGATACTGGCCTGGCTTGAGGATAAGCTCGGGTGAAGTCCAGCTAGCAAATCCCTCGGCGCTGATGGTGACGTGATAGGGGTTTGCCGGCTCCAGACCCTTGAATTCAAAGAATCCGTTGTCGTTCGAGACGACCGCGCGTGGATGACTGAGTGGGCCCTCAAGAGTTACGCTGGCGCCGGGAACGGGGTCGTTGTTCACATCGACTACAGTGCCAACAACGATTCCTGACTGCGGCCTAGGCGCGTCGGGCAGCAGAGCCGGCGGCTCCTGCGCCTTAGACAACCTCGATCCGCAAAGGCAGAGTAAGAGTATAAAGATCCGCCACTTCATTCCGCGCTTTCCTCCAGATCACAGCAGACTTGAACGACAGTCTTCCAAGAACTCCGTTTGAAAAGGCAACTAAACGACCAAAGTGGACCCGCGATGGACATCTCGTAAATCATTGGATCTAATGAAAAACCGCGAATTAGGCGAGTGTGGTGTCAACGGATGTCGAAGGATGGCTTCGACACTTTTGTCAGAGTTGTTCAAAGTAAGGCTAGGAATCCTCAACTCGGGGAAGAGCCACGAAGCGCGGATCTCACCAACGGCAGCGTACCCGGCAGACTATCCAAAGACTCCCCTTCACCCCACCGCGCTGGAAAAGAGGTCTCGACAAGTGTCCGGATTTCGACACCCCCAAGAAGCTGACGTGCGATTGACAGAACCTGAAAATTGGCCCCCATGGTTGGCCCACGATTCCCATCGGGCGGCAATGCTGCTGAACCATATCGCGTTGAGGATCTACCAGCTGGTGGATCTGAAAGGCAAGGTGCATGGTGAAGATGTCGGGCAAAATGGACCACCTGGTGCCGGAGAACAAGAAGTCGGCCTGAGTCTCTTCGTTTAGTTTGGGCTATAGTTGAAAGTCGATCGCATTTCGAGCTGCTGCAACGCCCGAATTCGTCCTGTAATTACGTTCCGCCGGGTGCAGCCAAGGAGCAGCGAACAGTCCAGATCGGAATAGTGTTCAAGAACCGACATGACATAGACAAAGCGCTCGAAGGGTTCGAGTTTAAGAACTGCGGCAGTCTGGGCCAAGTCCACTTCCGCTGTTACGTCATCAGTGTCGAAACTCGAAGAGTCATTTTGCTCGGTAGGGCGTGGGCGGATGGCTCGTATCGCGTTTTGAATGATCGTCCGCCGTGCCCATGAGCGTGCCCAGTCCTTGAAAACCGGGTTCCGATTCAGGGAATCCTCAAGCCCGGAGACAAAGCACTGCTCAGACTTTTCGCGGTCTGCCGTAAGGAGAAAAGACAGCTGATACAGGCTGTCCTTCTCTTCCTGAAAGATTCCGCGGAAATCGTCGCCGCTTGCGTATGGAGCAGAGCTAATGCTGTGCTTTGCCTCCGGCATGTTCACCTCCGTCGTGATGCCTTTTGTTTCTTCCGCGCAAGGTGTTTCAGCACATGCCTGGTGAGAACGCCGCCAGAAAAAAAGTTCACGCCTTTCTTCATCAGATCGAAGATCGCGTCTTCTCCCTCGCGGCTGATGACGGTCACGTTGGTCACGTCAATGACCAGTTCGCGCCCATCTAAATCTTCGCATGCATTTCTCCAGGTTGTGGCAAGCTCAGCAACCCAGGCTCCGATAAGGGTTCCTTCCACGAGCAGCGTCCGCCGCGACGGCGTATCGGCGATGGATATCCTGAACATATTCTGTTCGTACCGAACCTATCTACAGCAAGGCGTTTGCCAAACCACATTGCTGCTGCCCTAGCAACCTATTGAATCTATTGGCGCCCGCTAAACCGGCGACAGGTGTGTCAACGATTGTCGAGTTAGATCGACAATTGTCGAGAGCAGGACCGACAAAGCCCCGAGGCTGAAACTCTTCTCACAAAGTTGCGCAGGAGCGGTATAGATGCTGGGCGCCGACGGCGAGAACGTAGTTCTGGCAGCACAGCTCACGTAGAGCCACAGAGAATCACTGAGGTCAGCGGGAAGCCTCGGTCGTGCCACGCCTGAATTCCCCCGGCAAGGGGTCGAACCCGTTCAAATCCATGGCGGCGTAATTCGAGCGCTGCACGGGCGCTGGTGAGCTCATGCACCGTAGTGCAGTAAAGGACGACATCGCAATCGCGAGGGATGGGCGTTGGCTTTGTGGAATAATCGTGGTGTCCAAGCCTATGCGGATCGATGCACACCGCGCCGGGAATACCCTCGTGGCCTCGCCGGCCATCCCGGCGGCCGTGTAGATCAACAATCATGACTTGTTCGCCCGCATCCAGCTTCCTTTTGAGCTCGTCTGGTGTGATTCGCGCCATTTGAAATTCGTGCAAAAAGCGATGCCATCGAACAAGTCTGCGGCTGGCGTATATCGCTAGTGCGGCAAACGCACAAAGAACCCAAAGCATGCCCAGTCTGGCCGCGTACGCAGCAGCACGATCCAGGTCTTTGCCGAAGAGATAGCCGAGTCCGGCATAAACACCTGACCAGAGAAAAGCTCCAACGGCGTCAAAGGCAATGAAACGGAGCCGGCTTGTGCCGCAGAGCCCAGCCAGGGGAGCCATTGCCGCATCCAGTCCTACTACGAACTTTGCCAGCATGAGAGTCCGAGGCCCATGCCGGACGAAGCTCTTTTCCGAGCGACGAGCAGCTGCGTCCGGGTCTTGCGTGAGGCCACAGATGAAATGCAGGATGCTGTTACCCCACCGGCGACCCGCCTCATACCACACCATGTCAGCCAGCAAACAGGCAATTACGGAGAGGCAGAGGGCGACTGCCAAAACCAATCGGCCGGAGCCTGCGAGTACCCCAGCAGAGATGAGAAACAGGACTGCCGGCACCGGCAAACACATTTGGCGGGCGAACACCGAAGCGAACAGGACCGAATAGCCGTGCTTCACCAGAAGCTGGACGATCGCATTCACAGCGATGCCGCCCGTTCCGCCTCGGCCGCTGTATAGGTTTTGTAGTGCTTAGCCAGATTCTGGGGCGATCTTGTGTTCTGCGTTGGCCTCGCTGAGCGACTTTCCCAAACGTCGCGCCAGTCCCTAAGGCATTCGCCCTGACACTTGAATTCCTTTTTACGACCGCCCATCGGTCCGCCGCACTCGGGGCACACGCAGTTAAGAATGCCGGAAATGATGTCTTCACTTGGTTGCAACATTGCGTGGGGCATGCGCGATTCTCCTCATCGGACTAGACTCTCGTACCTCGTCAAAACGAACTACTTAGCTTCACCAAGTGAAACGGCTCGGGACCGCAATTTGACAGGCTTGACCCTTATCATTTCAGCAAGCTTCTGGCAGGCTCGTGCGTGACGCGTTTTCACTGTCCCTTGCGGAACACCCAAGACAAGCGCAGCCTGTTTTGTCGATAAACCGTCGATATCACGTAACAGAAATGCTTTACGCAGCTTTGGTGACAGCTGTTTAAGGCCCTCCACCAGCCGGTCTCGGGCTTCCGCTGTGGAGCAGACCTCCTCTGGGCTTGGCTTCGAATCAGGTAGCCGCTCTGAGAAAGTGAGCCCCTCTTCCCCGTGTTTTTCGTCAAGCGACACGTAGCCATCGCGGCGCCGTCGTAGCTGCATCCGCGCGGCGTTGTTGACGATTGTCGTTAACCAGGTTGAAAGCTGCGCTTGCCCTCTGAACTGCCCTAAATGCCGGTAAGCGGAGACGAGAGCATCCTGCACGGCATCTTCCGCGTCAGCTGCGTTCCCCAAGAACCGGAAGGCCCTCTTGTAAAACATAGGCAGGGAGCGGAACACGACGCTGTCCAGTTCCTCAGCACCTTTGCCAGAGTCGCCGGGGCGAACCGCTCGCTCTCCTTCAACCAAAGTTGCTATTGCCGACATACCGCGTCTCCTTTGTGAGCTACCCTGAGTTCTTGAAGGCTATTCACTACCTACAGCATGGTCGGATTCCGTTGCGGCCAGGCGCCGCCTCAGGATCCCGCCAACCGGCGACGACGAGACTAACGTCTCTCCCCGCGAAGGAAACTCAATAAGCTCTCCTGGCTGAGTCTGAGCAGCACGCACGAACTCAAAGTTCTTCGGTCGGTAAAACTCAATTACTTTCGTCATGACAAACTCCTTGATCCCGTAAATCTCAGTGGGATCGGAGGCGTTCAGTCAGGTTTGACATCCTGACTGCCCTGCCAACCCCCTCCGCAGTTCGAGTTCCCGAAATCGCAACGGCGGCGCTTGCGCAAAAGTGTTTTTGCGGTGCGGCGATCCATTGTTCGAGTCTTGCTCCTGAGATCCGCAACTTCTGCAAACTGGAGCAGTGCAATCGAAGGACCAAAGCAGAGTGGTTGAGAAAGTCTTGCAAATCGCTGCCTTTAGAGGAAGAGACTAGTCGGGAGCAGGATGGTGTCGGGAAGTGTCGAAGCCAATCTCGACACGTGTCGAACATTGGTGACAGCCGGCCAAAAAACAGCGCCTGCGATTCAGGGATAAAGCGGAAGCCCTGGTAGATATCCGGGTGATAGACGGTCATGACACTTTGCGCGGGTCGATGCCCAGTTTCTTCATGCGGGAGATCAGCGTGGTGCGCTTGATATTCATAAGTGCCGCGGCACCGACCGGCCCTGCCACTCGTCCGTTTGTGACTTTTAGGATGCGGACGATCTCATCGCGTTCAGCGGCTTCGCGCGTATCCATCACAGGAACGTTCCTGCTATTGCTGCTCAGTTCGCTGATCGGGGCGTGCAGCGCGGTGCCATGTGTGAGGATCACTGAACGCTCGATGAAGTTTTCCAGCTCACGAATATTTCCGGGCCAATGCCAGCTGGAGAGCTTCCGCATGGCCACCATGGGAACCGATTCGATCAGCTTCTGCATGCGGCGGCCGTACTTCTGCGTGAAGTACCGGACCAAAAGAGGAATATCTCCGGGCCGTTCTCGCAAAGGTGGGATGCGGATCGGAAATACGTTCAGGCGGTAGTACAAGTCGCTACGGAACTGGCGATTCTCCATCATCGCTTCGAGATCGCGATTGGTAGCCGCAACCAGTCGCATATTGACCTGTTTTGTCCGGTTGCTCCCCAGCCTTTCAAACTCCCGTTCCTGCAAAGCGCGCAGGAGCTTGGGCTGGACCTCGATCGGTATATCTCCCACCTCGTCGAGAAATAACGTACCTTGATCGGCGAGTTCAAGCCGGCCAATCTTCTGTGCAATCGCGCCAGTGAAAGCGCCCCGTTCATGTCCGAAGAGCTCACTCTCGAGCAGGCCGGTTGGAATTGCGGCGCAGTTTAGCTTTACGAAGGTCCGCTCCTTACGATGGCTGCGCTCATGAATGGCCCGCGCAATCAATTCCTTTCCCGTGCCGGTTTCGCCCAGAAGCAACACGGTCGACTCGCTGGGAGCCACGGTTTCCACCAGATGCAAAACGTGACGGAGAGCCGAACTCTGTCCCACAATTCCTTCAAAGTCTATCTCCCCACGGATTTCATCTTCCAAATAGAGTTTTTCCTGTGCGAGCTTGTCTTTCAATTCGGCTACCTCGCGATAGGCCAGGCGATTCTCGATGGCGATCGCCAATTGCCCCGCGGCGCGCAGAAGGAAATCGACGTCTTCCAAAGGGATTGAGTTTCCGACCCGACTGCCGAGGGTGAGCACTCCAAGCGTCCGACCACGGTTGATCAAGGGGAGAGCACATCCCGACTCGATGGCTTCGGCGCGAATTTCAGTAGAGACATAGGGAGCCATCTGTTGACTAGTAAGATCCACTACGACAGGCTTGCCCGCTTTGAATACCCCGCCGATCAGAGATCCTTCGATCGGTTGCAGCGTATCCTCCCTAACGAATCCCCTACTCTCAGGAAAGTCCATAGCGAGTTGGCGCAAATGCAAACGCTCCGCATCGGGTAGCCACACCCCAACGATGTCGCAATGCATGACTTGCCGAATGCTCGCCGACACCGTGCGGAGGAGATCGCGACAGTCTAAAGTCGAGACCAAAGCAGTCGTCATGTCTAGGAGCAGCTTCAGCCGGTCGCTCTCGCGTTCCAATCCCGCTCTTGCGTTTGGCGACTCCTGAGAATTGGCTGAGCGGTCCAGTATCATCGAAGAGCTGCTCATTGGTTCAGCCCCCCGAAAGGCAATGGCTCGATCGCTGCACGTGCCATCGCATTGGCCCCGCGTAGCGGCGCTTCATCCTGTTTCTTATTCGCTCCTGAAAGCATTGCTGACAAGGGATTCATAGACTTTCGTTACGATGGTTGGCCCCAATCTGCTGCAACCACCTCTGCGACGAAACGACCAGTACCCACTTCGTAGATATGTTGATCTGATGTAAGGAAGTTGCAGAAGGCTTCGACAAAATGTTGCGCCCCTCGTCACCCGGCAAATCGGGTGCCGAACGCTCGACAGTGCCTTCCGGCCGTCTCCAGCTCGCGAGATTGTGCGACGGCCGGGCTCGCCCAAAAACGCTAGAGCAACGGCCATCGCGGCGTAAGTGCTAGGGAATGGGTAGAAACCTCGCAGCAGGGTCAAGAGGACGTGTTCGAAGCCGCTACGAGAAATGCGTTCAGGAGCTTAAAGATGCGTTCAGGAGCTAAGCTTTTAGTTCATGATTCTCTGGGTTGATTCGACTTGACCCTGCAAGCAGTTAGGAACGGACACGTCGGGTTCATGAGATGGCTGTGCATCATGCAACCAACAGGAATGACAGTCCAGATTGCATTTCCATTCGCTAAAAGCGGTCGTCGATCGGCCTCAAGTTTCGTGCATAAGAGGGAGGTGTTGCGGAAAGACTGGCGAGGGCAGAGCGAGTGAAGTTCGGGGCTCGTGCTCCGCCCTCGCCAGCGTTGGGGAGGGGTCGGGCAGCTTTTGCAAAAGTTTGTGCAGAGGCGCATCCAGCCGAAATGACTGCGTCACCAGGGTGGGTAACAACTGGACCGGTTGGGAAGTCAAAGTCGGCATAGAATCTTCCCTGCTAGGTGGAGGCACAAGATCTCTGTTGCCTGATTCAGACCGGTGTGCAGGTTCCGCCGCATTGCGGGCATCAACAGTTTTCCCATGCGATACGGGTGATTCCTTCTGCGCACTTCACAGTGTTGGTTCAAGTTCCGCAGCAAACCATATTGCAATACTCCTGCCAAAGACGCGTTCTAACCGCGAACACGACAACTCACTGAAGACAGAAGAACCTCCGCCTTGTGAGACTGCCACCCGTTGAGGGAGGTGTCAGAACTTCGACATTTCTCTCGTCAAGTGACGAGGTTTGCGACACTTGAATCTGTACTTCGCCCTAAATTTTTTCCGCGACCACTCGTTGATTCAGTCAATTACAAATTCATCCCGTTTCGTGCAGGTCAGTCTTCTGGCCCTGCGTTTGCGTGTAGAAGCACCCGGGCAAGTTCATCGGTTTTCAGGGCTGAGCGGTTGGCTTCATTCCTAGTTTCGGCGAATGAAAACACAACGCAGAGCCACCGAAAGCAACATACGAGCGGAGGAGGGCCAGAGGCTATGTCACGACACTATCGGCGAATTGGATTCGTGGTCGTCGCTTTCATCTTTGCGGTGGCTTGGGATGCGCCGCTTGCCGAGAGTCAAGACGCCGTGGGCCAGATGGCGCAGGAGATGGCCCCATCGGGTTATAGAGCTCCGGCTGGTCTCAGCGGGGACGTCGTGATAGCGCACATGCTTCAGCGCAATCTCTTGCGAAAGCAACAGCTACAGCACTACTCGGCAATCCGAACGTACGAGATCAGAAACCTTGAGGGGAAAGTGGCCGCGCAGGCGGTGGTGCGCGTAGAGTATGAGGCGCCCGACAAGAAAACGTTCAGCAGGACCTCCGAAAAGGGTTCGAGTATCGTGCGTCACCTTGTATTCGATCATTTGATCCAGAGCGAGAGTGAAACTTCTTCCGGCCGGGAGCATCACAACAGTGCGATCACAACAGCGAACTATATGTTCACGTTGGCGGGGGAAGAGCAAGTCGGCCCGTATCATTGTTTTGTTTTAGAGGCCATTCCGAAACGCAAAGATAAGTATCTCTTCGAGGGAAAGATATGGATCGACGCCGTGGACTTCGCGGTTGTGAAAATCGCAGGCCAACCTGCTAAAAAACCGTCCTTCTGGATCAATCGAGCTGATTTTGTCCGGCAATATCAAAGAATTGATGGTTTTTGGCTTCCCTACCGTGACCAGACGTTCGTCGACGTGAAGATCTACGGGCGAAGAGTATTTACCGTCGATCATCAACACTATGTGATCGCTCCTGTGAATTATCTTCGGGCGGAGAAAGAAGATATGCGCGATGCGGACTAGCGACTTCGTCAGCTCGCACATCTCATTTTGGACTGAAGCCAGCTCGAAGCTCGATCAAATCCTCGACGCCAACTCAGACAATATCCGCGCAATTCCCGACACTTCGTTACCGAACAGGTCTCGCAACTGGCGGTGAATCAACCTGCGTAGCAAAAGAGGGGGATATATGATGCTCAGTAATTGCGCCAATCTCGACTGCAGGCGGGAACTCCCACTACTTGCGCGATGGCAAGATTTATCGGTTCGTTTATCGCCGAAACCCGGTCGCAAGCTGATCTTGACTTGCGTGCACTGGTCTGAGGGAAAAATCGTGAGGAAGGACGGATAAGCCATCAACTCCGAATTGAATCCGGCGTCAGTCTTGCACCATCTTAAGAAACGAGCGTTATGAACGACAAAGCAGGGAAAGTCCTGGTGGTGGAGTCTGCCGATAGTCTCAGGGAACAGATCGTCACGCTGCTGAGCGATGCGGGATATGAGGTCTCAACCAACTGGCGAGGAGGAATGCAGGCCGTCGCTGCCTTCAACCCTGACGCAGTTGTGCTGGGCGCCGATCCGCCCCAGCTCGATTGCTGTGATCTTCTTTCTGAAATCAAGAGTTCCAAACAGACTCATAACATACGCGTTGTAATGTTAGCCTCGGGAGGAGCAGCCGAGCGAGCTCGGGGGCTGGATCTCGCGGCCGACGATGTGCTCTCCTTACCGTTCGACTCGCATGAGTTGCTGTCACGGATTCGTTCCCAACTACGCGACAAATCCATCTCGGATGAGCTTCGCGATCGGCTGCGCCTTGCCGAGGACAATCGAAACTCGGCTCAGCAGGTGGTGACAGCGGTCAACCAGGAACGCCGGACACTTCGGGTGGGCGGTGTGGCGAGTGTTACGGTGCTTATCGCCGCTGGTCTGGTGTTTTTCTTCTTCTACCGTCGCGCACAGGAACAAAACACCCGGGTCTATGCTGCGATCACTCGATTACAGACTGGCGTGCTGACGCAACAACAGTTGGTGGAACGCTCACGTCGCGCCCTCGAAGACCGTGACCGTGGTCCATCCCCGGCGGGCGATCCACAGACCTTTCAGCTTCAGAAGAAGAGTGAAGACCTGAGAGCACAAATTAAAACCAGCAAGACAGAAGATGTTTCAGTTTTGCAGGGTCAATTGGCCGCGGTAGAAAGCCGCCTCCAGAAGATTGAAACCGACGGCAAGTTTGCTGAGAGAATTATCCAGACCTACGAACCCAGCGTTTGCCTCATCCACGTTGTGCTTGCTTTCCGCGAGCATAATACGGGGTTGCGACTCCGCTATGCTGGAGTGACGAGCAGCGGCGAGCCTGCAACCGACGAACACAGCAATCCGCTCGTGGGCCTCACCGGGGATGGTCCGGAAGTACACTTGGATGTCTTTGGCACCGGGTTTCTCGTCTCGGACGCTGGACAGATTCTCACCAATCATCACGTCGCCGAGCCTTGGTGGCAGAATGAAGATTTGAAGGAGATGCTCAATCAAGGTGTTGAGCCGATGATAGCTGAGATGACAGCCTATTTTCCCGGCATTGCCAACGGCATTCCGGTCAATACCGAGAAGATCTCATCTGGTGCGGACGTTGCTGTGGTGAAGGGAAATATTTCAGGGCTGGGAATCAAACAGGTTGCGCTGGCAGATGGCCGCCGCTCGGTTGTAAGTGGCGGCCCGGTCGTGCTTCTCGGCTATCCTACAGCTCTTGATGCAATTCTGGCTCGAGCCGGTGCAGAGACGCTCCAGTCCATTGCGAATGCCACGAAAGGCGATCCGAAGCAGGTGATGGGAGAACTCGCGCGCCGCAATCTAATCAGGCCCATTACCACTCAAGGACACATCGGCGACGTACTCCCCGACAAGATTGTCTACGATGCTCAAACCACTTCAGGCGGGTCTGGCGGTCCTCTATTCAACGGCGAGGGCAAGGTCATAGGGATTAACTTCGCCATGGTGCGTGAGTTCGGTGGCTCGAATTTCGCCATTCCTGTTGGTTACGGCAAGTCACTTCTGAAGCCTTAAGCCGAAACCGCTCGGCAGGGTTAACTATATGAACCAGGTGGGCTTCTATGTGAAGCGAGGAGTTGATGAATGTTTGAGAGTATTCTCTGCCATGTAACAGATCATGATCCCGATATTCTTGAGTCCCTGATTGGGCTGGCAGTCGAGATTGCTCGCGAAGGTCGCGAGGGACGGCGAGTTGGCACACTATTTATTTTGGGGGATGAGAAAGCCGTGCTCGCGAGATCCAGGCCTTTGATCCTGGATCCGCTCCTAGGACATCCCGAGCCTTCGCGACATGTCACCAATCTCGATCTCCGGGGAACCATCAAGGAATTGGCGCAGCTGGACGGTGGGTTCGTGGTAAGTCGCGAGGGTATCGTTCTTTCCGCGTGCCGCTACCTCGATCCCGGCGCGACACAGGTGGACGTGCCGCTGGGACTGGGCAGCCGTCATATTGCCGCCGCCCACATGAGTGCTGTGACCAAAGCGGTCGGCATTGTGGTTTCTGAGAGCTCCGTGGTGCGACTTTTCTGCCAGGGAAAACTGGTCGGTGAAATCATTCCGGAGGTTTGGATGATGGACCATGCCGCCCACTTGGGTGGTTCCGCCAAGAAAGAACGAGTCGGCGACCTCACGATTCTGACCCCGAATCTGCGACGAGCCTCGATCGCGAGTGGGAGTGACTAACCACCGATAGATAAGGAGCTGGGCCATGACAACCCTGCAGGAATTCAGGTGTGAGGTCTGTGGACTCCTGACTACGAATCCTACCCACTGGTTCGTGATTCGGTGTGGAGACTCCGACCTTACCGTGTACCGTTGGAATTCTGAAAGCGCAAACGCGGCCGGAGCCCGGCATTACTGCGGTGAAGCTCATGCCCAGGTGTACATCAGTCGCTGGTTCGAATCAGTGTGCACACCGCCGAAGCGAAGTTTTGCCTAGCGCCTTGGCCACCGCAACCCCGCAACGACGATGTCACAATTCCCTTCCGACTCCCATGCTCATGTGGCATCGACGCCAGCTCAACATAGTATGCTCGAACCTCGCTACCAATAGCTAACCTGGGAATCTAACCATGTAGTCTGAGCCATCCTGGAAGCAGCTGTGGTGTCAAGAAAGATTGACCGACTCCGCAAGAGAAAAACAAGGCAGGGAGGTAAGGAAGGATGACTGCACTGCAAGGTAAAACTGCGTTGGTCACAGGAGCTTCACGAGGGATTGGGCGGGCCACAGGGTCGGCCCTTGCTGAGGCCGGTGCGCATGTTCTGGTTCATACGGCCGTTCCGCCAAGGACGCGGAATCTGTCGTTGCCAGCATCCAGGCAAAAGGGGGACGCGCCGACGCAATCAAGGCGGACCTGGAAACTCCAGACGGAGCAACATTACTGGCGAGAGAAGTTCGCTCGATCGTTGGCGACCGATTGGATGTGCTCGTTTCCAACGCCGGAGTCAGTAAGGCTGCAACCATCAAGGATCATACGGTCGAGGATTTTGACAAACTCTTTGCAACGAATGTGCGGAGCGCGTTTTTCCTGGTGCAGTAACTTCTGCCCGTCCTCGGCGAAGGCTCGAACATTGTCGTGATTTCCTCGCTCGGAGCGCACGCCGTAGTTGGGAAGCCCGGGTTGGACAACCCTTCGGTCCTTGCCTACGCCTCGACTAAGGGAGCGTTAGAGACTCTGGTCAAAAACTGGGCTGCTATCCTGGGGCCTCGGGGCATCCGCGTAAATGCGGTCGCTCCAGGGGTAATCGACACTGACATGTCAAATTTCACAAAGACCGAAGGAGGTCGGGAGACAGCGATTGGAATGCAAGCATTGAAGCGAATCGGCAAGCCGGAGGCTGTCGCGGACGTCGTTGCGTTCCTGGCGTCGAACGCAGCCCGCTGGATAACGGGAGCGAGTATCCCGGTCGACGGTGGGTCGAAGCTCTAAGAAACCGCGTCTTGCTGACATTAAGTGGGTGGCTCGACTGGACACAGCTAGCAGCTACGTAAAAGTTATGTCTAGCCGATTGCTTCCGCGCGATAGTTCTGGCAAGGATAGGTCATGCACAGTCACGCGACGGAGACCGCAGGAACTTGTCGTCGTGGCCGGAACCCGTTGGGTCTCGGCAATCTGCGCTGCTGCTGCACTCTTCACTCTCTACTTCGTGACCACCCGGCACGAGCCAAATGGCCTTCTCCTGGTTGCGTTCTTGCTGCTGTTCGCCCTCATCATGGACCTACGGAAAACCTTTATTTTTGAGGCCACGGAGCGCATGGTCGGCTGGCACAGCCGCAGAGTCTTCAAGGCCGAATCGGGCGAAATCCCATTCGACGAGATCACTGGAATCGACACGGAAGCCAAGCGTGCGGGGCAAAGGGACGTGCCAGTCTACCGCCTCACCATAATCACACCACGAGCCACTATCCCCTGGCGTACGCTTACGGCGGGCAGAGCGATCGGTTCTCCACTCTGCGCGGACAAATCCTCGACTTCGTGAGGCCCGGCTCGACGATACAGTCCCGCGAGCCTGGGAGGCGGCCGCCTAACCCGAAATAATCAACGTTGGCAAGGGTGCGTTGAATGCAAGTTTCGTTTCCGCTTCGCTCAAGCGGACATGATCTAGAGTTTGTTTAACCCGTCCAGTGCCGCGACCTTGTAGGCTTCCGCAAGGGTGGGATAGTTGAATACTGCGTCGCGAAAATACTCGATACTTGCTCCCAAAGTGAGGACGACCTGGCCAATGTGGACGATTTCGGCGGCCCGGTCGCCAATCGCATGGACACCCAGCAGCTTTAGAGAATCTGGATCGAATACCAGTTTCAACAGGCCCTGGTCATCTCCAAGCATCTGGCCCTTGGCCAGTTCCGCATAGCGGGCCAAACCCACCTCATAATTGATGTTCTCGTGCGTGAGCTGTTCTTCCGTGTGCCCGACCATCGAAATTTCCGGGATCGTGTAAATGCCGTACGGAATAAGGTTGGGGGGCATTTTGCCGGGCTTGCCGAACATATGACAACTGGCCAAGCGGCCCTGTTCCATGGAAGTGCTAGCCAGAGCGGGAAATCCAATTACGTCTCCTGCGGCATAAATATGAGGCACTGAGGTTTGAAAGTGCTCGTTCACAGAGAGCTTGCCCCGGCCACCTGCACTCAACCCTGCTGCTTCGAGGTTCAGGAGATCGCCGTTGGCCTGCCGTCCGATAGTGTAGAGCAGTCCCTGGCCGTGAACGTTCTTCCCGCTCGTTAACTTGGCAAACACCCGGTCGCGTTCCTTATCGAAACCTACAGAAACCACTTGCTCACCGAGCCGAAACACCGTTCCGAGTTGCCGCGGCTGGAAGCACAGGCTTTCCACGATCTCGCGGTCCACAAAATCAAGCAGTACCGGACGTTGATCGAGCAGCGTCACTTTCACGCCAAGGGCCGCGAACATGGACGCATATTCCAGCCCGATAATGCCCGCCCCCACGACAATCAGGTCTCTCGGAACCTCTTCCAGGCAATGTACCTGGTCGGAGTCGAAGCTGCGATGACCGTCCATGGGGATTTCGTCGCTGTGGGCGGGCCGCGTTCCGCAGGCGATCAGGACGTGGTGACCGCGAATCAACTGCGAACTTCTTCACTCTTCACTTCGAGAGTGTGGGGGGCAAGGAAACGCGCGTCGCCCTCCAGAAGGGTCACATAGTTGCGACGCAGTTGTGCCTTGATCACTTCGACCTCACGCGCCATGACCGCTTGCGCGCGGAAGACCAGGTCCGACATTGCAATCCGATCTTTCAGTACATAGCCGCGGCCATAAAAAGTCCGTTGGCGGAAGCCGCTGAGATACAAGACCGCCTCGCGTAGAGTCTTGCTGGGGATGGTTCCAGTGTGGACGCACACGCCGCCAACACTCTTCTTCCGATCAACGATTGCCACCTTCTTGCGCATTTTGGCGGCACAGATGGCGCCTTTCTGTCCCGCTGGACCGCTGCCGATCACTATCAAATCGAATTCATTTACTTCCATAGGCGTCGAAAGGTATCACTACCCGACTTGAAACAAAAGCCCAATGCGACGCAGTAACAATCTATTAACATTTCCAAGCTAGTATCCTTGCGGGAGGATCCTGCCGATGGCCCGCCCTAAGCTGAACGATCCGCGTTATTACTTCAATCGCCATGAGTCCTGGCTTGCATTTAATCGGCGTGTGCTCGAAGAAGCGCTGGACGAAAGCAACCCTCTGCTGGAAAGAGTGAGATTCCTGGCCATCACCGCCAGCAATCTGGACGAATTTGTCGAGGTACGAATCGCCGGCCTGCTGCAGCAGGTGGAGCACGGGAATCCCCTCACTGGTCCCGACGGACTATCGCCGGAAGAACAACTCCAGCGTCTCGCCAAAGAACTTCACGCGTTTCTGGAGGCGCAATACGATTGCTGGAACCAGCAGCTTCTTCCCGCACTGGGGCGCGAGGGCATACGAATTTTGTCGGTGGCTGATCTTGACCGCGCCGGTCACGATGCAATGGACCTGTTCTTCACCCGCCAGGTGGACCCGATCCTGACACCGGTAACGATCGATCCTTCGCATCCTTTCCCTCACGTCCTTAACAAGGCTTTGTGCGTGGCATTCCAATTGCGTCGTAATTCCAAACCAGGGACAACCTATCTTGGCGTGGTGACGGTGCCACGCAAGCTTCCCCGCCTGGTCCGTGTTCCAGACAAGAACGGCGGTATCGATTACATATTTCTGCACGATCTCATCGAGACCCATACCCGCAATCTTTACAAGGGTTACAGAGTCCTCTCGTCAGCGGCATTTCGTGCGACCCGCAACAGCAATCTCTATCTCCATGAGGAAGAATCGCGCAATCTACTTGACCTTGTGGATAGCCAGCTACACAGCCGCCGCAAGGGCGACGTGGTGCGACTGGAAATTGAAGCCAACTCGCCGGCCGAAATCGTCGATCCTCTTTCGCGTCAGTTCGGGTTGCATCCTTGGCAGGTATTCAAGACCAGAGGACCGGTAAATCTGTCCCGTCTGTTTTCGCTAGCGGATCAGACGCCACGTCCTGACCTCAAGTTCACGCCCTTCATCGCCCGGACCCTGAGCTTCGCCCCAAAGGTGTCGAATCTGTTGGAAGGTATTCGCCAGCAGGACATTCTGCTTCATCATCCTTACGATTCCTACGAGCCGGTGGTTGCTTTTGTCGAGACCGCCGCACGAGATCCGCAGGTGTTGTCGATCAAGCAAACGCTTTACCGGACGAACGAGAATTCGCCTATCGTGCGGGCGCTCATCGAAGCCGCCCAGACCAAGGAAGTCACGGTGGTGGTCGAGCTCAAGGCCCGCTTTGATGAAGCTTCCAACATTCGCTGGGCGCGATCGCTCGAAGAGGCAGGGGTGCAGGTATTTCACGGACTGGTGGGATTGAAAACTCATTGCAAGCTGGCGCTGCTGGCCCGGCAGGAGGCCAGTGGAGAGATACGGCAATACGCTCATCTGGGAACGGGCAACTACAATCCGTCTACCGCGCACTTTTATTCCGATTTGAGTCTGCTCACCTGCGATCCAGAAGTTACGTCGTCGGTGCATGCGGTGTTCAATTTTCTAACTGCCCGTTCGGAGCAGCGGGATTACAAACCCTTATTCGTCTCGCCGATCGATCTGGCACGGAACTGTATTGAACTGATCGACCGCGAAGCTAGCCACGCCCGACGCAAGCGGCCGGCGCGCATTATTGCCAAGGTCAATGCCCTGCTGGATCCGCCAGTGATCGAGGCGTTGTACCGGGCTTCCCGGGCGGGAGTGGAGATCGACCTCATCATCCGCGGCGCGTGCGCCTTGCGTCCGAATGTGAGAGATGTGAGCCACAGAATTCGGGTGCGCAGCATCGTGGGAAGATTCCTGGAACATAGCCGGATTTTTTATTTCGCCAATGGCGGCAAACCTGACATTTATCTGGGAAGCGCCGACTGGATGCCGCGCAATCTGTACGAACGAGTTGAGGTGATGTTTCCGGTCAAGAACGCCACGCTGCGCAATCGAATATTCGACGAGATCCTGCAGGCCTACCTAAGGGATACCGATAAGACTCGCAACCTGCGTCCGAACGGAAGCTACTATCGCACCGTGCAGGCCAACGGTTCCAGACCGAGCCGAAACGGGAACCGCTTCAGCGCACAGGCGTTCTTTGTCAAACTGGCACAAGCTAACAACGAGACGGAGGCCATAGCCAGTGAGCTGGGGATTCAAAGATCACCGAATGGAGTGGCCGCCGCGAGTTGGTGAACAGTTTGCCGGAACTGGGCTGGAGTTTGTTAGATCTGGATCCGAAAAGCAAAAAACTCTAAGCAGCGGCGGGCTCGGAGGCAAGGTCTTCAGTCTCCTTCATCTTCTTTCGAAGGCGAATCGTAAGTCGCTCTAACTGCGAGTCTTCGCTTCGGCGCTCGCAGCTGATCAATGTTGCTTTGGTTTCATAAGACGTCCATTTCGTACTCGGGCTGGTCGAGTGCATGGGGGCTACCTTGATGGAAAAACGGAACCCAAGTATACCTATCAGGCCTGGGGCATACAACCCAACTATCATCCGATTTGTTCTGCCCTTGGAGCCGCCAAGATCTGCAGGATGTGACGAATCACTCCCCTAATACCCCGTCATTGCTGTCGTACACGCGGATCATGCAAATCTGATTCATGGCTGTGTGGAGGGAACGGCAGCCTCGCCTAGTGTCCCGCGGTCAACTCCCTGATCGTCGACCAAGTGAAGTGAGATCCGGGATGGTTGAGATCGGAGGGCGATTTCTTTCCGTAGGTCTACGCGCGTACGGGGATCGACGGATCCGACGTCAACAGTCTGGCGGACGGTTCCATTGGCTTCGAGCAGATGTGCGCGAAGCTTGCCGGGAAAGAATATTCCGAATGAGCCGCTGAGCAGGAGTTTATCACCAGAAGGTGTCACAGAAAATGGCGTTAGGATCACGCCGGAGCTGGTGACATCGCGTAGTTGGCGATCCGCACGGGTTGGGAACCAACCGGTGTCCATTGCATAGGTCTGGCCCGGCGGCAATGCGACCATGGGACTGTTTATCTCGGCCTCCATGTAGTAGGGGGTGGTCTCGACGCCGGCGGATCGCAAGATTGGCATTCCACTTTGATCGAGTTCCAGTGAAGCGCCATTCTTGTAAAAGATGGTCGTGGCTTTTCCTGGATATTCTGCGCCGTTAAAATATTGAGAGCGTTCTACCATCGCGAATTGGCTCGCTCCATCGACCACCGCGACCCATCCGGCATTGGTATCGAGCCAAACCTCATTTTCCAAATATGCCCAATGCAGTTTGAAGAGGCCATCGCTCACGGCGAAGGAAGGGTCATCGGCGAGACCACTACGGACCTGGTAGCCGTTGAAATATGCGCTGAGGGGATTGACCGGCGTCAGCGCCCAGAAATCACGGTTGTATTGGCCCGGGTTGTGGACGTCGGAGGTATCGTACTGGGTAACGGATTGCATGGACCATCGAATTGGATGGGTGGTCGCGTTCTTCATTACGGCGTGGAAAAGAATCTGAGGAGAGTTCCTGGTGATACTGATTTGACGCGAATACTGAAGGCCGGTACGAGGATCCGGAGGGCCGTCCAAACGAATGGCACAAAAGGGAGCCTGTGATACTGTCGTCAAGTCGTAGGCGCCGTCGTCGAGTTGATCGGCAAGTGGACCAGGCCAGTGCTGTTCATCGCCATGTCCCTCGGGCAAGGGCCAGATCTTATCGCCTCCGTAATTGAACCATTGGCCATTAGCCTGTTCGGGAGGAATGTATTGTCCCTTGTATTTGGGATTCACAAACAGGTAAGGATGGCCGGCAAAAGCGACCTGCATTAACCGTCCGCCAAGTCGCTTGACGATCGTGAGCTGGAGCCATTCGTTAGAGAGCTCTTCCGCGTCCCAGCCGTCGAACGTGGTGCTGCGAATCTGACAAGCGTGGTGAACGACCTCGGCGGCGACGAGAGGCCGGGACAGAAACAACGTTCCGATCAGCCCAACGATAAGCAAAAGTCGTTTCGTGGAACAAAACCATCTGTCAGGATGAAAACCGTTTGTTCCCGCGATCACACGACTGCTGAGACCTGACAGCCTGAAAATCAGCGGCAGAACGGAATAAGCCATGGCCGTATGCTATCAAGCTTAGTGGAATCGTAACGGGGACGGGGTTTCGTGGGGTCAGCCGGGAGCGATCGATCCTTTTGCGAATTAAAACAATTTCAGAACATCGGCGACAACGTGGCGGACCGGCTTGTCATCTCAACGCTATTAATCTAACAGGCTGCACGGGTTGTTATGAAACGTAGAGAATTTTTTAAGGCGGCCGCAATTTGCGGGGCCGCAAGTACACTGCCAGCAGCCTTGCATCAAGCAAACCCTACTTCATCGCAGGAGAACGGTATGAACCAAATTCCCCTTGCCTCATCCGCTGGAACCAGGAAGGGTGACATGATTTACCGTACGCTTGGGCGCACCGGAGAACAGGTTTCGGCCATCGGTATGGGCGGTTACCACATAGGACACCATGGACTGAGCGAGGATGACAGTGTCCGGCTGGTCCGGACCGCGATCGATGGCGGCATTACATTCATGGATAACAGTTGGGATTACAACGAGGGGGAAAGTGAAGCGCGAATGGGTAAGGCCCTGAAAGATGGGTATCGCCAAAAAGCATTTTTGATGACAAAGATAGACGGCCGAACGAAAGAAATGGCGGCACAGCAGATTGAAACCTGCCTAAAACGCCTGCAAACCGACCACATCGATCTGCTGCAACATCACGAAATTATTCGCTTCGACGATCCCGACCGTATTTTCGCGGAAGGTGGGGCAATGGAAGCGGTCCTGGCCGCAAAGAAAGCCGGCAAGATTCGATACATCGGATTTACCGGCCACAAAGATCCCCACATCCACCTGTATACGCTGAGAGTCGCGGCAGATTACGACTTCCATTTCGATACGGTACAGATGCCTCTCAATGTAATGGATGC